>Ga0209194_1002285_pt1 | contig 10456 bp, 10 predicted proteins | sample COGITO_mtgs_1004_FD_184787 | JGI IMG/M metagenome (GOLD analysis project Ga0209194, IMG submission 184787) | Pelagic marine microbial communities from North Sea - COGITO_mtgs_100413 (SPAdes) (version 2) | ecosystem: Environmental > Aquatic > Marine > Epipelagic ...
AAAAAAATTATAATAATTTTCATATTTATGAACATTAAAATTACAGGTAGAGGAAGCTATATCCCAGCAAATATTGAAAAAAACGAAGACTTCTACAATCATGAATTTCTAAATAGTGATGGATCTACAATAAAAGCACCTAACGAAGTTATTGTAAAGAAGTTTAAAGCAATTACGGGTATTAACGAACGTCGTTATGCTAAAAAGCATTTAAACACATCTGATTTAGCTTCATTTGCAGCTGAAAAAGCTATAGAAAATGCAAAAATTGATCGTGAAGAATTAGATTATATTATAGTTGCTCATAATTACGGCAATGTTAGCCATGATAGTATTCAAAGTGATACCGTACCAAGTATTGCTACAAGGGTTAAACATCTTCTTAGGATTAAGAATCCAAAATGTGTTGGATATGATTTACTTTTTGGATGTCCTGGTTGGGTTGAAGGAGTTATACAAGCCAATGCATTTATAAAATCTGGAATTGCAAAAAAATGTTTAGTAATTGGTGCTGAAACATTGTCTCGTATTTTAGATTCTCATGATAGAGATTCTATGATTTATAGTGATGGTGCTGGTGCTGTAATTATTGAATCTACAGATGATGAAGGGGGTATTATTGCCCATGAGTCTGCAACGCACGCTTTCGATGAAGCACATTTCATATACTTCGGTGAAACTAACAGCCAAGATTCTGAAGACGACCGTCGTTACATAAAAATGTATGGGCGAAAAATTTATGAATTCGCATTAACCAACGTTCCTTTGGCTATGAAATCTTGTCTTGATAAAAGCGGTATTAATATTTCTGATGTAAAAAAAATATTGATACATCAAGCTAATGAAAAAATGGATGAAGCTATTGTAAAACGTTTTTACCAGCTTTACAATATGGAAATGCCAGAAAATATTATGCCAATGAGTATCGGTAAATTAGGGAATTCTAGTGTGGCAACTATTCCTACTTTATATGATATCATTTTAAATGGCAATATGGAAAATCAAGAAATAAATAAAGGAGACGTTATTATTTTTGCAAGTGTTGGTGCTGGTATGAATATCAATGCTATTGTTTACAAACAATAATAATGTACGAGAAAACTTTTCCGAATAAACGTTTCAAAAAAACTATTGAGTTTTTAGAAAAACATGTTTCAAATACTGAATCTATTCTAGATTTAGGTGTTGTGAATCCGTTTACTAAAATCATGCAAGAACGCGGATATTCAATAGAAAATACTCAAGGCGAAGATTTAGATACAGACACTTCCACTATTGAAAATTCTGACGCTAATATCGTAACTGCTTTCGAAATATTTGAACACTTGCTCTCCCCCTTCACGGTTTTAAAATCTATAAAATCAAATAGATTAGTTGCTAGCATACCTCTTAAATTATGGTTTTCTTCAGCATATAGAAGCAAAACAGATATACTCGATAGACACTATCATGAGTTTGAAGACTGGCAGTTTGATTGGTTATTAGAAAAAGCAGGATGGAAAATTATTGATCGCGAAAAATGGACCAACCCAACAAAAAAAATTGGGATTCGTCCAATTTTAAGATGGTTTACCCCAAGATATTATATTGTTTACGCTGAAAAAGTTTAATTTAGAGTTTTAAACTTTCAAAATCAATTGAACTTTTCCATTATCATTCCCGCCCACAACGAAGCTGATTCAATTGGTCTCACACTTTATTCTTTGGCTAATCAAACTATAAAACCAAAGCAAATTATTGTAGTTAATGATAATTCAACTGACACCACTCAATCTGTCGTAGAAAGTTATGCTCAAAAGCACTCTTTTATTTCTCTGATCCATAATAAATCGTCCAACCAACATTTACCAGGTTCGAAAATTATAAATGCATTTTATAAAGGTTATGAAACTTTAGATGATGACTATGATGTGATTTGTAAGTTTGATGCCGACTTAATTTTTGCTAACAACTATCTTGAACAATTAGCGCATCATTTTAAAAACAATGACAAACTAGGTATGGTTTCAGGGTTTTGCTATATCGAAAAAAATGGCGAATGGGTTTTAGAAAATTTAACTAGAAAAGACCATATTCGCGGTGCATTAAAAGCTTATAGAAAAGACTGTTTTCTTGAAATTGGAAAATTAAAACCCTCAATGGGCTGGGACACAGTTGATGAATTGCTAGCTCAATATTACGGCTGGCATATTCTAACAGATGAATCTTTACACGTTAAACACTTAAAGCCTACAGGAATAAGTTATAACAAAGCCTCAAAATATTTACAGGGTGAAGCTATGTATAAAATGCGTTATGGTTTTTTAATCACAATAATTTCAGCTCTAAAATTGGCTCATAAAAAAGGAAGCTTCTTTTTATTTAAAGATTATATGTCTGGTTATTTTAAAGCAAAAAAAGAAAAAATTGATTTTTTAGTATCTGAAGAAGAAGGCAAATTTATTAGGACCCTCCGTTGGAAAGGAATACTTAAAAAGTTTAGTTAAAACTCCAACCTTTATAACTACTTGAAGCTTCTAATTTATCTTCAAGAACATCCTCTAGTTCAGGAAAAAAATCAATTCCAGTAAGAGCTTCTACTTCATCCACTGAAACCACAAATTCATACAATGGTTTACTAGATTTTTTATGCGGTATTAAAAATGCAATTATTTTAGTTTTGCCAGTATTATTATCAATCAAAACTTTATAAAACTGGTTGGGAACCGAAACATCTTCCGTTCCAATAGTATTCATTTCCCCTTTTAAAACGCCTCCTGTTACCACAAAAATTCCATCATATTTCCTTGCCCAATAACGTGCTTTCTGCTCTAAAGTACTCCAAATTCCAGCATTAAACCGATGTTCTTGAGGACTTATGTTACTGGTTAAAAATGTTTCGTCATGCGCCTCTTTCGTATATCTCCTATCCCCTGCCGGACATAAATGACCACGATCATATCCAGAATTCTTATAGTTTCTCCAACTAGCAGCACCTGTTTTTACTGTTTTATCAATTTCAAAATAGGGGCGTTTATGATTGGTATTTGAAAGATGTGATTTCTTCAATTCGTATGCCACCCACTCAGCTTGTTCATGGATTTCACTATAGGACAATGAATACCCATCATGATGTACAATCTGCCCCGTTGTGCTTGTTGGTAAAAAATACTCGTTAGTCTGGTCTTTAGTTGCCATTCCATCAGCAACAATTTCAGCTTTTTCTTCTTCACCTAAAAAGTGTTCATATGTATAAACACCCAAAATAATAACTAAAGCCAGAATAGAATATAAAGTTCGTTTACTCATTAATCCAAAACAAATTCTAAGGGCTGTCCTATAGCTCCATTCGGGAAACTGATTCCTAAAAGCGCCGACATGGTTGGTGCGATATCGGTTATTTCCGTTTTTCGCAAGGTCTGTCCATGCTTAATGCCTTTACCAAAGAATAAAAGCGGCACATGAGTATCGTAATTTAAACCGCTCCCATGAGTAGAGCCTGTTTTACCATATGAAATATATGCTGGATCTTCAATTATTAAAACATCTCCAGAACGTTTTTGGTTGAAACCTTTTTGTAATAAATTCTCCACTCCATCTGCAAAATGCACTGTACTCATTGTGGATGCTGAATACGCTTTATAAACATTTTTATAGGTAATAATTTCGTTAACTATAGCTTCTTGGACATCATCAAGATCTAAATCCAATGCTTTTATTTTTTCTCTGTTTAAAAATATTTGATTATTACTTATATTTTCAATTAAACCCTCGGTTTCAAAAGCATTTTTCATAAATACACTTAATTTCGTTTTTAAAGAAACATTGTTTAAATAACCAGCAGGGATTTTAACACTTTTTAAATATGATGGGACATTAATAGCTCCATGATCTGATGTTAGAAAAACGGTGTAATTACCTTTTCCAACTTCCGAGTCTAAAACCTTTAAAATATGTTCTAAATCTTTATCTAATCGAATGTAAGTGTCTTCAATTTCTTTTGAGTTTACTCCAAAATTATGACCAATATAATCGGTGCTTGAAAAACTAACTGTTAAAACATCAGTAATATTATCTTTCCCTAGTTGCTCATTTTTAATGGCTTCAATAGCAAAATCTGCAACAATACTATTGCCATAAGGACTCACTTTTAAAATATCAAACCCTGCATTTTGTTGAGATAATTTTTTCAAATCATAAGGAAATGTCGCAGTTACTTTTCCTTTAAAACCACCTTCAAAAGTATTCAAATCAGAGCCACTTTCAGTGTAAGTAGAAATATCATATAATGTATTCCAGTCTTTCAAATATGATTCTGCAATTTTAGATGCATTAAAACCTTTTACCCATTTTGGTAAATCTTTCATGTAGTACGTACTTGATATAAAATTACCTTCATCTTTGCCTCTAAACCAATAGGCCGCATTTGCAGAATGACCAGCGGGTAAAATGGCACCTCTATCTTTAATTGAAATACCAATACTTTTCCCTTTTGATTGAGTAAACAATCTGTTTTCATCAGCAAAAGTTGTCGTTTTCATTCTATGTGGAGACATGCGTTCTAAATCGGAATCTGTGCCGACGGCCAAAACAGAATAATCTCCAGCACAATAAACCATATTTTTGGTTTCCTTATCATACCAATCATTAGCAATAACACCATGATATTTTGGCGTAGTCCCTGTGAATACAGAAGCATGCCCTGGCCCTGTTTTAGTTGGAATATAATTAAAATGATTGTTTTTACAATTAAATCCTTCTCTCATCATACGTTTAAAACCACCTTCTCCATATTTATTATAAAACCGAGTTAAGTAGTCATAACGCATTTGATCTACCACAATACCAACGACTAGTTTTGGATTGTCATTAATAATTGTATTATTTTTAGAAGGTATTTGATTTTGAGCTTTACATGAAAAGCATGCAATAAAGGCAAAAAACAGGTAAAATATATTTTTCATAATTTGTTTAAATTTCTATTTCAAAAATACGCTTTTTAAGACATCATAATTTAAATTTAAAGTTAAATTGGTGTAAGTTTTTTTTACTTTAGCAACTACAAATTTATATATGACATACCTCCATAATATAGGCGCCTATTTTTTAATGATTGCTGAAATGTTTCGCAAACCAACAAAATGGTCCGTTATGAAGCAATTGATTCTTAAAGATGTAGATGACTTAATTATTGGCTCTCTTGGTATTGTTGCATTTATATCCTTTTTTGTTGGAGGTGTCGTTACCATTCAAACAGCTCTAAATATTAACAACCCTCTAATACCAAAATATTTAGTAGGTTTTGCCACAAGACAATCTATTATATTAGAGTTTGCACCTACGTTCATGTCTATTATTATGGCAGGAAAAGTGGGTTCGTTTATAACTTCTAGCATTGGTACGATGCGGGTAACAGAGCAAATTGACGCATTGGAAGTCATGGGTATTAACGCACTAAATTACTTAGTTTTTCCTAAGTTTATTTCTATGTTATTATACCCTTTCATAATTTCTATTGCCATGTTTTTAGGAATTCTTGGCGGAATGGCTGCCTGTGTTTATGGTGGCTTTAGTACACTTGAAGATTATATTGTTGGTATTCAAACCGATTTTGAAACGTTTCATGTTGTATATGCTTTTATTAAAACCTTTGCATTTGCATTTCTTCTAGCCACCATACCATCATTTCATGGCTTTTACATGAAAGGTGGCGCTTTAGAAGTTGGAAAAGCGAGTACAACCTCTTTTGTATGGACTAGTGTAGCTATTATTGTTTTAAACTATTTCCTAACCCAGATGTTATTAAGCTAATGATTGAAGTTAAAAATTTACATAAGTCGTTTGGTGGCGTTGAAGTTTTAAAAGGAATTAGTACAACTTTTGAAAAAGGCAAAACCAATCTTATTATAGGACAAAGTGGTTCTGGAAAAACTGTTTTTTTAAAATGTCTATTAGGCTTATTTGATTACGAAGAAGGTACAATAGCCTACGATGGTAAAATATTTTCACAGCTTACCGAAGCCGAAAAACGGAATATGCGCGCCAAGATTGGCATGGTATTCCAAGGGAGCGCTTTATTTGACTCTATGACTATCGCACAAAATGTGATGTTTCCACTCAAAATGTTTACCAAACAAAGTAAAAGCGAAATGGAAGACCGTGTAGATTTTGTTTTAAGACGTGTTAATTTAGATGATGCTCATAATAAAATGCCAAGTGAAGCCTCTGGAGGCATGCAAAAACGCGTTGCAATAGCACGCGCCATAGTGAATAACCCTAAGTATTTATTTTGTGATGAACCCAACTCTGGCTTAGATCCAAAAACAGCCATCGTTATAGATAACCTTATTCAAGAAATAACAGATGAATATCAAATTACTACGGTGGTAAATTCACATGATATGAACTCGGTTATGGAAATTGGCGAAAAAATTGTATTCTTAAAAAATGGATTAAAAGCATGGGAAGGATCGAATAAAACCATATTCAAGACAGACAATGAAGTCGTTACAGATTTTGTTTATTCTTCCAACCTATTTAAAAAAGTACGCAAAATGTATATTGATGAGAATGAGTAACTTAATTTCTCTTTACTCGTATTTTTTCAGTCTTTAGTTCTCGTTTTAACCACAATAACAATTCGCCTTCTTTAACACCAACAATACTGTCATTTAATGAAGATTTCCATTTCACATTAGCAACGTTCAATGTATCTACTTTTATAAAATCCTGTGATTCTAGCATTTTGGCAAAACCAAAATATTCTAAATCATTAAACCTAATTTTAGCATCTTTAGCCAAAGTAGAAAAGGCTATCCCACCTGAAACATTTTGAGCTTCTAATTGTTGGTTAAGTCCCGAAATGTTTTCTTGTAATTTGCTTATTTCGTTGTGCAATCCAGAGATGATATTATCTTTTTTATCAAGTTCCATAATTGCCCTATCATAGGCTTCAGAGATTTTATCAAAACTTCTATTCTTATTCCCACTTATATCTAAATAAAAATCGCTAATCTTAGCATAACCTTTTAATTCATTACGCAAATCGGTTTCCGTAGCTTCAGCAATTTCACCATTAAAGTAAAGTGTGATTTTTTTGTCGGCTGTATTTAACGTTCCTTTTTGAAACCAAAGTTCATTATTTGATCTTACTTCATCAGCGATAAAGCTATTATAATCGTTCTCAAAACCACTGTTTTTCAACACCCTTAAAAAGGTAATAGTAGGATAAATCATTACCAAAATAGCTACCAACGCAGCAAATCTTGATATACGTCTTCTTTTAGCAGAATTGGCATATTTAAGCATTGGAAATCTAAGAACTTTGAGCACAATAAAAGTTGCTAAAGCAATAAATATGGTGTTGATAGTAAATAAATTCATTGCTCCTAAAAAATAAGACCAATTGCCATCTGCTAAACCATATCCAGCTGTACATAATGGTGGCATTAACGCTGTAGCAATAGCAACACCAAAAATCACAGAGGCAATGGTTCCTTTTTTAGTACGTGCTATGATTAATGCCAAACCACCGAAAAAGGCAATTAGTACATCACGAATATCAGGTTTTACACGACCCAATAATTCTGAAGTTTCCTGATTTCCAAGAGGAAAAAATTTAAAAAACAAATACGCCGTTAATAAACTTAGAACAATCATTATCGCTAAGTTAATTAGCGATTTTTTTAAGGTATCAATATCATTAATTGCAATGGACATTCCAATCCCTAATATTGGCCCCATTAATGGCGAAATTAACATAGCTCCAATTACTACAGCAGTAGAATCCGCATTTAATCCTATTGAAGCTACAAAAATAGAACATATTAAAATCCAAGCCGTTGCACCTTTAAAAGAAATATCTCCTTTTATAGCAGCTATGGTTGCATCCCTGTCAGTATCATCTCTAAAGTCTAAAAGCTCACTTAAAAACGTCCTAACACTTACAAATAAGCCTTTAGCATCTTGTTTTACAGCTTCCTTTTTTTCTTCTACAGCTTTATCCTTATCTAACTGCTGTTGTTGCTCTTCCTCAGAAAAATTGAATTTACTTTCGTTACTCATAATTAACCATATTGTTCTCCAAATTTATCCTTAACCTGTTGGAGCGTTTTCTTGATATCTTGTTCTTTTGACTTAGGAAAGATAAGCAAAACTTCTTCTTTATCAACAACAATATAATCTTGTAAACCATCAATAACAACAATTTTATCATTTTCGGTTCTTATCATATTCCCAGATGAATCTTCCGCTAAAGTTCTTGCATTCACGACAGCATTATTAGATTCATCCTTATCTAATTTATCATATAAACTGCCCCAAGTACCTAAATCATTCCAATCAAATTCCGCAGCAATTACACAAACATTACTTGATTTTTCCATAATCGCATAATCCACGGAAATGTTTTCTGCCTTAGGGTAATTATCTCGAATAAAATCATCTTCAAAATCGGTATTGTAAACGGCAATTCCATTTTCAAATACATCATATAATTCAGGTTGATTATTTTGAAACGCTTCAACTACACTTTTTACACTCCACATAAAAATTCCAGCATTCCATAAAAAATTCCCTTGTGCAATAAATTCTTTGGCTGTATTGTAGTCTGGTTTTTCTCTAAACTGATTTACAGATTTTATGGCTTCCACAGAAGACTTATCGTATTCAATATAACCGTAACCTGTGTTTGGAAATGTTGGTTGTATTCCCAGAGTCATTAAAGTGTTATTTTCAGCACAAAAATCGAAGGCTTGCTGAACATTTTTTGAAAATGTTTTCTCATCCTCAATCCAATGATCACTTGGAGCTACAATCATAAGGGCATCTGGATTTTCTTTCTGAATCTTTAAGGACGCATATAAAATACAAGGTGCAGTGTTACGCATTGCAGGCTCTAAAACCACCTGGCGTTGTTCAACTTCTGGCAATTGTTCTAAAACCAAATCATTATAACGCTCATTAGTCAAAATGAAAATATTTTCTTTTGGAATCAAGTCTGCTAAACGGTGAAATGTTTTTTGTATTAAGGTATCACCAGTTCCAAGCATATCATGAAACTGCTTTGGGAAATCTTCGGTACTAACTGGCCAAAATCTAGATCCTACGCCTCCAGCCATTAATATGGCATAATAGTTTTTATTCATTTTTTTAATTTATCAATTCTACTTCTGCATTAGGGTTAAAGAGATATATCTTTCCTGTTTTAAGTTCTAGACATTGATAACGCTTAACACGCTTTTCTCCCATTTTAAATATTTTCCCATTGTACAATTTAAAAGTACACCCTAAAGGTACTTCAAAAATAAAGGTTTTATTATTTGGTTCATCGAATTGCTTTAAAGCTAAGGCTAATTGCACATCTGTATCGCTAGATGCTTTCGGGTTTATAAAATGTTTAGCTAATAAAGGCAATATATTATTTGGAAAAATTTCTGGATTTAAAAAAGGCAACATTAAATGTTGAAAAGTGCGTTTCCATTCTAGACCATGTGGTTTTATAAATTTACCATAAGCCTTATAGGCCTCAAAATGGGCGATTTCATGAATTAATGTAATTAAAAAACGGTATGTATTTAAATTCGAATTTATGGTTATTTGATGCTTTCCATTTGGTAAGCTCCTGTAATCACCATGACGTGTTTTACGTTCGTTTTTAATTTTAATCAATAAATTATCCTGTTCTAAAAGGCTTAAAACTGATGCTAGGGCATTTATTGGAATGTATTCTTTAAGCTGGTTTTGCATTACAGCTAAAATAGAAGAATTCTTGAAAAGACAAACTTAACTTGCGTAACTTTCTTAGAAAAAAAATATAACTTGATTTAACTATCATAACATCCCCAAAAGCTTATCCATACTATCAAATGTAGTGTTAGCTTCTGATTGTAATTCATTATTGTAATCGTGCTCAGTATACCCATAAACATCAAAACCTCCTGTTTTAGCTGCTCTTATACCAGAAATACTGTCTTCAATTACTAAACATTCATTTGGTTTAAAACCCATAGTTTCTGCGGCCCACAAAAATATATCGGGTTCTGGTTTCCATTTTTGAATAGCATAGCAACTAAAAATGTTACTTTCAAAAAAAGGCAATAAACCTGTAATTTCAAGGTTCAATCTAATTTTATTTTCTGGTCCGCTAGACGCGACGCAAAAAGGAATCGTTAAATTTTCAATAACATCTTGTATACCTTTAATTGGCTGAATCTTTTCTCGAAAAGCCTCAAATGTATTTATGCGATAGTCTGTCTCAAAATTAATAGGAAGTGGTTTGTTAATACGTTTCGAAATGAATTCCATACACCGGTTAAATGCCTTTCCTTTTAAACTAATTAAAGATTCTTCAACATTCATATTAGCTCCTAAATAATTCGCCATATCCACCAAAACTCCAATAGCTATGGATTCACTATCGATTAAAACGCCATCGCAATCGAAAATAATACACTTGTATTTACTCATAAATTATGGC
>Ga0209194_1002296_pt1 | contig 10431 bp, 8 predicted proteins | sample COGITO_mtgs_1004_FD_184787 | JGI IMG/M metagenome (GOLD analysis project Ga0209194, IMG submission 184787) | Pelagic marine microbial communities from North Sea - COGITO_mtgs_100413 (SPAdes) (version 2) | ecosystem: Environmental > Aquatic > Marine > Epipelagic ...
TCATTAATAGTTACTGTTATGTTCCCAGTATGGGCTTGGATAAAATCTCCTAAACTAAGATTCATTACTTCTTCTTACTCTGCTGCACTATCTATTGAACTTGCAACTAAATCAAGAGATATAATATTTAGTGATTGGTTTAAGAAAAGATGGGGTGATGTATTTCACATTAAAAAAGACCAAAACTTAAAAGAGAGATACGAGAATAATCATATTGGAATGAGAAGGGCAACATCTGTTGGTGGTACTGTAACAGGACAGGGTGGAGATTTCTTAATTGTGGATGACCCTCTATCACCTCAAATGGCAAACTCAGCAACCGAAAGAGAGAACGCTAATGAATGGTATAGGACAACATTCTACTCAAGATTGAATCAAGCAGATATTGGAGTGAGGATTATAATTATGCAAAGAGTGCATGAAGAAGATTTAAGTGGATTCTTGTTAGATAGAGAAACAAGAACAAAATATAAACACATTTGCATACCTGCAACAAATGAAGATGGTAATATAAAGCCAAAATCACTAGAAAAGTTTTACAATAAAGAAAGTGGCTTGTTTTGGGAAGATAGATTCAGTAAAGAAGTTTTAGATGACTATAAAAGTGCATTAGGTACTTATGGCTATGCAGGACAACTACAACAAACACCAACACCCCTAGATAGTGGTATGATTCATAAAGATTGGTTTAAGATTGATAGATATAGGAAAGATGAGGCTACAGTAAACTTTGTTATTGACCCTGCATATACTGCAAATCAAAAGAATGACCCATCAGCACTACTAGCATACACCTATCAAGACAACAAATGGCAGATAGTAGATTGTATTAATGTACATAAAGAATTTCCAGAATTAGTTAAATTTATTCCTCAATGGGTAAAAAAGAATGGATATACTACAAAAAGCAGAATATTTGTAGAACCTAAAGCATCAGGTAAATCTATTGTGCAAACATTAGTTAGAGAGACAGGACTTAATGTAAAAGAAGATAAACCACCAACAAAAGACAAAGTAGCGAGAGTTAGTGATATTAGTGCATCTTTAGAGTCAGGTAGAGTAAGTTTATTGAATGGAGATTGGAATAGAGAGTTTCTTGACCAATTAACTAGGTTTCCTGCAGCAAAACATGATGATATGGTAGATTGTTTAGTTATGGCTGTAAATAAGGAAATATGGGGTGGAGGAGGTAAGGTAGTTTACTTTAATTAAAGTTTTTTTGAGTTTGTTTAAAAATTGTGAAAATATTTCATAGTATATTTACTATTTTTGCCTAGTTTTGAGTAATTCTAAAAAAATTATCAAAAAATTATGAAAAATATAGAAATATCATACATAAACGACAATCACAAAAAGATTGTGGAATTACATCTAAGAAAGATTAAGAAATCAATGTATTTTGCTACTGAAGATGTTGGAGAGGGTAAGTATCAAGACTTTTTAGATATAATGAACTCAGTATTCTTATATTCAAATAATTTTTACGATACTATGGTAGAAAAGAAAGGTGATAGTGCTTTGTTGGAAGAATTTATGTTTTTAATACCAAATATGGTATTTTATACTGCTATTGGCTATTTAACTGCATTGAAAGATGGAGATAATGATTGTTTAATGATAAGCAGTTTAGAAGAAATTGGTTCTATTTGCGAAAACGCAACAAGTGAACTTGCAGATATTCTTATAGATGAAAAAGAGAGTAAAAAAATAATGCAAGATATTTTAGATTTAGAATTGACTAAAAATTAATAGATATGGTAGAAATTAAAATTCAAGACAAAAGTTATGATATTCCAACTGAGTGGAAGGATATAACACTTAGATATTGGTGTGGACTATATTCAATCATCAATCAGTATAATAAAAGAGATGATGAGGGTAATGTTATTGAGGCAGAACACTCAGAAGTGGAGTTATTGAAGATGAATAGGGATATTTTTATGTATCTTACAGGTGTTAGCCATAATGAGATGAATATGTTAGATGTTGATAGTGTAAATGCTGCAGTAGCAACATTCTCACAAACATTGGAAGAATATAAGCCAAAGGGTATAGATAAGTTTGAATTTGAAGGTGAGGAGTACTTATTTCCAAAAGAATTTCTAAGAAGAAACACATTTGGAGATTATATTGAATCAACTCACTTAGAGAGTACAATAGAGATAATGAAACATGGAAGGTTTGATGTATTACCAGAACAAATGGCAATACTTTGCAGAAGGGCTGATGAGGAATATGATGATGATGCAATACCATCCAAAACTGAAAAGTTTAAAGAATTGACAATGGATTTCGTTTGGGAATTCAGTTTTTTTTTGACAATGCAAAGCGTAAAATTAACAAGGACTTTCCAAATGTTTTTGGGGAAAACAGAGGAAGAAGTGGAAGCAGCAAAAATAGAGTTTCTACAGTTGGACTCTACAACAAGTTCATAAAGCCTTATGGTTGGCTTAATAGTTTATATATGGTTGCAGAAAAAGGGATATTTAGAGTGAATGGTGAAAACGACATAGATAGTGTAAAGAAAACAGACTTATACAAGGTTTTAACTTATTTAAGTTGGAATACTGCTAAAAATGACTATGAAATTGCTGTTCAGGAGAAAATACATAATAAAAATAATATAACATTGTAATAATGGCAATAACAAGATTAACAGACATAATAACAGTATTTGATAGCAAATGGACTTATGGTGATGTGAAGTTTGGTTACGAAAGTGAAGTAAACCAAGACCATGACACTCAGTACCCATTAATGCTAGTTGAGCCACCTGAATCAACTATACCTGTAGTATATAATGGTAGAGAGGAATATACATTTGAAATAAACTTCTATAATTTATACTCTCAAGCAGCACAATCAGTAGTTACACTTCAAAAGAGATGGGATAATTTACAAGATTTGGCTAATGAGTGGCTAGATATGGTACTTAAAAATTATCAAGATGTAAATGTAGAGGCATACTTAGAAGATGAGAGTATTGCTATAGAGAGAGTTAAAGAAGTAGCAAACGATAGATTGGTGCAAATAAAACTAACATTCACTATGAGTGCGTTTACTAAGTGCTTTAGACCTGTTTCAAACTACCCATCAGATTATTCTGATTTAAAAGTATGGTTAAAAGCAGATAGTGGTGTTACATTTGACATAGCATCTAAAAGAGTAAGTGCTTGGGCTGACCAATCAGGCAATAGCAGTAATGTTGCTCAAACTACAGCAGCAAATCAACCACTAAGATATGGATATGATGGTATTAACGACAAAGCATATTTTGATTTTGATGGTACAAATGATACTTTTGTTTCAGGAAGTAATTTACCTGTAACAACAGACTTTACAATATTTGAAGTAAGTAGAATTGATAAAGCAAGTGATAATGTATTTGGGTGGTATAACTCAAGTGCTGCTATATCTATAGGTACAAATGCTAGTGGTCATATTACTGCTACAGTAAGTGATGGAACTAATACAATAACTGCAAATACTTCTGCAGATAATAAAGCAAGTAATCATATATCAATATTAAAGAAACACAACAAAAGAATAGATTTAGAATATTATGATTCTTCAAATTCTATAACTGCTACTGATAATGATGCAAGTTTTGATAATACTTTTGCTTTCAATACTACAACATTTAATATTGGTTCTTATAATAGCACAAATAATATGGATGGACAATTAAATGAATTAATAATTTTTAACAGAGCCTTGAGTGATACTGAAATTGCTGAAGTAAGAGGTTACTTAAATTTAAAATATAAAATATATTAAGGTATGGCAATAGGAATAAACGGAAATGTAAGTTGGGGTATTGTACCAATAGATGGTAACTCATCAAATCTAGCAGGTACTTTTTATGAATATAGATTTAATAATCTTAAAAGTGCAAATGAACCATTAAGATACCAAATTCAATGGACAGGAATTAGTGGATTAAATGAAATAACAGAGCCTTCTAAAAATAATTGGACAGGTTCAAGTCCATCATCAGGAACTGGTAATGGAGATATAGTTAATGTGATATTTGAAGTTTATACTACCACAAATTATGAGAGAACTTTCCCTGAAGATTGGGATTTAATAGGTACTATAAAAAAATCTAGAGATATAGCGAATAGAAAATATAATGATGGAACTCCTCCATCTGGTCATAGATTTACAGTAGATATAAGTCGCTTACTTTCAGATGAAATTACTTATAGTTTATGCCCAATAAAGAAAGGAACTTGGCAGAGTGCTTTTTATGGAGGAATGAATGGAGGATTAACAATGCAAGACAATGTTCTTGATGGTAATGGTGCAATGGGGAGTCCAATAAGCGATTATAATGTATCTAGGAATGGTTCTTTTAGAAATGTGAAGGTTAAAACATATTATGAAGTTATAAATGGAGATGGGCAGATTGTTTCAGCATCAGGGAATAGTAAAACTTCTGATTTAGTAACTGTTATAAATTCAGTTAATCAATTTGATAAAGATGTTGTTTATTATAATAATAAGTTTTCTATTAGCGAGACAGTACCATCAACCGATAGTCATGGATTTATGAGTAGATGTCCTAATCATAATAACAGCACTACTCCAAATTTCTCAAAAGAAGTCAGAATGGATGATGAGGCAGAATGGTTGTATTGGTTTCAGAGAAGGGTTGGTGTTGGCTCAGGTTCATCATCATCAAATCAAGTTAGTAGAATTAGATTACATTGTAGAAACTCTGATGGAGTTACTTTTTATCTTAAAGAATTTGCATCAAGATTAAGAAAGCCTTCTAATTATGGGTTTTTGCAAAATAGAGTTTGTGTTCAAAATGTTTCTCCTGCATACATAAATGAGAATAATGGGACAACATATACTAATGCCACAGATACTTCTGAAAATCCATTAACTGTTGCTGCATATCCAAATGGATTAATAACAGCATCTACCAATCATTACAGAATTTATATTCAGTATGTTGCAGCACAAGGAGGTGCTGTAACAAGACATACTCATTATAGACATTATACTATAGACAGAGAGGATGAGAAAAATCCTTATGCTTTTGTTAAATTTCATTGGCTAAACTCTGTAGGAGGTATTGATAGTTATACGGCAAAAAGAGATGTGGTTGAAGGATTAACAATAAGTAGAGATGTAATTGAAAGAAAGAGTGCTGACAGAACTTGGTATCAGAATGACACTAATGATGGGACTCTTATGAATGATTCACTTTACCACTCAGATACAATGAGAGGTGGTGATATATATAAAGGAGGAAGGGAGGTTTCTAATGTAAATGCAGAAAGAACGCAAAGTGTTTATACTGAGCCTTTAAATCAACTAAGTGCTAAATGGCTAGAAGAAATAATGTTATCTCCTAATGTTTGGATTGAGAAAGATACAGATGCTACTGCGCAGGGAAACAAACTTAATCCATACTTAAGACCTTCTACTAAAGAATATATACCAGTAATCATAACAAATAGTGATATTGAAACTGTTAATCAGGCAGAGGGATTAGTTAAATTTAATATTGAATATACTTTTGCACATAAATTAATAACACAAAGAAATTAAATGTCAAATATAAGCATAGAGATACTAGATTATGGGGGAATGACCTCATCAGGTGGAGGAGGTGGAGGAGGAAGTGCTAACCTTAATGATGTTGTTACTAATGGAGTGGCTTCAGTAGGTAGTGGGTTTTCAGTTCCAAACAACACTACTTTACAATACAATGGTTCTGATTTTTTCACTTCTTTTAACTTAGATACAAGTAATTTAGTTTTTGGACAGGTATATACATTAAATTATGAAGTTACATCTTTAATTGATAGTGGAACTGGTGTAACATTTTTGGTTTTAATCTCTGGAGTTTCAGGTTTTGCAACACATACTACTACTACTAATATGCAAACCATTACATATACTGCTGCCTCTCCTGGAATAATAAATTTTCAGGCTCTTGGTGCTTCTTCTTTTACTGTTTCTAATATTTCTATTTCTGGAGTTACAGCAACTAGTCTAGGAAATACTTACTTAGGTAATAGTATTGTTGGAGAGTTAGATATAACAGACCATTCAGATTTCCCTTTAGCGATAACACTACAAACATCAGATATAAAAGACATAACATCCACAAGTGGTGATTATAGTAAGACATTTAAAATACCTGCAACAAAGAATAATAATAAACTACTTAGACATCCTTTTGCAACTACTACAGATTCAAATATAAATGTTAATGAAAATAGAAAATGTAGAATACTTGTAGATGGATTCTACTCTTTAGAGGGCTTAATTAGGGTTACTGGAGTTGGTGGTTATGGAGAATCTCCTTCTTATTATGATTGTGTTTTTTATGGCAATAATTTGAATTGGGCTGATGGGCTTTCTAATAAATATATGAATGAGATAAATTGGGGTTCAGATGGGCAAGGTATTGGGTATAATAAAGCAAATATTATGCATACTTGGAACTATGATAGTTGCGATTCAGGTAATTCTCCAATAGTATATCCTATAACATCTTATGGTGATTTTAATGAAGATGGAAATGCAGCAACTATACAACTTTTAGATACTGCTTATGATTATAATAATACAGGTTCTGCTACTAAAGTTGGTTATAGTGGGTATTTTAATGATGGTAGTTCTTACGAAACTCCAACCCCATCTCCAGATTGGAGACCAGCAATATTTGTTAAAGACACTTTAAATAAAATATTTGAAAACTTAGGATATTCTATAGAGTCAAGTTTTATGGAGACAGATATGTTTAAAAAGTTAGTATGGCTATTACCTAACTTTCAATATAACAATCCAGATGATAGATACGAACAGCAATCAATAGTAACTTCTTTTAAAAATGGAGAAACATTATCAACAACTGTATGGAACAATGGTTCTTCTTCCACATCAAGTAATGCTGGTATTTATAAAGCATACTATGGTGGTTTTGTAAGTTTTGATGATGGGAATGAACATTATTCAGGTAGTGGTAGAAAGGTGCTAAATTTAAAATCCTCAAATTTGGATATAAGTTTAGGTGCATCAAAGGTAGATTTTAGTAATGATTACATAACAATAGAAGAATATGGTTTTTACGATATACTTTTAAATAACCAACAAGCAAGACTTGCTAGTGGGTGGAAAGGAGGTACAGGTTTTAAGCAAATAATTGAGATTAAAGTTTGTGTGAATTTAGAACTTCAAACTGCAGGACAGACAAGTTGGAATATAATAGGCAGATGTTCTGACACTCAATCTCCCTATCAAATTTATAATAATAGTACTCGAAGTACTAACCAATATAATACAGTTATTACAGATTTTGCTAATTTATCCTCTGTTAATATTACAGACCTATGGCTTAATAAAGGAGATAAAATAAGACTTACAACAGGGTTTAAAATAACAGATACAAATGATAACGACCAAAATTTTGCAATCAATGTTTATCATAGAGTTAAAAGCAATGATAATTTTAATATTAAGTTCTCTCCAAAAAGAGTGGAGTATGGACAAACTTATGATTTAAAGAATGTTCTTGACCCTTCTCATAAGCAAATTGATTTTGTCAAAGGAATTGCTCATGCTTTTAACCTTAAAATGACTACAGATTCAAATAAAAGAACTGTTTTTATAGAGCCATTTGACACATTTTATAAAGATTATGCAGATGCAATAGATTGGACTTATAAGTTAGATAGGAGTAAAGAAGTAACTGACAAATGGATTAAAAGTGATTTAAAAAGAGATATTATTTTTAAATATAAAACAGATACTAGTGATAAAACTGTTGAAACAAGAGGTGATAGATGGTTTAAAGGAATAAAAGATGAATATCCTTACCAAGAAACATTACCTTCTACATTTGAGAAAGGAGAAATTATCTTTGAAAATCCTTTCTTTGCAGGTACTTATAATGGGAAAGACCAAGACACTACAGGTAATACAGGTAATTCAGGTTCGTATTCTGATGTACCTTTTTCTGGATGTTTATGGGCTGAAAATACTTACGCTGAGACCTTAAATAGACCAGATAAAGGAAATAATTTTATGCCAAGACTTTTGTTTTGGAATAAATACTCTCCCAATGCAAGTGGTAGTGGTATTAAGTTTGCTAAAGTACAAACTTGGTCAGATGCTGGTAGTACAAATGCACTAAAGTTTATTGTTCCAGATTCCTCTGTTGCTGTTAATAGCCTCTATCTATCAAATATATATCCTCAAGCAACCTCAATAAATAGAGATGATACTTCAAGCCCAGTATTATCTTATGGCAATGCAAATGTTAGAGATTTTAATGATGCTACAGGGGTTTACTCATCTTATATAACAGGGAGAGGTCTTTTTGATACATATTATCATAATATGTTTGAGATGTTAAAATCAAAACCAAAATTAAGAACTGCTTATTTTGATTTAAAAGCAAAAGATATTGTTTATTTAGATTTTACAAAATTGATTTATCTAGATGGTATTTATTGGAGAATAAATAAAGTGGTTGATTATCAGCCAAGCAAGAATGAACCTACAAAAGTAGAATTAATTGAATGGTTGCAGGTTGGAACATTTGCAGCAACAGCACCATCTTTCGGTAGTTCAGGCACTTCATCTGACTTTGGAGGGGTTTATGGAGATTATGGAGACCCTGCACCTGCCAACCCAATTCAGGATTTCTAAAATGAAAATATAAAATATGCCAAATAGTAAAAAAATATCAAGTAGAGGAATAGCACAGCAAAGTGGATTGGAAGTATTTTCTAGTATAACAACTTATAATGGAGAGTATGTTAATTGGTCTAATGCTTCTGATTATGGCACTCAACTTGATTCAGATACAGATTATGCTACAACAGCAACCGACCCACATACTGATGCTTTAATAAATAGTCCTGCATCTACAATAGGAAGATGGTATAGGTATCATACAAGTGGCGCACCATACACTTCAGTATCAGCACCAACAAGTTCAAATGGTGCTTATATTTTTCATGGACAAGAAACAGGTGGATTGCCTTCATATAGTGGTGTTTATCAGAAACTATCTTTAGTTAGAGGTAATGAGTATCAAATAAATGTTAAATCTATTATTAGTGCAAGTGCTGGTACTTTGTATATAAAAACATACAAACCAAATATAAATGACACATTAACATCAATTGAATATACAGAAACATCATCAAATTCAATAACATTCCCTGCAACTAATGTTACAACTAACATATCTACCTCAACATTCATAGCAGCAACTGCAAATGATATTATTCAGATATATTTTACTACAGAGGAAACATCTTCAGTCAATGTTTCAATATCAGGAATATCAATAAAAGAAAAGCAAGAATACTTAGTACCTATTTATGCTACTGATATATTTGGTAATGACCATAAAATATTAAGAAGAACTACAAACCAAACAGTATCTGATGATTAAATTTAAAAAGACATTAAAGGAGTTGCAGAGTGTTGGTCAAATGCTAAAGGTAGGTTTGCAAAAAGAACTTATAGACCAAAAGCATAATGCTACAGGTAGATTAAGTAGAGGTTTAAAGTATCACATAAAAGGCACTACTTTAAATATAATGTCATCTGTTAGTTATTGGAAAGCAGTTAATAATCCTAAGTTTGCTAAGACTCCTAATTATAACGCAATAGCATCTTGGGCTAGAGCAAAGAAAGGTATAAAAGCAACTCCTGCAGCAATAACAAGAATATATGCTAAAATGTTAAGACAAGGATATGGTCAGCCTTATGTGTTTTGGACTGAAGGGAATAGTTTAAGAAGAACAAACTTTGCAGGATATGTGGCAAATAAGTTTAGTAAAGAAGTAGCAGTCAAGTTAGCACCATCTATTGGTGAAGATGTAGCAAGTATGATTAGAGAAAAAATTAAAAATAATACAAAAGCAAAAGTTAGTTAATATGGCAAATACAGAGAAAATTGTAGTTCAGGTAGTAGTACAAGGTGAGAAGGATTTACAAAGAGTAGGTAAGTCAGCAGATAAATCAACTAAGAGTTTTGGGAAGATGGCTGCAGGGATTGTTTCTGCAGGTGCTGCTTTTAATGCTATAAACAAAGCAATAGGTAGTGCAATAACAACATTTAAGAATTTTGAATTTTCTATGGCTAAAGTAAAGGCAATTACTGGTGCTTCTGAAAAGGATTTTAAAAAATTAACAAATACAGCACAACAATTAGGTCGTTCAACATTCTTTACAGCATCTCAAGTTTCAGAATTACAAGTTGCTTATGGTAAGTTAGGGTTTACAACAACCGAAATATTGGATGCACAAGAGGCTACTCTTATGTTGGCGACAGCAACACAATCAGATTTGGCTAGGGCTGCTGTTGTGGCAGGTGCTGCAGTTAGAGGTTTTGCTTTAGATGCTAGTGAAACTCAAAGAGTTGTTGATGTTATGGCTGTATCATTTACAAGT
>Ga0209194_1002306_pt1 | contig 10401 bp, 8 predicted proteins | sample COGITO_mtgs_1004_FD_184787 | JGI IMG/M metagenome (GOLD analysis project Ga0209194, IMG submission 184787) | Pelagic marine microbial communities from North Sea - COGITO_mtgs_100413 (SPAdes) (version 2) | ecosystem: Environmental > Aquatic > Marine > Epipelagic ...
ATGAATGGGAATGGGACAGGACTGATAATGCACCCACCGAATTGATTAAGAAACGATTGAAAGAAGCGGGTTTCAAAATGGTGGGGGTAAAGGGGAGATACAAGGACATGATTGTTGAGTTATACGAACCGCAATTGGTAGCCAAAAACGGAAATCTATTGGATGTCGCTTTGAGTCAAAACGAAGAGTTTTATGGATTCTCACGATTGACATTTTATGATGATAACGACGAAAACACTACGGGTTATTTTGAGATTGATTGGGACATTTTGTATGAGAAGGGGTTGTTGAAGGGAGAGGATTCGGTGGAAAACCCTCAAGGTGACTACTATCAGGTTGATTGGGAGGGGCTATACGACGAATGGAAAGATTCACATAATTGTTCCGATAATTCGGATTTAGAAATCTATGAGGATGGTATCATCGTGATGGAGTGCAACACTTGTGGAAGAACTGCAACCTTTGAACAAAAAACTCCATACGAAGGACCAAAAGACAATTTACGCAAAGATGCTGAAACTTTTGAAGCCGAATACGGTCCGAGCGTTGAGGGTATGATAGACAATCCCGCAAGTTATTATTCGTATTGGCAATCCTTCTGTGAGTATCTCGGAGTTAATGATGCTCACACGGCTTGGCGAATGGTTGAAAAGCCGTGGAAATGGCGAACAGAATTGGAAAAATGGGTCGATGACTCCGAATGGTTTAGTCAAGAAGCAGAATCTTTTGAAGCAGAAGAACTGAAACCGGAGGTTTCAGTCGGTGACCGTGTTCGTAGTTATGATTTTATTCTTCCTGATGGAACTTTAATTCGAGATGATTGTTACATGGAAGGTCGAGTTACCAAGATTGCACCTGTGGATTGGTGCGGTTCAGAATGTGACCATTATTACATTTTAGTGGATAGAGTTGTTAGAAACGGAGAAGAAATTGATTCTAAAACTTTTACTGACTTTTGGAATCCGACTCAATTACGGGCGCAAGGTCAAATGGTTTTCCCATCCGTTAGCGAAAGTTACATTGAAGTATTAAATACAACATTCAATGCCGAATCAGAGGCTGAAACAGATGAATACAAAGGTCCTTTTGAGGTTGAAATCAGAAGGCCAAATGGTGCCGTAGCCACTTGGAAGAGATATGACAATTACGGAAAACTAATCGAGGCTTTGGAAGAGATTGTATCAAAACGTTATACACCTTATGCTATTGATGTTTTTGCGACAAATGTTCCTTACATCAGTGGATTTACAGCGATGGGTCCTGTGACTGATTATCGAAAGTTTCATTTAGCGACATGGAAATATGGTTATTGGGAATCTGGTCCTTGGGCTAAACACTTTCCCACAGGCTTAGAGTGAAGTTTAAGTAAGTGCTTGTTCTTATAGAACACATGGACTACGAAGCGTATATTGCTCGGTTAGAAGCGGAGTGTGCTGAAGCCTATGCTCTTGTAGCCAAAGCCAAAGCCAAAGGTTTAGACCCACGCCTTTCCGTAGAGATTCCGTTGGCCTCTGACCTTGCAGACCGGACACAGAAACTTTTAGATTTTCTACATCCCAGAAACACGGCTGCACAGATTCGAGAACTTACGGAAGAAAATGACGGCAACCGTGAAATGGTTGCGATTCAGATTGCTCGTATTGTAGCGGCTGAAAGTTTAATTTACGGTGAGAATCAAAAATGCCCTGCTTGTAAAGGGTCTGGTAAGAACGCTCAAGTTTCATGGAAAGACGTGCCGTGTGAAAACTGTGAAGGCACAGGAAAGGTCATTGGCTTTGATTCTGAGGTCGTCAGTAAGGCTGATTGGAGAGAAACTCTCAAGACTTATGAAACAGAGGCTCTCAAGGACTCTTTAACGCTCGGAACTACTCGTATGGCTACTTGTATGTATCATGGCATTTGCGCTGGTTTAGCGGTGCTTACAGAGGGTATTCTGGTGGCTCCGTTGGATGGAGTGGTTTCATGTCGAATTATTACCAATGCTGATGGAAGCGAATCGTTAGCGGTCAATTATGCAGGTCCGATTCGGAGTGCGGGTGGAACAGGTCAAGCGTTGAGTGTGTTGATTGCAGATGTGCTACGTCGTGATTTTGGATTAAAGCCGCCGCAAGTGACATTTAATGAAGTGGAACGCTACAAAGAAGAAGTTTCCAAGTATAGTCGTGGATTACAATACCGACCTTCTAATCCTCAATTAGAAGTTATTGCTTACAACTGTCCTGTTTATGTTGATGGAGAAGGAGTAGGTGGTGAAGTTACGGGTCAGCGAGACCTTGAACGAGTTCCCACTAACAAGGTTCGTGAAGGTATGTTATTGGTTATGTGCGAAGGTTTGGTGTTAAAAGCCCCGAAGATTCTGAAGTATGTGGAAGCATTGGAGATGGATGGTTGGGATTGGCTCAAAGATTTCGTCAAGACTGGTGGTAAATCGAAAACAATTGAACCCAGCGAAAAATACATGAGTGATGTTTTGGCGGGTCGTCCAATTTTTGGATTGCCAATGAAAGTTGGTGGTTTGAGACTACGATACGGTCGAAGTCGCTTGGCTGGGTTAGCAACCACAGCGATGCACCCTGTTTCTATGATGGCTATTGGAGGTTTCGTTATTTGTGGCACACAAATGAAGTATGAACGGCCCGGTAAGGCTACGGTGGCTACGCCTTGTGATACGATACAAGGTCCGTATCTGCAATTCAAAGACGGCTCAGGAAAACGAATCAATTCAGAATCTGAAATGAAACTTCGAGCAGGTCTTTTGGAACAAGAAGAATGGTCTTTGTTGCCGACTGAACCCGATTGGCCGATTGAAAAAGTTTGGGACATCGGTGAACTGTTAGTGCCGGTGGGTGAGTTCTTGGAAAACAACCATCCACTTCCTCCAAGTCCTTATGTTTCGGAGTGGCATGACCAAATAGTTGAGCAAGCAGGATTGAAATCTGCGGAAAGTTTCAAGGAAGCATGGAGTATGTCGGAAACTTATGGAGTTCCATTAGACCCGAAGTATATTGCTGTGGGTCTTGATGATGTCACGGCGGCTGAAATCGGGGAAATGGCGGCAAGCATGGCTTTGACTCTGGGAGGATTCGTTCCTAAACCGTATCGAGAATTGGTGTATCGTTTGAATGTGGACATAGATTCAGAAGGAGTCTTGCTGGGTGCTGAAGCCGGCTTGATTTTGAAAGTCGTTGAAAAAGTTTCGTTGATGGATGCTGAAGAATTGAATACTTTAAATACCCTCGACCAAAAATCCGCCAGAGAATGGATTACCGAAAGTTTTGGTGTGGAAGTTCGACCGAGAACTACGTTGAGAATTGGAGCCAGAATGGGCAAGCCCGAAGGTTCAAAACATCGGGAAATGAATCCCAGCACACACGGGATTTGGCCTGTGGGTTCTAATGTAGGCACCAAAAGATTGATTCCAGATGCGGTTCGTAAATCAGAAAAGTATTATACAGGTATTCGAGTGTGTCCAGAATGTAACGAGCAAACATGGAAAGGTGTTTGTTTGGGTGAGGCTTCGCCTCACCAACCGACTGAAACCAACTTCGTGGGTATGGTAAAGCAAACTTTGGATGCTGGAGAACTGTGGACTCAAGCGATGGAAATTACTCACCAAGCCGTAGAACCTAAAGTTAAAGGAAATAAAAGTCTTGGCTCTGGAGAGAAAATCCCAGAACATTTGTTGAAAGCCGTGCTGCGACAACGCAACGGCACAAGTTCGTTTCGAGACGGCACAATTCGATTTGATATGGTGGATATTACTATGACTCACTTTAGACCCGATGAAATCGGTATCACAGCAGAACGAGCCAGAGAGTTGGGCTACGACGTGGATTATCAAGGCCAACCAGTTGTTTCTGACGACCAAGTTATTGAATTGATGCCTCAAGATGTGGTTATTGCAGAAAACTGTATTACACCGTTGTTAGCGGCTATGCGCTTCACTGATGATGCTTTGGTTACTATGTATGAGTTAGAGCCATTTTATCGGCTGAACCACGATGCAGGGGCTGAAGCACTTGTGGGTCAGTTAATCATGGGGCTTGCACCCCACACCTCTGGTGCAGTTTTAGCCCGAATTATTGGCACAGCACCTGTTAAGGGTCATTACGGCCATCCGTTTTATCATGCCGCCAAGCGGCGGAACTGTGACGGCGATATTGATTGTATTATGTTGCTGACCGAAGGGCTGCTTAACTTTAGCCGAATGTTTTTACCTCGTAATCGAGGTGGTCGTATGGATGCACCGCTAACGCTGACAACTCGGATTGTAGCCACAGAGATTGATAAAGAAGCCTTGAACACGGATATTTTGTCGCAATATCCAGTTTCATTTTATGACTTTATTAGGAATGCTGAAGAACCACCCGGTCCGAAAGAAGCCTTGAAGCATGGTATTCGGATTGTGGAAACTTTAACGGAAGAAGGAGTTCTACCCGTGGGAAAAATCGGATTTACTCACGATACTTCAAATTGTGGTGCAGGACCTCGTAATAATCCGTATAACACGCTGGATTCTATGCGTCGAAAAACTATGGAACAATTTGCTTTGGGAGAGATTTTAGAATCGGTGGATAACATTGAGCAAGCCAGTAAATTGATTGATAGACATTTAATTAGAGATATGAGAGGTAATCTCAGGGCTTACGGCCAACAGAAAGTTCGTTGCACTAAATGTGGTGAAAGTTATCGCCGTGTGCCTGTTTCTGGAAAGTGTAGAACAAAATTGGATACTCGAAAAGACAGATTTACTGGTGAAACGGTGGACATTTATTGCCCCGGTAATCTAATTTTGACGGTCACAGAAGGTTCGGTGGCTAAATACGATGACTTGATGGCTACGTTGATTGAACGCTACGGTTGTAACGAATACATTTCTGGATTGTATAGCCAAGTTTCAAAGTGGGTCGGTGAAACTTTTGAATCACAAGAGTTGGGCAAACAGCAAAGTCTGTGGTAACTTTAACCATACATGGTGAAATCAGGTTCAGGCTTCTCCGAAGACGGTTTGCTGGTAACTGAGGCTTTGATGACTTCTTTTTGGATTTCGACCAAAGATTTGATGGCTGATTTAATTTCCATGACTTCGTTAGTTATGAGGTCCATGACTTCTGTTAAATCATCTAATTTGTGGCCTAACTTGGTGACAGTCATGCGAACAGATTTGGAGGACTTGTCTGACTCACTCAAGCAGATGCCCCCAAACCACGCATAGCATCTAAGGTTTCTTCAGAAGGTGTTTCATCGAGGTAATCGGGATATTCAGCGGCCTTTTCGGTTGTGATGGCTGCTAAGGATGCAAACATAGCCAATGTCGCAAAACCCAGACTCCAATAGTTCCAGTTCATATTATGAATATGTGGGTTCTGATACTTAAGCATTTGTAGTATCTGATTCAACAGGAATCAAAGCCGTAAGTTTGTCTGCCAAACCTAAAACTACTCTGGCATTTTCAATACCTTGCACGCTGGCTTGATTCAAAAGATTCAACACAAGACTAAGTTCGGGGTGTGTTAGTTTGACAGGTTTGATGGTCATGGTTGTGATAAGAAGAACCACTCATATAAACTTCATTGGAATGCGGGAACGAAAAATCCGCCAATATCAATCCATCCTACAAAATTAACAGGGGACGGCAAAAACCAATTACCAATAGCAGGAACCTCACCCGGCCCCGGTGGTTCAGGAGGCCGTGCTTGATAATAAGAAACATCTTGTAAATTGCTCGCTGAACCAATATCACCGTTTCCATCCGAAACCAAAACCGCACTTGTTGAGTTTGTTTGGCGAATGGTTCCGCTTACATGAAGTTTTTGAGAGGGATTTGTGCTACCTAATCCAATACCGACATTCCCGCCACTTGTGATTCTAAATTGGGTATCTGTTGCCGCAACATTGTTTCCCGAATCGGGCGTTCCAAAAGCAATATCAAATTGTGCGGTATCTCGCTCGGATAATTGCCACAAATCAGCCGTGCCTTCCACATTGTTAATGTGAATGCCTCCGTATTGAGTCGTTAATCCGACTCTTCCATTTGCACCCGTGCTAAGAATTGCATATTCCGTTGAGGCTCCTGCATCCACTTCAATAGCGGCAGAAGGGGAGGTTGTTCCAATCCCTAATCGGTTATTCGTATTATCCCAATACAATTCTCCATTATCTTGAGCGAGATTTGTTGAAGCATCCACGAATAAAATTGAACCCGATGTTCCCGAACCGACTGAATCACCAATAGAGATTCCTCCACCTCCACCGGCGGCCACCAATGGATTACCGGGAGTTCCGTCGCCTGTAATCGTGGAGCCATCTACGGCTACAATTTGTAATGCTGTGTCTGCTGTGGCTCCTTGTGCTGCCGTCGCAAAGTCCCCTACATTGGAGGAAGCGGCGGTGCCGAGAGTTACGCCGTCTAATTGGTTGAGTTCGGTAGCCGTAGTCGTGACTTGAGTTCCGTTAATATAAAGGGCTGAAGTTCCAATGCGAAGGTCATTTTGAACGGTAACATCTTGAGCCGTAGCATCAATGGTAATGGCGGTGTTGGACTCGCCGTTAGCAGCCAAAATCAAGTCATTAGTTCCAAAAACAACAAAGTTTGTAGAACCGTCGTTGTCGAAACCACCCACATTGGTCATGCGAAGACCTGAACCGGTTTGAGCGATTCGGAGAGTATCGGCCACAACAAGAGAGTTTCCAGTAGCATTGGCTGAAATCTGTCCAGAAAAAGCAGCAGTTGTGGCTCCAGTAATGGCTCCCGCCGTAACGCTAAATGAACCATCTGTTAAAGTTGTAGCCGTAATCTCGTCGGAGGCCGTAGCATCGTTAAAACGAAAAGGAACTTCAGCCATGGCAAGAATAAAGTTTCACGACTACTTAAAACTCTCTGCTTAAGCAAGTGTAGTTCGCATAAATTGAACGTTGAGAGCGTTAGCACCGTCTAAATTGGTAACATCAATTGAAATTGTTCCCGTTCCTGATACTGCAACTGCAAACAAAGGTCCTCCTCCAGTAAAGACATCAGCGAAAGGCACGAAATTAGTAGTGGTTCCGTCAGCCGAAAGCAAAAGTTCGATTGTGTGAACCTCGTTGCTGTTTGTGTTTTCTGCGGTAATGAGATATTTAGCAGCCACATAAGAGGTTTGAGCAAAAGTATCAATGGCTGTGGTAGCACCACCAGCAACGGCTTGAGTGTTGCTGGCAAGACCAGCGTAAGCAGTTCCACCGTTTCCGAGTTCAAGAACATCGTTAGTAGAATCCCAATTCAAAGATGCTTCTCCACCGAAACCACCTGCTCCGTCGTTAAATTGAATGTTTCCTGAAGCACCACCGGGTCCAGAAGCACCGCCGTCGTCTTGGAAAGTTAGATTACCTGAACCATCAATTTTGAGGATTTGATTAGCAGTTCCACGAGCCGTTGGTAAAGCATAAGTTGTGCCTCCTGAGCCGATAGTTAGAATACCACTCATATCGAGAGTTGTCACGCCACTAATGGCTCCACCAGTGATTGTGGCTGCGCCGTCAGTTAGGCTACCACCTTGAACTGCACCTGTGGCTGTAATGTCGGTAGCACCAGTAATTGGGCCAGCATTAACGATTCCACCGTTAGTCAAGTCGGCACCATCCGAAGTAATCAATCCTGATGCTACCAGCGTAGTCACGCCAGTTACTGCACCAGCCGTAGTGCTAAATGCACCGTCGGTGAGTGTAGCACCAGTAATTGTTCCAGATGCGTCAATTGTAGTAGCACCTGCAATTGCACCTGCATTCGTGATTCCGCCTGAACTGGCGTTAAGGCTGGTCACCGTGGTTGCACCGAAACTTCCGGTTCCAGATGTAGCGATATTACCGTTAGAAGCCGTGACAGTTAATTGTCCAGAAGCCCCCAACGTCACATCGCCTGTGGCGGTCAAGGCTGCAACTCGAAACGGTGCTTGTGCCATTGAAAATCAACTCCAATTAGGGTTAGTTGCTTTTGCTACTTAAAGATTTTGGTGATTGATTAAACCTCTAACAGAGTCCGTGTCACTTTGATATTCATAGCGTTAGCATTGGTGGGTGTAAAAATAAGTCGTGCCGAACCCGAAGAAATGTTACCAGCGAAAGTTCCGAGAGGATTGCCTCCTGAAAACAAAACACCGTATTCATTAAAAATAACTGTGGCTCCATCGTGAAGTTCTGCAATCTCGGAAGTTTGATATTCAGAAGTAACTGTATCGGTGATTTGAACTGAGTATTTAGCAGAACGATACGTGGTAATAGGCCATGAATCAATAATGGTCGCAATTCCCGGCACAGCCGTTGCTGCCGTTCCTAATGCCGAATCGCCTAAATTGAGTCGGTCATTGGTGGTATCATAATCCAAATCTAAATCGTTGGTAAAACCACCGCCACCGTCTGAAAGTTGAACAGCACCTGCGGGTCCTGAAGACGTGCCTCCACCACCTCCGCCACCGCCAGTCTGCAAGGAGACTACGCCGTTGCCATCATCAGTTAAAGTGCCGTTGGTAACTCGAATCTCAGTTACTGGGGCAACATTGGGATTACCGTCTTGGTCTCGCAATCGGAGACCTTCAACACCTTCATTGGAACCGGTGTATTTTGTTGCCACAAGTCATCCCCTCCATCATGCCAGTAATCCGTATTGTTGAAGTGCCGTGATAATAGTGCCTATTGATTGTTCAATGTCAGCCAAGTTTAAATCTGTGGTTCCAGCGAGGCTACCCAGAGAAGTGGGGTCTAAACCTTGAGGGGTATAAGATATTGCGTTTTGTTGAGCCACCGGAGTTACACCCATGAATCCAACTGTGCTGGTAACATCTACTCCGACTGACAAATTACCTGTAACTGTCAAAAGTGTGCCGTCGAAAGTTAAATTGGCTTCTCCTTGTAGGGCGTTAGCACCTGTGACGGTAGAAATAGTATTGTTAGTGCTACCTGATAGAGTTACTCCGCCACCACCACCAGCAGCAAAACTGAGAGTTCCAGCACCATCAGTAGTCAAAACCTCACCAGCAGCACCGTCAGCCGTGGGCATAGCAAAATCAACACCGCCCGAAACCAGAGTCATGGTGTTGGAACTGGATTTGATGGCGACATTCTGATTGGTCGTAGTGGATGAATGGAACGCAACAACGGAAGGAGAGGTGGTGGAGTTGAAAACTGCTACATTTACACCTGATTGTAATACCGTTAAACCATAACTCGATAGGCTCGTCGTGCCGATTCCTAATTGACCGCCACCAGCGTTTCCGTAATAGACGGCGGTAGCATCCCAACCTCCGCTTCCATCAGAGACATTGAATTGGTCTTCATTACCAGCAGATGGTGAACCGACCCCAGAAACCCCAGAGATAGTTCCGCCAGTAATTGATACGGCGTTAGCATTCTGTGTAGCCATTGTGCCGAGTCCGAGACTGGTTCTGACAGTAGCACCAGTTTCATAAGCAAAAGCACCTGCACCTGTGGCGACAATAAACTCTCCGTCGGCAGTAGGCACACCCAGCGTATTCAAATCTTCAAGAACTCCTGTGGTTGTAATAGTCCCTGTGGTTGTGATTGTTCCACCACTTAATCCACCTGATGTGGCTATTGAGGTGACTGTTCCACTTCCGCCACCGCCTCCGCTTCCGTTAGCGGCAGCAGTAATTCTTCCTTGAGCATCCACCGTAATGTCGGCATTGGTGTAATCACCAGCAGTTACGGCGGTGTCTTCGAGATTAACGACCGCAGTATTGGACGAGACTCCATCCACAACACTTGTTCCTGTGCCTCCAATGATAGCGATGGTTTCGCCGTCAGTAATGGTTGTGAAACCACTATCATTAGCCCAATTAAAATCTCCCATGGCTCCGATATTGGTTCGGGCTTGGGAAGCCGTAGTGGCACCAGTTCCACCAGAGGAAACGGCTAAATTTCCAGAAATGGTCATGGTTCCTGAGGCAGTAATTGGAGAGTTGGAAATTGAAAGTCCTGTGGAGCCTCCAGACAGTGCGACAGAAGTTACTGTTCCACCCGAAGCCGAAGAAACGGCAGAGTTTACCCAAGCAGAACCATTCCAAAGCAAAACTTGGTTAGTTTGTGGGTCAGAGACTTGAGTAGCACCAATACTCGAACTACTTGTCTTTCCTGAAAATGAATTAGGAGATGTCATAAAATGTATGTGGTAGAACTACTATTTATATTTTGGGTATCTTAGATGGTCGTTAACATCTCTAATAATAGGTCCAGCACGTTTGGGCAATTCGTGTTTATGCCAACCATAATATCGATCGGCGGCTTTTCGCCCATCAGATTTCCAACCTTCGCATTCTCTCCGTTTTCTACGAAATCTGTGATCCAATTCATCGAGTTCAATATAATGGCGGGGTCCATGATGTCGAGAGTTCAAAACGCCGGGGTTGAAAC
>Ga0209194_1002312_pt1 | contig 10374 bp, 8 predicted proteins | sample COGITO_mtgs_1004_FD_184787 | JGI IMG/M metagenome (GOLD analysis project Ga0209194, IMG submission 184787) | Pelagic marine microbial communities from North Sea - COGITO_mtgs_100413 (SPAdes) (version 2) | ecosystem: Environmental > Aquatic > Marine > Epipelagic ...
ATGCTGGACCAGTCGAAATCGAACAAACCCATTCGTAGCAATACTTCTTGACTCGCCACTGACTTATCACTGAGAGACGGCTCGCGCCGTCCCAGAATGTCTGTATCTTGGAATTTGGAACTGCTGACCTGATTCAGATTTCTCGTTCCAACCGCGCCTCGGGTCATCGGGCAGAGCACCTGCACGTCTTTGACCGGATCAAACCCGAGCGCTGGCATCAGCTCTTGGACGACGGTTTCAATGCTGCGCGCGCCATCTTCCGGCTCTGGCGCACCGAGCCACAGGCAGTCAGTTGCTGGCGACTCTGATACTGACTCCAACGCTGGATAGCGCCCCTGGTTGATCGCATAGGCATTCTGCACAATCTGGCTGCTCTGCGCCTGCCGGAACACCTGCGTTAGCCGTAGTACCGGCACCTGCGCTGAGGCAATCAGATCGCCTAATACGTTTCCAGCGCCTACGCTAGGCAACTGGTCGGTATCGCCTATCAGCAAAAGCTGAGCAGTCGGTGGAATGGCCTTGAGCAGAGAATGAGCCAGGAACAGACGAGCATCGAAGCTTCGTCTACAACAACGGCATCGACCGGCAGCGGGTCATCGCTGTCACGCTTGAAACGCATCTTGCTGGGGTCAAACTCCAGCAGCCGATGAAGGGTTGTGGCTTCTTTGCCAGTGACCTCGCTGAGCCGCTGAGCCGCCCGCCCGGTGGGAGAGGCCAAGGCAATCGATTTGCCCATTGCTTTCCACAGCGCCACGATGGTGCGCGTTGTGAAGGTCTTCCCTGTTCCTGGCCCACCCGTCAGAATGCAGAGCCGTTGACTGGCTGCTAGCTCAACCGCCTGCTGTTGCTGCTCAGAAAGGGGCATTCCAGTTGTGTCGATGAATCGCTGTATCCACTGCTGGACTCTGCTCATGTCCACATCCACTGGCGAGGCCAATAGCGTCTCCACCCGCGCCGCTAGATTGCGCTCTGCCTGATAGAACGGTGGGGCATAGCAGGCAACGCGCTCTGCCTGTGGCTCTAGCACCAGCTCCTTGTCTTGGCCCATCTGGACAATCAGCTGCGCGAGCTGCTGCGGGTTAGGCTGATGGTCTTCTAGCGTGAGGCATTTGACGCCGCTGGCCACTAGCTCGGCCTGAGGCAAGAAGCAGTGGCCGTCTTCAGCCGCTTGGTTGAGCACATGCACCAAGCCGCTGCGATAGCGAAAGGGTGAGCCGGGTTCAATGCCGAGATTGCGAGCGATGGTATCAGCGGTGATAAAGCCAATGCCGTAGACATCTTGAGCCAGCTGATAGGGATTGTTGCTAACGATGGAGATCGCGTCCTGACCATATTGCTTGAATATCTTTACCGCGTAGGTGGTCGAGACGCCGTTCCCCTGAAGGAACAGCATCACCTCTTTGATCACCTTCTGGCTCTCCCAAGCCGTCTGGATCATTGTTACGCGCTTTTTGGCAATTCCCGGCACTTCCTGCAAGCGCTCGATCTCATGCTCAATGATGTCGAGGGTCTCTAGGCCAAAGTGAGCCACGATGCGCTTGGCGGTGACTGGCCCGACGCCTTTGATGAGACCGCTGCCAAGATACTTCTCCAGCCCGGTCAAGGTGGCAGGCTTGGTTTCGCGGTACTTGAAGACCTGGAACTGCTCGCCGTACTTAGGATGGTTGCGCCACTGTCCAGTCAGATGCAGCGTTTGCCCCGGCTGAATGTTGGCGAAGCTGCCGGTGACGGTGACCGGATCTGGCGTACGCGGCACCTTGAATCGGGCGACGGTGTAGCCAGACTCGGCGGAGTGAAAGGTCAGTCGGTCAACGACGCCTTGGAGGTATTCAGCGGGTTGCTCGCTCATGAGCCAAAGGCTAGATCAAACGGGAGTACTCGTGTTCTATTTTAGTGGAACAGAGACACGTCGTTATCTGCGTGAGCGTTGAGAGACTGCCTTTGCTAAGTCAGCGTGACTATAAGCTTTTCCCAAAGTTGGAATCATGGAAAATAATCAACTTCTGATCGGTTTATCACGTCAAAGGGGTAACCCTCGTCTGAATACTGGTCGATTTCGAGGAAGATGAGATTGTGGCTACTCTACCCAGCTTGATACTTGATGGAAGCCAGTGGATGCTGGCGGGATTTCCGGTTTTAGGAATGCCGGATGAGGAACGAGCCGTCAAGTACTTCAGCCTCAACCCATTTGTCCCCAACTCAAAAAATCGCTGTCCTCTAGAATGTGCCTATTGTGTATGTCATCAGGACTCAGACTGGCATCAGCCCCCTGATAAGTTTTCGCATGTAAATCCGGCACCCACTCTATTAGAGCCGTTGATGAAAAGTGTGCCTTATCACGAGATAGCGCCTCATTTGGTGATGATGGCGTTTTTGCATCGTGTGGTGAATGGTGGCGGTACGCTGGAGCGAGAATACGCGATTGGCACTCGCCGGATGGATATGTGCTTACGGTATGGAAAAACGGTGATGGCGATGGAGCTGAAGGTGTGGCGAGACAATCGTCCCGATCCTTTGACTGCTGGGCTAGAACAGTTAGAGGGTTATTTGGCTGGGCTTGGACTGAGTGAGGGTTGGCTGGTTATCTTTGATCGTCGGGGTGGAGCCGTGCCGATTGCAGAGAGGACGGCTGTAGAGCAGGCGAAGACTCAACAGGGGCGAAAGGTCTGGGTCATTCGAGGGTGAAGGGAAGTTAGAGGTATGAACGATGATCTGAAGAGACAAGCGGAGTGACTGAAAGGAGTGATCGACCTTGCCGCTTTAAAATTATTGTTTCTTCTTCCGAGTTCTTTCTTTTTTTGAGTATCTCCTGAAGCTATCGCAAAGAGCCCTCAACTAAACCCCTTGCCTTGTTTCTTCTTCTTTTTAGATCCCTTGCCCTTTTCGAGTGCCTTAGCTTCCTGGAGCGGAGACTTCCGAGGCTTAGGTGTTCGCGGTGGTTTTAAGTTTGCAGGCGGCTGTTCAGTTGGATTCGATGTCGATGACCTGGGTGAGGCAAACTCAGGATTTTGCGATAGTTTTTGGGATATATCCTCAGCCATATTGGTCAGCATTGCATCCCAGTCAAGATTTTCGGTGGGTTCACTGCTCAAGGGTTCAGAATCATCTATGGTGCCAGCAAACCGTTGAACTTCATCAGCAAAGTCTTTGTCTGTTTGGTGGTTGGGCTTACCCCAACAATGGACAAAGCTAAAACGCCAAAGGGGGTCAGACCAGTTCTCAAGCATCTGGGTTTGAAAGTCGGTTGTAATTGCGATCACAGAATCATAAACAGCCTCTTCAATAACCGCTTCCGCCCTGAGAACGTCGTACACATGGGGTAGGCCCCAAATGACGGCAAATCCCATCGATTGCCGGAAGGAGAACAAATTTCCCATCAGACGGCCAATATAACGATCCAACGCTTTGAGGTCGAAATCAAAGAAACGATCGGGATGGCTGAGTTGCTTCTTAGAAAGCTGTCGCTCCCCTAAAAACCCAATCACCGCTGACCAGATCGCCTGACTACAGACAAAACTCAGCTGATTTTGAGCAGCCATTTTGACATTAAACCGCAGTGACAATTGCCTCAAAGCTATCTCCGGCTCCTCTTGAAATAAGGTCACCAACGCTGAGGGAGGCGTGGTCTCCCCGGTCAGGATTTGAACAATTTCTTGTTGTAATTCTGTCGTATTTTCAAAGCCCAAAGAAACTGATTCTTTGCCCCAAGCTTCCCAATCTACTGTGTTGCCCTGCCGCAATGTTTCGTAGGTCTGTTCAAGCATATCGGCCATGATGACCGCGCCAAAATCGTCTTCTGCATAGCCCATCAGCTTTGAAGAGGTTGCTACTGGCTGGTAAACAGCATGGCTGACATCAGCAGCTTGCTCGCGAGCATCGTAAAAGCGCAAATCGTCTAATATCGGTAAAAGTTCATCAATGCTCTTGACGGGGTCTTGCTTATATCGAGCCAGCGCTTCATCCATTAGGCTCAGCTCTCGACTGAAAAGCGCATACCGAATGGGAAAATTATCAAAGTAGTAAAATTCTTGCTGATAAAGCGCTGGCTGCTGCTTTTGAAGTGTTGCGATAAAAGATAAGGCGTGCTCAAGCAGATTGTTACCCTCCAACAAACCTTGCACTTCGATCAGTATTGAGACGAAGTCGGTCTCTACGGCATAGTCTAAGGGAATGGGGCTAGAGACGATGCCCAGCACTATTTCGTATTGCTCTAGGGGCGAAGCGGTTTCGTAGGCTTCGTACCATTCGTCAAAATCTTCAAAAAATAGGGACATTGCGCAGTACCTAGTTGAGCTGAATATACTTTGGTATCGTAGATACTGCACTATGCTACCGCAGTCTTTGTGCTGGTTTATGGCTATGTCCCCATTCATTTCCCTGAAGGGTTTACAGTTGGGGCATTAACCATTAGGAGTCATTCTTAGGGAGGAGGTCAGATGGCTAAAGTTAAAAAAACGGAAGCTGTGCCCAAGGCGATGCAAGCCAAGTTTGAGGGCATTGTGGCCATTACCAACGACTTTTCGAAAACCCATTTGAACGATGAATATGCCCAGCTGATTCGCTATGCCGTAGCGGCGCTATGCCGTAAGCGATCGTCTCCGCTGTCGAAGGGGCGGGATAAAACTTGGGCCTGCGGGATTACTCACGCCATTGGTATGGTCAACTTTTTATCAGACCCGTCTCAAGACCCTCACATGAGTGCCAAAGACCTCTACTCAGCATTTGGGGTCAGTGCCAGTACCGGAGGGGCCAAGTCAAAACTGGTGCGCGATACCTTAGGCATGCATCAGATGGATCCTGATTGGTGTCTACCGAGCAAGTTAGACAATAATCTCATGGCCTGGATGATTTCAGTCAATGGGTTGATGATGGATGCTCGTTCAGTACCTAGATATATTCAGGAAGAGGCCTTTGAAAAAGGGTTAATTCCCTATCTGCCAGGAGATAAAGAGGATCTTCTCCCCAAGGTCGGGGGCTTGGCCGCACCGTCTTCAGCGGCTCGACCTTCAGCCTCTAACCGTTCAGCTTCTAACCGTAAAGTGGTTAAACAGTCTCCCGAGACGTTTTATGTTTTGCTGGTCGCCATCATTGATGGGCCTGTGACTGAAGACTTTATTGCCGAAAATCCTGAGGTTTCTAGGGTCGTTGAGATTAAAGGAAGCAACACTTTAAAAGATCTCCATAACATTCTCTTTAGTGCTTTTGACCGAGAAGATGAGCACATGTACGAATTCCAAATCGGGGGGAGGGGGCCGAATGACCCTAATGCCACAAAATATGGTGTGAAAATGCCGATGGGGCCTGCCTCTGTTAAAGATGTTGCGAAAACAAAGATGGTCTCTTTGGGCTTATCCGAAGGGGATATCTTTGGCTATTGGTTTGATTTTGGGGATGACTGGTGGCATCAGGTCAGTGTCATGGAGATAAAGGAGAAAGCGCCCAAAGGAAAGTATCCCAAAGTGACCAAAAGGGTTGGGGCTAGCCCACCGCAATATGCTGACCTTGAGTGAGGTAATGGTTACAGTCGTTCCTCAACAGAACTAATGGGTAACGAGGATTCTAAATAGAAGCAGCCTAAAACAGACAACGTGATCGCCTGAGTCACTGGTTCTGGCGTTCAATTAAGTCAGCTTTCTGCCTTTCTAAAGATTTTAGCTTTCTTTTGAGACTATTAATTTCTCGGTTTATTTTTTGCAATTGATGCTTAACCGCTTGCGCTTCTAAGTGTTGAGGCCCATACAGTTCACAAACTAATGATTTAACTTCACTTCGCAATAGCCGAAAATAAGGGTTCCCGTGAGCATAATTTTCACGATATTGCAATTTACCTGACTTTATTGCCTCAAAGACTTCATCCTCTGTAAGACCAAATTCCTTACAGGCATTTTTATGGCTTAATGTTTCACCGGGCTTATGCCACAGAGACTCAGACATTTTCATCCATCCCATTTTTAGAGTTTAACGTTGCTAGTCAGCGGCGGAAATATCAGATGCAACTGCCTTTTTTCTTTTTCTTTTCTTGGGAGATTTGAAAGCATCAACATCTTTTTTTCCTGAAATTAGAAACTTTAAAAATGATTTTTCTTGAAACCTACAGGTTTGCATAATTCCAAGTAGGGTAAGGTATGAAGCCGCACCAGATTCGTAAAATGAGCCTGAAATTTTTCGCTGGACTGCAATGTGTCTGAGGGCTCTTTCCGCTGTATTGTTGTGCCATGGGATTGAATCATGTTCAAGAAAGGTAAATAGACCCTCTTTGTAACGCTCAAATCGTTTCTGAAACTTGGTAGCTAATTCGGATTTGAAATCTCCATCTCGAATATTGTTCTTATAGAATCGCTCTGTTTCCTTTCTGAATTTTCTAAGATATCTTTTCTTTAAACCATATCTATCAATTGTCTCAAAGATAGGAAAAATAAGTTCCTTAACCTTCAGCACAAAAGATTCATATTCGGTATCGAATGGACTTTCCCAAAGATCATCATTAAGATCTCGGATCAGATGCACCCAACATTTTTGCTGTTTGCAGGGCACAGCATCATAACCACCATAAAAATCTGAAACTAGTACACCATCATATCCATGGAGGATTTCATGAACGATGTCGGATTCCCGTGTCTCCGTCAACCTGAAAATCACATGATTCCCATCTGTAAAAGTCCAAACATATTGATTTATTCCTCGAATACTTATTTGTGTCTCATCCACATGAATGAAAGGGCTCGATAAAATTTTGCTGAGAAGTATTTTTTCAGAATCACCATATTTATCTGAGAAATATTTTATGATGTTGCTTATTGAGCCTGGAGTTATGGGCTCGTCAAACAGCTCTAAGCTATTTTGAGCTATGAGTCGAAAAGGTAAGCGGAGAACGAGTCTTTGATATACAGCCCAAGACCTAAATCCATGGCCAAATACATAATTGCCATGACCGCTATAGAAAACATCTGGTTTAAAATACTTTTTGCATGTTTTGCAATAGCTTTTGAAACTTTCGTATAAGGATATTGTTTTCTTAGCTCCTGAATTAATAAATCTCAAGTCAATGATGATTATATTTATTGTTTTTTTACTAAGCGAAGCTAGCTGCTGACCGCATTGACTGCACTCTTGTACCGGTGGCACTTCAATTCTATTAGTGATTTTAGATGGAGCTACCCTAACCACACCGCCATGGCCTTTTTGTTTCGTTTCCTGACTCTGCTTGTCAGTTTTAGTATTTCGAAAAGAAATTTTATTTTTGTTGTAATCAGCATGAGAAGATTTGAGTATGAGTTCTAAGCCATCATGAATTTCCTCTCCAACTTCTGTAGACAGTTTTCGTTTTTGGTTGGCAAAAGCAATTTCCGAATTTAAATTTTCCTGGCTTGAGATTTCAGAGAGCTTATCGAGCAATGTTTTGAGTGCACTACAGTCTCTTGAGTTATAAACCAACAGCTCAGTCTTATGTTCTCTAGATGTATCCTCCTCCCATGTGTAGCACCAAGCCAAGCTTTGAAGCCCAGATGAGTTGGGAGATGCCCACGAAGCCCCTATCAGAAGCCCAATTTCTTTTAGCTTATTTGAAAGTGTAGGGAAATAAATCTTTCCGTAAATATATGAAATCACATTATTGAGACGTTTTGAGACCGTCTCAATATCGGTTGTGTATCTTTTAGCCAACTCAGAAAGCGCCTTTATTTCATAACTTCCGTAATGATAGATAGGGACATCTGGATATTCATTGATTTTTGCCAGTAGCTGTTTCCAAATTGTTTCCTCATCTTCCAGTTTGTCTGCCCAAAAAGAAAACTGAGTACAGCATCTTCTCTCACATATCAATAGTCCTATTAGATAGTAGAATCGTTGATCGGGAATGCCCTCAATGTCTAGAAATAGTTCTACCGGTTGTCGATTTAGTTCTGGTAGCTCTTGAATGTAGATCTTTTTTTCTCGAATTGCTAGAGCTTGCAACGCCAAATTGTGTTTTACAGGCTCAGGATTCTTCCGTTTTTTTCGCTTGCGGCGTGGCTTGAATAGATAAGACAGCTGCTGAATCGTGAAAATCCCACGCTTGTTATATTTTTTGATTTCCTTAGGCGTCATTCGAGCCAGCAAACTCAGGTTGTTGTCTTTCTCAGCCTGCTTTCGGCACATCTCCTGAAATTGGCAGGATGAACAATGCTTGTTCAGAATTAAGGTGGGAGGCTCTGTGGACGTTTTTCTACACCAGCTTTCCAGTATTTTAAGCGATCGCTTAATACTCTTATAGTTGGATTCTAATTGAACCCGATGGGTTTTCCCATCCATACCTACAATTCGTCCAACCGTCGGTTCCTGTTTCTGAATTTCTCCCAGCACCGAGCCTACAAATAATAGTTCCGTTTTCTGTTCGGGGGTAATGCTATAGGTACCCGTGACGATCGTGGGTTCGTAGCTTCTCCGGCGGGAGGTTTCATCAGAATTGGTCTCCGTCAAAACAGCACAATAGGCTTCTAAAGGTTTCGACCACAGGGTTGCCTCAACCAAAAATGTATGCTTTTTGAAAGCATTTGGCTCATATTGTCTAGCCTTAGGATGCCCTTTTCGAAACTTCTCCAGATATTGGGCTCGATTGCTTTGGCGGCGTTTTTCTAAAACCAATGGATAGTCATGAGGCTTTCCCCTGTCCTCAGAAAACAAAAGCAGAAAAGCCTTCCGAGGGCATTGCGAATAGGCAACGAAAATTTCAGTCGTAATGGTTGGGATATCGCTCATGGCAATGTCCTATTTTTTATCTTGAATTATAAACATAACCGTTGATTCACCAACATATACCGCTCCTACGCCTTCACCTACCACCCAATAGCCCACCAAAATTGCCAGCTTTTTAGCCCGCGTCAGCCCGGTATACAGCAAATTCCGACTGAGCATCAGATGATAGTGCCGCATGTACATCGGCGCGGATATTCAGCCCCCTGGCTCTTGTGAATCGTCACCGTCCAGGCCAGCGTAATCTCATTCAGGTCAGCACGAGCGTGAGTAACACTTTGATCATCAAGCTGACCCGTGACTGCCTGCTCTTCCGAATTAATGTTGATAATCGTCCCCACATCCCGATTAAACACATCCCGGTGATTGGCCGTGACCGGCCCCTAATCCGCTGCCCGAATACTTCTCCAGCCCGGTCAAGCTGGCTGGCTTAGTTCAGATCTTAGAGCCTTGACCCCATTGCTCACTAGGCTATCGGCAGCGACGGTCTAATTTAGGCTGCTGGTGATACCCAAAATCGACCCTTTTTGAACCCAGCCCTTCCTGAGAAAACAGCTCGGGCCCGACTATCTCAATCTTTTACAGTTTTTTCTAAATTCTCGTCAGTTCATGCGCAGTGAGTGTGAGGAACGCGTTGGGAAAAGTCCAACGGAATTGATGACGGGAGAAAGCCATCCCCATTGGTTGGAACTTCTCGGATTTCAGCGCTTTCAACAGGCTTAATCAGAAACGTCGATGGAAGCCAGGCCATTATCGTCATGATGGCCGAATTTGTCGTGCGAGTGTTACCCGAAAACGGCCATTTTTGCACCAGGCTCCAGATGAGGCCGTGCGATCTCCAATCGTTCAGAATTTGGTAGGCGATCTCGCTTTTGGTGAGAGTTGAACTTCGGATCAGACGGCACCAGGTTCCACAGCTCGTCGGTCGGATAAACGGCAATCGGCAAAATATGATCGAGGTCATAGGCGATGCCTTGAGTCAATCGCCTTTCTGTCCAGGGGCAGGTAAACGCAGCGCCTTCCATCATTAAGATGTCAATCTGATTGCGCTCCCAGGTGAGCGGTCGGCGGTTGTCGGGTCGAGCGGTCAGCAGCGAGTAGATGGCTCCTCTATTCACGCCAGAGGCTTTCTCTGTAAACAGGCACCACTCGTGGATGCAAAGTGCTTCAATCCACAGCGACATCTGACGAAAGCTCTCCCACAGTTCAAACGAAATGACAACGCAGCGATCTCGCTCATGGGTGCCAGGAACAGACACCGTGCACCCGGCAATGGCACTATAGCGCTGCGGTTTGCCGAAAATGTTCCATTCGCCAGGGCCAGCGTAGCGAATAGGCATCTCTAAAGTGCGAGCGATTGCGCTGACCGCTTTCGACAGCGCTTCAACCAAGCTGTCGGGGTAGTTCTGCCATTTACGAGGTGACGTCAGCTCGTTGATTAAAAAGAATCCATCGGCAGGGTTCTTCAGTTCGCCTACTGCCTGCTCCCACTCCTCTCTAAGTTGTGAAAGCGCAGGTATTCCCACGAGATGCGCAATGCGTGCATAAAAGCAGGCTGAAAGGGCTGCTATGAGGGGAGTTGAGGATTCTAATTCTGAGCTAAAAGAAAGACATCAAGTTGTCCCCAAAGGAAGCGAACAGCGA
>Ga0209194_1002317_pt1 | contig 10350 bp, 8 predicted proteins | sample COGITO_mtgs_1004_FD_184787 | JGI IMG/M metagenome (GOLD analysis project Ga0209194, IMG submission 184787) | Pelagic marine microbial communities from North Sea - COGITO_mtgs_100413 (SPAdes) (version 2) | ecosystem: Environmental > Aquatic > Marine > Epipelagic ...
AACCTGCATTCCCTGTTTGTGCGCTTCGTCGATTAGCCAGTCGATCCAGTCGTCTTGAAACAGGTTGGGGCAGCTTGAATAGCCCAGCGTTTGCATCATTACTTCGCTCTTATACATGGTGCAGCCATTACCCCAGACGCCATGGATAATAGTGTTAATACCTTGAGCTTTGTAGTAGCGGACACGCTCTCGTATCATTTGCTCGCTGGCTCGATTGGTTGCTTGATAGCGACTGAGATAGATGCCGCGCATCTGCTTTTCTGCCCAAGCTGCGGGCAGCGTCGGCCAAGCCATAGGGACAGTATCAGCCTCACTAGATTTTACTAATTGCGTCTGAGTATCTCGAAAGGGCTCTGTTGATGCGGCAGGTTCCGAGTAAGAGGCTCCAGGTCCGCGACTGAGCTCACGGGTCGGTGTCTGAGCTCTCTTGAGGTGCTCTTTTTTAACGACGGCCTCAATATTGGCATATACGTCAACGATTGTGATGTTATCGAGATCGCTGATGTAAACATATTGCAATCTTGGCCATAGCCAAACCAGAAACCCAGCGCTCAATAGCAAAGTTATAAAGCATCCGCATCCACTATTTTTGTCTTTTTGAGATTTTTTAGAAGACATGGCGACAAGAAATATCCTTGCTATATAACAATCCGTTTGTGCCCAGTCTTCCCGACTCTTTATGGAGAAAACGGTTCGCAGCTGTGCGCTAGTGGCGATCGCTAGTCATTCTATCTTGCATCAGCTTCCGTATATTCCGCCGTCTCCTGCGAAGAGAAGGTGGGAAACTTTGAAAAGAGAGTGAATTCTAGAGCAAGGGATTTACGTCTACCCGTGAGATTTACTGAGAGAGTCGCTATGAGAACTCCGTTTCCTGTTGGGCTACGGCGAAGAAGGCCACCCCTGCTACTCATGGTCATCGGGCTAGCTTTAGGCTGCTTGCTAGCACTAGCTCCTCTGCGGCCTAGTCTGGCGATTTCGGTTGCTAGCGTCACGAATCCACAGCAGGCGAACGGCACCTGGGTCACCGATATGGCCAATATGCTCAGTTTAGAGAGCGAGGCTGAGCTAAATCGGATGATTGCGGACTTGGAAGCGACGAATGGCACCGAGCTAGCGGTGGTGACGGTGCCCGATACACAGCCGTCTGCTTCGCCCAAAGCATTTGCAACTGAGCTGTTTGAAACCTGGGGAATTGGCAAAGAAGGTGTGGATAACGGCGTGTTGTTCCTGGTTTCTAAGGGCGATCGCCGCACAGAAGTAGAGACAGGTTATGGCGTTGAAGGTGTCTTGGGTGATGCCAAAGTTGGCAGCATTCTAGCAAGTCGCGTCACGCCACAGTTTAAGTCCGGCAATTTTGATGCAGGCATTTTGGCAGGCACTGAGGCAATCGTTAGCAGTCTGAAGGGTGAAGCTTTCGAGGGAGCGTCGTCGAGTAGAGGCCAAAGAGTAGTTAATAACTCAATAGCGGTAGAAAGCGCAGACGGTGCAGTAACCACCGGGCTTCAAGTCATTTTTGGAATGACCAGTGTAGTGTGCTTGGCAATTTTGTCTTTGCGATTGACAAAGTTAGTCAGTGGGCGCTTCATTGCCGTTGAGCTTGAGCCGATGGGGCGATCGCACGTATCTGCTCGAAGCGCTGATGCTAATCTCGATGTGAAAATTATGTCCCTGCTGATTGGCAAGCAAATGGCTGAGCAGAAGGGGCTAATTTACAAACGCTCAGCGATGCTCAGCCATTATGACGATCCGGTCGTTGAGGAAAGTTGGCTAGTGACTTCTCATCAGCGATCGCAGCTAGTGGGCAAAAGCTGGATGATATTAGGTTGGTTTCTAGCATTGGCTGGAACAGCGGGGCTGCTATTGAGAGATGGCATTGTTATTGCGCCTATATTTACCTTTGTTTGGCTGTGCTGCGAGCTGTGGTTCTACAAGCAAGATCTCTGTTTTAGAGAATCTTTGAGCATCAATGCGACAACGGCCGCTGCTATCCGGATAGCTATCATCAGCACAGTAGGTGCGGTTGGTGCTCTAATCGTTAATGATTTTCTGGGCGGTTGGATTGCTTGGCCTATGCTGGCGGCATTCTTTGGATTCTGCGCCGTGATGCTGCGCTTGGCGCGATCGCTCCCCGACCAGCCCAAAGCTATTTGCGAAGTCTGCCACAATCCAATGCAGCGCTTATCAACTGAAGAACTCAGCCATCACACTAGCAAACCTGAGAAAACAGAAATCCAGCTACAGAGCAAGCTATACGAAGGCTGGCGCTGCAATATCTGCGCAGTGCAGGCCGAAGATGACGATCTTAAAATTCATCTCGCTTCTCACATCCTGAACCAGAAAAGCTACTCTCTCTGCACCGCCTGCGACGCACTAACGCTCGAAATTGCCTCCAAGACGCATCAAAAGCCAACGCTAACCAAAAGAGGAAAGCGAACCGTCATGAGACTGTGCCATTGCTGCAATGGACATAGCAAAAAGAAATTTACAATTCCAAAGATTGAGCCAAAACCAATCGCTTCTAGCAGCCACAGCCATTCTAGCCATCGTTCGTCTAGCAGCTCTAGCACCTCATCTAGTAGTTCTTATAGCAGCCCATCTGCCTCTAGCAGTAGCAGCTCATCTAGCAGTTCGAGCGGTAGCTTCGGCGGCGGTTCGAGCGGCGGTGGCGGCGCTGGTAGCAGCTGGTAGGTGAAAAGAAAAGATATGACTAATAGAACTATTCCTGAGACTTGGATGCCGATCGTTTTAGAGAAAGCCAGTCGTCTCTATCAAGAACAGCAGAAAGAGAAAGCCTACTCGCTCGAAGAACTAACGGCAGCGGGTTCGGAGGTGCAGATTCCGCCGGAGCTAATGCAACAGGCGTACGAGCAGCTCCAGCAGGAGCAAGCAGACATCGTGCTGAAGAAGGCGCAGGTTCAGAGAAATTTGAAGTTGGGTGGGGCGCTAGCGATCGCGCTTTCTCTAGTGACCGCGCTGTGGATAGGCAGGGTCTATAACTCGCTGAGTATGGCGGAAACAGTTGTGGAGGGCAAATGGGCGCAGGTGGAAAACCAGATGCAGCGCCGGGCCGATTTGATTCCGCAGCTGACTCAGGTTACAGAGTCTTTTGTCAGCAGAGAAGAGAACATCATCGACGCGTTGAGTGCAGCTCGGGCTGATTTTTTGACGGCGACAACGGTAGCGGAGCGAAGTGCGGCAAATGAAGAGATGAAAGGGGCGATCGCACAGTTTCAAGCCTTTGCCGCTAGCAATCAGCAGCTTCAGTCTAGCCAGCTATTTATCAATTTGCAGTATGAGATAGCGGGCACTGAAAACCGAATTGCCACTGAGCGAATGCGCTATAACCAGGCTGTGGGTGCTTACAATCAATCAGTTAAGGAATTTCCAAGGGCGATCGCTGCAAGCATTCTAGGATTTGAGCAACAGCCATTTTTAGGTGACTAAAGCGAATCTTCTCAAGCCCTTAGAAATGCGATCGCCTCGTGCTTAGGTCATTTTGAGGATAGATCTATTTTTTATCTTCTATCTTCTATCTATTATCGAGAAAGGAAAGGCCCAGTACTAAATAAGACTGGTTTGCGATCGCACTGATCTCATAGGACTTCGCTTCAACCGTACTGGCGACAACCAGCATTTTCTCATTGAAGGTTGTTCCATTAATGTTACAGCTACCCTTAAGCACGAGTAAATAGTTTCCCTGGTACTGATAGCCCTCAGTAGAGGTGCTTTTGATTAGCTGAGAACTCATTCCTCCGATTGGGTCTAAGGGGACATCGTATAGCCAGAGGTTGTCTCTTACATTCTCGAAGGAATAGCGCGTCTCAATATCAGCAGCAGCGGTATTGATTTGAACCGGTATATATTCTTCGATTAGATCCGTGTTGGCAAAATCTGGCGGCAATGCATAGGCGAGAAGGCAAAAGCCGGTGCTGTCTGAAATTTCATGACCACTGCCGGGCGGGTTGAAGTACAAAGAGCCGGTGGGATAAAGGCCTTTGGCATCAGTCTGTGTACCGTCAATCACGTAGACCGATTCTGTCATCGAATGGTAGTGCTCACCGACGCTGCCATCAGGGATGGTGTACCACAAAATGCTGATATGCTCGGTGTCTGCGGCTCCTGAAAGAAACAGTTTTTCTAAGTTTGGCCGGAAGGTAAAAAAGTCGTAGTTGCTCGGATTTGCGGCCAAATCAGTCAAGTCAACTATCGTCGAGCTAGCTAGGCTGTTCGATAGATCAACAGTCTCTTCTGGCGTCAATTCCTCTGTCGCTGGTTTTAAGGGTTCTAGCATGTCCGCAGGCCTTAAGCTGGCTGTTTGCTATTGACGAGCTAGTGCCCGTCAAAAAAATAATAGCTAGAAAAGTCATTAAATGCGACTGTCTCAAAAGTTTCATTAGTTGTGGTTCTCCATTTCAAGCAAACCTGAAGCAAAGCTTAAAGCAAAGCCTCTAGCACGGCTGTTGAGTCTGCCGTCCAACCAACGATGCCGCTTTGGGCTCTAACCATTTCGAGCGTAGACTGCTTGAAAGCTGAAAAGTAACTCTCGGTGCAGTCTTCAACTAGCAGACATTCATAGCCCCTGTCGTTGGCTTCTCTCATCGTGGTCTGTACGCAGACTTCGGTCGTTACGCCGGTAAACAAGAGATGGGTAATTCCTTTTTCGGTCAGTATCTGTTGCAAAGGGGTATGGTAAAAAGCTCCTTTGCCGGGCTTGGTGATAATGGTTTCTCCAGGAATAGGAGAAAGTTCGGCAATGATGCTGTTTCCCGGCTCTCCTTTTACCAAAATGCGACCCATTGGCCCCTTGTCACCAATTTTGAGGCTGCCTTCTCCGCCGCGTCTGAGTTTTGCGGGCGGACAGTCGGAGAGATCTGACTCGTGGCATTCTTGAGTGTGGATGACGGGCAGGTTTAGCTCGCGAAAGCCTGCTAGCAGAGTTTGAAGGGCAGGGACGATGGCCTGAAGCTTTGATACGTCGTTGCCGAGCGCATCGCCAAAGCCGCCAGGTTCTAGAAAGTCTCGCTGCATGTCGATGATGACTAGGGCGAGCGATCGCAGATCACCTGGAAAAGGATAGGGATAGGGCAAGGCCGAAGGGATTTCCATGTTTTGGTTCTCTATTGGTGATGGCTTGATGGCCCTTTCAATGGCCTGCCATGCGCTGACCGATTAGGGTGTAGTCAGCGGTGCTAGTCTCGCTTTCGTAGACGAATTTGCCTTCACTGATGACGATGACGCGATCGCTTAGCTTCAGCAGTTCGTCCAAATCTTCACTGACTAAGAGCACCGCCACGCCGCGATTGCGGGCTTCGACAATTTCGGTATGGATAAAATCAACCGCGTTAAAATCCAGACCAAAGCAGGGATTGGCTGCAATCAGCAAATTGATCTGATTGGGCGACAGTTCTCTAGCTAGGACAGCACGCTGAACGTTGCCGCCAGACAGGTTGTGAATCGGGGTTTCTGGTGAGGGCGTCTTCACCGAGAACTGCTGAATCAGCCCGACCGCCATTTGGCGAATGGCTTTGAGCCGCAGTAAAAATCCTTTGGACTGAGGCGGGCGATCAAACGTCCGCAGCGCCATATTCTCGGCTACAGACATATTGGGAACACAGGCATTGCGCATGGGTTCTTCTGGCAGGACGTAGACGCGATGCTTCGCCATCTCGGAGCGGACGGCGCTGTAGGGTTCACCGTTTACCCGAATCTTCCCTTGCGTAAGCTCGCGCTGACCTGCTAGGGCTTCTACCAATTCGCGCTGACCGTTGCCAGAGACCCCAGCGATGCCGACGATTTCTCCTTTTTGCACCGTTAGGCTAACGCCCTGCACGGCTTCCAGTCCGCTGTCTCTATTGGCGTGAAGGTCAACGACTTCCAATACAGGAACCGGGTTTTCTACCGAATTTTCTAGAACGGATTTGTTGACGGGCGTCGGCTCTTTGCGCTCGCCCATCATCATTTCTGACATATCCGCCACGCTCAAATCTTTGACAGCGCCCTGCCCGGCCAAACGGCCTTTGCGCAGCACCGTGATTTCGTCTGCGAAGGCCATTACTTCGCGAAATTTGTGAGAAATCATCAGAACGCTTAGCTCGTTCGCGGTGACCTGCTCTCTCAATAGTCCTAGCACCTCGTCGGCCTCATCGGGCGTGAGTACAGACGTCGGCTCGTCCAAAATCAGAATGCGGCTGTTGAGATAGAGCTGTTTGAGGATTTCTAGCTTTTGCTTTTGCCCGGCTGCTAGCTGAGCAATGGGCACGTCTAGCGGCACTTGAAAAGGAGAGGTCGCCATGAAGGTTTGCAGACGCTCCATCTCTTTTGACCAGTTGATCAAAACGGCGTTGTCTACTCGCGACAGGACCAAATTTTCGGCGACGGTCATCGCGGGCACTGAGGTGAAATGCTGGTACACCATGCCCAGCGCATACTTGTGCGCATCGCGAGGACTGTGAATCTGCACGGGCTGGCCGTCGATTTGCATACTGCCCGCAGTGGGCTGATAGAAGCCCATGATGCATTTGACTAGGGTGCTTTTTCCGGCTCCATTTTCGCCTAGCAGCGCGTGGAAAGAGCCTGGTTTGAGATGCAGACTCACGTCTTCTAAGGCAACGAGGGAGCCGAAATGTTTGGTCATGCCGATAGCCTGCAATTCTGGCGGCTTGACGAGCGTTTCGAGACGAGTAGTAGGCGGAACAACGGTAGTCATGTTTGGGGTGCCTAGCTGAGGTGTCTTTATAGTAGACCCGGTTGATGGCGTTAAGCGATCGCGTCAAGTAATGCCTGAGAAGTGGCGACAGCACCAAAGACACCGCCCTGCATTTTGATCATTTTCAAGGCGGCGAGATAGTTGCCATAGTCGGTAGCGCCGGTACAGTCGGAGAGCATCAGGCATTCATAGCCGCGATCGTTGGCGTCGCGCATAGTGGTATGGACGCACACGTCGGTGGTAATGCCGGTCAGAATGATGTTCTGAATCTTTTTGCCACGCAGAATCAGATCGAGATCGGTGGCGTAGAAAGAGCCTTTGCCCGGTTTATCAATAATCACTTCGCCCTCGATCGGGGCTAGTTCAGGAATGATCTCCCAGCCGGGTTCGCCGCGCACCAGGATTTTACCGCAGGGGCCAGGATCGCCGATACCCGCGCCGATTTGCTGCGATCGCCACCGCTTGTTCTCTGGCAGATCCGCCAAGTCAGGCCGATGCCCTTCGCGAGTGTGGAAAATAGGGTGGCCCGCTGCTCTCATCGCCTGTAGCACGCGGCTAATCGGCTCAATCGGCGCACGGGTAAGCGACAGGTCATAGCCCATCTTGTCAACGTATCCGCCTTCTCCGCAGAAATCCGTCTGCATATCGATGATCATCAGCGCCGTATTATCCGGGCTCAAATCGCCATTAAACGGATAGGGATAGGGCTCGGCTTCTACAAAACGTCCCATAGCTTGACCTCGCTAGCAGCAATTTTAGGATGTAACAACATTCGGCCTATGGCCAATATCTCACAGTCAATCTCACGGTTATGTGTAAAAGGTAACCCCCTCACTGCAGTCAGAAATCATTCAGTCACGCTCGGGAAGCTTTTAGCTTTAGCCTAGAATCATTCATTCATCAACGGGACTTGTTCAGTCGCACTCTACATCAATTTCGCTTTATACCATTGCCTTCGCTAAGCGCTTGCGGCTCGAATGCCAACGCTGACAGTTTCGGTGCGACTAAAGACGCTGAGCTTGGCCGTTGCTGTTGTAGTTGTAATCTAAGAAGTTACGATCTAAAAAATAAGATCTAAAAAATGAGATCCAAGAGAAAGCAAGAATCTATTTTGCTGTTGTAGGATAGAACTTTACTAGCATTAGCCGGCAGACCATAACCCATTTAGAAACCATTAAAAGAACACATTAGCAAGACATTTTAAGTAAACGTCATAAAAGGTTTGGGCATCGCAAAAAGCCCGAGCATTGTAAAAAGCCCAAGCATTGTAAAAAGTCCGAGCATAGATATCGATCACAAATATCTACTGCGCAAAATTTCCCAACGCGATCTTTAAAGAGAAGAATTGATGCACATCAAGATAAAGCGCCGTCGCTTTGGTCAGCTTGCTTTGCTGACTACTTTACTGACCTTTATCAGCAGCCGATTTAAGGCCGCTATCGGTCAAACGTCCCCCTCCCAACCCGTCAAAATGAGCGCACAGGGAGCCAGCGTTTCGCTCAATATTAACGGCGTTGAACAGACTGTCGATATTGAGCCTCGCGTTACCCTGCTTGATGTTTTACGAGAGCGCCTTGGGCTGACAGGTGCAAAAAAAGGCTGTAACCACGGCCAGTGTGGAGCCTGTACGGTACTCGCAGACGGCAGGCGAATTAACGCTTGTTTGGCGCTAGCCGCACAGTATGAAGGGGTGGCAATCACAACGATTGAAGGGATTGCAGATGGCGAAGAACTGCATCCTATGCAGACCGCCTTTATCAACCACGATGGCTTTCAATGTGGCTTTTGCACCTCTGGGCAAATCTGTTCTGCGGTGGCGCTGCTCGATGAGGTGGCCGCAGGCGAGGCGAGCGCAGTCACCGACAACATTATGGAAATAGAGGAGCCACTGGTTATCAACGACGCCGAAATCCGCGAGCGTATGAGCGGCAACCTCTGCCGCTGTGGGGCTTATCCAGGAATTTTAGCGGCTGTTAAGGAAGTTCAAGGAGCCTAAACGTTATGAAATCTTTTGACTATATTCGTGCGGCCGTCCCTGATGAGGCTGTCTCTTTGGCAAGTACGCTCCCGGCGGCTAAATATTTGGGCGGTGGCACCAATCTACTTGATCTGATGAAAGAAGGCGTTGAGCAGCCAGATAATCTGGTGGATGTGACGCGGCTGGCGCTTTCAGAGATAACAGAACTTCCCAACGGGGGCGTTCGCATAGGGGCAATGGTCAGCAATACCGAAACGGCAAACCATCCGCTGATTCGGCAGCGCTATCCTCTGCTTTCTCAGGCTTTTTTAGCGGGCGCTACGCCGCAGCTTCGCAATATGGCGACCGTGGGCGGTAACCTGCTGCAGCGCACTCGCTGCTACTACTTTACAGATACCAATATGCCCTGCAATAAAAGAGATCCTGGCGCAGGCTGTAGCGCGCTCGAAGGCTTTAATCGCATTCACGCAATTTTGGGCGCAAGCGAGGACTGCATTGCCACCCATCCTTCCGATATGTGCGTTGCGCTCGCGGCCTTGGATGCAACGGTTAGAGTCCAGGGCGTTGACGGTGAAAGAAAGATTGCAATGGTCGATTTTCACCGTCTGCCGGGAAACACGCCGCAAATAGAGACAGCTTTACAGCCCAATGAGCTAATTACGGCGGTCGATTTGCCAGCTCAGAGCTTTGCTGGTCGCTCTTATTATTTGAAGGCGCGCGATCGCAATTCGTATGCTTTTGCGCTTGTCTCTGTAGCTGCCGCGCTAGAGGTCGACAACAACATCATCCAGCAGGCGCGGATCGCCCTAGGCGGCGTTGCTCACAAGCCCTGGCGTTCAGCAGAAGCCGAATCTGTTTTAGTTGGCAGTGCGCCGACTCTGGAAGCCTTTGAGCAGGCCGCTACGGCTGCTTTCGTTAACGCCAAAACTTACGAACACAACGCATTTAAAGTTGAACTGGGACAGCGGGCAATCGTTCGCGCCCTCTCTACAGCCGCGCAGGAGGCATAGTTATGAGTCAGATTGGTCAGGCTAAAAGACGAGTCACAGGTCGGCTCAAAGTCACAGGAGGAGCGCGCTATGCTGCTGATTTTGATATTTCAAACGTCGCTCATGCCGTATTGACAACCAGTACGATTGCAAAAGGTCAGATCACCGGATTTGATACAGAGCAGGCTGAGGCGATGCCCGGCGTGCTGGCAGTTATTACGTCCCAAAATGCCCCTCCGCTCTCCTCGAAAGAAGGCGATAAGCAAGGCCAGATTAGCGCTGCGCCATCAGCAGGCGAGTATCCAGAGATGCTGTATAGCGATCGCGTTTATTTCTACGGTCAGCCTGTTGCGGTTACCGTCGCAGAGACGCTAGAGCAAGCCGAACAGGCCGCCAGATTAATTGGGGTTAGCTACGCCCCTGAAGCGCACCAGGTCACGGTAGAAACTGCAACAGACATCATCCCGCTGCCAGAATCTTCTGGTAACTCAGACGAAGTGGTTCGCGGTAATCCGATCGAGGCCCTCTCGCAGGCGGCTGTAAGCATCGACGCTAGCTACACCGTACCAACCGAACATCACAACCCGATCGAGCCACATGCAACGACAGCCGTTTGGAAGGGCGATCGCCTGACCGTATATGACAAAACTCAGTGGGTCAAAAGCGTTCAGCAAAGG
>Ga0209194_1002319_pt1 | contig 10345 bp, 6 predicted proteins | sample COGITO_mtgs_1004_FD_184787 | JGI IMG/M metagenome (GOLD analysis project Ga0209194, IMG submission 184787) | Pelagic marine microbial communities from North Sea - COGITO_mtgs_100413 (SPAdes) (version 2) | ecosystem: Environmental > Aquatic > Marine > Epipelagic ...
TGCAGCTAATTCTTTAGATGTAACCGTATCAGTACTAGAGGACGTATAATAAATGGCATATATAGGACAAGAACCAGTAAACACTTTTAGTCCAGTACCAAGTAAAGATAGTTTTACAGGTGATGGATCGACAACAACTTTTGACTTACAAAATCCTGTTGTCAACGGTGGTGAAAATGCTTTAGAAGTTTTTGTAAATAACGTAAGACAAGAACCAGGTTCTGGAAAAGCATTCACACTCGGTGTAGATGGAAGTAATGAAATAAAAAGAATTACTTTTACAGCTGCCCCAGCAAACGGTGCCTCTATATATGTAATCAACGACAAGACAAGTAATGTATCAACTGTATCGCCATTAGATTTAAATGGTGTAGAATTTATTTTAGACCTTGATGGTGATTCATCTTTAACTGCTGATACAGATGACAGAATAGATTTTAAATTAGCAGGCACAGATCACATACAACTTGGTACTTCAAGTGGTGACACGACAATTAAAATCGCTACAGACGCTAAAGATTTACAATTTTTACAGGCAGATGGAAATAAAATACTTGAAATAAATGATGGAAACTTTGTGGGTGTTGGTGGTAATAGTGCTGCCCCAGGAGAAATAAGAATTTTTGAAGATACAGATAACGGATCTAACTATGTAGGTTTTAAAGCAGGTAATAATACTGCTTCAGTATCTTATGTGTTACCGACAGCAGATGGTACTGCTGGTTATCAATTAACAACAGACGGATCAGGAACATTATCTTGGGCTGCGGCTCAGATTGCTCTTGCAAATGACGGTAACAATCGTATCGTGACTGGTACAGGTTCTGCTGGATTAAACGCAGAAGCAAATTTAACTTTTGATGGATCAACTCTTGCATTAACAGGTGCTATGACATCAAGTGGTGCCATCACAGGATCATCAACTGTTCAAGGAACAACAATTACTGCTACAACAGCATTTGTACCAGACGCTTCAGACGGTGCAGCTTTAGGTACAACAGCATTAGAGTTTAGTGATTTATTTTTAGCAGATGGCGCTGTCATTAACTTTGGTGATGACCAAGAGGTAACACTTACTCACACTGCTGATACAGGTTTAACTTTAAACTCTACTAACAAATTAATGTTTAATGACGCTTCACAATTTATACAAGGTGCAAGTGCAACAGTATTAGATATCGCTGCTACAGATGAGATAGAATTAACTGCTACACTAATTGATATAGTAGGTAATTCTACCGTATCTGGTACTCTAGGAGTGACAGGCATTGCTACTTTTACAGATGATATAATTATAGGTGATGGCAAAACTATTGGTTCTGCTTCAGATGTTGACGCAATAACAATTGCTGCAAACGGACAATTAACACTTACACAAACATTGATTGGTACTGCATTAGATATATCAGGAAATATTGATGTTGATGGCACAACAAATTTAGATGTAGTAGATATTGATGGTGCTGTTGATATGGCTTCTACACTACAAGTAGATGGTGCAATTACATCTTCTGCTGGTATGACAATTACCACTGCAGATAACACAGACACACTTACACTAGTTTCAACAGATGCAGATGCTAATGTTGGACCTAACCTTAATCTATATAGAAACTCTGGTAGTCCAGCAGATGATGATGTTACAGGAGTAATTGTATTTAATGGACGCAATGACAATTCACAAGATGTAATTTATGCAAGACAACTTTCTTACATTAAAGATGCTTCCGATGGGACTGAAGATGGTCAATTAACACTACAAACTATGGTTGCTGGAACAATCAGAGACAGACTAAACATTACACCTGCTGAAATAGTTTTAAATGAAGATAGCCAAGACCTAGACTTTAGAGTTGAGTCTAACGGGCAAGCAAATGCATTTAAAATAGATGCTGGTACTGACACAGCTTCTTTTGCTGTACCTGTTGATATAGATTCAGGTATCACAATAGATAACATTACAATCGATGGCACGGAGATAGATTTATCAAGTGGTGATCTTACTTTAGATGTTGCAGGAGATATTATACTAGACGCTGGTGGAAACAATTGGAGTTTTCAATCAGGTGGTACAGAAGTATTAAACATTGCAAATAGTTCAAGTGATGTAATTATTAAACCAGTTGTTGACGCAAAAGATATTATTTTACAACAAAGAGATGGTACAGAAGTTGCAAGAGTTGAAGATGGCGCTTATATGTCATTCGCTGCTATGGCAGTTAACCCAGAAGCAACACTTACAGACGCTTCAACAGTATCATGGAACGCATTAACAAGTCCAGTTGCAAAAGTGACACTTGCAGGTAATAGAACAATCGCTGCTGCTTCAGGCGCTGTTGCAGGAACATTTGCCTCACTATTAGTCATTCAAGACGGTACAGGTTCAAGAACAGTAACCTGGAACGCCGCATATGAATTTGCCGCTGATACGGCACCAACATTAACAACAACTGCCTCAAAAGGCGACCTTTTTGTTTTCAGATATAACGGATCAAAATGGTTAGAAGTAGGGAGAAATTTAGCATTAACGCTAAGTTAATATTATTATGTTTGCATTAGTAGATAAATCAGACAATTCAATTACAAAAATGTTAAATGGTAATAGAGGTATTACGATTGGTGAAAATCAATATCCTAAAGCAATATTTACCCTATGGACAGAAGCAGAGAGAAACGCAATAAACATCTATGAAGTCACAATTAATACTTCTAAAAGAAAAGATGAAAAATGGTACATTAATACAGATATAACTTATTCATTTGATGGCACTAACGCAACAGGATCATATGGTGACGCAACTGCTAAAGCACATGCTGATACAACTTGGACACAACAACAAATAGATGACGGTGACGCTCCAGATGGCGCTGATACAGATACAGTTGCTATAGAAGGTCTTAAAACAATTTTGATTAGACAAGTTAAAAACAATGTTGAAAGAGAATTAAATAAAACAGATTGGTACATCACAAGAAAATCAGAAAAAAATACAGCAATACCAAGTGCAATCACAACACATAGGGACGCTGTAAGAACAAAACAGGCTGCCATGGAGACTGCAATTACTAACGCTTCTGATACTCCTGCATTAGAAACCCTTTACACTTATACTAGACAAGAAGACGGAAGTACTACAAGACCTTTAGGTGAAATACCAACTTTAGAATAGGAAATATATAATGCCAAGTATATTAGGTGCAAATACATTATCGGGTGGCTTTGATGTAGCAAACTCATTAAGGTTTAATAGTGGAAGTAGTGATTATTTAACTAGAACATTTGGAACACCTACAAGTTCTCAAAAATGGACATTATCTTTTTGGATTAAAAGATGTAAAATAGGTTCAGCAAATGAATTTATTTTTAATACTGATGGTGGAAATGAAGAAGATAGATTATCATTTAATGGTTCAGGAGATACTTTAACTTGGTATGAACAAAATTCAAGTGGTGGCACAGTTGCTGAATTAACTACAAGTCAAAGTTTTAGAGATCCATCTGCTTGGTACCATATAGTACTTGCTAGAGATAGCACACAAGGAACATCAAGTAACAGAATTAAATTATATGTAAATGGTTCACAAGTTACAGCACTTGGAACAGCTACATATCCATCACAAAATGATAGTAGTAGATGGAACACAGCAGTAGCACATGAAATAGGTGCTAGAAATGCTGGTACTTTTGTAAATCTTTATATGGCAGAAACAGTTTTTATTGATGGTCAACAATTAGACGCAACATCATTCGGTGAATTTGACGAAGATAGTTCGACAATATGGAAACCAATAGATGTATCTGATTTGACCTTTGGTAACAATGGATTTTATTTACCATTTCTTGCAGATGGAACTAATGCTGGTTTTGTTGATTTTAGTTCTAATAATTATGCTGTAACAAGAGTTGGAAGTACAATTCATTCATTTGCTCAAGCAAAGTTTGATAGTTCAAGTATTTATTTTGATGGAAGTGGAGATGCTTTAACTCTAGCAGATGGTAATCAATGGGATTTTGGAACTGGAGATTACACATTAGAATTTTGGGTTAACAAAGCACATACTGGCAAAGAAAGTGTTTTTGAAACTAGAGGTGGTGGTGGAAATGGTTTTAATATAGAATTTAATTCATCAAATGTTTTAGAATGGTATGACGGTTCTATTACTGGAACTTTACCAGTTGATGGTTCTGCTGTTACTGCAAATACTTGGGTTCATTTTGCTCTTGTTAGAGCAAGTAATGTTCATAAAATGTATAGAAATGGAACTGAAGTTGGCACAGCATTAACATCAAGTAGTAGTCAACAATCAACTGGTGGTCCAAACATTGGAAGAAGATTAGAAAGTTCTTCTGCAAACGATTATACTGGTTATTTAGATGAAATTAGACTTTCTACTGTAGCAAGATATACAAGTAATTTTACTGCACCTTCAGCATCTTTTGTATCTGATAGTGATACAAGATTATTAATTCAATCTAAAGCTAGTAACTTACTTGGTGGAGATAATAGTGGAGAAGGAAATCATTTTACTACTAATAACCTTACAGCAATAGATCAATCTACTGATACTTGCACAAATAATTTTACTACATTAAATCCACTTACAAAAAGAGACGGTGGAACATTATCAGAGGGAAATTTAAAATATACAGCGTCAACAGATGATAGTAGCGTATTTGGAACTATAGGAATACCATCAGGTATGAAAGTATATTTTGAGGCAAAATTAGTTAATAATACAGCACAAAATTTTATTGGTATTTTTGATAAATATGATGCTGGAGACGGTGCTTTTCTTAAAGGTGGAAGTGAAAGTGGTAGTTATGGTTATAAAGTTAGAGGTTCGGCATCTGTAGTTCAATATTTCAATAATGGTTCAGGAACTGATACAGCTATTTCTAATTATGCTAATGGAACTATAATTGGTGTTGCTATTGATAATGAAAATGGACAAATACACTTATCAGCAAATGGTACTTATATAAATAGTTCTGACCCAACAGATAACAATCCAAATGCTTTAGTTACAGGATTTGACACTACTATTGAACAATATTTACATTTTAGTTTAGATACAACATCTTCTCAACCTAGTATTGAGTATAACTTTGGCTCTCCACCATACTCAATCTCATCAGGTAACGCAGATGCTAATGGATATGGAAACTTTGAGTATTCCGTACCATCAGGATATTATGCACTTAACTCAAAAAACCTAGCGGAGTTTGGATAATGGCTTATACAACAATAAACGATCCAACAGCATTTTTCCAAACAATACTTTATACGGGAAATGCAACAGATGATAGGAGTATTTCTGGCGTTGGTTTTCAGCCAGATTGGTTATGGGTTAAAGAAAGAAGTGCTACTAGTGGTCATATAATTGTAGATAGTATAAGAGGTGCTACAAAATTTATACAATCTCACAACACTACTGCTGAAGATACAAATGCAGATATTATTCAAGCCTTTGAATCAGATGGATTTGAAATAGGAACACATGGAGCTATTAATGAAAATACTCAAACCTATGTAGCTTGGAACTGGAAAGCTGGAACATCATTTACCAATGACGCAAGTGCAACAAGTGTTGGAAGTGTTGATAGTGCAGGAAGTGTAAGTACTGATGCTGGGTTTTCAATTATTAATGTTGTTAAAAACAATACAACTGCTCATACTGTGGCTCATGGTTTAGGTGCTGTTCCACAAATGATTATTGGAAAATCAAGAACTGGTAGCTCTTATAGATGGATTGTGTATCATAAAGATATTGGAAATACTCATGCATTATATTTAAACGAAAATTTTGTAAAAACTGATAGTGTTACTTTTTGGAATGATACTACTCCAACAAGTTCTGTATTTTCTTTAGGAACAGATAACTCTTGGAATGGTACAAGTATATTTTATTGCTTCGCAGAAAAACAAGGTTACTCAAAATTTGGAAGCTACACAGGTAATAATGATGATAATGGAACATTTGTTTATACAGGATTTAAACCAGCTTTTGTTATGGTTAAAATTACAGCTGGACAAACTGACAATTGGATTATGCAAGATAATAAAATAAATTCTTTTAATGGAGCATCAAGTCAAAGATTGAGACCAAATTCTTCTGGTGCTGAATTTTCTTCTAGTAATGAAATAGATTTATTATCTAATGGTTTTAAAACTCATGGTGCTGATGGTGAAATTAATGGTTCTGGTTTTTCATACATTTACATGGCATTTGCTGAAAATCCATTCGTAAATTCTAACGGGATACCCGTAAACGCTAGATAAAATATGACCAAAAGACTTATAAATAGTATTATAAATATAAAGAAACAACAAATTAGAGAGATTAATTAATGGCATATATAGGGGCAAAACCTGTAAACGGATTCTTCAGTAAACAAGATATAACTACTGACGGTAGTACAACTACTTTTGCGTTAGATTTTACTGTTTCAAGCACATCATCTATCATAGTAAGTGTTGGTGGTGTAATTCAAGAACCAGATACGGCTTATACATTATCAGGTGGTAACACAAGTATAGTATTTTCAGAAGCTCCTTCTGCTACTGCCGACACTTATATACATTATCTAGGTCAGGCAATTCAACAAACAATAACAGATATAAATGGTACTGAATTAGTTTTAGATGTTGACGCAGATACAACATTAACTGCTGATACAGACGATCAAATAGATTTTAAAATAGGTGGTTCAGATGTAATCGCATTTAAAACAACTGGTATACATTTACCTGATGGTGAAAAATATGTTGCTGGTACAGGTGATGATTTACAAATTTATCATGACGGATCAAATTCATACATTGCAAATGCCGTAGGTGCTTTAAAAGTTGCAACAGAAACTTCAGGTATCGCTGTCACAATAGGTCATTCAACTTCAGAAGTAACCTTTGGTGATAATGTTACCGTGACAGGTAATCTAACAATCGGTGGCACAACAAATTTTGGTGACTTCAATATTACAAATGTTGGAAGTATCGCCCTAGACACAATTACAAACGATGGTACTGATATAACTTTAGATTCATCTGGAGATATTATATTAGACGCTGCTGGTAATGATGTATTATTCAAGGCAGGTGGAACAACAATTGGTGAAATTACTAACTCATCTTCTGATTTAGTTATCAAGTCAAGTGTTTCAGATAAAGATATGTTGTTTAAAGGTAATGATGGTGGCGTTACTATCACAGCATTAACTTTAGATATGTCTGCTGCTGGGGATGCAACATTTAATAATCAAGTAATTATTGGCGATGGCAAATTAGTTCTTAACTCAACAGCAATTACAACTACTGCTGCTGAAATAAATTTAATTGATGGTGGTACTTCAAGAGGTACAACTGCTGTAGCAAGTGGTGATGGTATCTTAACTAATGACGGTGGTACAATGAGAATGACCAACGTTGATACTTTTGATACATACTTTGCTGCTACAACAAAGACACTAACAAACAAAACTTTAACAACACCTATTATTGCAACAATATCATCATCTTCAAATGATATGACACTTGACTCTGGTGCAGATATTATTTTAGACGCTGATGGCGCTGATATTATATTTAAAGACGCTGGTACTTCTATTCTTACAATTACAAATAATTCAACAGATGTTGATCTTACAGTTGCGACACAAGATAAAGATATAAGATTTAAAGGTGATGATAATGGGGCAGGTATAACTGCTTTAACTTTAGATATGTCAGACGCTGGTACTGCCGTATTCAATCACGATATTAGAGTTGCAGATGGTGGTCAGATAGGTTCGGCTTCAGACGCTGACGCAATGACTATCGCTTCAAACGGACAGGTAACATTTACTCAAACATTAATTGGTACAGCACTAGATATATCAGGTGATGTAGATGTTGATGGTACTTTAGAAACAGACGCATTGACTGTTAACGGAGTTGCTGTTGTCACGGCAGGTGCTAATACATCTCTTACATCTATACTTGCAACAGATTTAAAAATAGGGGAAGACGATCAAACTAAAATTGATTTTGAAACAGCAGATACAATTCATTTCTATGCAGGTAATCAGAATCAACTTAAATTAGTAGATGGAGGTCTTGTACCGATAACAGATAATGATGTTGATCTAGGAACAGCGTCTTTAGAATTTAAAAATGTATATGTAGATGGCACAGTATTTGCAGACGCAATTGGATTTGGTACTACTGCAATAACTTTACCAAGTGCTGACGGTTCTGCTAATCAAATATTAGAAACAGATGGTTCTGGAACGTTGAGTTTTGTAGATAAACCTTCATCTGGAATATCAATGGGGAAAGCTATTGCAGCTGCAATAGTTTTTGGATAGACAGGAAAATAGATTATAAATAGTATTAAAAGGAAATAACAATGGCACAACCAAATATAGTAAATGTATCGAGTATTTTAGGGACCTCCGAGGTCAAAGTACTTACAACTACATTAACAACTACACTAGTCACGGCAGCTTCAGATAAAGTTTTGAAGATGAACCTGATTAGATGTACAAACATTACAGATAATGACGCAACAGTTGACTTTGATGTTGAGGTTGCTGGTACTCATAAGAAAATTGCAAATGAGGTTACTGTACCCGCTAATTCGGTTGTTGACATTACTGATAAAAACTCATCTTTCTATTTGATGGAAACCGATCTATTAAGAGGCGGCGCTTCTGCTGGTTCGACAATAGATGTTTTGATTTCTTACGAAATATTGGATGACGCATAGGAGATTAACCTATGGGAACATCTTATCCAAATAGAACAAACGCCAGAGGAATCTGGAAACTTTCAGACATCACAAAAAATAAAATTACAGATGGTACTTATCCTGGTTCATCTGAAGCACCATCAGGTCGTGCTCTTGTGGGAGGTGGATATTCTGGCTCTTATGAAACAACAATAGATTTTATTGAGATAGGTGTGCCAGGTAACGCTACTGATTTTGGTGATCTAGCAATTCCTCAAACTGAAACTGGATGCATAGGAAGTTTTGTCAGAGCAATCTGGTGTGGAGGTGGTACAACAGCATCCCCGAATACAACTGATGTAATAGATTATGTTCACTTTTCAACACTTGGTAATGCTGCTGACTTTGGTAATTTAGGTGGTGCTGCTCAAAGAGCTACAGGTGTTGCTGGTAATAATACTAGAGGTATTGTAACCGAGGGTAGCACAGACACAGATCAATTACAATTTTTAACTCCTCAAACATTAGGTAACGCAACAGATTTTGGAAACTTATCACAGGCAAGAGTTTTTGTGGCAGGAATGACATCTAATACTAGAGGTTTGTTTGCTGGAGGATTTTCACCGACGCTAAGAGATACGATAGATTTCATTGAGATAGCTTCAACAGGTAATGCAGTTGACTTTGGTAATTTAACAGCAGCAAACAGAAAAGGAATGTCTTGCTCTAGTCATATAAGAGGTGTTTACGGCGGAGGTATATCTCCTTCACTAAATGTAATACAATATTTAACCATGTCGTCTTTAGGTAATATGAGCGACTTTGGAGATTTAAGTGGAAATAGAATAGAACCAGCGTCAACTTCAGATAGTGTAAGAGGAGTTTGGGCGGGAGGACAAGTTCCTGGCAATACAAATATCATAGAACAAGTTGAGATTTCTACAACAGGTAACGCTACAGATTTTGGTGATTTAACTGTCGCTAGATACGGTGCGGCCGCTAATAGTAATGCACATGGAGGACTTAATACATTTAATCCAAGAGCACCTGAATTATATTCACCGACAGGTAAACCTTTTCCCGATGGAGGAGGTGGTGTTGGTGATCTAGGAATATTTGCAGGTGGTGAATATAACTATTCAAACATAGTTGAATTTATAACTATTTCATCAGTAGGAAATGGTGTTGATTATGGAGATTTAGATGGCACTCGTTCTGCTTTATCAGGCGCTGGTGGTAAAACTAGAGGATTTACAGGAGGAGGACAACCAGGATTATCAAATGTAATCACTTATAAAGATTTTAGATCAAAAGGAAACTTTTCAGATTTTGGTGATTTAACTGGTGTAAGGGATAAACTTGCTTCTCTTAATACTGATACTAGAGCAGTTTGGGGTGGAGGAAGAACCGAAACATCAAGTAATACAAACTCAAATGTCATGGACTATATAACTATGGCGTCAATAGGTAATGCTTCTGACTTTGGTGATTTATCAGTTTCAAGAAAAGGTATACAAGGTGGATCATCTACTACAAGAGGTGTATTTAGTGGTGGATATACTCCTTCATTTTCAGACGTAATGGATTATATTACAATTGCAAATACAGGTAATGCAACAGACTTTGGTAATTTAACAGT
>Ga0209194_1002324_pt1 | contig 10330 bp, 10 predicted proteins | sample COGITO_mtgs_1004_FD_184787 | JGI IMG/M metagenome (GOLD analysis project Ga0209194, IMG submission 184787) | Pelagic marine microbial communities from North Sea - COGITO_mtgs_100413 (SPAdes) (version 2) | ecosystem: Environmental > Aquatic > Marine > Epipelagic ...
TCAAAATAATAATCATCTGAACCATGGAATGACTGTGAAGGAATATATAATCTATCTGAAAATTTATATCCTTTACCTCTTGATAATTTAGGATCATATCCTGCTATTAAAGAAACAATTGGAAATACACCCCAATCATCATCTAATTGTCCAAATCCATTATTAAATGAAACATCATTATTTGCTACATCTTCTGTTATACTAGCAGCTGTTAAAGTAATTATTAAATCACCTACAGCTCCAGCAAATTTATTACCACTATCTACTAATACAGAATTTGGTATTGTTATTACGTTACCATCTACATATAAGTTTCCTGATGTATCAATGGTTGCTACTGTCAAATTTCCACCTACATCAGCTGTTAATGATACTATAGCTGAATCACCAGTCTGCATTACTCCACCAGATACCATAGATGGTAGTAAAGTTATTAAAAATGGTCCTGTTTGTCCACCCATTGCTGTTTTTGCACCACCTGTAATTAAATCAGGTGCTAATAAATCTAAATTTTGTATAATTCCCCCTCCTTGAAATTGTATCCCAGCTGCTATTAAATCTGCAGCTAAAACTGTCATTGTTGCTGCATTAGATTCTCCATAAGAAGGAGTAGCACCAGTTTCAGCGTCTGAGCCAAATAATTCAGCACCTGAAGTTAATGCTGTTGTTCCTACAATTGCATCTTCAAATCTATTATTTTTAACTATAAGTGTTACAGTTGCACCTTGTGTATCTGCTTCTAAATTACCTGTTGCTCCCCTATTAAAGGCAAATGGACCATAATTACCATCTGGGGCTGTCATTATAGCACCATTATCAACAGGTTGACCACCTGCATTACTTGTTGCTATTGATGCACTTAAACTAACTCCTGGTTTAAAATATGATGCTGCTGTTGCTAAATAAAGTTGTAAACCTGTTCCACTTCCACCTGCGTATATAGGTTCATTTGGATTTTGACTACCTGAGTATAATGGCTCTACTATAGCGTCAAATTTATTTCTTGAACTAGTAGGATATGATAATCCTTTAGTTTCAAATCTTTGATATGATTCTGGTCTTACTAAGTATTCATCTTTAAGTACCATAACCCCAGCTGTTGTACCTGTAACTGAACCTGACACACTAGAGGTAACCCAAGTATTAATTTCATCTTGTGAAAATTTAAGCATATATCTACTAACTTGAGGAGTATTTTTATCTAAATTAGTAGTAGCTTCTAATATTTCATCTAACCCAGTATTCATACTTTGGGATAGAGTATACATCGAAGCATCTTTTGTAGGGAAAAGTTTTCTATTTGCCATTTTTTAATTTATTATATTGGTACTACTTTACCTAATATATCTTGATTAGGATATTTTACTTCAAATACCATAGGATCTATTGATGGGTATAATACCTCATTTATAGTTGCTGCTACTGTATCATAAGCAAAATCACTATATCCTAAACTTTCTCCTGTTAGGTTACTAATTACTATATTTTTTACTATTTGTACTCCTGGTACTTTACTTAATAAAACAAAAATATTTTGAATTATAATAGGTTCATTTATTTGCCAATTATCTATATTAAAATAATCTTGTAATGTAGTTATAGCTAAAGTTAATGTTTCACTATTATTAAAATTAGGATTAACAACTATTTCAAAACTTACTTGAATATTAATTATATAAGCATCTTTAATATTAATAGAATCATTTATCATTCTATATTCTGATAAGTATGTTTGTAAATTTCTTTTTAAAGTATTAGAAGCTGATCTTAAATTTTTATTAGCATCATATGATAAAATATATAAATCTAAAACTGATGGTAATTCACCTGGATCATAATTTCCAATTTTACAAGGTTGTGTGTGAGCTTTAGCTATTACACCTAAATTAGAGGGCATTGATAATGCTCTAACTAAATAATCTTGTGCTGTAACTGTTCTTAATTGGTTTTGGAAATTACCTAAAGCATTTTGTCTTATTTCTTCAATAGTATCTCCATCATTACCACCATCAGCTGCTAATGGGTTATTAGTTGCTAATGAACTAAACATAGCATTTGCTAAAGTTGTTGTTACTGCTGGTGTTGTTACTATAGGTTGATTAACAAAAGTAACATTTGATGTATCAATAGCAGTTAATGTGCCAGCTTCTACATTAGCTGATTGTCCCCCTCCTGTTAAATATCTTACTGTTAAAGTAGTATTATAAGGAGCAATACCATAAGTATTTGTAAATACAAAATTTACAGGTGAAAATGCTGTTGTTAATTTTGTTTTTTCAAATGGTAAACCTAAACCTACATTATCCGGATTAGGTATAATTTCTTCTGTTGTTGATCTAGTACTCCCAGCACCAAATTGCATTTGTAATGAACCTGAATCTACAAAACGGGCTGCAAATCTTCTTTGTACTGTTTTTAATTCTAATAAATAGGGTACTTCTGGATCTGATATAAAATTAGGATCATTAGTATTAGTATTTCTTATAGAATTGTAAACATTTTCTTGAGCTAAATTAGGAACTTCATACCATTGATTTCCATTTGTATCAAAACAATCTAATATACTTATAATGTTAGAATCATTTATATTTACAGTATCAAATTTTTTAGCATTTGTAAAAGTAAAATCTATAGTATTTATAGTTGCTGATATAGCTTTTCTTGATTTTTTTAATAAATAATAAGTAGGATTACCATTAAAAACTTGATAAACAGATACTGTTGTTGGGTCTAATGAACTTGATGCAGAAAAATCAATTACATCTTCTGTTATAAATTCAATACTACTATTTTGAGTAGAAGTAACTGAGGTATTTTCTGGTATTAATAAAGCATAATTATAATCAGGTACATATACTCCATTATCTAGTATAGCAGGAACTTGTTGGAAATAGTCAATAATTACAGATGCTGCTGTTGTTATTTTAGGTGTATAACCTAATGAATAAGCTAATGCATATAAGTTTTGGTTTTGTCTTGCTTTTTGGATATATGTTTCTTGTACTTGGTTATCTAAATATAAAGACATTACATCACCTACATAAGCTGCCATTTCAATAAATAACATTCCTGTTGAAGTTTCGGAAAAGTCATTATAAGTATCAGGAAAATATGTTTTAGAATATTGTATTAATTGATTTTTAATCGAATTAAAATCCCTATCAGTATATCTTATATCTCTTTTTAAATTAGCCATTATTGTAATTCTATATTAAGTGTGTCTGTTACCCCAAAATTTACTATTTGGTATGTTAGAATAAAATTAATCGTATTTCTATCTTCATCATTTTCAAATTTAATATCTTCAATTTGAACTGTTGGAAAAAACTGACCTATTTGATCTTGAATCATTAGTAATAATTCACTTTGTGTAGATTCTATTATTCCTTCAAATAATAGATTTCTTAAATCTCCACCAAATAAAGGATTAAAAACTCTTTCACCTTTATTAGTTAATAAATAGTTTAATAAATTAGCTTTTGTTTGTTCTCTTGTAGTAAATGTAGGAAGAAATACAGCAGGTCCATCTAAAGGAAAGCCATAACCTACTGCTACACTAGGAGTAAGATCAATTGGAAATTTATTATCTATTATTCTTGCCATCTTTTATTTTCCTGCCATTAAACCTGCTATTTGACTCATATCAACTTCACCTGCTGGTAAAGTACCATTTGCTACATCCATTCCTGCTTGAGGTTGGAATTGTTGTACACTATTAGTATTAAAAGCTGCTGTATCACCTAATATATTTTCATATGCAGATCTTTTAGCTTCAGCAGTCATTGTTGGAGTTTGAGGCATTATTGGTGCCTTATTTTCTGTTACAGGAGTTGTGTATGTTGGTTGAGTTATAACTTTTGGAGTTTTAACAGCTTCCAACAAAATTTCCTTCAATTCTTCTTGAATAGCCTCTTTAACGACTTCTTTTATTATTGTTTTTAATGCTGATGTCTTCATTTTATTTATAAATATTAAATTAGTTTATTTTTATATATCTTCTACTGTAAAATTTGTAAAGTTAGTTGGATAGTTGCTATCTGGTCCTCCTATTGGTGGATTACTATCAATTATTTCTAAATCATATGTGTATGTTCCTAATATTTCTAATCCTCCTACTATTCCATTTATAGTTTTATTTACTCCAGCTAGTTGGGATTCTTGGAGTGCTATTACTATATCTTCATTATCTGGTCCTACTTGGGATGGAATAATAGGAAGTCCTGATGCTGGGGATATCCACGCTCCATTATTATATTCTGTTCTATCACCATATAATTCTGTATATTTTGCTATAAATTGTCTTAAACCCCAATATAACATTCCAAGGGTTGCTGCTTTAGCATTAGCCCTACCTGCTTCTGCTCTATTTATTTCTTCAGATGAAGAATTTAACCTAGCTGTCCAATACCAATTTTGATTTAAAGTTTCTGCCCCTCTTGCTGCATTCCCTCTACTGATTTCTTCTCCACGATCATAATTTCCATCATTATTTTCATCATTATAATAACCATAATTTATATCTAATCGTAAATTAAAATCTGAAGCAATTCTTCCGTCTAATTTTTTTACATAATCTTTAAACTTACTAGTTCTAAAACCAGCATCATCTTTTTTACTATAACCAAATAATCTTTTAGATAACCAAAGTACTTCTTTATTATAAAGTAATTGTTGAGATTTAGTAAATAATGTATCTATTCTATTTCTTACGGCATTTGATTTATTTTGACCCATTCCACTTTCTTCTCCTACACCATACCAAGTATCATACACATATTTTAATCTATCTATAAAAGATAAATTAGCTAAAGGTGAATTATTAGGATCTGATGAAAATTCTCCTGTTATTTCTTGGGATGTGGTATATATATTATCTAATATTGTAACAGCATTTCTACCATATTCTTCAACAAATGAATCTATGGCTCCAGTATCTATAAACCCTTCTATTTTTCCTGTAAATGGATTTACATCATCTTGTATAGCTGCTGATCTTTTAATTGTTAATAATGCTTCAGTAAATCTTGGAGCACCATTAATTTCATTTCCTGATCCTCCAAATGTTTTCATTCTTAAATTTACAGGTTTATTTACTTGTATAGTACCAGACTGAATATAAGAAGATAGAGTTATACCTGTACCTCCAGCATATGAACCATCTCGAACTAAAGCATCAGCCCCATATTCAACATCAGTAGGTGAATTATTTAAATTAACATAACCTGAACCATATACTATATAATTAGGTAAATTTTGTATTTCATAATATTCACTTTCTATAAGTTCTTCAACACTATTAAACCCAAAGGTATCAGCATATACTTGTAATTCTTCCATAGATAATTCTGTAAGATTTACAGCTGAATCTGATAGAATTTGTACACTTTCTCTAAATTTAGGAGCTTCATATAGTGTAATGTTATTAGTATAAACATCAACTGCAAATTTAGCTTCAGCTACTAATATAGGCAAACTACTAGCATATGAATATGCCCCACTCGGTAAATCAGGATTAGTTGAGGGGTTTATATTATAAAGTGTTACTGAACCCCCACCATCAATATCATCACTATACCCAACAGAATTCAGTCTAAAACATCTAATTCTTCTTGATGGAAAAAAATATGTATTATTTGGGTCATTTTCTAATACAAATCTAAAATTTTTATAGAAAAAAGGACGATCTGCACCTAATTGAAGGCTGGCTTCTAGATCACCCTCTAAACCTTCAAATAACTCAGCTTGTGCTAAATTTCCTTGAATATTAGATAATAAATCAGCTTTAAGAGCATCTAAATCACTTTGATCTACAAGAGGACATTGGTCTTGAAGATCAACTATAGATTTAACCATAGTTAATAATTGTAAAAAAGGATCAAGTATTAAATTTAAACCATTTAGTGAAGAAATAGTTCGATTAATAGTACTAGTCATTATACCTAAAGCTGCAGGAATTGTTCTTAAATCTGAAGCTGCTGCTTTTACTAAATCAGATAAAGTTCCTAAAGTAGAGGAAAAAGTATTTAATACACCTGTTGGAATACCAACACCGGGGGGAGTAGATACAGGTATTGCTAGACGTTTTAAAATTTCAATTATACCACTAGTAGCTTCAACTGAATTAGCTATACCTTCTGTACTACTTTGTAACTTATTAATGGGTGTAGTTAAAACTAAAGCTTGTTCTTTTAATGATTGTGTCGTTTCATATATTCCTTCTACTTCTTCTCGAGCGTCATTTATTTTTCTAGTTGTTAATTCTTTTTGTTGAGGTGTTAAAGTAGGTTGAGCACATATAACTTCGGGGGTTAATAATCTTGATGGATCAATATTTGGACTTTCACCTCTTAAAAGTGATCTTATATCAATAGGTAATAAAGTAGGATCTACCCCTGCTTCTTCTATAAGTTTTAAACCTTGATCAATTATTTTATCTTCAATCTTTTTTATTTGTTTATCTAAGGCCCCAGAACTTCTAGCTACTTTAACTATATTCTTAAATATTATTTTAGATTGTGCAGACATTACTTAGAAGTTGTTGTAAGAGATTTATATTCTTTTATTTTACTCATCATTTGAGCTGAGGAATTTGCTAATTCTGATGCTGGTATTGCTAGTCCTATTATAGGTGGAGAGATATTACCTGGTCCTCCTATTGTATTTTTTTGAAATACGGATGCTAAAGCATTTATACCCTTACATAAATCTTCAAAATCTTTTAAAAATTTGTTTCCTAATATTACTGGTTCAGATGCATTTTTATCACCTAGAGCTATACTTTTGGAATTAATTAATACAGCATTAGAATCCATGTTAATACTGTTTATAGAATTTAAATTAATCGAATTAAAAGAACTTAATAATATAGAATCAGATTTAGAATTTAATAATAATCTTCCTGAGTTTAATATAATTTGTTCTCCATCATATTCATTAGTAGCTGTAGGAGGAGCAAAATATGATAAATAATTAGTTGATGATGGGGTTATTGGGATTAATTGAGTAGATGTTAAATAAATACTTGAAGGATCTGTATTTATATCTTCTACTTGAGGTACCCAAGATTCAGTATCCTCTTCATGTTGCCCATTTCTTAAAATTGTTATAGGACTTCCTACATCACCAGTACTAGACCAAGGGTTAGGAATAACACTATTTACAGTAGAACCAAACCTAAATGATTGTCCCCATCTACCTTCATATATTATGTCACCTTCAAAAGGTTGAAGTTTTCTAGTATCTATTTTTTCATTAAAGGTATCACCTAACTTTATTTCACTTCCAGATATAACTTGTCTTACATTTACTAATCCTCCTTCAATTTTTTGATAATCTTCTGTTTGTCCATCTGAACGTGGTGATGGATTAAGTGGATCTGGTATAGCATTATGATGTATACTATTCCATATGTTAATAGGTTGGAAATAATAATCAGTTACACTATTTACATTAGATTGTACATTTGTATCTGGAAGTCTAATAACATATATAATTTCATTTTCTAATGGAACATTTGACATATTAGGAAATAAAGGTAGTGCAAATTTATCTCTTACAAAAGATTTTTCTGGATTAGGATTATTTAATGAAGTATAAAATACCCCTCCTATAGATTGATATTTTCCTTTGCTTAAAAAAACATCAGGATAACTTTCACCTTCAAGTATAGCTTTTTTTACCCTTGCTACTGATATATTAGGATTATTCTGAGTATTAACACTATTCCCAGTATTATTATCATCTTGTTTATAATTGTAAAACATTAATTATATTTTTAATCTTCTTTTTTATTTTGGATTTTTTCCATTTCCGCTAATAATGCTTCTTTTTCATCTTCTGTTATTCCTAACCCACCATCTTCATTAGAACTATTAACAGCTCTTTGAATAATAGTAGCCATTTTAATTAAAGCGTCATCGTTTTTTACACCGATTTCCATATATTCTTTAATTAATGGTACTATAAGAGTAGCATCTCCTATTTCATTAACTAAAGGTTTTAATTCAGATATTAATGCTGTTACCTGTTCTGATTTTTTCTTTTGGTTATTGTATATTTCTTCTAAGATGTCTGAAAATTTCTTATCCCCAAATATAATTGAATCTAATTGGCTCATAATTTTTGGTTATAAATATAAAAAAACTAAACCTTTGAGGTAGGATAATATCCTTGATCTAAATAAAATAAATATTTTTTCTTAAATATACCATATAAAATATTTGCAATTTTGGTAATTTTAGGTGTTTTAACATCAATCATTTCTCTAATATAAATGTAAAGTGCTTTTTTATTAAAAACATCAATAGCATCTCTCTTTCTAAACAATTCAAGTATAGCATCTGCTATCTTAGCGTCGTTACCTTTAGGAAATATTTCATATATTCTTTCTGTACATTCTTCTACATATTGATCTATAAAAATTGATAATTTATCTTCATATTTATACCCTTGATTAGATAATTCATCACCTTCAAATTCACCTTGTATTACTTTATCTACACTTTCATCCATCTTTTGAGATGAAATAAATCCTGGTTCTGATGAATCTAAATTAGAATAATTGGCTAAATCTGTTATTTGTATGTTTTTAATTTTTTTACCATAATTTTTAGTATTATATACTATTAACCATCTTTTAACTATAGTACCAAAATAAGAATAAGCTTTAGCTCCATTTGATGGGTTGAATAAATGTATTTTTGATAATAAAAACACCATTAATTCATGCTGTAGGTGTTCTAAATTTTCTACTTCAGTGTAATAAAATTTAAACGTATGAATTATATTTTGAGTAAGTTTATAAAAAGGATAGTGAATATAATCTTGATATATATCACTTCTTTTATCAGCATCTTTAATAGGATCTAAACTATTATATAAAACTATATTATTTTCAGTTTCTTTAGAAAAATATACCCGTCCTTTTCTCTCTCTTTTATTTTTCTCTATTATATGATCCATTTATTCTTAGATTTTTTTAATGTTAAAATCATTAAGAATTTCTTGGATTTGTTTAATTGTTTTAAAGAAATATCCTATTTCATCGTCTCCTTCAAATGAACCCTTAATGTCTACTTTTTTGAGTTTTTCATCCGAAACCTCGATTACTCTAGATATATTATCTAAATATTTAAGATATCCTAATAGAATATCTTCTTGTTTTTCATTCTTGCGTAATAAATTAATAGTCGTAAATCCTAAAACCACGACTATTATTGAAAGTATTACTATTGTTATTATCATAATTTATCAAATAAATTTTTAAGTCCTTCACTTTTTATAGTATTTAAGGCTTTAGACTTAACACTTGTTTTTTTATTTGACTTCAATGTATAATTTTTCTTTGGCGCCTCCACATTATTTTTAAATGTCGGTAACCATTCTTTTTCAAATTCAATTCTTGCAGCCATCATATCTGCATGATGTATAATATAAATTAATGAAGTTCTTGGTTTTGTTTCAACCATAAAACTTTTAAAATATGATTCATTGGCTGGGTCGTATAAACCATCATGAAGTTTAATTGCTAAATGTTCATTATAAGATAATTTAATACCTGCTTGAGTTAATAAGAAAATTGACCTATCTGGGACTGACATATATGCAATTTTTTTATTGAATTGATACATTTCACCCATGTTTTTCTTTCTCCATTCATCTTTAGAAGGTATATGGGCATATTCAACACCATCACCCATTTTACCTAAATCATGATTAATAGCAGCAAACACTAATTCTTCTATAGTGTATGTAGTAGTATCTGCTCCCATCTCATCCCACACTTTATGTAGTTGTAAAGCACATTCTACAACACGATTAACATGATCAATATATCCTCCTGGGAAGGCATTATGATATGCTTTTTTATGTGAAGCAGGCATAAGTACTAACTCTTCCTGGTGTTGGGTATAAAATGATAGTAATTGTGTTTGCCTATCTCCCTTTATATATTTTACTATATTAGAATGAAATGTTTCCCAATTCGATGATATTTGTTCTGCTGGTATGCTCATAACTATTATTTTATTTTATCCGTTTCTTAATCCTGCGTGTTCTCTTTCTAGTGTAGATTCTAAATCTCTAAGAATATTTTCTGTATCTTCTATCTTCTTTATAAAATCTTCAACTGGTTGTTGTGACTTTACAATTAGTTTTAGATTAGTTAGATTACCCTGTATTCTGGTTGTTAGACGAACGATTGTCTCTGGGTTGCGTAATGCCATATTATATTTATTTATGTTAATGTTATGGGTACCTTTGTACCCCTTTATCTCTATATCCCTTATTCTCTCATTTCTTTAAATCCCTGTATATCGAATTTAATAAAAGT
>Ga0209194_1002328_pt1 | contig 10324 bp, 16 predicted proteins | sample COGITO_mtgs_1004_FD_184787 | JGI IMG/M metagenome (GOLD analysis project Ga0209194, IMG submission 184787) | Pelagic marine microbial communities from North Sea - COGITO_mtgs_100413 (SPAdes) (version 2) | ecosystem: Environmental > Aquatic > Marine > Epipelagic ...
AAATTACCGAGCGACACAGCTGCCAGATCTCATCTGACCGTGACGTTGGAAGAGGGGGTCTCATGAAATGGTGCGGCTACAGCCCGCCGAGATATCGGAAGTCACGCTGGTCGCTCGCAAGCCACTCTATCGCACCGGTCTGACCGAGATAGTCAAACAGCTCGGCTAAGTCAGCTTGGGTGATGCCCTGTTCTCTTAGCAGTCGGCTGTTCTCGCGAATGCGCTTAACGGATGAGATCGCACCCGGCTGCAAGCCGGATAGCCGCTGCTGCACTTCACCGATTTGCTCGGCACTCAGGCCAAAGCGAGTGACTTCTCTAGCCGGTTCGGGTGTTTCGACTGATAGCAATCGCTCTAGGCCAGCGCGTATGTCTGGCGGCTCTGGTTGCGGTGGCACTGGCGGCTGATTGGAAAACGAGCGGGTGTCTCTGTCGAAGCCTGACAGGTTCTCTAGCTGTGGCATCGGTTGCCAGCAGTCGTTTACGTAGTCGTAGACCGCGCGGCCACAGGGGGAGAAGTCGCACATCTGCATCACCGCTTTCTTACCCTCTTCGGGCAGCGGCACAAACTTTGTTCCGAGCAGCGCGTTGGCCGCTCTGCGGTCGTGGTTGCTGACGATGGCGATGGGCTTGAACAGCGAGCGGATGCCTGGGGTCACGCCCAGGTCTTTAGCGTTGCTTACCTGGCCAATCTCCCAGATGTAGTTCTGTAGGCTATCGCCCATTGAGGAGAGGCCAATCTTGTACTGGATGTAGTCTTCAAAGCTTTCTTTCTCGGTCGTCTGCCAAACTTTGTAGAGGTAGGTGACCTCATCAAATATCAGCAGCTTGGAGCCTGAGATTGCTTTGAAGTCTTCTAAGCAGCCGTTGATCCAGGCCACGATGCTGACCGGGCTGGCGTCGAGTCCTTGGATGGAGCGGATGTCATCGGCTATATCCTGCCAATAGCCTGCTTCTTTCTGGTCGCCTTTGCCTTCCATTACGAAGATGTGCAGCTGCGGGTGATGCTGACGCACCAGGCGCAGCAGGTTAGAGACAAACATGCCTTTGCCTGCACCAGGGACGCCGACGACGGTCATGCTCACCAAGCGCTGGGCAATCTGCGCCATTGTTGTAGTGAAGTGGGTAGAGGGGCGAGCAGAGACGAGCAGTGGGTCGGCAGCTGTCGTTTCTTCTGGAGTGCGATCGCCTTTTTGTTGTTGTGCTGAATGGTTCGATTGCGTCTGTCGCTGACTGGTTTGCGCAGCAGAAATTGCAGCGTCAAAGGCGGCGCGATCAGATGGCGATACTGTCTCTATTTCAGAGCTAGCCGGTGAAATCGCCTGCTGGAGTTCTGGCGGCAGCGACTTGTCTAGCTCATAGCCGTGGCGGAGCAGGTTTGTCTCAGCAACTTTATTTTTCGCTTCGGTGTCGGCAAACAGGCGCAGCTGACGGTCCCGTTCTTTCTGCGTCCGCTGCTCATCAATGTCGTCCTGTAATTCATCTAGCTCGTGCGCTGACACCGCCACTAGGCCCGCACCCGCTATCGTCATCATCAGCGTAACTTTGACTGGCGCGGCCTTCGCAATTGGCACGAACGCTAGCGCTAGCCCGGTCACCAGTCCGCTGTAGCAGGCGGCGGCTCTGGTCGGGAAGACGCGGGCGATGGCACTGCCTGCTTTACCGAATAGAAAGCGAAGGATGGCGCGATTGCGATCGCTATTCAAATCCACATCAAACAAACGCACTAAAGGATTTGCAGACACGTCCACAGCCCTCCGACTACAAACAGCAGCACTATCGCCGCGCTTTCAATCGCATCCACGCCCAGCAGATTGAAGTTCAATACGCCTGCCCACCGTGCGCCTCTGAGCACGCCCTGAATGCAGACGAGCAGGAAGGCGAAGTAGAGCAAGGCCAGGACGCCCAGTGCGCCGACTGCTATCCAGGTCTGTGGCCAGATTACGGCCAGCTGCACCAGGGCGCTGCCAGCAAAACCCGCTAGCGAGTAGTAGCCAAACTTTGAGGCGAGGCGATGACTCATGGCGATGGCCTCCTAACTCACGAGCTTGATCGGGTTCGCATCAGCGCTACTGCCGCTGAGTGAGAGCGCGCCTTCGTGGGTGCCACCGGTCGCCAGATTGGTCACGCGGCGCAGTCCTTCCTGCAGCTGGCGGCGGTAGGCGGCAAAGCCGACGTTCTCTTTCTCGACGCCTGCGGCTAGGCCGATGCCTGCTTTGGCACGGACAACTTTGAGTTTGTGGTTGAGTTCTTCGTACTGCGCAAAAGCTTCTTCTCGGGCGATCTCGTTCTTCGCGGCTAACTCGATCAGCTTTTTCATTCGCTTGACCAGTTCGGTGTCGGTCTTCAGCAGGGCAATCGCACTATCCGCCGCTCGTATCCCTTGCGATCGCTTTTCCGCTTCAGCCGTCATCTGGTCAATGAACTCGTCAGCGCTGGCTTCGTCAAAGCTCAGCCAATCGGTCGGCAGTTTGACGCCGGGGGGCAGCTGTAGGTTCTCCAGGTTGTTGGGGTTGAAACTGTCGTCGGTCAGGCGGCTCTTGGTTGTTAGTTGGTTCTCTAGACGTTTGGCGAGTAGAAAGGCCATAAGTTTGTTCTCCTGATTTATTGGCTATGGGTACAGGCGATATTCGATTCTGTTGAGGCGTTTGTGGAAGCTGAAGGCTTTGTCTACGTCGAGCGCGATCGCACTCCCGGCGCACAGCAGAATGCCGAATAGCAGAATGTGGGTCAGCGTGATGCGCGATTGCTTCAGCCGTTCGATGCTCTGCTGCTGCTGGCCATCGCTATTGCGCAGAAAGGCCAGGGCGTTCTGGTGGGCTTCGAGCTGGCTTTCGACGTTGCGCAGCTGGTCACCCAGTTCGCCCAGCTGCTGAGAGTGCAGGTCATCGGCAGTTGATAATCGTTCAACTTGGCTCACGGCACTTCTGAGCGCATCTTTGAGCTTGTCCACGCGACGGCCCGTGTGATCGAGGCCATCGCTCAGCGCTTCGACCTGGGTGGCCAGATGGGTGACTTTCACTCTGACTTTGGCCTGCTCTTCGGTCAGTTCCGACAAATCAGCTAGCTCACTCAGGCTGATTTCTCTGGCACCTGTCGCGGGTGAGGCAGCAGGTTGAGCAGTCGCGCCACCGAACAGCTCTTGATTCAAGTCGCGTCTATTGCTCATCGAACAGACCTCTGAGGGTTTGACTGACAGCGCTGCTGCGGGCTTTAGCATCAAGGACCGGGTCGAGCCAGCGAGCGGCACGCCAGCCGGTGTAGGTGCCGCTACTGAACATCAATAGGCTCAGCGAGGACAGCAGTAAAAGGCGGAGGATCATAGCTTTTCTCCTGAGCTGATGTTCGAGGACTGCCGCGAACAAGACAGCCGATGCGTTATCTGATGGGCATTTTAGCCGAGGACACAGAGACTGGCTGAGGGCAACGTGAGGACGTCCGCGTACAGCCCGAGGGCTGGCCGAGGACGGTAGTGATCAGGTTGAGAATGAGCAGGATGCAGCCGACTGAGAGTAGGACGACAGCGGCTTTCTGCCAGAGGGTCGGCGCGAGAATTACGCGGATGGTGGGGAGGCTGCGGGCAGTGCCGTATTCGTCGAACCAGGCGCGGCGAGTAGGCGTATCGGCTGCGGCTTCGAGGCTGAGAGCTGTTGGCGCAGCTGTGAGAAAGGGTTGTCGGCTTTCGCGGCACCCTCGTTGAAGCCTTTCAGGAAGGCGCTAAATGCTTGCTGATTGACGTATTCGGCGCTCTGCTGGCCGATGGCATAGGCATCTGCGGAAACGTCGCTGGCCAGCTGCTGAGTAACGGCGACTACTTCGGACTGGACAGTGCTAGCGGTGTTGAGCGCTTGGGGATTGGAACTTTGTGGGGCGGTTGTAGCCGCCGTCTTACGCGGGTCTGTCTTGGGCATAGTCTCCATACTCCTGATTAAGAAACTGATCGGTGGTGCGGCCTGCGGCGAGCGCTTCCAAATAGCGGCCCAGCAAACGCAGGTCGTCCATTGTGTAGAAGCCTGCGGCGTTCGCTTTGATGCCGATCCGCTTACGCCAGGTGCGAAGGGTACCAGATAGGACCGGACCACCCCTGACCATCGCGGCAAATTCGCGCAGTTGAAACGGGCTGACCGGCGCGTTCTCTGAGTTGCCCAAAACCTCAACGGCTCTGGCCTGCGACGCATCTGAAACGCAGACAAAGCGCATAGAAACTGACACGGGAAAACGCCTCCTCACAAACGAAAACGGGCGAAGTCTTGGCAACGTTTCTGAAACAAGTTGCGCTGGTCATGAAACGGGTCATCCGTTTCGTGAAACGCACCGCTATGAAACGAAATGTTGCGAAACGCGATCGCATAAAAGCATGGTAGCATCTAAAAAGACTCTTTTAGCAAACTTAAAAGATGTCAATAGGCGTCTAGTTGCTTTAAAGCCTCTTTGTCGTAGACTTGAGGCAGTTTAAAAGATGCTGAAAATGCCCAAGCGGATCACTATAACTCTGCCTAATCCTGTCTATGACAGGTTGGTGAGTTTGTCTGAGCTTAGAGATAAGCCTCCAGCAACACTCTCAGCCGAGGCGGTAGAGGAAATGATCAAAGCAGCTATAGAAGCAGGGTTAATCTCAGATCTCACCGTTCAAACGTCACAGGAGGTCTAACTTAAACTTTTTTTCTTGAAATACATCGTAGAAAATAAGCACTAAAAAAACGGCCAAAACCAAAAGGTCAAGACCGTCATTTAGGACTTACTCAGTAAATCCTGTAGCCTTCTCAATCTAATAACTGTTCTTCTTGGCCGGAGTCTCAGTTATTGATTTTCGCAACGAAGCGCTAGCAGGGTATAGAGGCGTGTGTGCATAAGCCATGCGTTCACTTCATGGTACCCGATTTCTCGCATCTGCGTAAACAGCAGTCAGATAGCGCTGCTTCGCGCTCCTTAAAACCCTCAGATAGTGAGGGTTTAGACAATCCAAAAGGTTCTCAACAATTTGATAAGCACGCCGCTCTATCGACGCTTAGTCAGACAGAGCACGACTTCTTCGCACTCTGGACCCTCTGTCCGAGCTGGTCACCCATCCTCAAGAAGAAGAACGGCTGGATTACTATCGTCAATCCGGCTGGCAAGAAGGTGCCCCTAGTCCTCGGCTCTATCGAGTCCCACTATCGCCGCGACTACATCATCGGTAAGCGCTTCGGGAAGCTGACTAACTACCTGATGATCGATGTCGATAGGAAGAGTCCTTTCCATCCCTACAACGGCGGCATCAAACCTATCCTCGATGCGATGGAAGCACTCGGCCTCTGTCGCTACCTAATCGTTCGCTCTAGCAGCTCGGGCGGCATCCATATCTACTTCCCCTTAGCTGAGCCCGTCAGCGCCTGGGGGCTCGCTTGTGCGGCTCATGCTGCCCTGACTGCTGCTGGGGTCAGAGTCGCCGGGGGTGTCTGTGAGCTGTTCCCCAACAAGAAGGCGTTCAACGCTGAGCACAACGGTCATCGTCTACCGCTTCAGCAGGGCTCTTTCTTGCTCGATGACGACTTCCGCTGTATCGGCAACGATAAGACGGCGTTCTTAGTCCAGTGGCAGAACTGCGCCACGCGGCAGGACGAGGTGCTGTTGACCGCTGCGCTGTCGCAGAAGCCACGTTCGATGCCGCTGCGCGTTTCGGTGCGTTCTTTGCCCCCGATTGCCTGGACAGGACCAGGACAGTCGAACGAGATGATGAAGCAGCTGGTCAACTTTGGCGATCGCTATCTGAACTTAAAGACTATTCCCACGCTCGGTGGTTGGATAGTCGAGGTGGCACCACAGCTACCAGGCTTCGAGCAGTTTGCCAGTAAGGAGTCTAAGAATGACCTGACTCGTAAGAACTGGGCCTATCGCTGGGCAAAGAGTCACTTCAAGAGTGCGCGGCAGTATCGAGCCCAGTCTAGCTATGACCACAACGCGACAGTCGCGGCTGAGGCGTTGGAGCGGTTGAAGATTGCTTTGAATAAACTGGTCGTCGTTGGTCGGTTCGGGGTGAAGAAGCTATGGCTAGCTCTCTCTACAATATCGAAGGAGTTGTTTGGCGTTGGCTTTAGCTGGGGGTTGTTTCAGAAGCATCGGAAGTTGATTATGGCAAAGGTTAAAAGTATCTGCGAGGTAGGTCTCTCTAGGACTAGTGAAGAGGATAAAAATTCTTCTTCTAAGGAGTTGGCTGTACCTTCAAATTCTGGAGCTGGCGGGGAGCCTAAAAAGCTTCTAACAGAGTTATTAACAGCTAAGTGCGTGACCTTTACGAATGATGCGGATTTGAGTGCGTCACGCACCCCCTCTGAGCAGGATGTTGAACTGGTAGCAGAAGAGGCGAAGGCACAGGAAGTAGTCGCAGTAAAGGAAAAAGCAGGGGCGGAGGCAGCGATGGAGGAAGAGACTGAGCTAGCGATGGGGGTAGTGGTTAAAGTCCAGCATTCTGGAAGTGATGTAGACGGTGTGCAGACGCGGGTGACAGGGAAAGTAACGGCTACCGAGGGCAGGCTGCTCTATCGGCTAGAGCATTGCGTTGAGGGTCAGCCGTTGATAGTGCCCAGAAGGTGCCTGGTGGCGGTCTCGGCTGAGCAGAAGGACAAGGGGGTTGTGCAGGCGACGGCGGCGCAGCTGCTGAAGGTACTGGGTAAGGCTTGTCCGTTCTTTGGGCCGGGGCTATGGACGGTCAAACGTGAGGAGGTGTCGCCGCTGGCGTGGCGGCAGTTGAGAAGGCTGGTGGGGGAGGGTTAGCGATGAAGAGTTGAGGGGATGTGATCAGAGCTGTTGAGGTGCTTCGGTTGCGATCGCCACCCTCGAAAAGTAAGCCGAAGGGGGTGCAGGGCGCTGCTGTGTATGGTGATAGCGGAGATTATCCGCTAGTGTTTAGGGGTTCTCGTTCCTATACCTAAGCAAATGTCTCATCAGGACTGGTATCAGCAGCGTTATGGCAGTGGACAGGCAAACCGACGCCAGCGGCAGGTGACTGCTGCGAAGGCGGCGCACTACGAGGAGCTACAGGAGCTACAGCAGGAGCGCAAGCAGACCCGGCAGGACAACGCGGTCTCTGTGTTTGCTGAGCACGGCATTGCTTACGAGGTGCGCGGTCACAGTTGGCTTTGTCAGGTCGGAGCGCAGTCACTCTACTTCTGGCCGAAGTCGGGGAAGTGGCGCGTGCAGGGGCGGCGTAAGACGTACTTCAGTCGTGGGGCGCAGGACTTTCTGAACAGGGCGCTGGCTTACCAGGAACGGCAGCAGCAGTGGCAACAGCAGTAAGTAAGTCACCGCAGCAGCTGCGTGTTCAGGCTTTGGCAATACTCAGGAGACCAGCACACCATTCTTCGTCTCCGTACACACCAGCGACAAGGTCAGATACACGAAAGTATTGCTGAATTTGGGGGAAGTAGATAGTCGAACCACCTCCCCATACCACTACGTCACTTAGCGCCTGCGCTGATGGACGACTGAGAGGCTTGATCTGCTCACCGTCCCACTCTTCCATCTGAAGTCGGTCTACACGAATAAGGTGCTTTGAGTCATCGTCCAGCGATATCTTCAACTCTCCGTCACGCTCTATATATTCAACGGCGATCGCTAGTCTATTATCTTCAGAGTTCGCCATTCTTTGCTCTCCATACCGCTCTACACTCGGCCAGGTGTTCTTTGACTAACTGCCGAGCCCTCTTTGTGAACTGGCTGCTTGTTTTGACTCGTGAGTTCTTGCTGGGTGGCAAGACATCTTGAGAATCGCTTTTGATGTCAATTTTTACTTCGTACTCAGATGAGATGACGTGTACATGAGCAGGTTGATGCTCATTCCGGATGTACACGATTATAGAAATATTTCCGTCTGTCCAGATCTTGGGCAAGGGCAGCAGATGTCTCCATACTGTTGAGAGCACAGCTCATAGAGCTAGCTGATCTAACAAAGCTCAGCTACTCATAGAGTCACATCATATCAGGACTATATCTAGAGATAGCAGACCTAACCGAGGCAGCGGAGCGATTACAACGCTGTAAACAATTCATCTTCACTTGCGCAGATGCTTACGCAGTTGCTTGCGCAGGTACGCACACACTCGCGCAGATACTTGCGTTTTTACGTGCATGCTGGAATGCTTGAGTCCGTAAAGGAGCCATCAATATGTCAATAATTGCTGTTTCCAATTTCAAAGGTGGTGTCGGAAAAACCACAGCAGCGGTGTGCCTAGCAACGTTGCTTTCAGACAATGGCAAGGTGCTGCTGATAGATGCCGATCAAAATCAGAGCGCTTTGCTTTGGAGCAATAGTGGACACCTGCCCTTCAAGGTGTTGACAGAAAAAGCCAGCCGGAAGGCCATGATTGGCGGCAGCTATCAACACATCATCATCGACTCGCAGTGCGCACCCAGCAGCGGTGAGGCCAAAGCCTTGGCTGAAGGCTCTGATCTACTAATCGTTCCGACAACACCAGACGGCCCTAGTCTTGCAGCTACTGGCCGGATGTTTTCTGAGCTTGAAGGCATAGAAAACGCTATAGCTCTAATTTCAATGGTGCCGCCATCACCACAGAAAGATGGAATAGAGGCAGCAGAGGGATTGACCCATGCGAGCATTCCATACTTCAGCAAGCAAATTCGCAACGGCAAGGTATACAAAAGAGCATTTGAGTCTGGACTGACACTGCCACAGATGGGTAGCCGGGATAGAGCAAAGCAGCTATGGCGAGATTGGACAGAACTTAAATCTGAAATTGAGGAGGTTTTGAGCGATGAGTAGATTCGACGATATTCTTGGGGCCGCTGGCAAGCAGCAAGGCAAGGATAAAGCAACCTCAAAATCAGGAGATAGCGATAGCAGCAATCCACGTACTGACTTTTGGGACGCAATGGAAAAACCTGAAAGAGCAGCTACTATCAAACTCTCTGTTTCCGTTCCCTTGGCTCTTAACGAGAAGATAGAAGGAAAGGCCCGTACTCTCGGCGTATCAAAGAACGAACTCATTAACAAAATGCTCACATACTTACTTGAGTAACTACGCAAGCACTTGCGCAAATACTTGCGCAAGTGCTCACTCGCAGAAGTAAGCACTCATGAATGACTCAATCACTAGTCGAGAATTATTTGAGGAAGTTCGTCAGCTCATCGATACAGCTAAGCAAAGAGCTGCGATCGCAGTTAACGCACAGCTAACTCTGCTGTATTGGCACATAGGTAAGCGCATTCAAACGGAACTGTTAGAAGAGCAGCGTGGCGAGTATGGGAAGCAAGTAATTTTAGGCCTTTCGCAGCAACTGACCCAGACTTACGGACGTGGCTGGGGGCGGAGACATTTATGGAATTGCCTCCGCTTTACAGAGCAATTTCCTGACTCGGAGATAGTGCACACAGTGTGTGCACAATTGAGCTGGTCACACATGTGACTGCTGAGTACAATGGACGACACTCTAAAGCGCGACTTCTACATCGAAATTGCTCAGCTTGAGAAATGGAGCGTTCGTCAGCTAAAAGAACGTATCGACTCCATGCTTTATGAGCGTACTGCCCTCTCCCTTAAACCTGAAGAGGCTATCCGTCACGACCTGGCTCAGCTACGAGAGGAGCAGGAAGTCTCAACAGACCTTCTACTAAAAGATCCATACGTCCTAGATTTTCTGAATTTGAAGGATAGGTATAGGGGTGTCAGTAGTATCGGAACCAAAACGTACGCTAGGCGATGCTAGCTACTTGTACCAATTAAACCTATCTGACAGAAGGGGGCTGAAACCCTTGATATGCCGTTCTATTTTCCTGTACCAATTAGGGCAAGGATTAACTGGTACAAAAATAGGATCTCAATAATAGTTCATTTTTACTATTCTGAAACCTTTGTTATGCAAAGGTTTCAGCCTTAGCGTACGTTACTGTTCCATTACTACTCAAGGGCCGTATACAGAACGCGATCTGGAAGATGCCATCTTGAGAGATATAGAAAAGTTCTTGTTGGAGATGGGAGCCGGGTTCACCTTCGTCAGCCGACAGAAGCGCCTGCAAATTGATGATGACGACTTCTATATTGACTTAGTCTTCTACAACCGCGAGCTCAAACGCTTAGTCGCTATCGATCTCAAATTAGGAAACTTCCGCCCTGAGTACAAGGGCCAAATGGAACTCTATCTACGCTGGCTTCAGAAGCATGATAGAGAGCCTGACGAACTGCCGCCGATTGGCATCATCTTGTGCGCAGGTAAAAAGCAAGAGCAGATCGAGCTGCTGGAATTGGATCGCAGCGGTATCCACGTTGCTGAGTATCTGACCGTCTTGCCGCCGAAGGAGGTTCTACAGTCAAAACTACATGGGGCGATCG
>Ga0209194_1002329_pt1 | contig 10321 bp, 7 predicted proteins | sample COGITO_mtgs_1004_FD_184787 | JGI IMG/M metagenome (GOLD analysis project Ga0209194, IMG submission 184787) | Pelagic marine microbial communities from North Sea - COGITO_mtgs_100413 (SPAdes) (version 2) | ecosystem: Environmental > Aquatic > Marine > Epipelagic ...
CCGCGCGAAGTCACCGTGTCGGCCAAAAAAAAAGGGCGATTGACGGTTCAGTGTGACGAAGCTTGGTCGTTTGTGGGCCACAAGCGCAATAAACAATGGATTTGGCTGGCAATAGACGAAGCAACCCGAGAGATTGTTGGGGTCTTCATCGGTCGGCGTAGCCGAGTTGGTGCCCGAGGGCTGTGGCAGTCGATGCCCCCGGTTTATCGACAGTGCGCTGTTGCCTATACAGACTTCTGGGAGCGGTGCGACCCCGCGTCGCTTTGCGGCGCTAGAGAACGCGCACTAAGACAGGCTTACGCGCAGGTCATCCCTAGCAAACGTCATCGGGCTGTCGGCAAAGAGAGCGGACAAACCAATCGCATCGAACGATTCAACTGTACGCTCCCGTCAACGCGTTTCGAGATTAGTCCGTAAAACCCTCTCGTTCTCCAAAAAGTTAGAGAACCACATTGGTGCGATTTGGCACTTTGTTCACTATTACAATGAATCCTTACCTGTTCAGGACTGCCGGCGGCTTTAAGCTATAGCGAGGCAACGCGATGCAAATTCATCAGCTATCGGCTTGTGAGCTAGCTGCTGCTATTCGTAGTCACCAGCTCACCGCAACCGATGCCGTCAATGCTTGTCTTCAGCAAATTGATCGGCATAATGACCGGCTGAAAGCTCTAATTACGGTTTGTCGCGATCGCGCCTTGAGTGAAGCCCAACTTGCGGATCGAGCGCTCGATAGCGGTGAGCCGCTTGGCCCTCTCCACGGTGTTCCTTTCACCGCTAAAGATCTGACGCCAACGGCTGGGGTGCGCACAACCTATGGCTCTTCTATCTACGCAGATCACGTTCCGACTCAAGACGAACTTTGCATCGCTCGCTTGAAAGCGGCTGGGGCCATCCTTCTTGGTAAAACCAATACGCCCGAGTTTGGTTTGGGCGCTCACTGTACAAACGCGCTTTACGGCCCTACGGCCAATCCCTTCAATGCTGACTATAGCTCTGGTGGATCTAGCGGGGGAGCGGCGGCTGCGGTCGCGACTGGCATGTGTTTTTTGTCCCAGGGCACTGACATGGGCGGATCGGTGCGGACGCCCGCTAGCTTTTGCAATGTGGTGGGTCTTCGTCCTGCCGCTGGGCGTATTCCGCGCCGCCGCAAAAAACTCCTGTGGGACTACCTGGAAACCGATGGCAGCTTGACTCGGACTGTAGAAGATGCCGCCCTAATGCTATCAGTCATGTCTGGCGAAGACTGGCGCGACCCTTTATCCGTTGGGCGTTCGGCCTGGCAAAAGCCCGACTCATCAGGCCAAAGCAGTAAATCTTTGCTAGCAAGTCTGAGAGTAGGGTTTAGTGCTGGGTTGGAGATTGCTGAAATTGATGCGGGCGTGGTTCAGGCATTTGAGCAAGCGATCGCTCATCTTACTCCTTGGTGTCACACCGTTGACGCTACCCACCCTGATTGCACGATGGCTCAATCTTCCTTTGAGGTGCTGCGAGCTGCGCTGCTCTGGCACAAAATGCAGCCGCTCTACCAACAGCACCCCGATCGGCTTTCGAGCAGTGTCCGCTGGAACATAGAGCAAGGGCGCGGTATCCTAGCGGAAACGCTGCTAGCAGCAGAGGCTCAACGCGACCAGCTTTATCTCAATTTTCTCAACTTCTTCGAGCAGTATGACGTGCTAGCTACGGTCAGCGCTAGCATTCCGCCTTTTCCTCACGACCAAACAGAGATTCTCGAAATCAACCACGTTCCTCAACGCAATATTATCGACTATCTAACCGTCACCTACACCGTTTCTCTAACCGGTTTGCCCGCTATTTCTATTCCTTGCGGCCAGCTACCTTCTGGATTTTCTATCGGTCTACAGCTAGTGGGAAGACCCTGGGGAGAGACAGCGTTGCTGGCGATTGCCGCTGCCTTCCAAGAGATATTGCAGCCGGTCAGTTCGATCGAGATACCTAGCGCTTAGTAGGCGCGTCTCAGTCGTACCGCTGCCTCGGCAGTAGTGGCTAGCAGATGTAAAATGACGGCCTGTACAGAGACATCGAGCTAATTGGCTCAGTAATTGTTCAGGTCGATGCTGACGGTGCTTACGATACAATCTATTACTATGACTTTATTGAAGAAAGGGGGGCAGTAGCGGACGTTCCACCACAGCGCAATGCCAAGATTTGGTTTCATGGCAACCGCAAAATGCCGCGCCATCCGAGAGACGAGAACTTGAGAAAGATTCGTTGGGTGGGCCGAGCTAAGTGAAAGCGGGAGATGAGTTATCATCGTCATTCTTTAGCTGAAACAACGATGTTCCGGTTCAAGACAGCTTTTGGCGGTAAAGTCTCCTCGCGTAAAATAAACTGACAGGTGAATGAGTTGAATGTGCAGTGTTTAGTACCAATCGGATGATTCCAGTCGCTAAGCCGGATAGCTATGCCTGCTAACTGAAAGAGGGTTCTCAGTTTGTTCTCAGTCTGAAGGCCAGCTAAGACAACAGTGCTTTTTATGTATTGGTGCAACAACGCCTTTCCAAACACATTATGGTAATAGTCTTTCCATTGCTTTAGCATATCCCAAGCGCTCGGTAGCTCGTTATGCCTCGGCGCTTGTTCGTCTTTACATCAGTAGCTGAGCTTATTGAGGCGAAAGCACTTTCCTTGAACCTAATATCTAACAGGAGCTAAATGTCTATCATTCGCCTTGGCCTACAAAGCGGTCTTTGCCTATGCCTACTACTAGCGGGGTGTACGACAAATCAAGAGTCGATGCAGGACGCTACAGCTGAGTCTCCAGCCACAGTTGTAGCGCCAGCTTCTGAGTTGTCAGATACCGACTCTGCCCCGCCAGAAAGCACGGCAGTAGATACGACAACAGAAGAAGAGATGCTGTGGCAAAAGCTGGCGCAGGCTGAGGAGGAGACTTACGTTGTTTTACTTCGTCATGCGATCGCTCCCGGTACGGGTGACCCGACAAATTTTCAGCTGGATGACTGTTCTACCCAGCGCAATCTTTCGGAGGCTGGGCGACAGCAGGCCAAAGCCATTGGTGAGGCTTTTTGGAGCCGCAACATTCCGGTTGTTGAGGTACTCTCTAGCCAGTGGTGCCGATGCCTAGAGACTGCCGAGCTGATGGATGTTGGCCCAGTTGAACCCTTTGCGCCGCTAAACTCCTTCTTTCGCGACCGGAGTACAGCAGATGCCCAGATGGCTCAGCTCAAAGATTACATCGCGACTAGTCAAGACCGCCCAGGTGTGATTGTCATGGTGACCCATCAGGTGAATATCACCGCGCTAAGCGACATCTTTCCTCAGTCTGGAAGTGCTGTTGTCATGCAACTAAATGAGGGACAGTTAGACGTTCTAGGACAACTTTCAGAACCTGGTTCCTAGAATAGCTCTATCGCTCGGCAGGGCGCGAGCACGACTATGCAAGAAACTGAGTTCATACCGCATCCGTAGCTGGTCAGAGTATAACGCTGGACTGACAATCATAAAGTTACGTGATAAGGTTATCGCCTTGTTAGCACTATGTGGAATCGGAGCATTGCTATGGAGCGTACATTGGTTGGTCATCTAAAATCCCTATGGCGCTATCCGGTCAAGTCTATGCAGGGAGAAATGATGGAGGCTTCGGATGTGATTGATCGCGGATTGGTGGGCGATCGCGCCTATGCCCTTTGGGATGTCAAAACTGACCGCATCGCCAGTGCCAAAAATCCTAAAAAATGGGCCGCGCTCCTCGACTGTCGCGCCACGTTTGAGAAGGCACTTAAAGCAGATGAAGCTGCGCCTCCCGTACAGATTGCTTTGCCTACGGGTGTGACGGTCAGCAGCGATCAGTCAAACATTGATCCCATACTCTCCAACTGGGCCGAGCAAGAAGTACAGCTACTCTCTTCAGTGCCAAAGAAGCCAAGTCTAGATCAATATTGGCCGGACGTAGAAGGCCGGGAATATCGAGACAAGGTCGTTGAGCTATTGATGCCAGAGGGTACTTTTTTTGATTCTTGCCCAATCCATGCAATAACGGTGGCAACCTTAGAGCGACTAAAGGCGCTGTACCCAGCAGGTGAGTTTGACCCCTGTCGATTTCGACCTAACTTGTTGATTGATACCCAGGCGAAACAGGCAAGCTTTGTAGAAAACGATTGGATTGGTCAGATTCTTTCGATTGGAGAGTCTGTTGTTCTCAAAATTGACACAGCCTGTCCTCGGTGTGTCGTGACAACGCTAGCGCAAGAGGGTTTGCCGCAAGACATGGATATTTTACGAACGACAGCAAAGTACAATGATGTATTTGCAGGGATTCGGCTGTCTGTGATGCAAGGTGGAACCATCCGACAGCAAGATGAAGTGTGGCTGGAGCAGCCATAGTTTTGGCGCAATCCTTCCAGAAAAGCATTTTACAGGCACCTGAAATTCGAGAACAAAGATGTTCTCGATACTGGCCGACGCTGATCTTAACGACTAAAAGGAAACTTCTTCCAATCTTAGGCGCAAGGAACAACGACTACTAGGTGTAAGCGCCATAAAACGTTTAAGTTGTTGGCTACTTTAGAGAGATCAGCATCATGCGATAAGACTCCATCAGTTTGCTGCGCGAAATAGACAAAGAACAGAAGAGGTCGCCATCATAATAGGTGCTGAAAACCACAGCCAAAAACCGGGGAGCATGCTCTGTAGGGCAAAACTAGAATAGGGAGAACTTCCTGTAGGAAGCATGTAGTGGAACGCTAAGGTCGTTCCGATTCCACCCACAACAACTGCTAGGACAGATACAATCGCTGCACCTTTGTATTTCTGCTGACTAAACAGCAGGGCTGAACACCAGTAGAGTGGATTCGCTAGCCAGCCAATCGCTGAAATTTGCCAAAACAATATCAGTGCCAACCCACCATACAGTGTCAGCTCAAATCCGCTCATGGGAAAAGGGATATTGTCGAATGCATCAAGACTCATATTCCCACCCGCAATTTCTTTAAGCGCTAGTGCCGTGGGGACAGAGATGAAACTGAGACAAGGTAACGCTTGTGCTAGACCGTAAATGACAAGCGAGAGCAGGAAGAGCAGGGCACAGATAGGCATGACGATTGCTTCAAAGGATCGAATATCACCGAGATTACAATACGCTTGTGCCTTCACGTTTCGTCCTAGATACAGTAAAGCGAGTGGCACAGCCATCGTAAATGTAATCACCATAAAGTCCAAGCAACCGGCCTTTTTATTGTGTTGTGGCCTAGAAGCGATGGCCGGTTCGGGATCTAGGTAGGAGGTAAAACAAACCTGTTGTATTAACTGCCAGCCATTAACTGCCAGCCATTGACTAGAGCAGCCGGTAGTGCATTAACGTAAAGGATAGAGGAAAATAAGACATAGCTGTTGGGACTTTAAAGGAGTAGAGCAGATGAAAGTTGGGATGACCTGTCCGACTTGTGGCTCCCACGACATTTCAAAGAACGGTACAACCCGTCGAGGCAATCAAAACTATAGGAGGGGCTATAGCCCTATCGGGCATGGCTTTGCTAGCACCAACGCAGAATAGTCGCGCAGCAATTTAAGGAGCAGCTTTTGTGAATATGCGAATTTGGCGATCGCCCACAACTGCTACGGTATTTCCATCACCGCTAAAGACACCGCTCTCAAGGTTATTCGACAATCCATCCAGGTTTCTTTGAAACTCTCCCGTTTGAATGTTGCCGAAGCATTCTCCTAGGTTAGGGTAAGTACCAACGAAGTAAGAAGTTCCGTCTGAACCAGGAAGAATATCTCCTTCCTGAATACATTCCTCACTAGGTAACACATTGCTTTGAACTCGTTCGCCGGTTTGAGGATTCCAAGTGTCGTAATTTTTGCTCGTAGTTATGGTCAATAAATTACTTTTGGTAAAAGCCATTGTACTACCAAAGAATCCGATTGGCAGCGCCGTTAAGGGATCGAATCGGTTGTTGTTTCGTCGCCATATAACTACACTCGACGAGGATGTAGCACGTCGGGGAAGAACGCTAGGCGTAGCTAAAAGATTGCCATCAGGACTCAAGATGGGCTTGATGTCTAGTCCGTCCATAAGCGGCATATCTATAGACTGTGTGACCTTCCCCGTTGCGATGTCCTGAAAGTCGAAACGATTATAAATGGTGTACTGGTTTATATCACCAGGTATACTTAGCGAAACTTGAGTCACCAGCTGCTTGCCGTCGGGACTAAAAACAACGTTGAGCACACCGGGCATTGTCGGATAGTTTGTTTTAGGAATCTGATCTTTAGGCGGGTTCAAAGACTTAGTTAGCAGCACTCTGTCATTTTCAATAGTCTGCACCGTTAGCTGTATCGCACCTGTTGATAACGTTGTTTTAATAAAGGCTATTTTAGTTCCGTCTTTGCTGATAGCGATCGCATTGAAGACACTATCTAGAGCCTCTGTGGTAACTGTTTTTAGCAACGAACCTGTTTGAGCATTCCATACCTGAATGTCTGGGCCGGGTTCACCAATGCTTTGACCGGTTATGGCCGCTAGTCGCTGACCATTCTCACTCAGGCTCACTCGATATGATTGAGCTGCAATCGTCAGTATCGGCGTTGGTTGCCAGCTATTTTTCGGTTTTACCGCAATGGGATCGATGCGGCCAGCCTTGACTAAAGCTTGGTAAACAAAAGCCGCAACTTCAGCTCGACTCGCGGCCCGATTGGGCGAAATTTGGTCGGGTGCGGGGTAGCTGACGACAAGGTTTGCTTGGGTTGCCGCCGCTGTGCTAGATCGGGCATAGGCGGGAACGGTGTCAGCATCTTTGTAATTGGAGAGAGATTGTGGGTCGCCAGCGGGATATTTTAAGCCGTTAGCGAGCGAGACCAATGCCTGGACTCGAACAATGCGGTCATTGGGTTTGAAGGTGTTATCGGGGTAGCCAGAGAGAAATCCAGCGGAGCGAGCTGAGGCGATCGCACCCGTTGCCCAGTAATTGGCTGGAACGTCTTTAAAGGGTTGAGCGGTGGCTGGCTGTGACTGTAAAAATGCTTGCCGCAAAATAGCCGCGAACTGAGCGCGGGTAACGGGGTCGTTGGGTTTGAAAGTGCCGTCTGAAAAACCGCTGATAACGTTGGACTTGGCGAGTCCTTCGATATAATCATGCGCCCAGTAGTCAGCAGGCACATCGGTAAAAGTTTGAGCAGTTTGAGCGTTGGCGTAGCCTAGCCTGTGCAAGGGTGCAGCACCTTTAGTTTGAAAAACAACAGGCGCAATAAACGAGAGGCTTAACCCGGTCATTAGGCTCAGAGCCAGTCCAATTCGTGAAATAAAAGACATTTAAAGCGTTCTCTGTCATTGACAGGATGATAGGTGTTGGGAGAACAAGGCTAGAGACTTTTAGAAAACATGCGAATTTTCCGGGGACTGGCAACGGCTAAATAGTCTCCATTGTGGCTAAACATAGCGGCTGTATCTTGATCTTCACCCTCTAAATTTTGGATTTCTCCGGTCTGAATATTGACCAAACGACTCCCGGCCACATCACCGCGAACAAAGTAATGCTCACCGTCTGGGCTGAGGCGAGTGAAGGCATCTGTACGATCCGAAGCTATGTTCATACTCCTAGCCTCCATGCCAATCTGAAGGTTTAGTGTGTTGAGCTGATTTGCTCCAAAGAGAGGATTGCCTGTAAGCAAGTTGAAGAAGCCGCTATTCGTAAATGTCATATCAGCAAATAACATATCGCTGCTGCTTCTAAATGGTGATACTAAGGCGCTGTAGACGTTGCTGTAGCCGCCATTGTTAGTGGCCTGCCATACGCTCACGAAGTCCTGAGAGGGTTCTGGCGTTGATAGTGAAGAAGAAACATGAACAAGTGTTGCTAAAAATTGACCATCGGCACTGAGCGTGAGATTGCTCAGCCTAATATCGGTGTTGATACCTTCTTTGTAGACATCAAGACTTAAAGACCGCAAAGTGCTGCCTGTATCTGAATTATAAAAAGAGATCAGCGCCTTCTCCCGGCTTAGATTAGCCTGAGTCACAATCTGGCTGTCGTTCGAGTTAAACGCTACTTGAACAGAAGGTTCTACGATTCTGTCGCTGTGAGGAGGCTGGCTTTCGGCGCTGCCGAGTGATTTTTGCCAGATGAGATTGCCCGTTTCAACAGACCATACCGATAGCTCAACAGTATTAGTCGGTGACTTTTGATCCACAGTAGCCACCTTTGTTCCATCTTGACTAATCGCCACACTATTGAAGCGGCCCGCATCGGCAGAAATCTCTTTGAGCAGCATACCCGTTTGAGTATTCCATATCTGAAGCTTGTTGCCACCTATCGGAATGGTTGCTATCTGCTGCCCGCTGCCACTGAGGCTCATTTGTTCAGCCGCTGTTGGAATCGTTACAACAGATTCAGTTTGCCAGCGCCGTTCTGCTTTTGCCGCCAAAGGCTTGGCTCTCCCTTCCTCGACCAAAGCCTGATAAACATAGGCTGCAACATCCGCACGGCTAGCGTTGCCAAAGGCAAAAAGCTGCTGAGGATAGGGATAGTTAACCGCAAGGTTCGCTTCAATCGCGGCTGCAATGCTAGGACGGGCATAGGGCGGAATATTCTCTGCGTCTTCGTAGGCGGATAAAACGGCTGTGCTACTTGCTGTGTAGCCTAATCCATTGGCTAGCGAGACAAGAGCTTGTGCTTTGGGGATATTGGCATCGGGTTCAAAGCTGTTGTCCGGATAGCCCGCTAAAAAGCCTGCTGCACGCGCCGCAGAGATGTCGTCAGCAGCCCAGTAGTCGGCAGGAACGTCCACAAATGCTTGAGCGGTGGCTGTCTGCGACTGGAAAAAAGCTTGGTGTAAAATAGCTGCAAATTCGGCGCGAGTGACCGGATCGTTCGGCTTGAAGGTGCCGTCATTAAAGCCGCTAATGACATTGAGCTGGGCGAGTCCTTCTATGTAGTCGGTGGCCCAGTAGTCGGCGGAAACATCGGAGAAGGTAGCGCTTTGAGCCTGGGCGTTGGCATAGCCTACCTTTGGGAGAATCTCTGGGAAAACGGTGGGTGCTGCGAAGGGAATGCTCAATCCGGCTAATAGAGCGCAGGTAAATTTAACGCTGAGTTTTGAAATGGGGGGCATCACTAGGTTTTCTTCCCGGTCGCTGAAGGTAGTTAAGTTGCGACTCGGCTACTCTAGTAAGCTTTGTTGAAGACTGCCTGTGTACGCTAGCCACATTCTGCGAGTGGTACAAAAAGATAAACGGTGATTTTAGTTAGCCATGCGTCCCTCTCCGCTTGCTTGTCTGAGGTGGCCTTGAGCCACGATAAATACTCAAAATCATCATCCAGTGGTTGAACCATGATGTTTGGAAAGTAGCTGGTACTCATACTTTTTCTGTATGCTTAAAGGTGATCGATTATCTCAAATAAGAAGGCGATGGTCATGAAAAAAGTTGTTGAAGTGAGTCCACAGCTGTTACACGATCTACTCGCAGCCGTTGATGATCTAAAAAACGTCAATCCGTGGCACGGGCTACTGAGGTTTATGCTACTAGGCGGCGCTAGCTTAGGGCTGGCGGTGTTAACCTGGCAGATGCAACAGATGGGATGGTTTGTACTGGGCGCGATCGCAACGAGCGTGGTCTATACATTTTGGATTGTTTGCAATCACGACGCTATTCATCGCACCCTGACGGGCTGGCGCTGGTTCGACAAGCTCATGCCTCGCCTTAGCGCCTGGCCGCTGCTCATTCCGGTCAGTACCTATAGCTGCCTACATCGACTGCATCACGCCCAAAATGGCATTGACCTGCACGACCCGGAGAGAGTTCAGCGGACAGTTGCAGACTATCAGAGGTCGTCTAGCTGGCAGCGCTGGTATGTGCGTCATCAATGGATGATTGATGTTTTTGTGTTTGGGAGCATAGGAATAATCGTCAAAATTGCCTTACAAGGATTCAGGCTAAAGAATACTGTGGCAGGACTACGCCAGCAGATGGTGATTGATGCTGTTGGAATGGTTAGCGTGCAGACTACAATCGTGAGTTTGCTTTATCTGAACTCAATCAACCTGTGGCGATATCTCCTATTTATGGTGATATTGGAGCGCGGCGTTGGCATCATTATGCAGGCAAGAGACCATATAGAACATTATGGGCTAGAGCCTGTAGCCTCAGAGCTAGAGGCACTTTGGCAGCCTACCAGTTGCTATACGCTGAGACAGCTCTATGCTTGTCGAAATGTGCGATCGCCCGCCTGGGTCAACTGGCTAATGGGCGGACTGCCCTACCACTCGGTTCATCATGCCTTTCCTGGAATGGTGAGCACTCATCTACCAGAGGCTTTTCAGAGAATTCAGACGGTGTTAGAACGTC
>Ga0209194_1002340_pt1 | contig 10274 bp, 7 predicted proteins | sample COGITO_mtgs_1004_FD_184787 | JGI IMG/M metagenome (GOLD analysis project Ga0209194, IMG submission 184787) | Pelagic marine microbial communities from North Sea - COGITO_mtgs_100413 (SPAdes) (version 2) | ecosystem: Environmental > Aquatic > Marine > Epipelagic ...
TGACCAAGGTGAGCGCTGCCGCGCCCATGACTGCTCCGAGGCTGATAAAAGTCCAATACACCACGATGCGCTCACCGATTTTTCGGCCTTGATCGACACCCCAGAGTGAGTTGAACGAGGCTTCAATTGAGGAGAGTACTTGGATGCCGATCACGAACAACATGAGCGAACCGACGACGCCGACGGTGCCGGACTGTGCCGCCGCGATGAAGCTATTGATCATCTCGGTAATTTCAGGAGCTAACTCAGCGTTATCGATATCATCATCGTTGGTGTCGATTGAGAGTTGAGGTGCAGCGTAGGTGATCGCAGTTTCAATCCATGCCACTGCACGGTTTTCGGCGGGTGACTCGCCATTACTCGGATTCGCAGGAGATTGGTCGATCACGAAGCTGGAGACCATAATGCCCAGTGCGATGAGCGGGCCAATGCCGATTAGTGAATAGAAGGTTAACGCAGCCGATTGAACTGGTAGTTTATTTCGGCGGAGCCCTTGAAATGTGAGCGTGAGGATGCGCAGTAAAAGATAGAAGCGAGCGCGAGCTGTTTGACGGCCGAGGTGCTCTAGCTCCCAAATATCTTTGTCCATCAGGTCGCGGGTGCGCGACAATTGCTTGCGAATGCGCACTGACCAGTTGACCTCTGTTTGCTGAGACACGGCGTGTTCTTTGTTTGTCAAAATAATTAGCTACTAATTTTATTTAGACGGTATTAGCTCGAAATAATGCTATCGAAAAATCCTGCGAAGTGGCCGATAATGGCTAAGTAGGCAAGGGCTGCGTTACCGCCGATGCCTAGTGCCACGGCCACGAGCATGGTCGAGAAGCTTTGCGCGATGGTTGCGTAGAAAATTCCAAAACCAGCCGCAGCGGATGCGATTAGGATGATCGGGTCGCCGAGCGCCCAGCCGACATAAATGCCGAAGCCAAGGGTGAGCATGGCGCGGCCACGTAGCAGCGGATAGACCTCAGTGACGGCGAGGAACAACATCGCCGCCATGATGAAATCAAAAAGTCCGACAATCATGAATGGGTAGTTGAAGATCGTGCTGACTTCTCCTGCTGTGATCGCTTCGTTGATGGCCGAAAAATGCGGTGCGAGCAGGGCGACTGCCGAGAGCATCATCATCAGGCCGAGACTGCTGGTTGAGAGTGCTGCGGCTTTATGAAAGCTTTCTTCTCTCTTTTTTAAGTGGCGTGTCTCTTCCGAGTCGCGTTCGGCTGCCGCGAGCATGTCGGTGACTTTGATGCCGCCTTGCTCAGCTGAATCATTTTCAGCTTGGGTTGATGCTTCTTCTGGCGGATTAATTTTAAGCGAGAGTTTTTCGTTTTCAGGGAAAACCTCTGCTTTGAGTTGCTGGTTTAGGCCAATGGGGGTCCACTCTTCTTTGTTTTCGTCGTAGTGGAGGGTATTCTCTGTAATTTGGCCCGCTTCAGCTAAGGTCAAAAGTTGTGAAGCTTCGAAGGGGCCACGAGATTCCTCGCGGTCGGGTGTACGGATGTAGTAGTCTGCCATGATTAGGAGTGGTGCGACTTTACTGCTGAGCCTGGCTCGGCAATCTTGGAATGATATATAAATAGTCATTCAAACGCCCCTCCAGCAAGCGAAAATAAATGATTCTGGTATGCGTGCGGATTTCGGATGACGTGAAACAAAAAAAGCTTTTCGTCATTTCGCGTCGAAGGCATCCTTATGGTGGTCTACCTGAGCGATTAAAATAGGATTGTGGGCGACTCGCCCACGTTGATCCTGTGTTGCTGCGAAGGAGGGCGAGTCGCCCTCTCTTCTTTAGGCTTTCCCAGTTCTCGACGATAAACCAAAAAAAGCCCTTCGGCGAACCGAAGGGCTTTTGAACTTAAATGTGACTGATTCGATCCAGACTACTGCTTCGCCTTAAGTGCTGCTTGTGCAGCGGATAGGCGAGCAACTGGCACGCGAGGGGGCGAGCAGCTAACATAGTCGAGGCCGACATTGTGGAAGAACTCGATGGAAGCTGGATCGCCACCATGCTCGCCGCAAACGCCGAGTTTCAAGTTCTTCTTAGTCTTGCGACCCTTTTGTGCGCCGATTTCAACGAGCTGGCCAACCCCCGCAGCATCGATGGATGCGAATGGGTTTTGTGGAAGAATGTCGAGATCCTTATAATTGCCGAGGAATGTGCCTGCATCATCACGGCTCATGCCGAGACCAGTCTGAGTCAGGTCATTGGTTCCGAAACTGAAGAATTCTGCAGTTTCAGCAATCTCATCAGCGGTCAAAGCGCCACGAGGGACTTCGATCATTGTACCGACGAGATATTTGAACTTGATGCCCTTCTTCTCCATGACTTCAGCGGCGACGCGGTGAACCACTGCGACTTGATTCTTGAGCTCATCAGCGAAGCCGACGAGAGGAATCATGACTTCAGGAATCACCTTGATTGGCTTCTTGAGCTTGTAGCAAGCTGCAGCGGCTTCGAAGATCGCACGTGCCTGCATCTCGGTGATTTCCGGATAGGAAATGCCGAGACGGCAACCACGGTGGCCAAGCATTGGGTTGGATTCGTGGAGTGCGTGCACGCGGTTTGAGATCACATCAACATTTACGCCGAGGGAGTTCGCAAGCTCACGCTTGGAGGATTCATCGTGAGGGAGGAACTCGTGCAGAGGTGGGTCGAGCAAACGCACGGTTACAGGAAGACCGCCCATTGCCTTGAAGAGACCTGTGAAGTCCTTGCGTTGGAATGGAAGAAGCTTCTTGAGTGCTGCGCGGCGCTCTTTTTCGTCAGTTGCAAGAATCATCTGACGCATGAATGTGATGCGATCACCTTCGAAGAACATGTGCTCTGTGCGGCAAAGTCCGATACCTTGAGCGCCGTAAGCGATCGCGGAAATGGCTTGCTCAGGAGAGTCAGCATTTGTGCGAACGCCCATCTTGCGATGTTTGTCAGCCCACTTCATCACTTGGTCATACATTTGGAATGTATAGCTGTCCTTGGCTTTCAACTTACCGTTGAGCACTTGGTCAACTTCAGAGGGAGCGGTTGCAACTGCACCAGCGAAGATTTCACCAGTTGTGCCATCGATAGAAATATCGTCGCCGTTCTTGAAGGTTTTGTTGCCGATTTTGAGTGTTTCAGCACCGTAGCTAATGATGACTGCAGACGCGCCACAGACGCAGACCTTATTCATCTGACGAGCAACCAGTGCAGCGTGAGAAGAAACACCGCCACGAGAGGTGAGAATACCATCCGCTGCGATCATGCCGCGAAGGTCTTCAGGAGTTGTTTCAACACGGCAAAGGATTGCGCGACCACCTTGAGCAGCAACTGCTTCAGCTTCAGGAGCGGTGAAGCAGATTTTACCAGAGGCAGCACCTGGACCAGCTGGAAGACCAGTTGTCAGGACCTTCGCCTTCTTCACTGCAACTGGGTCGAAGACCGCCACTAGCAGGGAAGAGATCGAGTCCGCAGGGATCTTAAGAAGTGCAGTCTTTTGATCGATCAGCCTTTCTTTAACCAGCTCAACTGCGATACGAACCGCCGCGAGGCCAGTGCGCTTGCCGTTACGAGTCTGCAACATCCATAGTTTACCGTCTTCAACGGTAAACTCGAAGTCTTGCATGTCCTTGAAGTGCTTTTCGAGTTTTTTACGAACGGCTTCGAGGTCAGCGTGCGCGTGTGGCATTTCGTCCTTGAGCTGTGCGATCGGATTTGGAGTTCGGATACCTGCCACAACGTCTTCGCCTTGAGCATTGATGAGATATTCGCCGTAGAAGACTTTCTCACCATTTGCAGGGTCACGTGTGAAAGCAACACCTGTTGCGCAAGTGTCACCCATGTTACCGAAGACCATAGCCTGAACGTTAACAGCGGTGCCCCAAGCTGCTGGGATGCCGTATTTCTGGCGGTAAAGTGTCGCGCGCTCATTTTGCCATGAGTTGAACACGGCGCTGACGGAACCCCAGAGTTGCTCGTAAGCATCTTGTGGGAACGCGGTGCCAGTGCGTTGTTTGATGACTGCCTTGTAGCGCTTAATCAGCTCTTTGAGGTCAGCAGCTGTAAGCTCATTGTCGAGTTCAACGCCAGCTTCGCTACGGATTTTTTCGAGGATCGCTTCGAATGGGCAGTGGTCGTTTTCGTTGACCGCTTGAACGCCCATGACGACATCGCCATACATTTGGATGAAGCGACGATAACAATCGTATGCGAATGCTGGGTTGCCGGATTCTTTAGCGAGTGCCTTAACTGTCTTGTCGTTGAGACCTAGGTTAAGAATGGTGTCCATCATGCCAGGCATGGACTCGCGAGCGCCGGAGCGAACGGAGAGCAGGAGTGGGTTCTTTTCAGCACCGAGCTTTTTGCCAACTTCCTTTTCGATCACAGCAACCGAAGCTTTAACTTCAGCAGCGAGTGTCTTTGGATATTTGCGACCGTTGTCGTAAAAGTAAGAGCAGACGTCAGTGGTGATCGTGAAGCCTGGTGGCACTGGCAGGCCAATACGGGCCATCTCAGCGAGATTGGCACCCTTACCACCGAGAAGTTCTCGGAGTTTGGAGCTACCATCAGTTTTTTGACCGAAGTCGTAGCTGTATTTAATTGCCTTCGCGACTGTGCGCTTGGCTGCTTTTTTTGTGACTTTTTTTGCTTTTTTAGCTGGCATAAGAAACGACCTAGATTGGATCGAGTTGATTGCTGAGGTAATCTGTTTTTGAATTTTCTCAGCAGGCGGAAATCGTGTAGCAAATGAATTTCGCCATGCCTGTCAATGGATTAGAAGCCGAGTAATCGGCCAGATTGGATAATTTATTTATTCGGCGCATTTTCAGTGTTGCGGTTACACTGCGGTCTTATTCAAAAGTATGTTATAGCTATGACGGAATATCCAAACAGTGACGAAGACGATTTTTCAAACAGTGGAGAAGATGAGTTCTCAAACAGTGACGAAGGTGAGTTCTCAAACAGTGACGAAGGTGAGTTTAATTGGGACGATGGGTTAGAGCCAGATTCGGAAGAGAGCGGAATGTCCTTCTTGGAGCATCTGGAGGATTTTCGTTGGACGGTCGGCCGTAGTATTTTAGCGTTTCTCCTCGGCGTGGTGATTGTTGGTTGCTTGATGCCATATGTTGGTGCTTTTCTGCAGATGCCTTTGATTGAGGCTTATGGGTCGGCGGAATTGGTCGGAGAGAAATTGATTACGTATAAGCCGATGGGTGTCTTTTCGGTTTTTATTCAGATCGCGTTGTTGGGGGGCTTAGTACTGTCGATGCCTTTTGTTCTGTATTTTATGGCGTGCTTCATTGCTCCGGGGTTAACGGATCGAGAGCGTAAAGTGGTGCGTCCTGCTTGTTTCGCTGCATTTGTCTTATTCCTGTCAGGAGTGGCGGTCGCATTTTATGGGATTCTGCCGCTTACGCTGGCTTTCTCAGTTAAGTTCAACCAAGTGATGGGCTTTCAGGTGCTGTTGGCCGCGTCGGAATATTATAGCATGGTCGTCTGGTTTTCCTTGGCGACGGGCGCGATCTTTCAGTTTCCACTAATTATAGTGATCTTGATCTTCATACAAGTGTTAGCGGTTGAGAAGCTGAAAGCGATTCGTCGGGCGGTTTTTGTCGGGACGATGATCTTTGCGGCGCTGCTAACTCCTGGAGGTGACTTTTTATCTTTGCCGTTGACGACAGGGATTCTATACGGGCTCTACGAGCTGGCTATTTTGGTCGGTTCGCATATCGAGAAGAAACGCCGTGCTGCTGAATTAGCAGAGCTTGACGCCAAGGAATAATCGTTGTCCTGCATTGTCGAAGAGTTGCTCACTCAGTGGGTATCGTGCCACTTTTGTGCTGAGATGGGCAAGGCCCGCCGCAGTGTTGACCGCAAGGGGTAAGTTTAAAGGCAATGCGGACGAGGTGGAAGTCGTCCCTCTAGGTTATTCGATTCCCAATGCTCATCAATAGGTCTGCTGACTGCCACCTCTACCGAGTCTTAACAAGTGTTTCTCAGTGATCGCGGAAGGGCAGGCACATGAAAAAGGCCGCATCCTGAATGCAGGATGCGGCCTTGTCTGGAAATTATCTAGAGCTTAATCTACTTACCTGCTTTGTTGCGCTTACGCTGATCGACTAGGACGAGCATGAACATGTGGCACGCAAACCAAAAGGTTGCACTGATCGGGATCGCGGTGAAGCAAGCCTGTAGCTGTGCAACTGTCGGGTCAGTTGAGAAAGTAAATGGGCGCAATAAAAACGACATTAGGATGAAGACTCCAAGTGTGAGGATCGCTCCAAGAGCAATGTGGCCTTTAGTGAGTAGTTTCTGGTAAGGTGCGTTTTCCATTTGTGCGCATCAGAAAATGCAGTCAGGGGTGACTGTCAAAGCGAAATTTATCAATTATATAAGGAGACGCGATCAGATCCAGTGGCTTTTTCTGGCTATAGAGCCGTTTCTGTTGAATTTATCGCTTGAACTCGGGTGCTCACTGCGCAATTTAGCAAGCTTTTCTAATTCCCATCCGCGATATTTTATGAGCGCATTATTCATCAGCCTTCTCACTCTAGTTCTTATTCTTATTTCTGCTTTCGTCATCTTGCTGGTCTTGATGCAACGCACTAGCCAGAGCGGAGGTATGGGAGCAGCGCTTGGAGGCGGTGCGGCTGAGTCGGCATTTGGTTCGGATACCAGCAGTATACTGACTAAGGGTACTATTTATGGTATCATTGCTTTCTTCTTAGTGGCATTGGGCTTGTTCCTTATGTATCAATCTGAGGCGTCCAATCGTACACAGATCGTCAGTGCGGGTGAATTAATTAGCGCTGAAGAGGTGGCTCCGACGGCTGAGACTGCTGTTGCTGAGGTTGAAGAGTCTGCTGTTGCAGGTACGGGCGTTGTTGAGGTTGAAGATGTTATTGCTGTCGTCGAAGACGCAGGGGGAACAATTGAAGCGATAGTCGAGTCTGTTGAAGTGGTTGCTCCAGTTGTTGACGCAGAAGCGTCGACGACTGAGACTGTACCAACTTCAAATTAATGCATCCCATAAAGACACCTAAATTTTTCTTTAGACTAAGGTCAGCTGTTCTCGGTTTTACCGCAGCTGGCCTTTTCTATGCCTGGTTACCAAGTGTCTCTCATGCCCAGCGAGCTGGAGATAGTGCTCCGCGACCTTCGATTATGGAGAAGATTGATGCAGAGGAGGGAGCCAAGCGCATCGCGTCTTTTCGAGCGCAACGCTTGAATGGTGATTTCTGTTTCAAGTTTCAGTTAGAGCATAAACCGAAAAAGAGCAGTAGAACTATCCGATATAATGGTGTCATGTTTGGTTCTTGGAATGAGCGTGGACCTGTTAGCCGGTTTCAACTATATCCTGAGCCGGTAAAGCGCGGTCAACTCGTTGAGGTTTCTCCGATTGATTTAATCGTGCAAAACGGAATCTCGCCTGAAGTATGGATGCGTCATGGCCCTGCCGAACCATTTGCGCGCATTGAAGATGGGGCGTTGTTTGAGCCTATCTTTGATGGTGTGATTTACACCCCCTTTGATTTGCAAATGCCATTCATTTATTGGGATGACTATATATACAAGGGGCCCGCGAATATCTTGAGTCGTATTGGCCAGCGTTTTCTCATGAAGCCACCTGAAGGCTCATTGTCTGCTCGACATGGAATCTCGGGCGTGCAGATCGCTTTAGACGATATGTATTATGGGTTACTTGGAGTTAAAGTGTTTGGTGTAGATGGTGAGCCGCGTTCGGAGTTCAAGCTAAGAAGCTTTCAGAAAGTGCAGGGGCAGTATATCGTAAAGGAAATCGTATTGTCAGAAATTGACGCTGGTAAAGTCCAAGGTTCCACTGGTTTTAAAGTTAAGGAAGCAAGCGTTGGTTTAATTTTCGATGCCGCGGTTTTTAATCCCGAATGTGACATGGATGTTCCAGAGATTTCTGCGGCACTTTTTGATGTGTTGTAAGTTTAATGTGGCTGATTTTTTTGCGGGAATATTTGCGTAAATCTATTGTATTGACATTGTTGCTACACTTTGCATTTTCGCTCGTGTCGCATGCGACGTAATTATGAGTAGCGAAACTACTAGTCCCTTAACTTTCGACCTCCAACAAGAACTGCTTGATAAGCTCAAGCAGTTACAAAAGAAAGTCGGAGCACGCTCACTAAGCGAAGTTGTTCGCTATGCCGTGAGTGTTTTTGATTCTTCAGATGTTAATCTGAAAATATCCTCTCACCGCCAGATCTCCGTGCGTTTATCTTCAGAGCTTCGTCAGCGACTTACCCGCTTGAGTAAGCAGAAGAAGGTAAGCGTGGGTGAACTGTTGCGAGCAGCGCTCGAGTCTCTACCAGCCGAATTATCGGATTTTAACCCCCAACAAACTATGCCTAAGAAAAAAACAACTACTAAGAAAGCGACCAAGAAAATCGCTAAAAAAGCTCCAGCCAAAAAGGCTGTTAAGAAGAAGGTAGCTCCTAAAAAAGCTACAAAGAAGACAGTCGCCAAAAAAGCAGCACCAAAGAAAAAGGCTGTAAAGAAGGCGGTTAAAAAAGTTGCTAAGAAGGTAGTGAAAAAAGCAGCCCCAAAGAAGAAAGCTGTTAAAAAGAAGACAGTCAAAAAAGCAGCGCCTAAAAAGGCTGTGAAGAAAAAAGCTGTGAAGAAAAAAGCTGTTAAAAAAGCAGCACCTAAAAAGGCTGTGAAGAAAAAGGCAGTTAAAAAAGCAGCACCTAAAAAGGCTGTGAAGAAAAAGGCTGTTAAGAAAGCAGCACCTAAAAAGGCTGTGAAGAAAAAGGCTGTGAAAAAAGCAGCACCTAAAAAGGCTGTGAAGAAAAAGGCTGTTAAGAAAGCAGCACCTAAAAAGGCTGTGAAGAAAAAGGCTGTTAAAAAAGCAGCACCTAAAAAGGCTGTGAAGAAAAAGGCAGTTAAAAAAGCAGCGCCTAAAAAGGCTGTGAAGAAAAAGGCTGTGAAGAAAAAGGCTGTTAAAAAAGCAGCGCCTAAAAAGGCTGTGAAAAAAGCGGCTCCTAAGAAGAAAGCTGCCAAGAAAAAAGCGAAGAAGAAGTAATCGCGTTTTTCCTAGAATATTAGGCTAGGCTTGCTTTTGCTTAGGCAGAGGTTTTGATTCTGCGCTCTCGATACGTTGCTACCCGTGCAAACGTGCCGAGAGCGCATTTTTTTTGTCATGACTAACCAAGCAAAACTATCCTCCTGGGCCAGCAACATCGCTCCGTCACCAACGCTGGCGGTTGATTCTAAAGCAAAAGAGCTCAAAGCTGCTGGCGAAGACGTCTGCGGCTTTGGTGCCGGTGAACCGGATTTCGATACTCCGGAGTTCATTAAAGAAGCCTGTATTCAGGCGATTCGCGAAGGGAAGACCAAATATGCACCCGCACCGGGCATTCCAGCGCTACGCGAGGCATTGGCGGCGCATTATCGTAATAACAACGGTGTCGAAGGTGTGACTGCCGCTCAAATTGTGGTCAGCCCCGGCGGTAAGTATTCCTGTTACCTGGCGATTCTGGCTGTGGTGAGCCCTGGCGACGAAGTCATCATCCCTGCACCGTATTGGGTGAGCTATCCTGAAATGGTCAAGCTCGCTGGTGGTGTGCCGAAGACGGTGTTTGCTGGTATTGATAGTGGTTTTAAGATCACGCCAGAGCAATTGCGCGGTGCCATTACGCCGAAGACTCGTATGGTGATCATTAACAGCCCGTCCAACCCGACTGGTGCGATCTATTCACCAGAAGAGCTTAAAGCGCTCACAGAGGTAGCGGTTGAAGCGGGCATCTACATCATGTCCGACGAGATCTACGAGTACCTCCTCTATGATGGTGTAAAGCATGTCAGCCCCGCATCCTTCTCTAAGGAAGCTGCGGACCTAGTGATCACAGTCGCTGGCTTTAGTAAGACTTTTTCAATGACAGGCTGGCGTCTCGGCACATTGATGGCTCCCTTGCACATTGCGAAGGCGGTCGCGAACCTGCAGAGCCAGACCAGCTCGAATGCCACCACGTTTGCACAATACGGTGCATTGGCTGCGATGCAGAACTGGGACCAGTCGATGCAAGCGGTCAATGGCATGCTGGAAGTCTTTGATGCACGCCGTTTACGCCTTCTCGAAGGTTTGCGTGCGATTCCTGGTGTCGAGTGCGCGCGTGCTCAAGGTGCGTTCTATCTCTTCCCCAATATTTCGAAGCTCGGTTTAACTGACAGCGAATTTGCGGCACGTATTCTCGAAGAGGAGAAGGTGGCAGTGGTTCCTGGTAGTGCATTTGGAGCCGACGGCTACATCCGCCTCAGTTATGCGACT
>Ga0209194_1002341_pt1 | contig 10272 bp, 4 predicted proteins | sample COGITO_mtgs_1004_FD_184787 | JGI IMG/M metagenome (GOLD analysis project Ga0209194, IMG submission 184787) | Pelagic marine microbial communities from North Sea - COGITO_mtgs_100413 (SPAdes) (version 2) | ecosystem: Environmental > Aquatic > Marine > Epipelagic ...
TCATGGTTGGTCAACTGGCTTTTAGGAATCATCTGCCTGCGATCGCACAGCAGAATACTGCACCTGCTTGCCTATCGGCTCAGCCTTATGCTACTTCTGGCGGCAGCGAAAAGCTGGTCGCCGAGTATGAAGGCGTCAGCACTGACTATTGGCTCTACTACACCTATGGCGCACTAGATACGGAACAGCAGTACGCGATGGAGCTAATTCTGACAACGACTGCTAATAGCTGCGATGTTGCCTATTGGAATGCAGCCGGACACAGCTTTTCTTATTCGTCTGTAATACCGATGGATGTGGCTAAGCAGTTCAGTCTAGCTGGATTTCAACAACATCGAGACAGCGTAGGTCAACAAGCATTTGAAGCCTACTACGCCTCTGCCGATCCCAGCTTGTTTTTCGAAGAAGATCTGTGGGCGCTCCGTCAGTTAGGGATCAGCCTTCAATAACAGAGAATGCACCGTAGGAGTTCGCTTATGAGATATCTGACCGCAGCAAAACTAACCATTGTTCTGTGCGCTATCAGCTTAGTGCTATTCACGATAGGTCTGACTATAGGCAGCGAATCAAGAGCTGAAAGGGCTAATGGAGAAAGACCTTGGATACTGCTCTCTAACCTAGTCGGCGTAGAAGAGCTTGTAGATATTGTCAAAGAGAACACAGCGCCCAGTGCAGACGTAGATGAGATTGCCAGCTCAGCAGTCGGCATCATCGAAGGCGACCTGCTAGTCGTTGATTTCAACTCATCTGCACTTTGCGGCGAGGGTGGCTGTGCGATCTCAGCCTACAGGGTATCGACGGGCGAGCAGCTTTTGTTCACCTACGCCATGCAGCCTGCCGGGCAGCCGATTGCAGAGCTTACTAAGCGAGCGGGAGCCGATCTGCCTTGCCTGCTCATAGCACCTCCAATTAATACGCCAGCGCAGGGGCTGATGCGGGACACGCTGTGCTATCGAAATGGCGAATGGATTACGGAGGCGTCATAAAAACATCATGGGCGATCTCATACTCATATCTTTTATACAACCCACATCGATGCCTGTTTTGGCAGCATCAAACCTACAAACAATGCTTTGGCAGAACAAAGAGATTGTCTTCCTACTGGCACTGGTTGTAGTAATGCAGATTCTCAATCATCGCCTGCAAAATAGTCGTGGTGGCCAGTTTACAACCGGACGCTTTGCCAATAGAAGAGAGACTAAGACTGCTGCGCAACTGTTGAAAAAGCAGCATTTAGAGAAAGGACTCACAGCGGCGCTCAAAGTCGGTCAGATCAACCTGCCGTTCGCCAACGAGGGCGGCTCTGTCGCAGGTGCGCCAGGCTCAGGGAAAACGTTTAGCGTCATCGATCCGGCTATCCGCTCAGCGCTGCGCTGCGGCTATCCAATTATTGTCTACGACTCTAAAGGTGTGCAGACCGAAACCCACGCGGCCTATGCGGCTTCGCTGGGCTACCACGTCAGTATCTTTGCACCTGGTAAGCCCTACACTGGCACCTGCAACCTGCTCGACTTTGTAAAAAGTGAAACCGACTCGCTGATGGCCTATCAGCTGTCCTACATTCTAGAGAAAAATTCAGCCGGTGCCGCGCCCGGTCAGGCCAGCAGTGGCAAGGACTTTTTTGAAAGAACAGGCGTCAGCCTAGTCGAAGCCGTGATTCTGCTCGCAAAGCTGACTGACTATCCTGATTTGCTGACAGTCGGTAAAATCCTCAATCTACCGCTGCTGATCGATCGCATCAAAGTGCTGCGTGAAAGTCAAACGGTTTCCGACTGGGTGATTGAAGCCTTTGCGCAGCTGCTCAGCAGTGAGGACGCTGAGAAGCAGGTGGCGGGTATGATCGTCACGGCTCAAAACGTCTTTAAGCGCTTTGTCTCTAAAGATCTGCTGCCGAGCTTCTGCGGCGAGACAACGATTCCACTTGATCTCTCTGAAAAGCAAATTCTATTTTTGCAAACAGACATAGAGAGAAAAGATGCGGTTACCCCTTTACTCGCAGCCGTTCTTCAGCTGTTAATCTCTCGTAATTTTTCTTATCCCAGAAAGACCCCGCTGATGGTGTCAGTAGATGAATTTCCGTCTCTCTACTTGCCTGCTTTTGAGAGCTATCTGAACGAGCTGCGTTCTGCTGGGCTGATCGCGCTCATTGGCTACCAGAATTTTTCACAGCTTAGAAAACGCTATGGCCCGGATGGAGCAAAGGCGATGATTGCGGCCTGTGGCACTCAGTTCTTTTTTAATCCGCGTGACTTTGAGACCGCAAAAGAGTTCTCGCAATATTTAGGAGAAAAGGAGGTTACACACTTCACCAAGTCGAGAAGCTATGGCAAGAATCATAGCCGCAGCCGAAATGAACAGGTGCAGCGGGTGCCTTTAGTTTCGCCCGATGAGTATCTGAAGTTTAGAAAAGGAGAGTGCGTGTATGTGAATCCAGGTCACCGTTCCAAGAATGGCGCAGCGTCGGTGCCCGTCAGATGTCAGGTCAAAATCCCTCAGACGGAGATTGACATTCACAACAAAAGCCTTGCCGCATGGCACTCAACGGTTAGAGCACGGTTGATTGAACGAGAGATGCGCTCCAATCCTTTAGGCGATCCGAATAAGGCAAGTCGTATGAGAGCGATGGCCGCTGATGCGTTTCTGCCGCTGCCGGTCTTTGCTGAGGCGACAGCTGACTTTGATGACGGTGACGAGTATTAAGTCGAGTACTAAATTAGGAGATTAAACACAATGGTTCTTAAGACATCCGCTATTCAAGGGAATGAACACGCTGGCGTAGAAGAGACAGAAATTCGCACCGCTGAGGCAGCCGCTCGCGTCCTAGCCGTTGGTGGAGCCGCGGTAATAGCCGGACTCGGTAAGCTCTCAGAGACGATCAGCGAAAGACGCAAGCAAAAGAAAGCAGCGCCTGAGCTTTGCGGAAAGCTGTACAAGGATTTTCGCCGGGCCTTCATTAGCAATGGCGTTCCTACAGACTTAGCCAGTGAAGCGGCGGCTGATATTGTTCAAAATAAGGATGCCGAAAGTAGCCCAGCGATCGCAGCGGCTAACCGTATCGTCAGCCAAGGAATGAGCCTTGAGCCGCTCGATAAGAAGACGCTGTCAAACGTTTCAGCGCAGTCAGCCGACAGCTTATCGCCGCCGCAAGCTACATTCTATCGAGGTGCAGCCGCGCCGTCTGGGACATCGGTTCAGGTCCAGAATGACGAGACCAACCTCGATCTACGGCCTGACGCTGCAGCCCTTGATGATCAGAAGGTGAGCGAGGAAGTGGCCAATGAGCCATCGCAGACCCCCAGAAAAGTTGAGTTTGAAAAGCCGCCCTCACAGATGAAGTGGCCAGTTCTTCAGAAAACGGCTAAAGCCATCTCGGCTGAGACAGGCCGTAAGCCTGCGAGTGGGAAGAAGGCTGATATAGAACCCTTTGTCACAGAATATTGGCAGGCACAGCAGGCAGAAAAGACAATCTCAGCGAAGCCAGTGGTCAGAACGCCGATTGAATTTCCGATGCCTAAGCTAGCTGGAGACTACAGCGCGGGGCTAGCCGCAGCAGGCGCAGACTCTGCGATCTCAATCAAGGCAGGGGCGGCTCTAGTCGATGGTAAAGGGGCTGATAGCAGTGTTGAAATTGCTACGGCAAATAGTCAGGTCGCGAAAGCGCCTGAGCGCTCTAAGCTTCAGCAGATGTATTACGACGTTTTGACCAACCAAAAGACGATCAGCCCTGAACTCACAGAGCTAGCGTCTAAAGATCTAGCCGCAGGCAAAGGGGCCCATTCCTCGCAGCATATCAAAAAGGCCCACGATAAAATTCTCAATCGTGAGCTGACTAAAAGCAGACTAGATCGGTTTAGACAAAATTGGAGCAAGTACAGCCGCCATGTGACTGAAACCGATCTAAAAAAGCGAGATCGTTTCACCGCAGTAGCCGCTATCAACGGCGGGGTGTCCGTTAAAGAAGCGAAATCGATGATTCGCTGGAACAGCCCTGTGGCGGCAGAAATCAACCAGAAGCAGGGCGCGACAGCAGGCGCGAACTACGCAGATAGTGTCGTCTCCAAAGCCAAAGTGCAAGTAGCCGCAAAGAATATGGCTGCAGGTAAGGGGCGCGCGCCCACGCCGAAAAGAGAAAAGGGCGTAGAAATTTAATCTTTTTTATCCACTTCTATCAAAACACTAGGTATATTATGCCGCGTTCCACAGGTTCTCAAGATACATCTCGCATTCAGTTTGCCTATCGCACCTATGTTAATAGTCCGATGGGCGATGTGTTTCAGTATTTGCTGCACAGCACAGCACGCTCTGCTCACAAGGGAAAAAAGATGGGCCTAGCGGCAATGTCCGCTTTCTGGAAGCCTTTTAGCGCTCGCTCGGTGCTTGAACTAAGCGAGCAGGAGGTCAGAGCCGTTGCCCTAGCCTCTATTGCCGAATTGCAACAGCAGATTAGTCTGATTCGAAAGACGTTCAATATTCCTGAAAATCTCAATGAGATGACCAGAAAAGAGGTTGAAAAAATGATTGAAAAGCGGCTGAGTGTCCAATTTAGAGCGACCCAAAAACACACCGCGCCGCTCGCGCCGATGCCCGACAACTACAACACCTATCGCTAGTTTTGCCCAGACCTATCCATGTCGTTATCTAATTTTGAACAGAACAGACAGCGGCTAGTCGAGTCTTTTTACGGACGCTTTCTAGGGGGCGGTAGGTTCGAGACGATTACGCAGGCGCGCAAATTAGCCGCAGTGGTATTAGATGAGCCAGTCCGGCCTGGTGAACCCTTGGCAAAAGCGGTAGAAGAAGCGATTGAACAGGGGGTGCTTCTAGCCGCACAGCACATCATCGCGACTGAAGGCGAATCCGCTGACGACATCTATGATCGGCTAGTCGATCTCTATCAGCGACAGCCAACACTGGGCACGCGTACTAGCTCTAGTATCGAACTGCAGCAGTACAGCACACCCGCGCCGCTAGCATATCTAGCAGGGAAGCTAGCTGGAATTGACCACAGCAAGACGGTCTACGAGCCAACCGCAGGGCGTGGGGCGCTGCTCATGCTCAGCCATCCAGACAACGCGATCGCCAACGAGTTAGATCCCAACCGCGCCGCTGATCTCACCCGTCAGGGCTACCGGGCAACGCATTACGACGCGAGCAGCTATCGCCCCGCTGAGCCGGTAGATGTGGTCATTGCCAATCCCCCGTTTGGCAGGCGCAGAGGCGAGAACGGCACAGACCGGTTTCAGATTGGCGCGCTCGATACGCCAATTGTCACCGCTGAAATAGATCAGGCGATCGCTTGGAAAGCCTTGGAGGCGATGAAAGATGAGGGTAAAGCGGTTCTGATTATCGGTAGCGAACTTGGCACTAAGGCGCAGCGTCAGGAAAAATACAACAGCCTGCGAGTGCGTCAGTATTTCTTTAATCTCTACCGGCAGTACCACGTTACTGAGCACTTTACGGTAGACGGCAATCTGTATAGCCGTCAGGGAGGCCGATATCCTGTAGACGTCATTGTGATAGAAGGGCGTAAGCAGCCGCCTTATTTAGATCCTCAAACCGATAGCCGTAAGCTGCCCGGCGCAGATCCGCCTCAGGTATACACCAGCTACGCACAGCTCAAAGAACGCCTACCGGCTCAATCCTATGAACTTAGAACTGATTCCCTATCTAGAGAACCCACTCTACCTCCAAAATCCAAAAGCCTGGGCCCCGCCAGAAAGCGATCCCTTACTCGCGGTGCTAGTCCCCTCGCAGATGACGGAAATTCGGACACTCGATCAGTATCAGGATCTGCTGGAACTTCGACTGAACGCGATGGTGACGGCATACGAGCCAACCCTGCCGCAGAGCTGGCAAACAGTGGTGTGGTCGAGGTGCATGAAGCTCCCCAACAACGAAGTCTTTCTGTCGGGGAGAATGAGCGACGAGGAACTCATTCAAGCCCTCGCTCAAAGCACCTTGATCAAGGTGAGGCTGGGCAGAGCCGCCCCCTTTCCCCTGAGCGTACTGCCCGCATCAAGCGAGGCGGAAGACCGCGCGATCTCAATAGCCGTCAATACCCATCTCGAAGCGTGGCTGATCGAGCTAACCCTTTAGAAACAACAAGTGACATGACTTCAGCGCCTAATCAGAGCAACCCGCCTCAATCTCTATCAACCCAGGTACCCTATCAGCCTAAAAGCTCGGGAAAGCGACTGGATAGCTATGTTCCTCAAAACCTAGAAGCGCCCATTCAAAAGGCACTTCATGCGCTAGAAGCCAAAGTAGGCAACGTGGACGAGTTTGTCGCAGACGCGCTCAACTTTGGTTCTGTAGAAAATCTGCACGATGCGTTAGCCGCTGAACAGGTAGATGGCGTTGCCCTAGCGCTTAAGAGCTTACAGGATGGAAAAGCGGCGTTAATCGGAGATGACACCGGACTCGGTAAGGGCCGACAGATGGCCGCTGCGATTAAATACGCGATGGAAACAGATCGAGTTCCCATTTTTATTACCAAAACGCCCGGCTTATATGCTGATATCGTCCGAGATCTTCAAGATATCGGCGTGCGTGATGTTCGCCCTTTTGTCACGAACAGCAGCTTAGATATTCCGCTGCCAAACGGGCGCAGGCTCAAAACAGAAACAATCTCTCATCAGCGTGAGCTAAATGCCATGATGAAAGAAGGAGAACTCTCCTCTAAATACAACATGATTTTTAGCACCTACTCCCAGGTGCAAACCGTAAAAAAGAAAAGTCCTGCTCGTCGTCAGTTTCTAGAACAGATCGCGCCTCAGTCAATTCTGATTCTAGATGAAGCCCATGAGGCGGGCGGCACCGCAAAGCAGTGGGACAAATCAGATGCGCTGCCAGATAGAGCCCTGTTTACTCGGCAGATGGTACAGCGCGCAGAGGGCGTCTTTTTTGCCTCAGCCACCGCGACTAAGCGGCCCGATGTGATGGATCTCTACGGCATGCGCATGAATGTAGCCGAAGTCACCTCGGTATCTGGGCTACAATCCACGCTAGAAATGGGCGGCACGCCCTTACAGCAGGTGGCCACTTCGATGATGGCTGAAGATGGTCAGTACATTCGGCGTGCCCGCACTTACGCTGGCGTGGATGTTAACTCCACCGTAGTACCCACCGCGCATAGCGATGCCGATCAGCTCAGCAGCATTATGCGCTCTATTCTCAAGTTCGACGCGTTGAAAAAAAATGCGGTCGCGGCTCTCAACCAGGAGGCGAGAGCAGAGGCCAAACGGATTGGGGGAGATACCGCGATTGGGCTCAGCGGTGCTAAAAGCACCAACTTCAGCTCTATCATGTGGAACGTTGTAGACCAGGCGGGGCTCGCTAGAAAAGCAGACGCAGTGGCCGATCTCGCAATCTCCTCTTTAGAAGCCGGTGAGCGTCCTTTCATTGGCCTCAGTAACACGATGGGCAGCTTCATCAAAGACTATGCTAGCGATCTCAATCTCAAGACAGACGATGCCATCGATATTACCTTTCAAGACGTACTGTGGCGCTACCTAGAGCGTAGCCGGGATATCACGATTAAGAACTACGGCGACGAGGGATTGCGTCGCCCGATGACGGATACGGAGCTAGGTGAGGCCGCAGCTGGGCAGTATGCCGAAGCGGCTAAGCTGATTGACCATGCTGACTTTACCAACATGCCGGTCAGCCCGATTGACTGGATCCGACATCGGGTCGAGTCGGCAGGCTACACCTTAGGTGAGCTGACCGGTCGCGAGGTGAAGCTGTCGTATGCGGCTGACGGGACAGCGACGTTTCAAAGGCGAACTGCGCAGGAGTCATCAAGAGCCGCAGCCATTGCCACAATTGCTGGATTCAACAACGGTTCTATAGATATCGGACTGGGCAACCGGAGTGCTTCAACCGGCTATTCAATGCACTCGTCTAGTAAGTTCGAGAATCAGAACCGCAGACATTTCCTGATTGCGCAGCCGGAGCGCGACATCAACGTGTTCAAACAGTTCTTAGGCCGCTTCCACCGCACGGGGCAGGTGAACGCGCCTAAAATTTCTTTGATTGTTGGCGATACGCCTGATGAGAAGCGACCTGCGGCGGTGCTGGCAAAGAAGCTGACAACGCTGAATGCGAATACGACCGCAGCGGTCAAAGGCGGCGTTGATTTTGAAGGGATTCCTGACTATTTCAATGAGATTGGCGATCAGATTGTTACCGACATCATGCGCGACGATGTGGATCTTAGTGAACGGCTATTCGATCCGATCAGCGTTTCTGAATACGCTACAGAAGCCGTTGAAGGCGCTGCTGCTAAAGTCACAGGCTGCCTGCCAATTTTGTCGGTAGCAGAGCAAGAAGAATTCTATCAGCAGCTCGATATGGAGTATCAGGCTACGCTAGATCGCTATAAAGCGATGGGTGAGAATCCGCTTGAAGCAACGGGCGTGAACCTAGACGCCCGGACGCTGGCGACAGTCGAAGTTGTCTCTGAAGCGGCGGGTATAGACTCTGCTTTTGCGAGAGGCATTACCGCTGAGATGGTGGATGTTTTGGTGCAGAGTAAGCCAAAGAGCCAGATAGAGGTGATTAACGACGTTCGTAAAACGCTGGAAATGAAGCCGGTTCGAGCGATTGAAGATCATGACCAAAGCGCAACAGATATTACCTCGACTGGGTTGGTAGAGCGTCTCTATCAGCAAACAGAGCAAATTACAGATCGCTATCTAGCCGAAAAGAAGCTGCAGTATGCGCAGCAGGCGTCTGATCCTGAAAAGCTTCAAGGCAAGATCGATCGATTGGCAGAACGCTCTGATAAGCAGCTGGCGACCCTGAGCAAAATTAAGCGCTACAGGCCGGGGCAGTCGGTGCGGATGACAGCCACTAACGGGCGTGTGTTCTATGGGGTTGTCTTGGATGTACGTAAGCGAGGGAAAGCCTTAGATACGTTCGGCGATCCAGCCATTCCGATTAAAGAGAACGTAGCAATTCCGTCGCGGTGGGAGGTGGTGATCGCCATTGCAGACGAGCAGCGTCAAATCGCCCTACCGCTCTCCAAGCTCAACCCATCGACTGAAACCGCCGATTCGTTTACCGTGACGACGGCTAGAGCGTACAGCAAAAATGTTGATATTTATGAGCTGTTTGATCGAAGGCAGGTGGGTGACCGCGAGGTGAGAACTATTCTCAAAGGGAATTTGCTGCGGGCGGCGGATACGCCCTATCAAAGTCAAGGCAAGCTGATTCTAGCGAGCATGAGCACCGGGCAGATGGAACCGGTCATGTTGATGGATAAAGGGTTTAATCCACAGCAAGAAATGGAAGCCGCTCCGGTTGTGCTGCCTGATGCTGAGAAAGTAGAGGCATTTATTACAGCTACCGGCGGCGCGGGTATCGTCAAGACTACCGATGAGTCCATCACGCTCAAGCGAAACCCGGCGGGAGAGTATTTTATTCAAACCGGCAAAACGCGCAAGGACATTTTTTTAGATCCTCATATACAGTCGGCAGTCGGCAGCGAGTTTACCAGTATCAGCGACCGGATGCAGGCCAAGTTTGAGTCGGGTCGATTGGACGGTCTAATAGGCTATCTGACAAAAGGTAAAGGTAAGCGGCTGGCCGCGTTCACCGAGCAGTCAACGGCGCGTGAGCTGTTGGGGCTCGCAATTCCTGAACTGAAGTGGGCAGATACGGTAGAAAGCGTGATCGGTAGAGAGGGTTTGCCGCCCGTTGTTGATGTGAAGGATTTAGGCACAGTGCGTCAGCGACTGAACGCGACGTTTGCCGCGAGCGATGATGAACAAACGGCTGATCTCAATCTCTCTGAGCAAGCTGTAGAGAAAGTAAAGGAAACGGCAGACGATAGCGAGAGGCAGCCTCAGGCAAATGCTGTAGAAGATAAAGCGCCAGAGCGTGCAGAGATAGCAAAGCCTGCCATTGAACCGAGTCGGACGCCTGCGTCCGAGACAGCCGATGTCACCCCAAAAGCGGATACGCCGCTGTCGGTTCAACGGCCTGAAGCCTACCGCGCTCGGCTGAAGGCTGAAAGGCAGGTATCGCAGTTTCTACAGGACGCTGGCTTGGCCCAAACGGTCATAGGCAAAGACTCTTTTCATCTCAAAATAGAAAATGAGCCCTACCTGCCGTTAGTGATTGAGGCGCATCCGGGAGGCGTTGAAAAGCAGCTTTATCTGACGCACTACCGCGAGCAGAATGGCGATCTTATTCACGACGGAGAGATGGTCTTTACGATTCAGAAAAGCGGTCATCTTCAGCTGCAAGAGACGGCTGTTCAAAACGGGT
>Ga0209194_1002345_pt1 | contig 10255 bp, 10 predicted proteins | sample COGITO_mtgs_1004_FD_184787 | JGI IMG/M metagenome (GOLD analysis project Ga0209194, IMG submission 184787) | Pelagic marine microbial communities from North Sea - COGITO_mtgs_100413 (SPAdes) (version 2) | ecosystem: Environmental > Aquatic > Marine > Epipelagic ...
TGCAATGTTAATAATGCAAATATTAATTTTGTCAGTTAACTGGAATTAACGCTGTAGTGAATACAGTACTTACTTTGCTTTTATTTGGAGATTTAAAAATGAAAAAACGTCAATCAGGTTTTACTCTTATCGAATTAATGATCGTAGTGGCTATTATTGGTATCTTGGCTTCGGTCGCTCTTCCGGCTTATCAGACTTATACTCAAAAAGCACAGTTTACCGAAGTCGTTTTAGCAACAAGCGCTGCTAAAGCTGCTGTTGAAATAGGTGCTCAGACGGGTATTGCTTTAGCTGATTTAGATGGTGGCGCTAATGGTGTCATTGATCTTACTGCTTCAGGTTTCTTGACTAGCGTTAATACTGTTGATGGTGTCATTACCGCAACGGGTATTGCTGCTCTTGGTAGTGCCACATACATTCTAACTCCAACGCTTAACAATGGTCAGATTCTGTGGGCCGCAACGGGTTCTTGTCAAGCTGCCGGCCTCTGTTAATTACTTAGCTAGCCAATAATTAAAAAGCCCCTGCGTGCTCAACGCAGGGGCTTTTTTTTATCTTAATTCTAGTGACTAACTAACTAGCCTCATCGACAAATCCACCGCTCGAATATGCTTGGTCAAACTCCCCGAAGAAATATAATTAACCGCTGAGCTTATATATTGCTGCACCGTTTCTTCCGTTATATTCCCCGACACCTCAATCTTGGTCTCCCCAAAATCAACCTCCTTTAAGGCTTCAATATCCGCCGGCGAGAAATTATCCAACATCACCACATCGGCTTTCGCCGCCAGCGCTTGCTGTAACTCTTCAAGGCTTTCTACCTCAACTTCTACCTTCTTATCCGCAGCGATCTTTCGTGCCTGAGCCACTGCCTTGGCAATACCACCGCAGGCGGCGATATGGTTTTCTTTAATTAAAAAGGCATCGTAGAGGCCAAGTCGATGATTGTCGCAGCCACCGATAGTAACGGCATATTTCTGGGCCAGTCGCAGGCCGGGAATCGTTTTGCGGGTATCCAGTATGCGCACATCGCTACTAATAGCGAGACTGGCGTACTGTCTGGCTAGGGTAGCGGTGGCAGACAGCGTCTGTAAGAAGTTAAGTGCCGCGCGTTCACCGGTGAGTAGGACTCGGGCATTCCCGCTGAGGGTAAATAACCGTTGATTGGGACTCACTTCGTCCCCTTCGTCTATATGCCATTCAATGCTGGTGTTGGGGTCTAGCTGCCTAAATACCTCATCGACCCAGGGTCGACCACAGATAACAGCCTTATCTCGGGATATAACCACCGCCTGAGCGTCTTTTTCTGGGGGGATTAGCATGGCAGTGATATCGCCATGGCCAATATCTTCTTGTAGCGAGCGAGCGACACATTGAGGAATATCTGCAGCGGTTTCGTGGGGCAAATTACTGAGGGGCATGGGGTTTTTAATGCTCGGTGACCTTGTCAGCGCAAAGTATAGCCTAATAATAGGATTGGATTTTGCAGGTCGATCTGTTTCAATGCTATCAGGAGTTTTTAAACCTTTTACTGTCTTTGCTAAGCGGTAGTGGTTTGGTTAGCCAAAGAGTTGGCAGGGTAGATGAGAACGGATACTAGTTATAACAAAAATGAGCTAATCAGCTCGCTGCGGCAATTTTGCCAGCGGCATCTTGAGTCTGTCTTCAATATCTTCTTCGAGAACGCTTCTACAGCCTTACTGGGGATGGCCGAGGCCGCCGAAACCAATCGTTTACAAACCTTATATGTGGATGCTCAGCGTCTAATAAGAGGCAGGCGCGGGGAAATTGAAGCGGGCGTCACCGAAGCGGTACTGGCCAGCTTTACAGCGCTAGATCCCAATGCCACCAACAATACCAACGGTGTTCGCGAAACCAGCACCAGAAACACCCCCTACAACCACTTTGAGCTCCTCGGCAATGAAGACCTCGAAGTGATGATAGCCCTGGATAATGGCACCACCCAGGCGTTAGAAACCTTCAAAAAACCGCTGTATATGCTCCAGCGACGCTTCGACACATTGTCTGATGGCGCTGCCATCAAGCTGATGCCCATGTCTCCAGATTCAGTGATGGAAGCCTTCGCCGATGGCGTTTCCGATGGCATGATTGCCGTAGAAGTGCAGGTGGTGCTGATTAACCTATTTAACAAAGCCTGCTTTGGCCGTGACTACGGTGAGTTGTTAATCCAGGCCAATGAGTTTTTGGAAGAGTCTGGGATGTTTCCCGCGTCTGATCCTGCTAAAAGTGCCTCTGAGCAATCTATGGCAAAGCCTGAAATAGTACTAGAGGCAAAAGCTACTGACCAGCCCGTCACCTCAGAAGGGGATATTGAACAGAGACTGGAAGAGCTGGTGAATACCCTTAGCCTAGGTGTAATGCCCACGATTACCTCAGGTATTAGCCCAGAAGCCAGCCCAGATGCTAGCGCCGAGATAAGCCCTAACGATAGCGCCTACAGCCCACCAGTATTTACCGCCCCACCAGTGGAGCCACCGACCAGCAGAATCCAAACCGAGTTGCTGGCCAGAATTTCTACGATCCTCGAGAGTACAGGTCAGCGCCTAGCCGGCACCGATGCGGTGTATCTGGGCAGACCTCAGGTGGTTGCTGAGATCGACAAACATATCAGTCAGCTTCAACAGAGTTACAAAAAGGGTCAGTCAGAGCATCTGGTCTGTGGTCAGATGACCCGCCAGCTTGAACAGACTATTAATGCCGCCCATCCCTTGGGCAAACAGGGGTTACACCGCAACGACGCCAGCGTATTTCAGGTGGTGGGCAATGCCTTTTCAAGGTTTGGTGAAGGCAATGGCATAGCTCCAGACGCTCAGCAGGCCATTAGTCGCTGTGAGTTACCACTATTAAAGCTGGCACTCAATAAGCCCAGTATTTTGGAGCAGGAAAACCATCCTATTCGGCGCCTATTTAACGAGATGGCCAACTATGCCATTGGTCTTGAGCAGGGCAATTGCTCGGGCAATAAAATTTATCAGCAGATGCTAAAGCTTTCGGAAACAATGCTCAGTGATGGGTTTGGCGAACAGCAGATTCCCCAGATGTTGACCGGATTTATGGCGGCAGTTGACGCCGATCGTCGAGTGACCCGCCTGCAAGAGAAGCGACAGCTCGAAGAAATAGCCGCCCAAGAAAAAGTTAACTGGGCCCACACCCGTGTTGATCGTGAGATTAGCGATAGAGTAGTAGGCCATGAATTACCCGTGGCGATTCTAAATTTTGCCGAGCAGCATTGGTGCAAGGTTTTACATATTGCGCATTTGCGCTCAGGTGAAAGCAGCATCGAATGGCAGCAGGGCTTAGAAATACTCGACCGGCTGTTGGAAATTGTAGGCTTTGAGGCCTCAACCCGAAGTAAAACTGCCGTGGCCAGACTACTCAATGACATTAAGTTGCGACTAGAGCATATCTCCATTGACGCCCTGCAGTTGGCGGATCAGATGGACCGTCTACAATTTATATTGACCCCAGCCCGACCGGCTAATGTTACAGATATTGGTAGCAAGACTAAGGGCAAAGCACCTTCGAAGACGAATGTGAAAGACCCTACGGAAGGCGAGTTTGCCGACCAGATTAAGCGCATTATGATCTCCAGATTACAGACAGAAATGCCCGGCGAAAATATTGCCGAGACCATTAATAAAGTCGAATCCTTAGATGATCAATCGCAACAAAGCCTCAGTGAAGTACAAAAGGGTTGTTGGATTGAATTATGCGATGATATAAAGTCCCGTAAACGAGGCAAACTCGCGGGCATTGTTGGGCCGTCCTGGAAATACGTGTTTGTAAATAATAAAGGTAAGCTGGTTGCAGAGCTTAACCGCGCACGCTTGGCAGTGGAGATAAAAGAGGGGAAGGTCACTGTACTCGACAACTCCCATCTCTTTGATAAGGCCATCAAAGCGGCGATAGACGATATCAAAGGCTTATCCGTAGCCAGTTAAAGTGGACAGCAAATGAAGATTACCGAGGGTTGGTTGAGTGCAGGTACTAGGCTCGAATCCCCCAATACAGATGAACGACCCGACAGCGCAGATATTAGCCTGCTGGTTATTCACAACATCAGTTTGCCTCCAGAACAGTTTGGCGGCCCCTATATTGGTCAGCTATTTACCAACTGTTTGAACCCAGACGAGCATCCGTATTTTGCCGAGATATGCGATCTTAAAGTGTCTTCCCATCTGCTTATTGACCGCGACGGCGTTATAATTCAGTTTGTACCCTTTAGCCAAAGAGCCTGGCATGCAGGTGTTTCTGAGTTTGACGGGCGCAGTAACTGCAATGATTTTTCTATTGGCATTGAAATGGAAGGCAGCGACAATACGGCGTACACCGACAGCCAGTATTCCGCCTTGGCCAAGGTCACAGATCTGCTACTCGAGCACTACCCATTGCTATGCAAAGAGCGCATTACCGGCCACAGCGATATAGCGCCAGGCCGCAAGACAGACCCGGGCCCAGCATTTGATTGGCCCCGTTACACAGAGGACCTGCAATGAATTTTTTGATCGTACTCTTAGCCATTATTACCGTCGAAGCTTACGGTGAGCTGGCGTTTATTCAGCGTGATGAATGGGTGCGCAAATGGCATCAGGGTCTTGCCAAGCTAAGTTTTCTACAGAACTCTGCAACACTAAAAGTCGCTGTGTTTGTTCTGGTTCCGGCCATGGTTCTGCACCTAGTACTGATCGCGATGGCCCAGAGCCATCTCGGATTCTTTGTGTTTTTGTTAGAACTGTTGGTGCTGTTATATGCACTGGGGCGCGGCAATTTAGATACTCAGGTGAGCCTGCTGAGCTCAGATCTAGAGCGCGACGATTTACAGGCCGCCTTTCACGATGCCGCCGTATTCAACATCGCCCATCGGGAAGGCAATGCCTCGAATAGCGCTGACCTGCGCAACGAAATCTTTGCCGCCTTACCCTACCGAATTTTTGAGCGCAGCTTCGCCGTAGTCTTCCTGTTCTTTTTCCTCGGCGCCCCCGCGGCCCTGTGTTATCGGTTGCTGGCACTCCATGGCGATTTATCTCTAGAAAAAGATGTCGATGAAAGCGCCGCTAGCAAAGAAAGCGCCGCTAGCAACAAAAGCGCCGCTAGCAAAAAAAGCTCTGTAGATCAGTCCGTAGAGACTGTTGTAGAGGAAAACTCAGACCAGAACCCAGAAGCCATCACAATCCCAAACCCGCACTCAAGTTCAGACCTCAATAGCCCAGCACTCAAATTACTCTGGTTATTAGAATGGATCCCAGTGCGATTACTCGGCTTTACCGTTGGCCTAGTGGGCAGCTTTTCTGACACAGCAACCCATCTGCGGGAACTGCTATTCTGCCGTCACACCGCCACAGCCGAACTATTGCGACGCTGTGTTCAGGGTGCCCTAGGCAAGTTTGATCAGGCCGAAGCCGAAAGTGAATCTTTAAACAAGGCCGAGATTAACGAGGTAACCTCGCTATTTCGCCGCTCTATGACCGCCTGGCTGGTAGGTATCGCGATATTGGTTATTCTTAGCTAGGGCTATTAATAGTTACTCGTTACTCGCTTACGGTTGCTCAGTAGCAGGCTCATTCCAAGGCGCCACTTTAAGCAGTAAAAGCATCCCGGGAATCGCCAGCAGCGTGCACAGATAAAAGAAATTCTCCCAGCCCACGCCCTCAACAATAATACCGGTTGCCGAACTGGCCACCGTGCGTGGCACTGCCGTTAAAGCAGTAAACAGCGCAAACTGAGTCGCGGCAAAAGCAGGGTGAGTCGTGCGAGCAATAAAGGCTACAAAGGCGGCTGTACCCAATCCAACACCCAGGTATTCAAAGCCAATCACCAGTGCTAGCAAGGCGATGCCTTCACCTACTCGGGCCAGCACAGCAAAGCCCAGAATAGAGATAATCTGTACCAAACCAAATAACCAGAGCGCGCGGTTGATACCGATTTTAAGCATCAGTATGCCGCCCAAAATCCCCCCGATAATCATTGGCCAGAGTGCGGCGTTTTTAGCCACCAGACCAATTTCGGTTTTAGTAAAGCCCATATCCAAGTAGAAGGGGGTGGCCAGCGCAGTGGCCATACTGTCGCCCAGCTTATACAGCAACATGAAGATCAGTATCAACGCAGCCTGCTTAACCCCTTGCCGAGAGAAGAATTCCTTAAAGGGTTCCACCACCGCAGACTTAAGGGTTGTTGGGTGACGCTCAGCGCGGTCTGGCTCTTTAATGGCGAGGGTGAGGCCAATGCCCGTGACCATAAAGGCGGCAGTAATCATAAATACCGACTGCCAGGGCAAGGTGTCGGCCAGTATTAGGGCCAGTGACCCGGGGACTAATCCAGCAACGCGATAAGCATTAACATGAATAGAGTTGCCCAGCCCCAGCTCTTCGTCGGGAAGTATCTGGCGGCGGTAGGCATCCAGCACAATATCCTGAGTAGCACTGAGAAAAGCAATTAGCAGACATAACCAGGCGATAGGCCATAACTGTGTTGTAGGGTCAAAAAAGCCCAGTCCAGCAATGGCCGCAAGCAGGGCGACCTGAGTGCCCAGCATCCAGCTGCGGCGGAGCCCCGGTTTAAAGGTAAACAGTGCCAGCTGGTAGCGATCGAGCAGGGGAGACCAGAGAAATTTCCAGGTGTAGGGCAGGCCGATAAGGGCAAAGAAGCCAATCTCTTTAAGACCCACGCCTTCGGTGCGCAGCCAAGCCGGCACTAGGGAGATCAATAAATACAGGGGCATGCCCGAGGCAAAGCCGGTAAAGATACAGATCAGCATGCGGCGGTTTAGCAGTGCCTCTTTAATACTGGGAGAACTCATTTATTTTCCTTGGGCGATGTTCTTTGTTGGGCGAGGCTCTTTGTTAGGCGACACTCTTTGTTAGTCGACGCTCTTTATTAGGGCTGCCATCTGAACTTTTTTAAATTTATACGGCTACCAGTGACCACCACATCTTCTTCTTGCAGGCGCTTTTTCTGCCGCTCAAACCCCGGGCTATCTTGAGGTAGGCTAATTCCGCCGCTGGCATTAATGACTCGGTGCCATGGCAGTGTAGAATCGCCGGGTAGTTTACTCAGGGTTCTGCCTACTAACCGCGCCGCTCTTGGCAATCCGGCCAGTTCGGCAAGCTGTCCGTAGGTGACAACAGCGCCAGATGGGATGGCCGCTAACACCGCATAAATCCGCTGCTCTGGTTCGATCTCATTCATTGGCGAAGACTACGCTATTCCGTCAGATGTTGAAATAGTGGAAACTACCCCAATACTCCCTGATACTGCTCAATATAAAGAGACTAGGTAACCAAGGTATCACTATGCGTTTTCTATTTTTACTGTTTGTTGTGGTGCCCGTGGTCGAGATGTGGCTATTAATTACCGTGGGTACTGAAATAGGCGCCATGGCTACTATTGGCCTGGTACTGTTGACTGCCGTTGTAGGCGCCAAGCTGTTGCGCGAGCAGGGTTTTGCGACGCTGTGGCGGGGTCAGCGCAAACTCGAAGAGGGCAAACTGCCGGCCCAGGAAATTGTCGAGGGCATTATCCTGGCAGTCTCTGGTGCGCTGCTACTGACACCAGGTTTTATTACCGACATCATTGGCTTTGCCGGGTTAATTCCACCCATTAGAGCGCTTTTTGTCAGCCGCTTAATCAGCAAAATGGTCGTTGCGCCAATGGGTGGGCAGGCTAGAGGTTTTTATTACCAGCAGGGAATGCAGGGCGATGACATCATCGAAGGCGAGGCTGTCGATGAAAGTGTCTTTAACGAAAGAGCGATTAACAAAAGTGCCATTGATGAAAAGAGCATTAATAGCCAAGCCTTGGATCAGAAAAACGACCAGGAGCCAAAATAGACCGAGTATATTTTAGCCTGGCCCTTGAAAAACAATCCTTCAGCCACAATATGATGAGCAATTGCGGAAATATGTAGTTCGCAAGTGACTGTAGACTATTGAAGAGAAAATAATCGGAGATACACAATATGAAAGTTCGCCCATTACACGACCGAGTTATCGTTCGTCGCGAAGAAGAAGAGCAGACCACTGCTGGTGGTATTTTACTGCCAGGTTCTGCACAAGAAAAACCAAATCAAGGTGAAGTAGTTGCAGTAGGCAGCGGCCGTATCTTAGATAGCGGCGAAGTTCGTCCTGTCGACGTTAAGATTGGCGACAAAGTTGTATTCGGCCAGTATGCCGGCAACGACAAAATCGAAATCGACGGCGAAGAGCTGATTATCCTCAGTGAGAGTGATATTAAAGCGGTACTCGAAGCTTAATTTTTGAAATGAATTTGGAAGGAAAAGAATCATGGCAGCTAAAGAAGTAAAATTTGGCAACAGCGCCCGTCAGGGTATGCTCGATGGCGTAAACATTCTCGCCAACGCGGTAAAAGTAACACTGGGCCCTAAAGGCCGTAACGTAATTTTGGATAAGTCGTTTGGTGCACCCACTGTCACTAAAGACGGCGTATCTGTCGCTAAAGAAATTGAATTGGCAGACAAGTTCGAAAACATGGGCGCACAGATGGTTAAAGAAGTAGCCTCTAAAGCGTCTGACGATGCCGGTGACGGAACGACGACTGCAACAGTTCTGGCTCAAACTATCGTTAACGAAGGTCTAAAATCAGTCGCTGCTGGCATGAATCCAATGGATTTGAAGCGCGGCATCGATAAAGCAGTTATTGCTGCTGTTGCAGAAGTTGCAGCGATCGCCAAGCCTTGCACCGAGAACAAAGAAATTGCTCAGGTAGGCACCATCTCAGCAAACAGCGACCTGCACATTGGTGACATTATTGCCGAAGCAATGGGCAAAGTTGGCAAAGAAGGCGTTATTACTGTTGAAGAAGGCCAGGGCCTCGAAAATGAATTGGATATCGTTGAAGGTATGCAGTTCGATCGCGGTTACCTGTCTCCGTACTTCATCAACAACCAAGAGAGCATGAGCGCAGAGCAAGAAAGCCCATTAATCTTATTGGCTGACAAGAAAATCTCTAACATTCGCGAATTGCTGCCACTGCTTGAAGCTGTTGCTAAAGCGGGCAAGCCTCTGTTGATTATTGCTGAAGATGTTGAAGGCGAAGCCCTGGCAACTCTGGTTGTAAACAACTTGCGCGGAATCGTTAAAGTCTCTGCCTGTAAAGCACCTGGTTTTGGTGATCGTCGTAAAGCAATGCTTGAAGACATCGCTATCTTGACTGGCGGCACGGTTATCTCTGAAGAAGTAGGCCTTGATCTCGAAAGCGCCACTCTTGAGCACCTGGGTACAGCTAAGCGTATCAGCATGACTAAGGAAGCCACTACTCTGGTAGACGGCGCTGGCGAAGCCTCTGCAATCGAAGCTCGCGTTAAGCAGATTCGTGCACAGATTGAAGACACTAGCTCTGATTACGACCGTGAGAAGCTGCAGGAACGCGTTGCTAAATTGGCAGGCGGTGTTGCGGTAATTAAGGTTGGCGCTACTACAGAAATCGAAATGAAAGAGAAGAAAGCTCGCGTTGAAGATGCGTTACACGCAACTCGCGCAGCGGTTGAAGAAGGCGTTGTACCTGGCGGCGGAGTTGCCTTGATTCGTGTTCTTCAGAAGATTAAAGACATGACTGGCGACAACGATGACCAGACAGTGGGTATTGGTATTGCTCTTCGTGCAATGGAAGCGCCACTGCGTCAGATCGTAGAAAACGCTGGCGAAGAAGGCTCAGTAGTTGTCGATAAAGTCAAAAACGGCAAAGGTAACTTCGGTTACAACGCGGGTACTGGCGAATACGGCGACATGATCGATATGGGTATTCTTGATCCCGCCAAAGTAACACGCACCGCATTACAGGCAGCAGCTTCAATCGCTGGCTTGATGATTACCACCGAAGCTATGGTGACAGACGCCGCAGTTGAAGGCGGAGCTGCTCCAGGTATGCCAGATATGGGCGGCATGGGCGGAATGGGTGGCATGGGCGGCATGATGTAAGCCTCCAGCTCCCAAAAGTAATACTAAAAAGCCCCGACTCTTTCGAGCCGGGGCTTTTTTTTGACTGAAACTCTATTGAGCTACTACCAATTCTTCAAACCACCGTTATCTTTAACTCCCGCCGCCGTCATTGCAAAATCTCCTCTCTCTCATCTCGAAATCTCCTCTCTCTCATCTCGAAATCCCATCGCTGTCATCTCGAAACCTAACCTGGTGTCATCTCGAAATCCCATCGCTGTCATCTCGACACCTAACCTGGTGTCATCTCGAAATCCCATCGCTGTCATCTCGACACCTAACCT
>Ga0209194_1002348_pt1 | contig 10243 bp, 8 predicted proteins | sample COGITO_mtgs_1004_FD_184787 | JGI IMG/M metagenome (GOLD analysis project Ga0209194, IMG submission 184787) | Pelagic marine microbial communities from North Sea - COGITO_mtgs_100413 (SPAdes) (version 2) | ecosystem: Environmental > Aquatic > Marine > Epipelagic ...
GGTGTTGGTGTAGGATTATACATTAATCGAAATTAAAATGCTGTACTCAAAGGAAAAAATAGAAAAAGCCTTAGCATCGAAAAATTACAAATGGTTTGATGGGGGTGATTATGATTTAAACATTGTCGGTGTTCGAAACTCCGCATCGGGACAGGAAGTAACGAATAAATTTGACGATATAATTACTTGTTCGTTTCGGATTGGAGACGAATGGATTTATAAGGAGTGGGCAATGACCGCAGATTCAGGAAAAGCCGCTGTGTTGAATTTTACTAATGCAGCAGGAGTTGCTCGCTTAGTTGAGGGTCAGTATAGAGGTAGCCACATGATAGGCTTACACAGGGGTAAATACACCGCATTACGTCAGAAAAAACCAATGAGCGTTTATCGGGATAACAATAAGGATTTGGTTTACGATGAAGATGTAATTCAAACGGGTATTTTTGGAATCAACATTCATAGAAGTAATGCTAAAACTGAAAGCACAATCGTAGACCATTGGAGTCATGGTTGCCAAGTATTCAAAAGAGCAGATGACTTTGATGATTTCATGGCTATTTGTGAAACGGCAAAAAATATTTGGGGAAACTCATTTACATATACTTTAATAAAGTCTTCTGATATGGCAGAAAAGAAGCCTGAGATTGTATTTGAAAAGCCAAAAGACCCTAAGCCGTTTTCGGAAAAAGGGTGGTTCAAGAGACATTAAAAATTAAGGAGACACAAAATGAGAATACTTTTTTACGGAGATTTCGGCTGTGCAACAGGGTTTGCAAAAGTCAGCCAAAACCTTGTTGACCGATGGATTGACAAGATGGGTGATAAGGACGAGCTTGTTATTTTAGCACTAAACAATCACGAAGCCGAAGCATATGAATACCGAGACAAAGCGATAGTAATTCCGTTGCTAGGAACAAGAGATGAAAAAGACAAGGACCACCATTGTCGCAACAGCTTTTTGAGGTTCTTATTTTCGGGGGAGTTTGAACATATTTTTTTATTGAATGACTTAGAGGTTCTATCACCCCTGAATAAACACATCACGGATATTCGTAAAAAACACAAGGAGAATAAGAAGAAATTTAAAATTCATGTGTACTATCCTGTAGACAGCGTTCCTTTGAAGAAGCATATGCAATTTTTAGACATTGCTAATCATGTATATCCTTATACTGAGTGGGGCAGAAAACATACTGAAAATTATTGCGACTCAAGAAAAATTGAGGTTGTCTCACACGGGGTTGAGCATGATGTTTTTTATCCAATGGATGCAGTAGAAACTATTTTCCCTCAAGATGCATATGTCTTTGGCAGCATCAATAGAAATAGTCAAAGAAAGGATGTAGCAACTTTATTGCAAGCGTTTTCAATCGTTAAAAAGAAACTTGAAAACTCTAACGCTCCAATAATTTTATACCTACACATGAATCCAAAAGACCCATTTGGTTTAGACATCTATGAGGCCTGTGAGGCGTTGGATTTAGAAATTGGTAAAGACGTTTGGCTGCCTGAGAACTTTAACGAGAATGAGGGCTTTTCGCCCGAAAGGCTGAACGAGTTATACAATATGTTTGATTTTTTTGTTACGACTACAACGGCTGAAGGTTGGGGTTTGACAATTACGGAAGCTATGGCTTGTGGAACGCCTGTTATAGCGCCAATACACACAAGTATTACGGAGATTACGGACCAAGGTACTCTCGTATATCCTTTACTTGACCTTAGGCCCTTTATGTTTGTGAACGATGTTCAAAAAGTCAGGTATCTATCAAGTCCTAACGAGACATCTAAAAGAATGCTAGACGCTTTAGCAGAAATAGATACTGAATTTCAATACGATTTAATAGATAAAGCTATTCGATGGGTAGCTCAATACAATTGGGACGACAGCGCAGAAATAATTTATAAAAACTTTAAAAAATGAATATAGCAGTTTGTATACCTACAATTAATCGAGCAGATTTACTGAATGAGGCCTTAGCCATCTATGATAAATGTTGGCCAACATTGAAAATATTCATACTCGATAACGGAAACCAAGTAATTCACACAAAAAACGAAAATCAGATAGTTATTAAGTCTGATTCTAATATTGGTGTTGCTGCATCATGGAATTTTTTGTCTGAAATCGCTTTTTCGGAAGGGTTTATGCGTTGTTTAATATTGAATGACGACATAATTCTTGATATTGATGAAAACGAACTACATAGAGCTCTTAACAAATATGCCGACCACTCAATTGTGGTTCAAAACGGAAATTGGTGCTCATTCATTTTACCAAAAGTCGTTTTCGATACTATCGGCCCGTTTGACGAACACTTCTACCCCGCACATTACGAGGACAATGATTATATGTATCGCATTAAATTAGATAAGCACTGCGATATTCAAGTAGACAATATTTTGAATCCAACGACCTATAGAAACTCAATGAGTATCCAAAAAGAGCCAACGCTGAATAAGTTCTCTAAAGAAAACCTGAACTATTATATTTCTAAGTGGGGCGGTAGACCAAGTGAAGAAACCTTCTTGAGCGAATTCAATACAATTCCGACGTATGAATAGGGAAGTAACATGGGAAAACTGCGTAGACCTTTGTAGATGCTCGAATAATATTGTTGTATCAGGCTGTCAAAGGTCAGGCACAACTTATGCAGCAAGGGCTTTGGCTAAGGACTTAAACTATAAGCATTACGACGAGCATGATTTCGGTATAACTGATTTTTCAGAATTTCTGAGAATTTTAAGGAAGCCTGAGCCTAAAGTGATACAAGCTCCTGCAATACTGCATGAATTGAAATCCGTAGAGATGACATCGATAATCGTAATAATGAAAAGAGACGAAAAAGATGTGGCTGCCTCAATGCTAAAACACAATTGGTTCAAAAATCATGGACAGGAAGAATATGCAAAGTACGCCATTGGTCAAGCACTTTCTCCCGAACAAATTTATAGAACAAAAATTCAATTTAGTAAAGGCCTGAAATGCGTTGAGCTGCCTTACAAAGAGCTTGAAAAGACCGAGGGATTTGAGTCAAATAGAGTCAATTGGCACATCAAGCAAACGAAAAATTAGGACGTACCTGTCCTATTCGGAAAAAATTCCCGTTTTAAAATAGAAGTAAAAAAAACCCGAAAGCAGTTCTTATGGGATGCAGTCGGGAAAATTAATTACTTGTAGAGCTTATAAGCGATAGCAGCACACAAACCGATAATGATTACGTTGTGTACGTTGTTTCCGCCTAAAAAGTCAGGAGATTTGATATCAAACATGACAATTATTTTTTAGTTAATTTTGTTTTGAATAACAAACTTACAACATTATTTGGGACCCTTAATGAAATTTCAAATACAGTAAATGAAAAGAGCAGGACGAAAAAGCGCATCACAAACGCCCGCACCAAAAGCGGAGCGAATTAAGGGAAGTAAAAAAAATAAAGCAGGAAGTGCTGCATCAAAATCATCTGCACGAAAAATTGTTTTTAGTGATAAAACAAACACCACTATTAAAAACAAGGTGAGTGAGTTCAATTCCAAATATCCCAAAAGCAAAGTAAGTATAGCAACTGCAAAAGCAGTAGTTCGCAGAGGTATGGGAGCGTTCAGCAGCTCATTCCGCCCAACCATTTCAGGTGGCCGTCCAAACAGCAGAACTGCATGGGGAATTGCAAGGCTAAATACCTTCCTAAAAAAGAAGGCGGGTAAAGCTGTAAAAAAGGCCTACACTCAGGATGACGACCTTTTATAGGGTATAAATCTATTTATTTGCAACAATAAACATTTGTTTTTTCTTTTTCGTATTTTAGCCTATTGATTAACAGGTGAATATGTCAGAGATTAAGCACAATCAGGGTGAAGCAGGTGGCTATTTAGTCGGAAGACGACACAGCACAGGAGGCATCAAAGCGGTAAACAAGTCTACAGGTCAGCCATTAGAAATGGAAGGCGGTGAAGTTGTAATTACCCGTGATGCAGTAAGCGACAATACGAAGCGTTCTTTCAATGGCAAGATGATGACAAATCGTCAAATTCTTTCTGAAATTAATCAAAGCGGCGGTGGTGTTGCTTTTGCAGATGGCGGTGAAGTGCCCGACACAATGCAATTTACAAGTGATGCCGAGTATGAATATGGCGGCAAAACCATGTGTGGTTGTGATTTAGCGACTGAAATGTCAAAAGCTCAAACACTTCAAGACGGTGGTTCAACCGATTCATTACCTATAAATTTTAATTCAAAAATTTATGTAACCTACAATGGTTGGGGTCGTCGAAGTCTTAGCAATAATGACTACGAAAAAAAAGATGCAGGCGGCCTGAAAGACATTTTGACTGCGTTACTATACGACGCTACAAGGGTCAATGATAAGTCGCTGCAATTTAGATTAGGCTTAGAACTTGATGATGAAAACGGCGACAAAAAATATATTCCACTTCTTGAGAATCAAACGTATCAAAAGGTCATTGACGAAGGCGGATTTGACTACGAGGCCGTACTTAAAGAATTTCAAAATAAAATAAGTGCATCACCCGATGGTTCTTTAGAAATAGCTTACAGCTTTTATGAGTTGAATAAAATCTATTTTGCAGGGATTGAAGGAAATACTTTAGGGACCGATAATGCATCATTGCCCACTGATTTTAGACAAGATAATTTTGCTCCTCCTTCAAATGGAGTTGGCCCGAGTAATCCTGTCTCACACCTTCTTTCTCTTGAACCCACCGACTACAAGAATGATTATGCTGAAATAAAATCAAACTACAAGGATTGGGAAAAGGTTGTTCGCTCTCTCAATAAACAAGTAAACGGAAAAGCAATTACCGCTCTTGCCGTATCAGGTTATGTACGATTGGCAACTATTCAGGATGGTGATTCAACATCACGAGTCGACGCATTTATTTCAACGGGTAAGCCAATGGTAACAAAGTGGTCTTGGTGGAAAAAAAATCTATTTGAAAAGACAATTTTCTCAAATTACCATCTTTTAAAAGACGACTCAGGTAATACGATAAAAGAATTAAAATTAACTTTTTCAGATGTAGATTTTGTTGCTTATCAACAGGAATTCGGAAGCGTTTTTCCTAATGCCCGTTCAAAGCAAAAGCAACAAAAGATATTATCCATGATGCCAATGTTAATTATGGATAAGCCTGATGAATTTACAGCCATTATCAAAAGAAGAAACACTAAATATGTCTTGTCCCCGTCAACATTTACAATTACTGAAATTTTACCATGGGGAAGATATGATGTCGACGTACATATTGATTTTGGTAGTAACGATAGGATAATTCCAATGATTAAACAAGAGAAAATCTTGTTTATTGGAGATGACGGCTTATTTTCTTTCAATACCAATTATTCGCAAGGTTATAACTTTGTTTTAAGAAGAAATGAGCAGGCTGCAAAAGCTGCCACTGAAGCAGCAAAATTAAAAAAAGAACAAGAGGCTGCTGAAAGGGCCGCAGCTCGTGCAGCTCAAAGAAAAGCTGAAGAAGAAGAAAAATTACGAAATGAATCCCTTAAAAACAGGGACTATCAGGTTCGTGACCAACCCGAAGACTTTGAGTTTTTTGATTACGATGATTTAAGTGATGAAAACTATAAGTCAAAATCAGAGCGAGAAGCCTTGGTGACTATGCTGAAAATAGCAAAAGGACCAAAGAACTTTGCAATTCGAAAGGCTATATTGAAAAAAATCAGCAGAATTGATACGCAGCTTGAACAAGAGCGCATGAGTGCGATGGGCAACGATGCTATTGATGTCAATAAGCTAATTACACCAAAGGGGTTGATGGATTATTATTTTAATCAAACACGTCAAAACCCTGTTAAAAAAATGAACGAGCCCTGTGGTTTACCAACACCTACAGGCGTTCCATCTAAACTGAGCATACAGGCTTACAATGCAGTAAGGACTCAATATTTTAAGCGTTGGTTTGGAGATTGGGAATTAGCGGCAGAAACCGACAATTATGCTGATTGTAGTAAACTAGTGGACCCCGAAACCAAGGAACCGAGAATCATGTACCATGGTGTTCGCAAATACGATTCACGAGTTGATGTGGCCAACACGGGAAAGGGTGTTGTTAGGCCTTATGCTGAATTTAAAGCACCTAATTTTCCTGCAACCTATTTTGGGAGCGACTTGTCCTATGTAGAATTTTATGCAGGTATGGCTGAAAACCAACCGCATCCTGACCCAAACTATGAAGGATTTGTATACTATGTGTTCTTAAACATGCGGAATCCGATTTATATCGATGCCCTTGGTATTTCTGAATATAGTTATGCCGACCTATTAGCATACATAGCAATCCAATACGGACTTGTTATTCAACCTTCTCAAGCTGTACAAGCTCTTGTGAAAGACAGGAGAGATTTAAAACCATGGAATTACGTTCGTCGTGACCTTAATTTAATTGCGGAAATTAAAAAAGCAGGATTTGACGGAATAGTTCAGGTTGGTAATGTGCCTGCTTTTACACCCGAAGGACAAGTTGCAGAACAGGATGTGGTAGGAGATGAATATTTAGTTTTTGATGCAAATCAAGTAAAGAGCGCTGTTGTTAAAAATTCATTTTATGTACCTATGATGGACGACATAAGATTTAAAGACGGAGGATATGTTCGTATATAAAAAAAATACTTTACAGCGAAAGATAACTGCTGATGGCACCGATAGGGCTATTTATACTTTGACGCACACGCCTACCAATGTGAGTATTTCATATCAATTTCAAATAAACAACTTTAATCCTGAGGCTAACCTTAGCATGAAAGAAGGTAGGGTGGCAATGACAAAACCTTTTATTATTTCTAAAAAAAGGTCTGACGATTCATTTGAATTTTATCAGGAAAGTTTTGATGGAAATAAAACTCTGCTTGATAATTGGAAAGATGCAATAGGTCTTTTTGAAGGCAAGATTTTCGAATATCTAAATGAAACACCATCCACACCAAGTCCTCCTGATAATACCGACAAGACCCCGAAGGACGAATTTAGCGAGTTACCACAAGTTGGTGATATAGTTAAAGTAAATAATAGATTTGGTCGAGTAGTAGATGTAAATGAAAACACTCGAGATATCAAAGTAGAGGAATTAACGGAAAATGAAGCTCGTGATATCATTCGTCTTCAACGTCAGGCGATGAGCCAAGAAAACAATAGAAGTGACTTGAAGATAAATACGGGCGACCCTGAGTTTGATAAAGCAGCTCAAAAGGGACTCGATGAATTTCTGAAAAAATCTCGCGATAAGGCAAACAAGCTAGAAACAGGTGCAATTCTCGATGATGGATTCTTTACAATTCGTGTTGATGAAGAAGCGTCAAATGTATTTATCATTAGGCCAACTCCTCCTGCGCCTCCCTCTGATGTAACGCCGCCAAATCCCGACGACGAACAAGAGAAACAACCTGATAATGTAATTGATTTAGACCCCCCTCAGGACGATAAAAGCGGTCCTAATAACGACGATGGTCAAGATTCTGACGATGGCCAAGATTCTGACGATGGCCAAGATTCTGACGATGGCCAAGATTCTGATGATGGCCAAGATTCTGATGATGGCCAAGGTGATGACCAAGAAGTTAATGGTGGCAACCCTGATGATTTTGGTGACGATGACGAAGAAGGCCAAAATTTTGGTGGAGCAGGCGATGATGATTCAGAATTTGAGGAAGCGCTAAGAGAAGCAGAAGAATTAGCAAAAGCGGAAGAAGAGGAAAGAGCAAATCGACTCAAGCAAGCTAAAGAAGACGCTAAGGCAGTTGAGCAATTTTTAGGAAAAAACGCAAGCGAATTAAAGGCAAACCTGACATTAAGACAAGCTCAAAACCTTGTTGGCGCTGAATTATTCCCTGACTTATCGGTTGACGAAAACATAACACGACTAAATGAAGCACTTAAATTAATTTTTGATTAAAATGGCAACAAACAAAGAAGAACTTCAAAAAATTATTGAAAACGAAAGCCTAAGCCCTGACATTAAGGCAATGGGCGAAGCAATGCTAGAAACTGAATTTGCGGGTGATGAAATAGCGCAAAAAATGATTCGATTCTCGCAAATTTTAGGTGGTCAGTCACAGGCGGCAGCAATGTCAGTAGGTGTTGATGAAGATGAAGTTAAAACCATTTTACGTCAGACTCTTGAGGAAGAGAAAATTTCAGAAGACGAGCTAGATGCGGTTTTACAGGCAAAGATAAACGCCGTTCCTCGTCAGGTTACTATCACAACCATCGATGGGAAGGTTAAAAGGTCACAAAGTGCTGATGATGACGCTAAATATACCCGTCCACTATTTCAGAAAATTTTAAGTGATTTAGAAGCTCGTAATAACGTATATCTCTATGGCGGGGCAGGTACAGGTAAAACCTTTACGGCAGGAGAGATGGCTAGATTTTTAGATTGGGAATTAATCGAGGTTTCTTGTAATCAATTCACGTCTCCACTTGAGCTCATTGGCGGTCAAACTATTGATGGTTATCAAGAAGGAAAAGCAATTCGTGCTTGGGGAAATTTAAATGCAGATGGCAGTCCAATGTCCAAAAAAGGGGCTGTTTTATTATTAGATGAGTTGCCGAAGTTAGACCCTAATACAGCGGGTATTTTAAACGCACTTTTAGCTAAAGTCGCAGAGTTTGATGACAATGGAGAACCAAAAAGCATTGAAAACGGAAGAGGCGACAAGATTCGACGTGGAAATTTATTAGTAATAGCAACAGGTAACTCATTACTAAACGAATCTAATGCCGATTATGAGGCCAACTTTAAGCAAGATTTATCTCTACAAGACCGCTTTGTAGGTAGTACATATCAGGTATTTGTAAATGTTGGTTTTGAGTGGGAGAGAATCTTGTACAAAAAATGGGCGTTTATTTTTATTTACTTCAATAAGCTCAGAAACGCTATTCAAGACAATAAATTCCAAGCAAAGGCTTTTGTTTCTATTCGTATTATGCAAAGCGCTCAGAAAACCTATCAGGTGTTCCGCACTATTTTAGACGGCACTGACGGCGTTCAAAGCATTGACGTAAAAAGCGACGCTCAAGCTAGCTTTACCCCTGCAATTGGAGACGCTAGCTACGAAAAAGCTCTAGGGATGCTGCAAAAAAATCAGGTCAAAACCCTGAAGGATACGTTAGACGAATTTTTGATTTTATTCAATGACGAGCAAAGAACAACATTGAAAAAAGAGACTGATTACGATGGTTTCTTAAAAATTATTGAGGAAAAAAATAGAATTCCTCTGAAAGATTTGAATACGGCCTCCGAACTAAGAGAGGTTGAAACAATTATTGCTAAGGCCGCTCGCAACTAATGAAAACAGGCACGTCAGATATTAACTTTTGGGACCTCGTTAAGCAGACGACTAAAATTGACTTTGAACAATTCTTGAACGAATTGAGCTTTAGTGATGATAGTATAGATGATGCGACCTTTGAGTATTTTGATAAACCCATGCTCTTTAATCAATTTTTATCGATTGAAGACGCGTTCAAGTTTGTTGAAGATTTTGTTGTAGATGATGGTGACTTTCGTCAAGATAAGGCCAAGCGTCTTTTAGCTCGTTTGACATCAAATGGAGATTTCTCATATCAAGGTCTTCAGGACGCTATCAACAAGAGGCCACCTACTGCTGATACCTTAGAAGATGTTATCAACAGCCTTAAAACAAACCTTAAAGAGGTTATTAATCTTGGCGGCAACTTCAAGAAAGACAGGCTTATTGTGACCGATGATGAACGGGGTATATTTGATTTTTCTTTAGCGAGCAAGGGTCTTTTTCGTCCTGTTGAATTTTATAGTGATTCATACGTTCGCTCAAAAGAGCCAAATGAATTTGCCTATACAAGAATGCCTATAGGTGTTATTCCGCCCGATAGAGTTTTCAAAGACGTTGTAGGTGCAAATAGGGTTTTTTACTTTGTGTCAAAAGACAATAAAAAATACACCTGCGAGCGTCGTCAAAAGGGTACCACTGATGTGTTCAACAATCTTTCAGACTTCTGCTTTCTAGGTCAAAACGAGCAGGGGATAACCCTACCCTTGGACGTAAAAAATCCAAAGAAAGTTTATAATGGAATTGTCCCTCATCGATTAAAATACGCTAGCAAAGCAAAAAAAGTCTATCTGCAATTTGAAAGACAAGAGGATAGCTCAAAGTATGTAGACATTTTTATCCCAATAAACCTCGTCGTAGGCTCAAATTCAGCGGTTAAGACAATGAATACCCTAATGC
>Ga0209194_1002353_pt1 | contig 10232 bp, 6 predicted proteins | sample COGITO_mtgs_1004_FD_184787 | JGI IMG/M metagenome (GOLD analysis project Ga0209194, IMG submission 184787) | Pelagic marine microbial communities from North Sea - COGITO_mtgs_100413 (SPAdes) (version 2) | ecosystem: Environmental > Aquatic > Marine > Epipelagic ...
CTTTTAGTACTCGCATTTTTTCTCTTCCATTTTGCTTTTTTCCCCGTGGAATTTAGGGTGTCTAATCCTTATAAGTCCTATGCAATGGGGTTAGTGGGTAGTTGGTTTTTATTTAGTATCGCAGTAGTTATTTTTTTACTATTTGAAGATATTTTTAGATTTATGTGGGCTGGAATAGTGAAGTTATTTCATTGGGAGCGAGCTGTGGTTATTCCTTCGAGAAGACGTTTTATTAGTGCCTTAGCCTTGGGTATTGCCGCCCTACCTTTTGGGGCCTTACTTTATGGAATGTTCCGAGGAAAATACCGTTACAAGGTACTGGAATACGTCCTTACTTTTGAAGATTTACCTGAGGCTTTTGACGGCTACAAGATCAGCCAAATTTCAGATATTCACTCGGGTAGTTTTGACAATGCAGAAAAAATAGCTTACGGAATTGATCTGATTAACCAACAGCAATCAGACGTTCTTTTTTTTACAGGAGATCTTGTCAATAATACGGCCAGTGAGATGGAACCATGGATGTCTGCTTTTTCAAAGTTGAAAGCCAAAGACGGGGTATTTTCTGTATTGGGGAATCATGATTATGGAGACTATGTTTCCTGGACTTCTCCAGAAGCTAAGGAGGCCAATCTAAATAGGCTCAAAGAAATTCAGCAAGAAATGGGCTTTAAGCTCCTTTTGAATGAGCACAAATACATTGAGAGAAATGGAGAGAAAATAGCCATTGTAGGGGTGGAGAATTGGGGAAAAGGAGGCTTTAAGAAAGCGGGAGACCTCAATAAGGCTATTGCTGAGATTAAAGAAAACGATTTTAAGATATTGTTGTCACACGACCCTTCCCATTGGGAGGCAGAGGTCATTCCTCATGCACAGCATTTTCATTTAACCTTGAGCGGTCATACCCATGGAATGCAATTTGGGATTGAAATTCCAGGATGGATTAAATGGAGTCCTGTAAAATGGCGGTACAAGCAATGGGCAGGAATATACAAAGAGCTGGGCCAATACATTAATGTCAATAGGGGCTTTGGGTTCTTGGGCTACCCTGGAAGGGTAGGTATATGGCCAGAAATCACGGTGATTACCCTAAAAAAGTCGGTTTAAGTGGTGTTTTAGGTTTTTTTATTACATTTGATTGTATTATAAATAAATGCTATGTCAAAATTTGGCGAATTAATAGACTTAAATGTTCCAGTCCTTATAGATTTTTATGCAGATTGGGATGCGTCTTCACAGTCTATGCACGACGTGCTTAGAAGTGTTGCTGCTGCTATTGGAGACAAAGGAAAGGTCATTAAAATAGATGCAGACAAAAACAAAGATTTAGCAGCCGCTTTAAGGGTCACTACATTGCCTACACTAATGGTGTACAAAGGTGGTGAGATGGTTTGGCGCCAAAGCGGAGAACAAGATGCTGTAACCCTTATGGGTATTATAGAAGAATACGCCTAAATCCCTCACAATTTTAGTGGACTAATACGGTGCTATTCTAGCAAACTATCTAATAGAATGGTTTCGTTGGAATGCGCTGCTTCAAAGCGGTTATTTTCTTCTTCAGCTCCCTCGTAGAAATGAGAGAACTTGTCCATAAATACCTCAAATTCAAGCCTTTCTTCTTGGGTAATTTCAGGACTGTCTCCTATGGACAACACGTCTAAGATCCTTCGGTAACCCTCCAAGTTTTCAATAATATTTTGAATGCTGTTATACTGATCAGTAATATCCATTGCCGCATAATAATTCAAGTGGTCTTGGTAAATATTTTTGAGATCTTGAAAAATACCCCTCGCTTCTTCGGGGGCTCCTACAGCGTAATAACCCTCAATAAATGGGACCACAAAGTTGTAGTAATCAAAACCTTTTAGAGGCATGTTTTTCATGCCAATATCTAAAATCTCTTTAGCCTCACTCAATTTATTTTCTCCAATCAGGGTTTCTGTTAGTCTGGCAAGGTTGCTTCTAAAAGACAATCCTTGCACCCTTGTTTGGGTGTCAATATAAACTTCTGGATCACCTGAATTTCCCCATTCCCAACTTTTCACTATGTCTGTCATGGTCTCAGTGTCTATTCTACCCATTTCAAAAACACTTTCGTATTTGGTTTTAATAGGGACCAATTTATAGGCCAAACCATCTAATTGGAGGTAGTCTTTCATCCACAAATACTCTCCAGCTTCAAAACTTCCTCCTGAAAAGTAGAGGGGCCTTTTCCAATCATTATTGGCCAAAAGATCCAGCATGAGTAACCTGTTTTTTGGTAGGGCAGATTTAGGCAGGTCAATGTCTATATAATCTACAATTAAGGCGCTGTCTTTGGCTTTCACCAGGCCACTGGCCAATACATTTTCTTTGTTTACAGGAACCCTGATTTTATTTGTTGGGTAGTACACAATATCTAGGTTGCTTTCAGAGTACTGACTCAAGTCTGCACCTTGTGCTCCTAAGAGGTATTTAAATTTTGTTTGGGGCTTGTCGCTGCCCACCCAATTTAAAAAGTCCTTAATGTCCCATCGTTTGTCTGTTACTTCTTGGAAATAAATGGCATCTCTATTGCCATAGTGGTACAGATCGTGGGTGAGTTGAGAAGGTATGGGATCACTTTCATATGCCTTTCTCTTCATTTGATCTATATACCAATCTGTTGCAAAAAGGCTGGTGTTAATGACCCTAACATCTGTTCTGTATCCCTCAATTTCTTGGGCGTACCAGAGTGGAAAAGTGTCGTTGTCTCCAATGGTAAATAATATGGCACCACTATCTTTTTGGGTAGAGTTCAGATAAGCTTTGGCCGAACTCTGTGCCGTTTTTCTGTTAGACCTATCGTGGTCGTCCCAGTTTTGGAATCCCATAAGCGCAGGTACCGCTAAAAAACACAATCCAACCACGGCTGGGGAAAGCCAGGCCTTTTTAGTGAACGAAGATAATTCGTTAAACAGCCCGTACACCCCTAAACCAATCCAAAGGGCAAAAATATAAAATGAGCCTACCAGCGAGTAGTCGCGCTCTCTGGGTTGAAAAATAGAAGGGTTGGTGTAAAATTGTATGGCCAGACCTGTAAACATAAAGAACACAAACAAGGTCCAAAATTGTTTTTTGTCTTTTTTAAGCTGGAACAGTATGCCAATAATGCCCAGCAGTAAAGGCAGGAAAAAATAGGTATTTCTTCCCTTATTGTTTAAAAGATCAGCAGGTAAATTCTCTTGGCTTCCCAATCTAGGACTGTCTATAAAAGAAATGCCACTAAGCCAGTTCCCGTGATTGTCATAACGTCCCTGTATGTCGTCTTGTTTTCCTGTGAAATTCCACATAAAATAACGCCAATACATATAATTGAATTGGAAAGAAAACATATAATTAATATTATCCATTAGGGTCGGTGGAATAACGTCTATATAGTCTCTAAATTCTCTTAAAAAAGAAATGTATTGTTCTACATCAATCTCTCCTTTTTCTAAGCCATTTTTAAATTGCCCCACGGTAGAGGTCAATTCTTTATTGCCTAAATAATCTCTTTTAATACTAAATTTCAGCGGTCCAAAATAGCGCATATAATTTTCAGCGTTTTGTTCGCTCCACATCCTGGGTAATAAGCCCTCATGTGCAGGGTCTGATCCTTGTAGCGCTCCTTGAAAATGATTCACTATCACATATTTCCCTGTGGCGTAATCTTTTTCATATTTAGGTTTGTCGTCTTTTTCAATACTTGCAGTACTAAATGCGTTGGAGTAGTAAGCGCCATAGACTGGACTGTCTACACCCGGGTATTGTTCTCTGTTGTAATAAGCCAATAGGGAACGAGCGTCTGAAGGATCATTCTCATTAATGACCACCCCAGCGTTTGCCCTAATGGGTAGCATAAGCCAAGAAGAAAAGCCTAAAATCAGAAACATTAAAGAAAGCACTATGGTATTGGCAGCGACCATTTGCTTTGATCTTGTAAACTTTAAAGCGTAATAAAAAGCACCCACAAATACTCCAGCCATTATGATGGAGCCAGAATTAAAAGGCAATCCAAAATTGTTTACAAAAAACACTTCAGACCAACCAAACGCTTTTAGTACATAGGTTAGAGAGAATTTATAGACCAGCATTAACAAGCCAACTACAGCGATATTGGCCAATAGAAAGTTTTTTACGGTGGTGGTTTTGTATTTTTTAAAGTAATAAAGTAAACCTATGGAAGGAATGGCTAGAAAGCCCATGAATTGAATCCCAAAAGTAAGTCCCACTATAAAAGAGATCAGTACAAGCCATTTATCTCCCCTGTCTGTATCCAAGTTGTCGGTCCATTTTAAACCCATCCAAAGCAATAATGCCATGATTAAACTGGCCATGGCGTAAACTTCCGTCTCAACGGCATTAAACCAAAAACTGTCAGAATAGGCAAATGCCAATGATCCAACAAGCCCACTTCCTAAAATAGCTATGGCTTGTGAATTGGACAATTCAGTTGTTTTTCCAACCAATTTTCTAAGTAAATTGGTAGTGGTCCAAAACATGAATAAAATGGTGAATGCAGAAGAGACACCAGATACATAATTGACCATTCTGGCAATTTCTGTAGGCTCCAAAGCAAACATGGCAAAGAATGCCCCAATCATCTGAAGCAATGGCGCCCCTGGCGGATGCCCAATTTGAAGTTTGGCTGAAGTCGCTATGTATTCCCCTGCATCCCAGAAGCTACCCGTAGGTTCAACAGTGAGGGCATAAGTGATCAAAGCTATAAAGAAAACCACCCATCCTAAACGGCGGTCCCAAAGGTCAAAATCTTTTGAAAACATGTGTTTGTTTTTTGTAACAGAGCGAAATTACTAATTAATATGTTTATGCGGGCTTTAAATTTTGAAAGCTTTAACAGCTTTTAGGTCCCTAAAAAATCACTTTTTAAGCCTGTGTGCAACGGAAAATTGCCATCTGACGAATGTCTTTGGAAAAAAAAGAAAAGTTTTGTTTTGATAATACAAACTTTGTTTTAAATTTGCAGCCTCTTATACGGTAGTGGTCTATGGTGTAATTGGTAACACAGCTGTTTTTGGTACAGTCGTTCAAGGTTCGAGTCCTTGTAGACCAACAAAAAAACCCAAAGTTTTCGCTTTGGGTTTTTTATTGTATTATGCCTAAAATATTGTATATTTGTGGCGATTAAATGATAAAGGAATAAGAGGGGACCAAAAGTCCCCTCTTTTATTACCCATAAATCTATGTTCGAAAAAGAAGTAAGGACCTTATTAGATGCAGCGTTGGAAGAAAATCCATCACTATTTTTAATAGATTTTAAAGTTACAACAGACAAGAAAATCTCCGTGGTTTTAGATGGAGATACTGGTGTGACACTTCAAGATTGCATGAATGTGAGTAGGGCTATTGAGCATAATTTAGATAAAGAGACCATTGATTTTGGATTGGATGTGGCCTCTGCAGGAGCTACAACTCCTTTGGTAATGCCCAGACAGTACAAAAAAAACCTTCAGCGATCTTTAACAGTTCGTACCGAAAATGAAGTGGTAGAAGGGAATTTAATCCAAATTCTAGACCACGGCATAGTATTGCAGTGGAAAGCTAGAGAACCCAAGCCAATAGGCAAAGGAAAAGTAACCGTGACTAAAGAACAAGAAATTGCTTTTACAGATATTAAAGAAGCAAAAGTGAACCTTAAATTTTAATAGATAGCAAGATGGAAAATATTGCACTTATTGAATCTTTCTCAGAATTTAAAGATGACAAGTTTATTGACAGAGTAACCCTAATGGCCATTTTAGAAGAGGTTTTTAGGAGTGCCTTAAAAAAGAAATTTGGATCAGATGATAATTTTGATATTATCATTAACCCGGACAAAGGGGATTTAGAGATTTGGAGAAACAGAGTAGTAGTAGAAGATATAGATGTGATGGACCCTAATGAGGAGATATCTATCACTGAAGCTAGAAAGATTGAGCCGGATTTTGAAGTAGGGGAAGATGTTTCTGAAGAGGTAAAGTTAATTGACTTGGGTAGAAGGGCTATTTTGGCATTGCGTCAAAATTTAATAGCCAAAATCCATGAGCATGACAATACCACGATCTACAAGCAATTTAAGGATTTAGAGGGAGAGATATACACCGCTGAGGTGCACCATATTAGACACCAGGCTATTATTCTTTTAGATGACGAAGGAAACGAAATTATCCTTCCGAAAGACAAGCAAATTCCAGCAGATTTCTTTAGAAAAGGAGACAATGTTAGGGGTATTATTGAAAGTGTAGAATTAAAAGGAAACAAGCCTTCCATTATTATGAGTAGGACTTCTCCGCTGTTTTTAGAGCAATTGTTCTTTCAAGAAATTCCAGAAGTTTTTGATGGTTTAATCACCATTAAAAAGGCGGTTCGTATCCCTGGAGAAAAGGCCAAAGTAGCCGTAGATTCTTACGACGATCGTATAGATCCAGTAGGTGCCTGTGTGGGTATGAAAGGATCTAGAATTCACGGAATAGTCAAAGAATTGGGCAACGAGAACATAGACGTGATTAACTGGACAAATAACCCTACCTTATTAGTGACAAGGGCTTTGAGTCCAGCCAGGGTCTCTTCTGTAAAATTAGACGACGAAAAAATGACTGCCCAAGTGTACCTTAAGCCAGAAGAAGTTTCTAAGGCTATTGGTCGTGGGGGACACAACATTAGATTGGCGGGTCAATTGACTGGTTATGAAATAGACGTATTTAGAGAAGGGGTAGAGGAAGATGTTGAATTGACAGAATTCTCAGATGAAATAGAGGCATGGATTATTGCTGAATTGTCTAAGATCGGTTTGGATACAGCGAGAGCGGTATTAGAGCAAGATGTAGAAGATCTGGCAAAGAGAACAGATCTAGAAGAGGAAACAATTTTAGATGTTGTTAGAATTCTTAAAGAAGAATTAGAAGGTTAAGCAGTAAGATAATACACAAATAATTAAAGGATTTCATCCTTGAACCTATTTCATTATTTATATTAGCAGAAAAATACTAGTAAGCACAAATTTTTTTTATGGCAGAGAATGCAACCATTAGGCTTAATAAAGTCCTAAGAGAATTAAACATTTCACTGGATAGAGCGGTAGACTACCTAGCGGCTAATGGGCATGCTATTGAGGCAAGGCCTACCACTAAAATATCAGAAGAAGTGCATCAGGTTCTTTTAGATCAGTTCCAAACGGATAAGAGCAAGAAAGTTGCTTCTAAGGAAGTGGGTGAAGAAAAGAGAAAAGAAAAGGAAGCTATTAGGGTAGAGCTTGAAAAAGAGCAAGAAGACAAGCGTTTGGCCAGAGAGGCTAGAGCCAATGAGGTGGTTAAAGCAAAAGGAACACTTTCCGGAACAACGACCGTGGGTAAGATTGACCTGGATACTCCAACTAAAAAAGATGTGCCTGCACCAGAAGCAGTAAAAGAAGCAGTTGCTGCTCCTAAAGAAGCAGCCCCTAAAGCAGCACCAAAGCAAGAAGTAATTAAGGCAGCAGCACCTAAAGCTACTGGACTTAAAATAGTATCGGCTGCGCCAGCAGCCATAGAGCCAATGAGGTGGTTAAAGCAAAAGGAACACTTTCCGGAACAACGACCGTGGGTAAGATTGACCTAGATGCTCCAACTAAAAAAGATGTGCCTGCACCAGAAGCAGTAAAAGAAGCAGTTGCTGCTCCTAAAGAAGCAGCCCCTAAAGCAGCACCAAAGCAAGAAGTAATTAAGGTAGCAGCACCTAAAGCTACCGGACTTAAAATAGTATCGGCTGCGCCAGCAGCCAAAGCAATAGAAAAAGCCCCGCTTGCAGAAATGCCTCAAAAAGAGGCCGTTTTACCGGCCAAGGCTGAGGCAGAAATAAAAGAGGAAACGCTTAAAGTTCCAGTAGCTAAAGAGGTATCTCCAGCGGCTACAGAGACCACTCCAGCAGCTCAGCCATTAGCAGAAGCGGAACAGTCCACAGGATCTATTGCCACGCAGTATAAGAAATTGAGTGGGCCCAAAATTATGGGCGACAAAATAGATTTGTCACAATTTAATAAGCCTAAGAAGAAACCAGTGGCTTCTTCTAACAATGACGACAACAAGAAAAGACGCAAAAGAATAGTATCTCCTTCTGGAGGTCCTGGTGCAGCCGCAGCCGCAGCCGCTCCGAGACAAAGAGGAACGGGGCCTAGAGGCAAAGCAGCCGCTGGGCAACGCTTAAGTACTGCCCCTAAGGTAGAGCCTACAGAAGAAGAAGTACAAAAGCAAGTACGAGAAACCCTAGAGAAATTACAAGGGAAATCTAAGAAAGGAAAAGGGGCTAAGTACCGTCGAGACAAACGTGATTCTCACAGAGAGCAGACGGAAAAAGACTTAGAACAGCAAGAATTGGAAAGCAAAATCCTAAAAGTGACTGAGTTTGTTACGGCAAATGAAGTAGCTACTATGATGGATGTGTCTACCACGCAAATTATTTCTGCCTGTATGTCTCTTGGAATCATGGTGACCATGAACCAGCGTCTAGATGCAGAGACATTATCTATTGTTGCAGACGAATTTGGGTATCAGGTGGAATTTGTCACGGCAGATATTGAAGAAGCAATTGTTGAGGTAGAAGACGCTGCAGAAGATTTGGTGACAAGAGCGCCAATTGTAACGGTAATGGGTCACGTAGATCACGGTAAAACTTCCCTGTTAGATTATATTAGAAAAGAGAATGTTATTGCAGGAGAGAGTGGTGGAATTACCCAGCATATTGGTGCCTATGGAGTGACTTTAGACGGAGGTCAAAAAATCGCCTTCTTAGATACCCCTGGTCACGAAGCCTTTACGGCCATGCGTGCTCGTGGTGCTCAGGTAACAGATATTGCTATTATAGTAGTTGCTGCGGACGACGACATTATGCCGCAAACAAAAGAGGCTATTAGCCATGCACAAGCTGCTGGTGTCCCCATTATATTTGCGATAAACAAAATAGATAGACCTGCTGCCAATCCAGACAAGATTAAAGAAGGGCTGGCTCAGATGAATTTATTGGTAGAAGACTGGGGAGGTAAGATACAATCCCACGATATTTCTGCTAAAACAGGATTGGGTATTAAAGAGCTTTTAGAAAAAGTCTTGCTAGAAGCAGAGCTTTTAGAATTAAAGGCCAATCCAGAAAAACGTGCTGTAGGTACAGTAGTAGAGGCTTTCTTAGATAAAGGAAGGGGCTATGTTTCTACCGTATTGGTACAGGCAGGAACCCTTAAGATAGGAGATTATGTATTGGCGGGAACTTGTAGTGGTAAAGTAAAAGCCATGCAAGATGAACGTGGGCAAAATATAATGGAGGCTGGACCGTCTACACCAATATCTGTATTGGGATTAGATGGTGCACCACAAGCCGGAGATAAATTCAATGTCTTTGAAGACGAACGTGAAGCCAAGCAAATTGCGACCAAGCGTTCTCAATTAATGAGAGAGCAGTCTGTGAGAACCCAGCGTCACATTACCTTAGACGAGATTGGAAGGCGTATTGCCCTTGGAGACTTTAAGGAGTTGAATGTAATCTTGAAAGGAGATGTGGATGGTTCTGTAGAAGCATTGACAGATTCGTTCCAGAAACTCTCTACAGACGAGATACAAGTCAATATCATCCATAAAGGGGTAGGGCCTATTACAGAGTCAGACGTCTTATTGGCTTCTGCATCAGATGCGATAATTATTGGATTTAATGTACGTCCAATGGGTAATGCCAGATCTATTGCAGATAAGGAAGAAATAGACATTAGAATGTACTCTATTATCTACGATGCTATTAATGAGCTCAAAGATGCTATGGAGGGTATGTTGTCTCCAGAGATGAAAGAGGAGATTACAGGTACTGCAGAGATCAGAGAGACCTTTAAGATTTCTAAGGTGGGTACTATTGCAGGTTCTATGGTCTTGACTGGTAAAATCTTTAGGAATTCAAACATCCGTTTGATCAGAGATGGAGTGGTTATATACACCGGAACACTATCTTCTTTAAAACGTTTCAAAGACGACGCCAAAGAGGTAGCTAAAGGCTATGACTGTGGATTGCAAGTAAAGAATTACAACGATATTAGAGAATTAGATATTGTAGAAGCTTTCCAAGAAGTAGCGGTAAAGAAGAAATTAAAATAATCTGGCCTCACGGCCGATGCACAAAAAAAAGAGCCCTTCAAAGGGCTCTTTTTTTTGTTAGTGCTAAAACCACTCTTTCCACTAACAAAAAAAAGAGCCCTTTGAAGGGCTCTTTTTTTTGTG
>Ga0209194_1002355_pt1 | contig 10212 bp, 16 predicted proteins | sample COGITO_mtgs_1004_FD_184787 | JGI IMG/M metagenome (GOLD analysis project Ga0209194, IMG submission 184787) | Pelagic marine microbial communities from North Sea - COGITO_mtgs_100413 (SPAdes) (version 2) | ecosystem: Environmental > Aquatic > Marine > Epipelagic ...
AGCAATTAAAGCTGCTAAAATATTAGACCTACCTGTTGCGGGTGTAGATATTATTAGGTCTAATAAAGGCCCTTTACTGTTGGAAGTGAATTCATCACCAGGGTTAGAGGCAATAGAGTCTGCAACGGGTCTAGATATTGCAAATATTATGATTGAAGCAATTGAGAAGAAATTAAAATTCAAATAATATAAATATGATTACACCCTTAGTTTTTAAACTTGCAGAAATGTGAGAATCTTGTCCAAAAAATTATTCCCTAAAATAAAATTTATTTTAGGGAATAATGCCGTGGAGCCCAAGGGTGTTAAGTCACACTATTTTGGGGAAGATTTGGATGTATTAACAAGAAATTATCTTTAGCAATAATTGGGGAGAGTAGAGGGAGTAGAAATTGATATTTAACTATTCAATATCGAGGTAGGTATTAAAAAAAAAAAAACACAAAGTTTTCTTCTTTCATTTTTTTGTTACAAATGGAAGGTAAGCAATCTTTTTTGAATCTTATTATATAAAAAAATCAGGGTAATTCGTCCTTATTGAAAGAAAGAGTTTCATTTTTACTATAATTCACTGAATCAATTTCATTTGTGTATTTATCTCTAATATATTTAAAAAATAAACCCACTTCTTCTTTATTCTTTGGCAAATTCCAATAAATTACTTTTAATCGTCTATTATAAATAAATAGAACATTGTCCTCTCCAAATTCAAATGTCTTGTTAAATTTTTCTTTAAGCTTTTCAATCAAATAATGTCGGTATCTAAATTTTTCAATGAGCCTATTAAATTCTTTTTCATGTGTAAAAGTGTTTACCTCTCTTCCGTATTCATCTATAATAAAATACCCCTCTCCAAAAGCGTGAATTAGTTCTCCTGCTTTTTTATTTAGGTTCAACCTTTTTTCATATGTTAATTCAAAATCAATCATGCTTGAGCCAATGTTTACAGTTTTTAATATTTACCTCTATTTTCGTCTTTTAAGCAACTAATATAGCAAATAATAACCGACCAAGACAGTTCGCGAGAACTTTCGCAAGTAGTTAAAAAGCCAGCAATAAATTATATACGGTATTGCCCACAGTAGTTTATTGTTAATTTTTATTTTAATTGTCAATCGCATTAATTTTTTGTCTTTCTATTTCTTTATTCCAGTCGATTTTTGAATAATCAATACTATTTGTGTAACTCATTATATTTTCTGAATTTTTCTTATGTTCTTTAGTCAAGTACATTGGAATATTCAAATCAGATATTTTTACTGAATTTAAAGCTTCTCCCAGGCTTGAAATTTTGTTGTTTCTATCTGTTTCTTTATTATTTTCTTCTTCTTCTTCTTTGAGTTTTTTAATATCTCTGAATTCAGCATCAACAACATATAAATTTCCTTTATTATCTTTCAAAACGTTACGTGGAAATAAGTCAAATACTAGATAATTATCGTTTACATAAGATTCCGGCGTTGTTTGTCTAAAACTTATATTTTCCATAAACAAATTTATTTCAAAAGGTTCTGCTTTTATTAAATTTGGAATATAAGTCTGTTTTAATACAACTTCTATATGTGGCGTTTGAGATTCTCCATTATCAATTCCAGTAAATCCAATAATTTTATATTTAGTTTCAGGAAACAATTTATTGTGGATTTGTACCTTCTCAATTACGTTTGATACTAAATATCTTGAATTTATTAAATTATTTGATTTGTAAACAGTTTTGTTAGTTGTATTTAAAACTAAAGTGTGTTCATGTCCACCAACTAATCCGAAATTCCCTAACGCATAAAAATCCTCAATCCATAAATCATTTTCTTTTCCATATTTGAGGGTTTCAAATTTTTCAAAATCTTCAATTTCGTTTTGTGTCATTAATTTTAGGAAATTTTTTTCTATTATGGGCAACGTTCTCTCAAATCATTTTTATGAGAATGATTGAATTGTTTAATCTACCTTATAAGTCAGTTTCATTGTTATTGACGCACTCTTTTCTCTAGAGTCTGTGTTGAAGGTACCTCCCCAAGAGTAAGTTTCCTTAGAGTTTTGTCCTGTAATTTGAAATATCCCCATTCTGGCAGATTCTAACTTTCCTAGCTTTCCTCCAGAGAATTCAGCTATTTTTTCTGCTCTTAATCTTGCATCTTGGGTTGCTTTAGAAATCATTTTTATTTTAAGATCTGCAAGTTTCGTGTAATAGTATCTGGGTGATTCTGAGTAAAATTGTACACCTTGGTTTAGGAGTTCTGTAATTTCTCTAGATACTTTTTCAATTTTATCCACATCATTAGACTCTATCTTGACAGTTTGAGTTAGTTCATATCCAACAAATTCCTCGCCTATAAATTTTCCATCAGAGGAATATAAACGTTTGAAGTTTTCATCTGTCTTTACTGCGCTGTAAATAAGTTGCTGGCTTTTAATTCCTTTATTTACAAGGTATTTGTTTATGGCAGCTTTATTTTTCTCTAGAGTCAGGTATGACTGTTTTAAATCTTTGTTTTGTGCGCTAAACTCTCCCTCCCAAACTATTAAATCTGAGGAAAAATCAGTTTTTCCTAGACCTGTTACTCGAATTTCCCCATCTGCTTTTGATCTATCTGTATATGCTTTTCCTAAGAATATTGAGGATGCAACTATTGCGATTCCAAAAATTATAGCGTTTGTGTATTGTTTCATATTATTTTAACTCTTGTTTGTTTAGATTTATTGTCTTTATTAGTTCCTATAAACTATTGGCTTGCTATTGTTTATGTGTTAATATTTGCTTCCTAATATATCTTGTAGCAAAGAACAAAACATAAAATGTGCAGTGAAATAACGCAAAGCTTATGGTGATTCTATAATCATATGAAGAACTGATATGATATGCCAGTATTGGCATTGTTACAAATAGGATTGTTATAAGGCTTATGTCAGCTTTTCTCTTAAGTTTTTTATAAACTATACAGTATAGATAATAAATAACACTCAAGGAGATACTAATGGTTAATTGCAATATACTTAGTTTAAAATTTAGTACATGTTCTCCCCAATAGTATTTGCAGGAGATTGTTATTGCTAAATCTGCCAATAACACCACAAATATTGGAATGATTATTCCATAGATACATACGTCTTTTAAGGTTTTCATTTATTAGCTTTTTTATACTCCCCATCAAAGTATACTCCATAGCCGGCATAAATCATGCTGCAATCTTTTGTTATAACCCTTATGGTTTCTTTGTCAAACTCAAAAAACACCTTACAGCGCTCTTCTCCTTCGTTATACAATGGCAAATCATCAACTTCAACTAATATATCATCACTGTAATATCCATAGTTGTCTATTATTTGAACTATAAACCTATCTTCTGTCATACTTCCAGGAAACCGTATTATTTGTTTAGTAAAAGTATCGTAGGATTTCCGCCAACCATTAAATGAAAATTGGTAGATATTTTCCTTCTCATCTATTTTTTCTAGTGTTAGAATGTTTTCAAACGCTTCGCCAGATGCGCTCCACTGCCCTTGGTAATTTTCATCTTGCCCAAACACAAGTAGGGGAGCCATTAGTAGTAAAATCATGATAGTTATGAATATCCCCTTATTTTTATTCCATTTCTTCATTACCGTGTCTTGTTTTAATATGCTGCATCTCTTGCTCAGATGCATGTAGTTTGTCTTCCCTTTTATTTTCGTCAGCTTTTCTGTAGGTACAACCAGGGCAAAATATATTTTTATCTCTTCTAAACTGTCCTCCACACTCACAGGGGCTTTCTAAAGCAACACGAACCCCTTTAGGGTGGCCATCTTCTGAGCTTTCTAGTTTACCACAAGATTGGCATTGGTAGGCCCACAAGTAAATAGCTCTTTCAGAGGTTCTAATGCGCTCATGGCTACAATATATTGTTGTTGTCTTGCAAGTTGGGCAAGTGGCCTCTATGGGGCTGTATGGGCTTATTTCTGGCAGGAAATATTTTAGTGGTTTGTCTTTCATTTTTTTGATTACTGTGATACTAGTTTTTATTTCAAAGTCATTTTTTTTAAATCTTCCAATGTCCCGTTAAAATCATTTCCGTCAACATATTCTCTTATCCCGTTAACTATGACTTTCTCTGTAAATTGATGAAATGTCCAATTTGTATTTTTCACTCTGTGTTTACCAGAGTAGGCAGCTATCCAGATAGGGTAGTTATCTACATACCCTTTTAAAACATTATTGTAGAAAGATAAACCTGTGTAGATCATGGGTTTTACTCCATATGCTTCTTCTGCCAATCTCAACCAATTTAAAATTCCTTTTCTTAGATTTTTTCTACCAAAAATACTTTCCTTTTCTATATCTAGTATGGGTATAAAATCTCCAGTTTCTAATCTAACCACAGATTTAAAATTATCAAACTGTTTTGTAGAGTTTTCACTAGGGCGGTAATAATGATAGGCTCCTCTTACATAGTTGTGTTTTTGAGCATTTTTCCAATTCTCTAAAAATTTGCTGTCCTTTCTGTTTTTTCCCATCGTTGCCCTTACAAATACATACTCAATAGGGTGGGAGGAGGTTTTTACTTTATCCCAATTTATTTTTCCTTGATAATGAGAGATGTCAATACCAAATGTGTGCTCTGTATCTGAAATTGCCGTATTTTCTGGGGTGTCTATTGCAAGCCTAGGTGTATGTTTAGTAATTCCTTTTTTAGCACTCTTAGCCGAATAAAAAAGCCCTACAACAATGGCCAACACTACGCATATGATAGCATAATAATTTATATCATTTTTTTCATGATTTTGCTCGTGCGTTTGCTCTATGTCATTTCCAGCCTTTTCATTGGTAGCGTGTAATTTATTGTTATCCATACATGACTATTACTGGGTTCCTCTTTTTAGTTTTCCAAAGTTGTCTTTGGGATGAAGCCACTTGTTTTTAGTAGGAGTTTTCTCTGGGCCAAATTGAATAGAATCTTCATTTTTTATTTCTTCTTTTTTAACCTGTTTTGTTGAAACCGTTTTAAAATCGAATAATTTTTTGAGCCACATATTTTAATATTTATTTAATTTATAACAAGCTTTATTAGTTATTAATTGCCTTTGTTATTTTTTTTTGCTCTATCAATTTCAATCTGATATTTATTTTCAGTTTTTAGAAATGCGAAGCAAAATTTTATTTCATTGATTTTACCCTCATTAGTGTTGAGCATTAAACCAGTTTTTGACCTTTCTGAATTATGCTTTATTTCTCTTGGAAACTTACCTTGGTTTAATATAATTATAGATTTTCCAAAACTACAGCCAATACATTGGTCAAGATCAACAGAGGTAACAGTTGTAGCTTCTAGTTTTTTTTGATACCAATCAATAAATGCATCTCTTTTTACCTCAATGCTATCTTTCTTTTCATCCTGAATTTCAAATTCACCGTTAATATCCAGTAGTTGTCTAATATTTTCTATTTCATTATTTAAAGTATAGTCTGAAAATTCTTTAATAATTGATTCTGTACTCTTTGTAGTTGTGGTATTCATATTTTGTTTTTTTATGTTTTAACGTAAATTTTTTTTGGCAATTGTCCATCAAAGACATATTTAGTAACTGCACACAGCCATACGGGTTTATTAAAATTGCTACTTCTAGTGAGGTAGGTGGCTCCACCAAAACAATTTAAAAGCTTTGATAATTTTATGCTAGCACCTTCAAACATTTTTGTACTTACTTTTAGATTAACAACGTTGTCCTTGTCTAGGTCTAACTCGTCAAGCAGGGTATCTGCGCCAGCCACCATTTCAAGTTCACCTTTAGTTCCTGTCCAATCTGGCAAATCAATATACCATCTGTCTGCCTCTTTGTTGAATTTTAAATTTTGTTCCATAGTTGAAAATGTTATTTAATTTTCAACAAACATAGCCTATAAATATTTTTTTTATTAATTCCTGCAACCTTGTAGTACAAAGTTTTTTGAACCTCAAACTATGGATAATATTCTATCCAAGGTATAAATATACAGTGAAGAAATAATTATTAAAAATTGTCTATTGGAACACCTAAGCAGGTTTTAACGACCATAGAAAAAAATATTAAAATAAAAGCCAAAATCAAGATAGGCAAACAACCCTTTTGCGGAGTATTTTCATCCTTTTCCCACTGATGTGTGTGTTTCACATCTTTAGTCAAAAACCAATAAAGCCCATAACAAATACCTAATGTTATTAATAAAATAAACAAATTATATAATAAAGCTACCATACTATTTTTCTTTGCTGATGAAGTAATTTTGTCCTTTAGAATGTTTCTTTTTCATCAATAGTAGGTTTGCAAAATGATTTAAGGTGATTTAATGCTTTTAACATTCTGTTTTTTAAATTGTTTTCAGCATTAGTATTAATTTTAAACTTTGCTCCTTTTACATAAGTCTTAGTCTCAAAATTATTAGTATTTAGATCATACGTTTTTACTAACACATTTGTTTTTCTAGTTAAAATAAAAAGTTCATCCTTATACCATTTCAACTCCTCAATATCACCTATTTTAATTATTCTAACTTCTTTTTTTTTATCTACTAGCCCCGATATTGTTTTATTTGTGGTAATTATTAGATTACAACCATCTATTTTCAATGTTTTAAAATCAGTATAGCTCTCAAAAGCACCAAATTGGAGGTCATAATTGGTAATATTTTGTTTCCATCTATTGAATTTAGAAATAATCCAATCCTCTGTCTCTGCCTTAGTTTGTGATGTTGCAATTAATGGTAATAACAGTAAAAGGAATAAATATTTTTTCATAATGATTTTGGTATTTTAATTATAAAATTTCAAAACTTGATTTTAATGAGTTATATCTTTCTTGTAAATTCTTTTTTGAAGCAATTTGTAGTAAATAAGATTTTTTATGTTTTATAAAAATTATAGATTTTGTTGATAGCCCTTGTTGTTTAAAAGTATATTCGAGTGCTGAAACACCATGATAAATTATGTTCGTATAACTAATTCCTTCGTTTTTAAGATTTGTAGCGTACTGATTAAGATATATTTTTTCAAAAAAAATATAATCTGATGGTTGAATGTTTTTATAATTCTCAGACTCATCATAAATATTAATATTATGAAAAACTCCAATATCCAGATTATCCTCATTTTCAGCACAGATATATGCTGCTAAAATGTTTCTCATTCCTTGTTTTTCTGCCCGTGAAATAAATTTTGTGTTTTCATAAAGTTTACATTCACATTGTACCTTGAAGCCTTCGTTTGTAAATATTTGATAAGAATTTTGGCTATAAATATTAGTGACAGAAAGTAGTGCTAAAATTATCATTGAAATAAATTTCGTAATCATATTTTTAATTATTAAAAGTTTTTATTGTTATCCCAATAACATGAAAGCATTGCAGAAATGTCTGGTATTTTTTATGATTTTAAGAAATACCCTAGTAGTTATACCTGGTAAATTATAAAAGTCCTGTCAAGGTTTATCTTATACTTCTCATCCCTCGGGTCTCTTTTAATAACATAATAATCACTTAATTTTTCGCCAATAGTTGCTCTAAGCTTGTGGTTTATGCGAGATATTTTTTCCTGCAAAGAGCCATCCAGGTAATTGCATAGTGCATTTATACTATTATTAAATTGAGCAACATTTGTGCCATTAAAAAATGTACGATACAATGTTGTTAACGCATCTTTATAGGTTTCAATCTCATTGGCTTTAATTCCATCAGGGTGTTCTATAAATAGGTGATACACTGTTTTTTCAAGTGGTGTGAGCCTGACTTTATAATTTCCTGCATCTACAAGTATCATTTCTCTTAGAAGACCTCTAAAAAGAACTTTTCCAGGACCCAGTCTAGCAGTGAATCTTTCTACGGAGATTAGTTTTTTTCTCAGTTCTTCAAACACATTTGTAATTTGTTCAAAAATAGGAGTGGATAATGCTCTTTCAATGATAAGGGACTGACAATCAAAGCAAACATCTGCCGTCTTCATTTTAAGTCGTATGTCTTTTTTGTTTTCACAAAAATCATTCACGCAACCTCTTGATTCATCTATGTGTATATGGTTGTTTAAATCCTCTATATCATTAAAAAGAAGTACTTGCAAAATATTGCTTACTACTTGGTATGCTATAGGAAAACTTCTGTTGCAATCTAGATAAAAGTCCCATTCAGAGGTATGTATGAATATATTTTTATCCTTATCTCCAAATGAAAACCAATTTAGCGTATTTGCCTTTTCTGTAAGAAGGATAACAAATTCATCATTTCCAATATCATATTTGTTTCTAAACTCTGCACACCGTTCTAACAGATCTTCAGGTGGGTAGTTTTCTCTTTTTATGACAGAACTATTTGCTAGTATGGTATTTTCATGCACAATAAAACTTAAAGGACCTCTTGATTCATTGAGATGGCCAAAGACCTCTTGGTAGAGCTCTTTTGATACATCTGGGTCTCTAATTATATGTACATTCATATTTATTTTCTTCTAGATTTTATAAACTCTTTCTTTTTGATATTATTTTCTTTAGAATCAAAATAACTCTTCATTGATAATTTAATATCATCATAATCCTCTTTCATTGTGGCTTTACTATACCTAATTGCATTTTCTTTCTTGATATTCATGCCCATGGCATAGTCAACGGCATCAGGTGTGTTGCTAAGATAACTAAATGTCCAGTTATCTGAAAGTTCCAACTCTTTTATCATAGATTGAATTTGTCTGTAGGTATACTTAACAGATGCATTTTCATGCCCATCGGTAATAATGACAACTACAACAGTTGCCTGGTCATTATTTATTTCTTCATTTGCAAACTTTAATATGTTGTTTACAGACATTCCTACAGCATCATAGAGTGCTGTCATTCCATTAGGCAAATAACTAATGCGGTTTTCATTTTTTTTGTAATCATGGAAATTATTGCTGGTGGTAAGTTCTTTAATATTATCTGGATTTTCTTGATTTATATCAAAGTGCACCTCTTGATTAAATGTAGTAAGAGACACTACAAATTCTTGTTTAGGATATTTTTTCTTTAATGAGCGTATCATTTGCATTTGTTCATTAAAGCCATTAATTGTGGTATTTACACAATCATGCATAGATCCAGATTTATCTAGGATAAGTTGATAATAGGTTTTTTTGTTTTTTAGCATCGTAAATTCTTTTAAGGTGGTTAAACAATAAAACAATAGTACATCCAATAGCATCTAAAACATTTATTTCTGCAAGCTTGTAAATAATTGATTTTTAAAATTAAAAGGCGCTTTTTTGACAAATCAATTATTAACTTAGAGTTTTAAAATAAAGTAGTGATTGTAAACTTGTATTAGATGAAAGACAGCCAGCAGTATGTATTAATTGAGACAGTAACACTTAGATATGTGCCACTTGAGATGAGCCACTCACAGATGTGTATTACAAATAATGATAGTAGAATAGAAAATGAGGCTCACAGAAGCTTTCAGATTAAGTTTAATAAAAATTATAATGACCTAGCAATCTTAATTCATTTTAAGCACCTACAGATTTCTGATTTACTGTTAAATTACACAAAGAAAAAATTAAGAAACAAAAACAATAAAAAAGCAAATCCTCAACGTAAAATGAGATTACATTTTAACACAACCCTAGAATTACTCACCTACCTGTCTAGTAAAAGTTATAAAATAGATTGGCTTGAAATTACATTTAAAAATGGCTGGGCCATAAAAGCTATGTTTTTGAATGTTCAATTTGTCACCAATACCGTTAAAGAGCGAAATCAACTTTTTGAAAAAATAATTGCTATAAGCGGTCAAGGTCCAATAGATATAAATTCTTTAAAGATTAACAAGACTTATATTCTAAGAACAAATGGTGAGGTGAGGTTTAAGCCACTATTTTCTTAAGTTATTCCCTAAAATAAATTTTATTTTTGGGAATAATGCCTTGGAACTTAGGGGTGTTACCTCACACTATTTTGGGGAGGATTTGGATGTAATAACAAGAGCATTTTATGCAATTTATAAAGCTTCCTCCAAGCTGCTGGATTTTTGGCTAAAATTTCCGTAAGTAACTTGTGTTAAGGTATATTTCATTATTTGTCCCTTAAGGCTAATAGGATCATCTTTTCCAACGTATTCATCTGTTTTAAATCCACCAGTCACCGAATTACATTGATTTGAATTCATATTTTTAAACCTATCCCAGTCTTTTCCGTAATAAAAAAACACTTGATAAGTTCCATCCTTTACCTCAATATCAT
>Ga0209194_1002365_pt1 | contig 10180 bp, 9 predicted proteins | sample COGITO_mtgs_1004_FD_184787 | JGI IMG/M metagenome (GOLD analysis project Ga0209194, IMG submission 184787) | Pelagic marine microbial communities from North Sea - COGITO_mtgs_100413 (SPAdes) (version 2) | ecosystem: Environmental > Aquatic > Marine > Epipelagic ...
ACGTAGAAGAAACTTCTAAATTTGATGTGAGCGATCACCTGCCTGGTTTCGGTCAGTTCCCTATTCTTCCCGGACTGCCCGATCTCCCTGAATTGCCCAATCTACCCGCGATGCCCGAGCTGTTTTCAGTAGAGTCGCGGCTGCTAGCGTCTAGACTCACTCAGGGCATGACAGCCGAAGCCGTGGTGTATGCGCAGGCGGAAGGGCTGCGGCTTCAGGGCCGACTCTACGGCAATGAGCTATTTAAGCCAGTAGCAACGCCTGAATGGCCCTATGCAGACTCGGCCATTCAATATGTACCGGCACCGGCCTACTCGCTAGGCAGCGGGCGCAACCTCTACCAGTATTGGCAGCGGATTGCCGGATTTTTATCTAGAGAGGTGGCCACACAAAAACTGTTAGATCAGGCGCGATCGCTCGTTTTTAGCGCCACCGGACTCGATCTGGATACCGACATGATTGGCTGGATGGATCGAGAAATCGCGTTTTTCTCTTTTCCGAGCGATCGGGGTTTGCTAAACAGCGTTTTTCCAGGGGCTGGGGTGGAATTTGGGTTAGCGGTGCAGACGAGCGATCGCGCCAAAGCCGAAACCGCGTTATCTGCTTTAGGCAACGTTGCCCAAGGCTTCTTAGCCACCGAAATCGCGGTCGATACGCTCGTTAACGATCAACCTGCTGTTGACTGGCGCGTCCCTGCTGATGGGGTTCAGCCAGACTTCAGCTTTCTCGGCCATAGCTGGGTATCCGACGATACGGTCATGTTCACCTCTGGCATCGGCGCTATGAATCGCGTTCTCAACGCCACCGCTTTCGAGCCGCTAGATGAGCATCCTACTTTTTTGAACGCAACGCGATCGCTCGCAAATCCTAACAACGGCTATTCATACGTCAATGCAGGATCTTCTCTATCGCTAATTTACGGCTTTGTTGAAGACTGGTTCGAACTCGATCCTAACGATCCATTTTTTGTATCTGCCAAAAGCTACTTGGGCACCGTTCGCAGCCTGAGCGGCACAACCTCTAGCACCACCGATTACTGGCAGCTAGACTCGCTAGTGAACTTGGCTCCTGCTGAAGCCGCCTCTAACAAAGCAATTCTCATCCCCTAAATAGCAGCAGCAGCAGCAAATATTAGTTCAGATGAGAAAGCGATAGGCCGCAAGCTAAGCTAAAGCTACGTGATCTGGGAAGGGCATTAGTCCGCAAAAGCTTGTGAGTTCTAAATATGAGTTCTAAAAAGGTGAATTCTAAAGGCATCCGTAGATCTGGTAGATCGGCTGGAGAACCGCCTACCTCCAAGCAGAAGTGGGGCAAGCGGAAGTGGGGACGAAATTTGCTGTGGATTGGCCTGCTTACCTTCGTTTGGCTAATGTGCAGTGGCCAAGTCGCCGCCGCTACCCTCACCGAACGGCAGCAGTCCTTTCCTAACTGGCAAAGCAAACCAGACGTGCAGCTTTCCGATGGCGACCTGGTTTATCCGAGCTGGATGAATGGCTCCTGGCGGATGTCTTCTACCCTAGTAGATATGCAGGCTCCGCTCGCGCCCGATATTGTAACGCCCGGCTTTGAGGGCAATCGTCAGTTCTTAGACAAACCCGTTCGAGCGGTGATTAAGTTCAAGCCGGTAAGAGTCCATTCCCGGCGCTTTTTAGACAAGCTTATTCCCGGCGATGACGATGAGATTCAAATTGTGAGCGATCGCGCCTTCAACGGATTAAGTCTAGCGCGAGCCTATTTAGGCGACGACTGGGTAAAAGCTGTCAAAGTGGATCCAGACGATCCCAACCGTCAGGTCACCTTCTTAAAAGACAATCAGCAGCTCGTGTCTACCGTCACCGGGCGCATCGTAGAAAGTCCTAACCCAGCCGCGTTTGCCACGACCGAAATCTTTCAGCAGTTCTTTCGCAACGCCAAAGATGCAGACGATCAGCCAGTTGTTTATCTCAACGAAGTAGAAAATACAACCATCTATCGCAAGCATTCCGATCCCAACTTCCCCATCAGCGCCGATCAGATTACGGCCATCTATCTTTCACCCCAAGATCCCGATTACTTCAAGGCAAAGGATTCTCCCGTAGCGCTATATCGCTATCAGCTTTCGTTTAGCCCCATTCGAGATCCGTCGGGGACCAGATAAGCGACCGGCTAGCCCGCGCTATCGGCGAGGACGGTAGTTGCGATCGCGCGGATAATCTCTGTCGTCGTAGCCGCGATCATTTCTGCGATCGCCCGGTGGCCCGTAATAATCGGGATTGCCATCCTGCCTACCATTAGGCGGACGGCTCGGCGGCCCCTCGTAGCCTCTTGAACCTTGCTGATCGTAGCCTCGCTGGTCGTAGCCCTGCGGCCCATACCCTTGCCGCCCGTACCCCTGCTGTCCATAGCCGCGATCTGGCCGCTGGCCCAGCATGTCTTTTTCTACATGTATCTTTAGCTGCTGGGCCATCCGCCGCAGCCCCTGCCGCTCGTCTTGGCGAATAAACGGCAAAAAAACCTTGGAGAGAATCCCCGAGAACGTCTCGCGATGCAGATAGCGCGTCCGACCTGGCATCCGCTCTTGGAGTTCAAACGTATGCTCAGTTTTCAACCCCGGAATAGAAGATGTCCACATCATCAAGCTCGGCGGACGCAGCATCGTAATCAAAGGTTGAAACTCAGTTTCCTCATCGCCTTCTAGCCGCTGCATCGCCAAAAAAAGCTCATTGCCCCTCGCAATGCGAATACCGGGTTCGCAGTCGTAAAAAAACGTATTCCAATAGCGCCACTGATCCTTGCGCATCAGCGCTTCCCAAACCACGCTTTGCGGCGCGTTGATGTCAATTTCGGCATACAAAGTTGGCATGGTGAGTGACAGATAATGATTGACAGACGGTGAGCAACAGATGAGGAATTACGAACAATTCTTACAGCAAACTGAACGAACAAACTACGATCATTACGAATTATGAGGTATGAATTATAAGTGCTGAATGACGGTCTAAGTTTTTTCACTCATCACTCACTACTCATCATTCATAGCTTCCTTCCTATGGTCAGTTTGACGCCAAATCCTAGCTACAGTTTAACCCTCCGTATCAAGCTGCCCAACCGGGTCAGCCGACTGTCTGCTGTGATTGACGCGATCGCCCAAGCAGAAGGTAACCTCGGCAACATCGACGTGGTTGAAAAAACCCGCGACTACATCGTCCGCGATATCTCAGTAGATGCCTCTAGCACTGAAGCCGCCGCCAACATCGAAGCCGCCGTTCGCGCCTTAGACACCGTAGAAGTTCAGTCCGTACAAGATCGTACCTTTGCGCTGCACCAAGGCGGCAAGCTGCGAGTAGAAGCAAAAGTACCGCTGCGCGAGCAGGACGATTTGGCCATGGCCTATACGCCAGGAGTAGGGCGAGTCTGCGTAGAGATTGCCAAGCATCCAGAACGCGTATACGACCTAACCATCAAAGGCAATACGGTAGCTATCGTCAGCGACGGCAGTGCGGTACTTGGCCTTGGCAACTTGGGCGCGGCAGGTTCAATGCCGGTAATGGAAGGCAAGGCCATGCTGTTCAAAGAATTTGCGGGGCTAGACGCTTTTCCCATTTGCCTGGACACGCAGGACACCGAAGAAATTATTGAGACGGTAAAGCGAATTGCACCTGTTTTTGGCGCTGTAAACCTAGAAGATATCAGTGCGCCTCGCTGCTTTGAAATTGAGCGGCGATTGCAGGCAGACTTAGACATTCCCATCTTTCACGATGATCAGCACGGCACGGCGATTGTAAGTTTGGCGGCGCTCACCAACTCACTCAAAGTAGTGGGCAAGCAGATGGGCGAGATCAAGCTAGTGATTAACGGGGCAGGAGCCGCCGGGTTGGCCATGGCCAGACTGTTCAAAAAAGCGGGCGTAACTCAACTCATAATCTGCGATTCAAAAGGAATTATCAGCACAGATCGCACCAACCTCACCGAGGCTAAAAAAGAATTTGCGATCGCAGAATCTGGCGATTTAGCCGATGCGATGAAAGGCGCAGATGTCTTTATGGGCGTCAGCGCACCGGGCGTAGTCTCCGTAGACATGGTGAAAGCGATGGCCGATAAGCCCATCGTCTTTGCTATGGCTAACCCCATTCCCGAAATTCAGCCAGAGCTATTAGAAGGCATCGCGGCCGTTATGGCGACCGGACGCAGCGACTACCCCAACCAAATCAATAACGTGCTGGCTTTCCCCGGCGTGATTCGCGGTGCGGTCGATTGCCGGGCGCAAGAGATTACGGTAGATATGTTTTTAGCAGCAGGAAATGCGATCGCTTCCCTTATCCCAGACGCCGAACTCTCCGCCGATAACATCATGCCGTCCGTTTTCGACAAGCGCGTCGCCCCCGCCGTTTCTGCCGCCGTGCAAAACGTCGCTCGCAGCGCAGGCATCGCCAAAAAATAGGACGCTTTATGCCGAAGCTAGACTTATGCCAAAACTGGACTATAAACTGACGGCCTATCCCTTCCACATTGATGCGATGGGTCATGTTAACAACACCGTCTACATTCAGTGGATGGAAATTGGCCGAGTGCATTTATTAGCAGCGGTCGGCCTGCCTATGTCGCAAATTATGCAGCAAGGATTTGGGCCGGTTTTGGTTGATACGCGCATCAGCTATAAGAAGCCTTTGTTCTTGGGAGATACGATCGCCGCTAGCATTTGGGTTTCTAAACTCAAAGGAGCCTCCGCAGAAATGTCGTTTGAGTTTCGCAATCAGCATAACGAGGTCGCCGCTGTCGGCACTCAGCGCGGCCTCTTCGTAAACCTGTCTACCCAAAAGCCCAGAAGGATTGACCCAGAGGATCGCGAGCGATTTAGCAGTTACCTTATTGAACCGGCAGGCTGAGCGTAGCCGAAGCCTAACTCAGGGGTGATTTGTGCGATCGCCCCATGCCATAAACTGTCTAACAACGATTACAAAATTTTTAGAGACCCCATGCCAGACACACAGCTCAACGAACAAGCCAAAAAAACTATGCTCCGCAAGATTCCCCACGGACTCTATGTGTGCGGCGTCAAAGATGGCGAAGACCTCAACGGCTTCACCGCTAGCTGGGTAATGCAGGCATCCTTCACGCCGCCCATGGTAACCAACTGCGTTAAGACCGACTCAACCTCTCACACCATGATTGAGTCGAGCGGTGTATTTGCCCTCAGCATATTAGAAGCAGGCCAAAAAGAAATCGCGCAAAACTTCTTTAAGCCGCTGCGCCGCGTCGGCAACAAGTTCGAAGATATTGAGTTCTACCAGGGTGAAGCGACAGGTTGCCCGATTATCAAAGAAGCTTTGGGCTACGTGGAATGCAAAGTTGTTGGCTCCGTGAAGCATGGCGACCATACGGTGTTTGTAGCCGAAGTAATTGGCGCGGGCGAGCACAAAGAAGGTAAGCCGTTGTTGTTAGAAGATACCGGTTGGAACTACGGCGGATAAGAAATGGTGAGTGTGATCGCTTGACTGCGTAGCAAAATCCTTTTATCGTCAATAGCTAAGGTGTGTGGCATTTAACACATCTGTTCTTCAGAACTCAATCGGCTTCAGCGCTACTGGCAAGTGCTACCAACACCTACCAGCAGCTAACTTCACGAACTGAATCAGGCAGTCCGAGGAGCTAAGGGCACTGTACCTTAGCACTTCCGAATTTGCACTACATTTGCGAAGGCTAGGGTCAGTTGGGTTCTGGTTTCCTGCTCAATTCTTTATTTGGAAATCAGACCTCATGTCTATTACGTTTGAAGGCGCAGTTGCGTCTACGGTTTCGTCTGCTTCAGCGTCTCATCTATCCCTCGAACCATCTGTTGCTTCGGGCGGTGCGCTCGATGGTTCGTCGGGAGCTGGGGCTTCGGGCGATCGCGTTCGACATCTATTATTTGGCACCCTTGCCAGCGTAAATAGGGCGATCGCTCATCTACACAGCCTCGGCTACGCCGAACCCAACGATTGGAGTCGCCCGCTATCTACCGGCAGACCCAGCGAGGTAATGGTGATTTTGACGAAGCGAGTAGGGGTGAGGAATTAATTTCTTATCGGGCGATGCACTCTTCAGTAGGGCGCATCGCCGCCGCTTAGGTACTCGGTTCCATCGGCTTGTCTATGTTTTGCTGTCGATAATGCAAGCGTTCTGCAAACGTTTGAACTTCTTCAAGCAGCTCTGCTGGCATTTCATCCAAAAGTCGAAACAAGCCGACTTTAACGGTGTCAGAACGATTGAGAAGCGATATTTGATGCGATCGCACAACCTCAACGCCCAAGGTTTCTCGAAAAGCACCTTCGTCTTCAGCACTCGCTCGTTGAAGACCTTCAGCTTCTTTCAGTTTCACCCAATCGCCGAAAAGCTCGACGAGAAACGCTTGGCTTGGCTCCAAAACTTCCACAATTGTGCCAACTGTTCCCTCAGCAGCCTCATCCCGATCTGCTATGGCATTACTAAAATCGCCCGTCAGCTCAATCGGCTCCAGCAATCGAACGCGGTCTAATAGATTGAACTGTTCCATAGTCACCTCTGTGATTTTTCTGGAATAGCGGTCACGAATCTAGCGGCGCTTTCACCGAAGCGCACAATCCACCCGGTTCTCACCCACCAGCTAGCGCCGGAAAGTCCTTGAACTAACTTTATCGCCTGATAGCGATCGCCATATTGATCCTGCCGCTGAAATTCTAAATCTGCAACCTCAACGCTGGTCAAAATAGCCTCTCTGACAGATTCGGGCGAATCGAAGCCTAGCAGCTCTCGCCAGAACTTCTGCTTGTCGCCGCCTCGTCCAGGTTCTGCATCCCGTGTCAGCAAGTAAACTGCCTTCTCAATCGAAAAAAAGAGTTCTGATGGCTGCGTCATTCTTTCACTGCCTTTATCAGATCTCTAGAAGCCCCTTGGCTTCGTGAAAATAGAGATTGCAATAGATGTTTACAAAGGACTGAACCGCTTATAGGTTACAGGTCACAAGTCTGGACACGAGAGAAGAGATCCTCACTGCCGGACCTAACCATTTCTCCAAAACGAAACTCACTCATCCGACCTATTTCTTTTCCGACCCCAATCAAACCCACACCAGCCGGCAGGTGGCCGATCGGGGATGTTAGGTCAAATTTTATACCAGCAGCCCATCCATTCATCTTGTTAAATTTCTGCCAAGCTTCTTCATGGTAGCGGCCATCGGTAACGCCGCCGCACTCCAGATACATTTCTTTCTGTACGCTAAAGCCAAACCGTCCGCCGCTATACTTCACCCATAGCCCGTCTATTTTCTTTAGCGGCTCGCAAGGAAACTGACGCAGATCATCCGAACTCAAACGCTGACCCTCTTCCTTGCCAACTTCAGTAATCATCAGCCGGTAGGTTTCGTTATTTGCCGCCTTCCACTGTCCGTTTTCGAGATAGCGCGCCAAGTCAGCGTAGTGCTCATCTGCCGCTTGCCCTACCGCTGCCTGTAGTTCTGCTAGCTCTGCTTGCAGCGCCTCGTCCACTCGTTTTCTCGTTTGCTTAGAGCACTCATAAGCTAGCTCCGTAGCCCCCTGCCGCAGCGCTTCTTTAATCAATCTGGCGGGCTTTCTAGTCTTTCCGGCATACAGTAGCACCGTCGCCTTCCACCAGTCTTTCGTCAAATGCTCAAACAGCAGCGGCTCTCTGGCATCCGCATCTGCCGCTACATACGCCGCTGCCAAATATTCCTGAAAGCTCAAATGCGCAAACTCATATTCATCTTCCTGCCGCACCACTATCTCGCTAATCAGCACTACATCACTCAAAAAGTCCTCCGCCTTAACAGATTCATCCTGCTCCTTCAGCGCCCGCTCAATCTCTCCTAACAGCTCCTCTCGATCAATTCGTTTTAGCGCTTTCTGCATCATCCCTAGCGCGACCTTTCCTAACACTAGCTGCGATTCCATATCTAACAGTACAGTTTCCAGCCCTCTAGCTCTGGGGCGATCCTTCAGTTGCAGCGTACAAATCTCTCCATACAGCTCGCTCTGTCGTTTCGGCAGCGGGGCCATAGAATTTTGTCGATGAAACGTGGCGATCATATTCAGCATCAGCGGATTCTTCGCCATTTTCCGCAGCTCTTCTTCTGCCTCTATCTGCGCTAACAGTTCGCCTGCGCCCTCAGCCGCAACCTTTCTCACTTCTGGTGTGTCTCTTCTGGTTCTCAACTGCTCCTGACACAAATACCAATTTTCAACAAACCGCTGCCGCTGTTCTTTATCAAACGGCTGCACCCACATCGGCATAGAAAGTGCTAGTCGATCCGCTGCATCCTGTTCTTTGTACGCCTTTGGTCGAGAAGTAACAACAAAAACAGATTTTGCATATTGCCGCATCTGTTCATCAATCCATTTAGCTACCACTGGCCGCTCCGATAGAGGCACTTCGTCAAAGCCATCGAACATTATCAGCGCTTTGCCCCGCTGCAACGTATCTTTTGCCCAATTTGGCGGAATTGGCTGCAACCTATTCGACTCTGGCAAACTGGGAATGTGGTGCTGGTTTATCAGTTCTGGCAGCGATGGCGGCGATGCCTGCACAATCTGCTTTCGATATTTGCGCAGCGCCAGCAGTACCGGTAGCAAATCAGGGACTTTCTGATTGTTCACTTTCTGGGGGGCTTTGCCAGTGCCATAGCAGTAGCCTACATGCTTCAGCAACGTCGTTTTACCATAGCCACCCCAAGCCAAAATAGCCATTTGCCGAAAAGCCTGCTGCTTTCTTGACGCCGCCAGCAAATCCCAAATGCTTTGACTGTTCTGCCTGCTAATACTTTCTAAATCGCCAGGTCGCGCCACCGACTGTAACTGCGTCTCAAATCCGGCAAAGCTCGCGCTGCCATCAATCTGCAACTCTACAAATACCTCCTTCAGCATTGGCTCAAAAATGCCTTCTTCCTGTCGCACACCTTCCGGACGCATCGACTCACAGGCCGATGCTTGGCAGCGCAGATACTTGCCTTCGAATCCCGTAGCAGAAGCAATTACTTGTTCTGACACCTGATCAATTACTTCGCCCGTATGCTTGGCGCGACGCTTGGTAGATTGAGCCAGTGGCCCCAAAAGCAAAGAACCTATCGACAAAGCAAAGCCCAAACCAGCAGAGGCGATCGCCTTTCCCAAATCACTCTCACCCGCCCCGAATAAAGACCAATACGCGCCCGCTACGCCTGCTGTTGCCCCGCCTGGAATCAGTAGCTTGCGAAACCCTTCCACAAAGTTGTCTATCTTCGATGCGGACTGACGATCGGGTTCAGGCATGACGGGAGAAAGGCTCAGAACATTCCAACCTTCTCATATTAGAAACAAACGCGTCAGACGAACAAAATACTCGCAGCGCAGAAGCAAAAGACTCCTCCACTCTTTATACTTCCTGCATCCATCTGCATACTCTCTGCACCAGTCAGAAAACCTTATGCACTGCACTGCATCAACTCTGCACCGACCCAAAACCGTTTTGCACTACTTTGCATTAACTCTGTACCAGTCTAAAACCGGTTTGCATTGCTCTGCATTAACTCTGTACCAGTCTAAAACCGGTTTGCATTGCTCTGCATCAGCTCTGCACCAGTACAAAATTGATTTGTACCACTTTGCATCAGTTTTGCATCGGTCGGTAACTGTTTTGCACCGCCCTGCATCAACTCTGCTCCACATGTCGCCCATCTTCACCCCAGTGGGCAAACTACTGGCATCTCACACAGATGCATCTACCTTTCCTCCATGCCCAGAGATCAAAGTATCGATGGCCGCCTTCATCAGGCCCAAATTGCCATCGACAATGCCCTCAACAATCCCGCCATCCTTACCGCTCTCAGCGCTTACGCCTACACACCCGCGCGTATTCAACAAGGCAGAAAGCTCTACGACCAAGCCGCCGCCGCTCAGCTCGCCCAAACCGTCGAAGCCGGAGAGCAACGCTCTGCTTCTGCCGCCGTCAACGATACTTGGACAACCGCCCGAAAATCTTACATTCGCTTCGTCAAAATCGCCCGCATCGCCTTCAAACACGACGCTGGTATCGTCACCCAGCTCGCCCTCTCCGGCCATCGCAAACGCACCCTTTCCGGCTGGATGGCCCAAGCCACCCAGTTCTACAAAAACGCACTGGCCAGCAAAGCCATCCTCACCGGCTTCAAAGAATTTGGCATCACCCAGCAAAAGCTTCAAGCCGGACTTGCTGA
>Ga0209194_1002367_pt1 | contig 10173 bp, 11 predicted proteins | sample COGITO_mtgs_1004_FD_184787 | JGI IMG/M metagenome (GOLD analysis project Ga0209194, IMG submission 184787) | Pelagic marine microbial communities from North Sea - COGITO_mtgs_100413 (SPAdes) (version 2) | ecosystem: Environmental > Aquatic > Marine > Epipelagic ...
CCTTCCCAGTCCCACTGGGCCTTACTCTGGGCCTGCTGTTGCCAGACCTTCTGTTGCGGAGGGCTTAGGATGACGGACCTTACCATTACCCCTGGCTGTACTGTGTTGATTGCCGGCTTTGACGACATCCCCTCACACCAGTTCTTGGTCGAGGAGGTCTTCGAGGATTGCATCACAGGCACTGCCCTCACAGGTCCCCTTGCTGGGGAGTACGGAGAACCCGACATTGCGTTGGTTCTGCGGGTCTTGTCGAGACCAACTTAAGCCCAAGCAGGCGTCAGGGAAGGGCTTAAACCCTGAGCCCCCTTGGCGCTGCTCACAAAATCCCAACTCAACATCAAAACCGGGGCAATTGCCCCCTTAGGAGACGTCATGTCGATACGCATCAAACACGCCTACAAGAAGCACAACACCTGGGTTTACCGCAGGGTCTACCCCAAGGCACTGCAACCAATATTGGGCTCTGCCCTCAAGCAATCCCTCAAGACAGGGGATGCCACTCAAGCAAAGACCCGTGTGGCTGAGCTGAACCAAACCTTCACAACCATCATCAAGGAGGCTCAGGCCCATGCCCTTGCTACCCCTCACACCGATACTCCCACTGCTACCCAAGGTCCTCGACTGGCTGTGGGTCGCCCTCGATATCAGCGTGCTCGTCTTGTGGGTGAGCGGTTGGTAGCGGAGCTTGCCCAAGCCTACCTTGCGGAGGTGTCTCAGCGCCTACGCCCAGGCAGCTACAAGTCGGTGCGCTTTGCATTGGGGCTGCTCGGCTCACACCTGGGCAAGTACGCTGTTGGTGACCTCTCCCTGAGCCATGGAAAGGAGGTGCTGGGGGTACATCACCCAGCTCTCTCCCAACGTGCGCAAGTACAGGGAGGGCAAGGACGCTGGCTTGCGAGAGCTTGCAACGCTCTCACAGGAGCACGAGGCTTCCAAGCTGGCACCCCAGACCCAGGCGCGTATCCTCAAGCAGATGTCCCAGTTCCTTGACTGGTGTGTTGGGGAAGGGGAACTGGGAGCTAACCCCTGGGGAGCCCTCAAGGTGAAGGACAGGCCAGAGGTACACCCCCACGGGATGCTGACGGACGCACAGGTGAATATCCTGCTCAGCGCCAAGGACAGAGTGCTGCACAATGCGCTGCTCTTCGGGCTCCTCACGGGTATGCGCTCAGGGGAGATCTGCGGGCTCATGGCTGAGGATATCACAGGAAAGGGCAACCTGGGGCGCTTCATCAGCATCAAGCCCAATAGGGTGCGCTTGCTGAAGTCCAAGGCAGCAGAGCGGGAGGTGCCGCTGCATGGGGTGCTGGAGCAGCTGTTGGATACCACCTTGCCAACCTCAGGCAGGCTCTTCCCGCAGCTAACGGTGGACAGGGTCGTCAAGCGCTATGCCTATCTGCGCAGGCGTCACCCAGAGCTCAGGGGCACGGTGTTCCACTCCACCCGCAAGTGGTTCATCACCCAGTGTGAGCGCACAGGCGTCCCTGAGCACTTCACTGCAAGTCTCGTGGGGCATCACTCCGCACGGTCCGCCAATAAGCTGACTTATGGGCTTTACTCGGCGGGGATCAGTGACGCCCAGAAGCGGGAGATTGTGGACGGGGTGAGAGTTCCGACAAAGCCAACGTCGTGATTACCAAACATCCCCCCGCCTGGCTTCCCGTCGTGGTAGGTCGGGCGGGGGGGTATGGCGACTGATTTTTTTTGCCGGCGGGCGGAGGAATTAAGCTGGTGCGGACAGTGGTTCCAATCGCAAGCAATTCGCTCATAAAGCTCTTGGTTATCTTACCAAAAACTCCAGGAACAACGCCCGCATAGGCGACTATAAGCCTTGCTTTTCTGCGGGGAAGTCATTGGCCAGTATTTGGGCCTCTCATAGCTTCCTTGACCCGTGTCAGTTGGCCATCGTCTCTCTATGCTACGATTTGTAACGTGGCTAAAGCTTCTTGAAAGTGTGTTGCTACACTGCCATCAGTTCGAAACAAACTTCTCGTCCAGTCTTCGGACACCGTTGAACCATTCTTTATGGCATTGGCAATTGCCGGTGCAAGATCGGACTTGATATTGACGACGGCTCCAAATTCGGCCCTGTTGGCCACTTCGATGCTTTGCGCATCCAGCTTTTTGCCCAGCCTTGCCCGCAATCCTTTTGGGGCGACAAGCACTACAGGGCACCCGCACAATACGGCATCAAAGATTGCGCCACTGAGGTCAGAAATTACGACGTCCGATACAGACATGAGCGCGAAGAGGTCATGGTCTGGCAGAAAGTGAAGATTGGGGTGTTTGCTGGTCTCCGCGATCTGCCGCTCACGCGCAGAGTTGTGATGGGCCTTCACCAGGACGTTGTAGTCCTCCGCAAGCGCTTCCACCGTACCTAGCCAATCCGGCCCGCTGCTGAGATCGCCCCAGGTAGGGGCGTAAAGGACTGTCTTTCGGTCGGGCGCCAAGTATCTGGAAAATGTGTCGGCCGCCGTTTGCCGGAACACTGCATCGTTCCAGTCGTCCCAACGTGGGTTACCGATGGAAATGCTGGGAGCGCGTTCCAAAAACCGAGACTGCGCATAGGGACCATAGGCTAGGATCAAGTCGGCATCAGCCCGCCATTCTCCAAAGGTGTACGGCTCTTTTGCATAGCTGTATTGAACCATCACGAACTTTGTGTGTTCCAATTTGCCTTTGCCGGGCGGTCCTGCTTGGGACACGACAATGTCGAAGTCGCGCTCCATCATGCGGCGCAGAAAAAAACGGGACGTTGCTATGGGCTCATCTGGGCTAATGCCGAAAGAGGACAGTTTAGACGAATTTTTGCCAATCCATAGCGCCCCTGGTGTCGTTTTGAACAAGGTGCGAAAATGGGACACCTGAAACGCGTTTCTGACATAAAATCCAACCCGTACCATATTTCTCGTGCCTGCGAATTTTCTGGATAGTGTCGGTTGTGGAGCTGCTTTTTCAGACATCCTATCGAACCATTACATGCCGGGCGACATGAGCATCATCAGCGCCCCATTTTGCATATCCCACTCCCTCAACACTATAAGCGCATGTGAAACCATAATCGTCAAGCATCTGCGTTATTTGGTTACTGTTTAAATAATTGCGGTAGTGTTCGGCCGTTTCCCTAATGCCGTCAGCGTCTTTTTCAGTTCTATATTCTAGGTATAATTTTTCGCCCGGTACGAGAGTGCTTTCACAAAGAGCAAAGAACTTTTTAATTTGCTCATCACTCAAAGCATGGATGAAAAAGCGTGCGTAAATGCATTTAGCGCCATCAATTCGACCACCTAGACCTGGAAAATCCTTGTCAACGTTAAAAACTTGAAAGCTTGGGCGGTTTTGATAGGTTTCACACTTTAATTTGTTCGCCTTGACGACGGACTGCGATCCATCAAAAGCATAAACTTTTTTGCCCAAGTCAGCAAAAAAGAACGCATCCCTACCAGTGCCACAACCGAACTCCAGAATGTTATCAATGCCAAGCGTTTCACCATAGACAAATGCAGCAAATTGTGACGGATAATTCAGGCGTCCTATCTGTTGGCTAGCAGTATAAAATTCATTCCAATATTGAGTTCTGTCCATAAATCCACCTGTTTTCGGGTTGTGTAACTTACAATCTGGATGTTTTCAAGTTTAGCCAAACCAATGAAAACAAAGATCGGATTACACGCTGAATGACTGCCCTGACCCGGTGAGAGCAGTGGCACGATTTTCTGGAAATTGATGTGTGACTAGAGGTGTATGGGGCTACACGCAGGGGACCGCTTTTAGGACCGCTTTATGTGCACCATATACTCGCAAGCCTCTATCAACCTTCACCCTAACAGATGGTGACAATGTTTCGGGTAGCGCGGCAAACCTTAAAAGTGTTTTGGACAGCTTGAACGATTATTTGGAAACTGCCGGTAATAGTTCGCCGACTGGTCCCGTTACAGTGGAGCACCTGACAACAAACGATCAGACTCCGACAATTTCAGGTACCGCAGTGTTAAATGGCACAGAAACACTGTCGGTTACGGTTGATGGTGTGATTTATACAGTATCGAATGGTCTGGATGTTGCGGACGGAACTTGGTCACTCACCCTTCCATCCAAAACTGATGGGACTTACTCTGTTGAGGCACTCATCACCAACGCTGACGGTTACAGCCGTGTTGATGATTCAGCATTTGAGCTGACCGTCGACACAGCAGCACCGACGCTTACCTCCTCTTCGCGTTCATAGTAGCACCCGAAAAATAAACTTATGAACCCAAAAGAAAATATGTTAGCCATAGATGGCGGCTAACTTTTGGCAACAAAAGCTCAGCAGCGCGAATTTTAAATGTTTTAAATACAATAATTTGTGCGTTTTATTAGCAACCGTCGCTGTATCCATTTTGGAGAACCGATGTATGCGGCAGCTACTAAGTGATTCGTTTTTGAGGAAACTAAAAGTCAAATCAGACGCCAAACGTGTCAGCCTAAGCGACACGAAAACCAAGGGTTTGGCCGTTGATGTTCGAAAAAATGGCATAACCTTCTACTTTAGATTGACACATCAAGGGCGTGTTAAGCGCGTTACCTTGGGGCATTTTCCAACCCTTCGTGTTGCTGAGGCCCGTGCAATGTGCGGCGACGTCATGAGACAAGCTTTGCTGAAATCACATGAAACATATGTCGAGTCAGAAGCTACGATGTGTCTTGATGAGTATTACCAGCGCCATTTTTTGCCCTGGTGCCAAGTCTATCAAAAGACCTATTCTTCACATCGTTCTTTATACAAAAACCATTTGAAAGATCGATTAGGGGACATGCATGTCAAAGATATCTCGAACAAACACATCTATAGTCTGGTCATGGATCTCCATAAAAACAATTACAGCAAGAGCTTCATTAACAAATCCGTGCAACATTTTCGCAGTGCACTAAAGAAGTCTGAGCAATTATGTGAAATTGAAACCCATAGCAGCCTGAAAAATACTGTTAGCCTGCCGAGGGCCGCTCCCAAAAAAGAGCGCTTTTTGAGCGACAGGGAGGCTCGCCGCCTGCGTGATTTTGTTCACATGAACGGCGAAGATGAGGTTGTCCTGTTAATTGGTTTTCTGATGTACACCGGCGCGCGTCGACACGAGGCCATGAATTCCGAATGGCAGCACATAAATCTTGGTGACAAAGATTGGTATGTGCCGATCACCAAATCCGGCAAGCCGCGCCATATTGTTCTCAATGGAAAAGCAATTGAAATTATACAGAGAGCGGAAAAATTACAGCTCAAAAAACATGGTCATATCATGCAATGGTTATTTGTGAATCCTCAAACACATAAACCCTATCGATGCATTTTCCACAAATGGAATAGAATTCGCAATGAACTTGGCTTGCAGAACATGCGCATTCACGATTTGCGCCACAGCTTTGCCAGCACGCTCGTCAACAACGGGGCAACACTTTACGAGGTCCAAAAACTCCTCGGACATTCGCGATCAGCCACCACAGAGCGCTATGCGCATCTTGCAAACCACAGATTGCAGCGTGCTGCCAGTTTGATCGACAAAGCCTATTCGTGAAAATTGCAAGGCACAGTGCCGCACAGCCTATTTGATGGCGTAAAGCTTCAGCACGACGGTTGACGCTTCTCGCGCGCCAACGCCGACAAACAACAAATTGTTCATCCAGGCATATTGTGCATCCCCGGTCTCCAAACGGGCATGGGTGCGCATGTAGTATTGGTCCGGTGCAACTTTCTCTCCCCGCCCAATCGCTGCAATCACCTCTGGCGGTCCGTGGCGAAACCCGTAATTGACCACTTCAATCGTAGCACCATCGTCCGTTTCAATCGCATAGCGCGTGTCAAGCTCGGCGAGGCCATCGGCAAAAATCGTTTGCCAATCAGCGCCCAAGTTCAGAACCTTACCACTGAAATGAGGGCCAGAAGCTCGGCCACCAATGATCGGAATTATGCGCCGCTGCCCAGCACGACCCGCTCCCAGCTCACGAATAGGATCAAGTTCAACTTGCAGATCACAGAAAAACTCTAACTTCGGCTCTGGCAACATCCTATGAACTTTCTCTTGAAAACTGTTTACCAATATAACAATTTATTATATATGTTTGGCAATAATTTTTTGGCCAGGCATGACGAAGATACCAGAACACCATCCGAGCCCGGATCTTGAAGGTCTGATCGGTTACAATCTCAAACGAGCCTATGTCACGGTGAGCGATGATTTTCGCCGCGCCCTTAAACACGACAATCTCTCCCCGCGCCTGTTCTCGGCTTTGGCCTTGGTAAAAGCACATCCCGGCCTGTCCCAAAGCGCTTTAGCGCGTCAATTGGGTATTGAAAGATCCGGCATCGTCGCCATGATTGATGAATTGGAAGGTCGAGGCTATGTCATCCGTAAACCTGTGCCGCAAGACCGGCGCAGACAGGCGCTTCAACTGACGCCGGCTGGCGAAGAGGCATATAAGATTGCCCTTGGCAAAGTCCAAGCCCATGAGGCCCGCCTGTTGGGCGGCCTTGATGCGGGTCAACGAGACGCATTGATATCGATTTTGCAAAAAATCCGATATCAAAAGACATAAAGTGCACCTTTTGGGCGAGGGACCCAGCCGCCCCCTCCCAAAACTAGCGCGATTGGCAAGAGGTGTATATGGTGAGTGATTTTTGGACGCCAGAGTTTAACATTACGCATCGCCCCGATGGCACAATTCTAATGGCCAATGCTGATCCCTTGATGGGCTATTTGCCGACCCTTGCGGATTACCTCGACAAATGGGCGGCGGACACGCCGGATACGATTTTTCTGGGATGCCGCGATGAGCAGGGGCAATGGGAAACCATCACCTATGCTGAGGCACTTCATCAAACCCGTTGTGTGGCATCCGCTTTGCTTGCACTGGGGCTTTGCGCAGACAGACCACTCGTGATTTTGTCAAAAAATAGCTTGGCCCATGCGGTGATGGGATTGGCCTGCCTCTATGTTGGCATTCCCTATGCGCCGGTGTCTCCAGCCTATTCCCTGCTGTCGCAAGACCATAAAAAGTTGAAGGATATTGCACAGCTCCTCCTGCCAGGCGCCGTGTTTGCCGATGATGGCGCAGCTTTCGCACCCGCCATTTTGGCCGCATTTCCCTCAGAGTGTCAGGTTATAAACGTCACGCCTGGTCAGCCCAACGCGTTGCAATACAAAGACCTGTTAAACTATGATCCGAAGGGGGCGGATGCCGCGCGCGCTGCCATCTGCGCAGATGATGTCGTGAAATACCTCTTTACCTCTGGCTCCACCGGCGCGCCCAAAGCGGTGATAAACACCAATGGCATGATCTGCGCCATGCAGGCGATGGTACGCGATTGCTACAGGTATTTGGAAAAAGAGCCTCCGGTGGTGCTCGATTGGGCGCCATGGAACCATACAGCCGCGGGCAATAAGGTCTTTTATCTCGCGCTCACAAACGGCGGATCCTATTACATTGACCATGGCCGTCCCGTTCCTGGGCAAATCGATCAAACCCTGCGCAATCTGAATGAAATTGCCTGCACTTGGTATTTCAACGTACCGATTGGCTGGGACCTTTTGGTGCCAGAACTGGAACGTGATGCAGATTTGGCAGCGACGTTCTTTTCCAAATTGGGAATGATGTTTTACGCCGGCGCCGGCTTGTCACAACAAACATGGGACCGGCTGCAAGCCATTGCGCGCAAAACCACTGGGCGCGACGTGCTGCTCGCCACCTCTTTGGGTGCCACTGAAACCGCGCCCTTTGCCCTTGCCTGCACGCAAATTCAGGATAAATCTGGCAATGTTGGGGTGCCTGCAAGGGGCCTGTCGATGAAACTTGTGCCCCATGGTGGGACACTCGAACTGCGCCTCAAAGGCCCGAGCATCACCCCCGGATATTACAAAAATCTTGAAAAAACTGCAGAAGCTTTTGACGAGGAGGGTTATTACTGCATGGGCGATGCCTTGCGTCCAGCCGATCCAGAAGACTTAACCCAAGGGTTTTTCTTTGACGGACGATTGGCGGAAAACTTCAAACTCAGCACGGGGACCTGGGTGTCTGTCGGTGCGCTGCGTACCAGCCTGGTGAATACCATGCAGGGGCTCGTGCGCGATGTGGTGATCGTCGGCGAAAACAGGCCAGAATTGGGCGCGTTGTTGCTTCTCTCACAGACGGGGAAATCTCTCAGTCCGACGGAACGGGACCAGCGTATTGCCGCTCTATTGAGCGATGCGGCACAGCGCGCAACTGGATCGGCCAGCCGGGTGACACGCGCCACGGTTTTGCCGCAAGAGCCGAGCTTTGACCGAGGCGAGGTGACCGAAAAAGGTTCGCTGAACCAGCGCGCGATGCGCCGCGCTCATGAGCAGATCATAGAGGCTCTTTACCGAGGCGCCGGCGAAGTTTACCTGGCAAAACTCTAACCGCCCATCACCCAAACGAGCCAGAGGGTGATCGACGGGAAACAGGTCAAAAACACAACCCGAATAAGGTCCGTAACAACAAAAGGCAAAGCGCCCCGATAGGTCTCCGAAATAGGTGTCGTTTTGGCCATATTGTTGATGATAAAGAGATTCAGCCCAACCGGTGGTGTGATCAATCCGACCTCAACCACAATAAGCACCAAGATGCCAAACCACAGGCCGAAATCATTGTAACTCATGCCAAAATCGAGAACGGAGACAATGGGAAAAACGATAGGCACCGTGAGCAAGACCATCGACAGGCTATCCATGATGCAGCCGAAAAGCAGGTACATCAGCAAGACAAGGGTCAAAACCAACCAAGGCGAGAATCCTTGCTCCCCCACCCAGGCCGCGGTCGATTGCGGCAATTGGGTCAAGGACAGGAAGTTGTTGTAAATTCCCGCTGCCAGAATAATGAAAAAAATCATTGCGGTTGATGAGGCCGTAGACAGGATCGCCTCTTGCAAACGTCCCCAGCTCATCTGACCGCTCGACCATGCGATGAGCCCTGTTCCCGCGGCCCCAACCGCGGCGGCCTCTGTCGGGGTGAAAATACCGCCGTAGATTCCGCCAACAACGCCGGCGAAAATCGCCACGACCGGCCAAACAGTGCCCAGCATTTTCAAACGATCCGGCCAGGCCACCCGCGGGCTGACCGCAGCCGCATTCGGCCAAACGCGCATCCAGATTGAGATCGCCAATATATAACCAAGCGCAGCCAAAATACCGGGAATAAGGGCAGCAACAAAAAGTTTCGCAATATTTTGTTCCGCGAGGATCGCATAGATCACCAAAATGACAGAAGGCGGGATCAAAATGCCCAACGTACCCCCTGCCGCCAATGCGCCGGTGGACAGGGAATCGGGATAGCCGAAGCGGCGCAATTCAGGCAAGGCCACCTGCCCCATTGTTGCGGCTGTCGCGAGCGAGGAGCCACAAATCGCGCCAAACCCAGCACAGGCCCCGACCGCTGACATCGCCACACCGCCTTTGCGATGGCCAAGAAAGCTCTCAGCGGTCTTGAACAAAGAGGCAGACATCCCCGACAGGGTTGCAAACTGTCCCATCAGCAAAAACAACGGGATAATTGAAAACGAATAGTTTGAAAACGTGCCATAGGTGAGCGTTTTTAGTTGGTTCAACGTCATCGCCGTTGAGCCGATGACCATATAGGTACCCGCAACGCCCACCCCGATCATGGCCAAGCCAATTGGCGCGCGTAGGAAAATGAGAACCAAAAGAACGGGAAACGACCAGAGTGCGAGGTCAAAGTTCGTCATCATCTACTCCTCAAACCCGGCCAAACGTCGGGCGGCGCGTATCACGCAAAATATGGCGACCAGAACAAAACCCAAGGCGCCAATCAAGGCCAATGCATAGCCCTGCCAAACGGGAATCTGCGCAATAAGCGTCGTCTCACCATAGGTGATTTTGTCCTGCATACCCAAGTAAAGCCGCTGGGACCCGACTGTGGCGACAAATGCCATGGCCAGGTTGAACAGCAAATCCAACCCCTGGTTGATGCGGCGCGGAATGGCCCATTGGAAAAGATCCACCCGGGCGTGAGTCTCGCGCAATTGCGCCAAGGGCAGAAAGGCAAAGACAGCCGCCGAAATTCCAATTTCGGTAATATCATAAATCCCACGAATTGGGCCGATGCCGATATCCAAAGGCACAAAGACGCGACCAATAATTGACAGGCATGTAAGTACGATCAAAA
>Ga0209194_1002369_pt1 | contig 10169 bp, 7 predicted proteins | sample COGITO_mtgs_1004_FD_184787 | JGI IMG/M metagenome (GOLD analysis project Ga0209194, IMG submission 184787) | Pelagic marine microbial communities from North Sea - COGITO_mtgs_100413 (SPAdes) (version 2) | ecosystem: Environmental > Aquatic > Marine > Epipelagic ...
AGTGGTGGAATCAAAGGTAAAACAAACAAACTCTCAGCTAACTATTGGAGCCGTAAGGCTTGGGACTGCTAATGTCAATTTCTCACAGAACTAACCGCCTTAAACTCGTAGGTCAACCATCGGTTGAGCAATTATATAATGGACGTTATAGACTGTCCATATCTTGCAGTACGATAAACAGTCGTGAGGATTGGTATAGTGAAAACAGGGATCGCATTTTCCCGAACTTCGGAAGCCTACAGTCAGCGGAGATGTCAATTGATGGTCTTGCTCCTCGCACAGGTGAAGCATATGATAATATGCGGCTCACTAAAGTTGAGTCCGGCAACCGATCCGGTATGGGTAAAGTAGGGGAATACAATGTAGAACTTACATATGAAACCCTTACGAACACCTTTGTACAGAACGCATCCGATAAGGTTGATTTTGAGATCAATGGTTTGATGCGGATTACTAGATCAGTTATAGCAGTAGAGGGGGCAGAATACCTGAAGGAGGTTGGTACAGGATCATCCATAACAAGCGCGGGACACGGGAATCCTAACGAGCCCGTGACTCTTTACTTGGCTAGTGCTGTGGAAACTTCCAAGAGGGACTACGAGGTTGGTTATGTAGAAGTAATTGAAACCTGGCTTCAAGCTGGCATCATAAATAGGGGAACCGTGGACATCGACAATGGGACACTCAAGCAGCGAGTAACGAGTTACTTGGCAATAGAACCTACGGCAATTGGAGTTGTTACAAGTCGTCAAGTTGGATCATTTGAGGGGCTATCGACATTTACTATTACTGAAATACTATCTCCAGATGGAACCAGTATTATATCCGAGGACCCCAAGTTGATTAGTAGCAATAGCAGTATGCGACCATTTCCAGTACCAGGTTTAATTCGATTAAAGGAAAGTGAGAGAAAAATAACCAAACTTAAAACTAATACGATACCAGCAACAGAATATGAAACGGACTCAATCAATTATTCATTTGAACTTTTTGGTCCAGTGGATTCAATTAGCAAGTATACTACCTACGAGTTTATTCAAACTGAATCAGAAATCCAAACAGAAGACTACACATACAATGGCGCACGAGGACTTTGGTCGCCGCCAAGTTGGGCAAGAAGTACAATATCAGGGATAGATATTTCTGGAAAACCATTCAGCGTATCTAAGGCATATCGTGGATATAGGGCTCCATCAAATTTATTGTCATTTGCACAAAGAGAAGATACCGTGTACACGGGTTTCAGAGGTCCGTACACAAAACAAGTAAGTCGTCTCCTCTCTATCGATGGCAATCTAATTAGTTCATTGTTCATAGATGGATATGAAATGTCTGATAAAGTTCCACCAATAATTAAAATAAGTGGAGGTCCAGAAGATCCAGTTGGAAATACGTATGTAACAGATGTAAAAATTACTCCGGACTTTGTGGATGACGACAATATACAGTATTACAAAAAATATATTACTACAGCTTACGTTAATGCAGAAGTCATAGATGAAGCTGACGTTAGTAATATTGCAAACAACCGACTTTCTTCCTATACGTTTGTAAGCGAGTCAAATGGAAATCTCTCTATTACACTGGATCCAACTCTTCTAGCATCAGAGGATAATTTTTACGTTGGAGCGCAAATTGAAATTTACCCAAGAAACAAAGACGCCGCAAACAAATTCCAAGAATTGCAAAGATTTACAGTTTATGACTACGATTCAATTAACAATAAATTATTACTAAAACCTCGACCAGGATATACTGTTCCCGGTCAATTGGTTGGTTTGTATGACGGAACTGGCGATGTATCCGTCAATGAAAGTTATGATTTTGCTCGCTTATCAATCACCAAATATGCAACAACGGGTACAATAACAAAGGTACGGGGAGCATATGTATGGATTGATTCAGCCAATAACACTGGCCCAGCAGCATATGTTGGTTGGACATTTAAAATAACTAGCGGTGAATTTGATGGGGACACATATACTATAGTGGAGAGTTATAATGGAGTAATAAGACTATCTACTGGCACTGGTCCCAACTCCTCAGTAGGCACGACGTTTGAATTAATCCCACCACAATCATTCTAATGCCAGTAACTAGCGCACAAAGATTTTGGCATAACGCTGCAAGAGAAGGAGAGCGTCAGGAGCAACAGGCTGAGGAAAGGAACGCATCAAATCGTCAGCGCAGGCGCCAAGATGACAGGGGGTTCAATAGAGCCCTAGGTAGACTTGAGGACTCCTACGACCAAGCTATTCGCAATGCCAATAACACGAGGGACAAACGTAGGCTAAAGAGAGAGCTAGATGAAAGGATAGACAAGGCAATTAGCGATAGAGAAAGGGCCGATAATCCCACTGACAAAAACACAAAGATTGATGATGACAGCACTGATCAAACTGGAAGCAATCCAGAGAATGGTGACGGTGGATCTTCCGACGGTGGTGGTGGGCTTCCAGATGGTTTCGAGGAAGAGCGCATTGATATTGTTGATGCTTTAAACAATCCATCATACCGGTGGTTTTTAACCAAGTTTGATTAATGCCTATACTACGAGCAGGCCCTTGGGGCAACTTGAATAGTCCGCACGAGGATGAAGCTGACCCAGAGGAATCTCCTTATAGCCCAGTAAATTGCGGAAGAAACAATTGGCCAAATCAAACTTGGGGTGCTGTTGCCACTGCTGAAGATATTGATATTGAACCTTTTCCCTATTCAAGTGTCGTAGGTTTTAATGAAACAGTAACAGGAAGAACTGATCTCGGGGGAATTAGTTTTGTCTTTTGCTATCAAGCTACAGCAGCTTTTAACATTGAATTTAATTGGAGTTTTAGTCTCGATGCCGCAGGACTTCCTGATCTTGGTTGGGATTACATTACAATTGAAGGAAACAATGATTCTTATTTTGAAACTCCCAATAATTCTGGAACTAAAACCATTCAATTACCCGCATCTACTTTTGGAGAATTTTCTTGTTTTGTAGCCATTGGATCCCCTGACATAGAAGATATAGAAGCGTCACTATCATAATGAAAAATGTTTACAAATTCTTTCAATTTCCAAATGGTTCAGTAATTCCATTAATCCCAAAGTGCGGCCTAACATCTACTAATTCAGCAATTTTTAAACAGCTCATCAAAGGTGGTAATTTTAACCATAAATTATTACGACCAGTATACAAGCACGACAACAAGCCAGCACTTGCACCCATTAGGGACGCAGTAGAACGCTTTAAATCAGCAGTATATCAAGTTAACAAGGGAGATCAAAGCATTACGGTGGACGAGATACTGGACGGGCTAGAGGCAGGAACTTACAGAAACCAGCACTTTCAATCACAGACAGATATATTAAAGGGATGCGAGGGCTGCGAGTCAGTCAAGCTTTACAGGTTCCCGGAGGACTTCCAACAGATGCTAATTGACGGAGGACTAGAACCACTTAGCGAGCATCGGAACAAATCAACAGATAAACCAGAACTCACAGAAGAACAGGAAACTAGAGTACGAGCATTGTATGCTGACGACATAGCATTACGCGCAACCCTTGACACGTAATTTTAAAAACCTAACCCCTTATGCTATAATAGCCATACAAGTACAAACACGTAATATTATGAATGACAACTTTCTATATGGTGGAAATCCGAAAACTGATGTTCGGGCCTTTCAAAACAAACAGCGAGCAGATGATCAGGAGTTTCTGAGGCGACGGAATAACCCAGGTATGACTAACGACTTTCCATATAAAGAATGGGTAGACAGAGCCGACCAATTCCTCGGTGCTGATCGCGATTCACCGAAGCAGGCTACCGCGTACAATCAGGCAATCAAGGACACTTCAGATAGGATCAAGCGACATCTCGGCATTTCTCCTAGCCAGCAGGTTATTGATCCCGCGTATGATCGGATGCTCAATCGTGCACGGATGCTTGGCAATAACCCAGGTATGGTTGAAGATTTAAAAGATCAGATGGCTAGACAGCGATACGATCAAAGGATGGCAGCAGCTAGGGCTCGTACCCCAGAGGCTCAACAGTACGCAGCTGAAAAAAAGATGTTTAAGCGTACGGGTCAACGTACTGGTTCGCTACTGGAGGATTACCTAGAGGGTCAACGTGAGCAGCAAATGTCACAACCTGAAAACGTTGCCAATCGAGCACAGCAGCTAATGGACACTTACCTCCAAACAGCTCAGAGGGGTGGCCAAGGTGGGCAGTATCAAAAATCGCAAGCAAATACTTTGAATATGCTTCGAGATACACTGGGCAGACTTGATCCCACATCAACTGAGCCCTTGGACTTCAGGACTCAAAACATATTTGATCTTACTTCTGGATTCTTACGAGACCAACAACAACAACAAATACAATCACAGTTAAGTGGGCTTTTCGACCGTCCAGCGGCACAACCATTGACTGGTTTTTCTCAGGGTCCAATGACACAACCCATACAAGGCGCACAGAACCCAATGCGCGATCAATTTGGTCAGTACAAGGGAGTACCCGCAGGTGCTCAAAGCTCGATGAACCAAGGGCTGTTAGGATCACCCAACGTACCAGGAGCACCCACCACACGTGCTAACAGAATGAATGCTCCCCTTGGTTTTTCTGCCCCTCAAAATATGCCTAGTGATTTTCAAAACCAGTATGGCCTTAGCCAATTGCGGTATTAATTAAACAAATAGTATTATGTACGAATTTTCAAATCAAATTTTTGGTGGAGGCGGAGGTTACTCACCCTCATTGTCCTACGACCCGAGTTCTGCTTTCAATGTAGAGCCTTCAATGGATTACTCCTTTGAGCCGGATTACTCTTCCTTTAATCCGAACTCATTTATGGATTACTCCTTTGAGCCGGATTACTCCTTTGATCCGTTTATGGATTACTCCTTTGAGCCGGATTACTCCTTTGAGCAAGATTACTCCTTTGATCCGTTTATGGGTGACTCATATAGTGGCCCCGTCGCCACACAAAATGGTACTCTGATTGGTGTGCCAGATTTCAATGAGGAATACATCATACCACAGGCAGCACAGGCATTTGGCAATGTTCCAGTAAATATGCCGCCAAATCCGCTTGATCCCAACCCACAGCTTCAATTTTTAGGTAGTCAACCAAATCAAGTGTCATCTTCGAAACCAGCAGTAACAACTTCTGCGGATGAGGGAGGATTCTTTTCTCCGGGTGGCTTTGGTTATGAATACTTAGGTGGCCGTCTCGGTGAAACTATTGGACAATTCTTAGGTGAGCAAAAGTATGGAACTGGACTTGACGTTGAGGGTGGAGTCACTGGCAGACCACTTAACCCACGTGGTCTACCAGGTCAAACCGCTACATTGGGTGCTAGTGCTTTGGAGTTAATTGGTGATTACGGAATTTATCCAGTTGTAACAGCAGCTCAAGTAGTGCCTGAATATGTAACTGGTTTGGATCTAACTGACAGTAGCCTAATTGATACACCTGCAGCCGCAGTGCAACCAGCCGCACCAGAAATACCACAAGGTGCTCCCGGCAGCCCTCAAGCATTCTTTGAGGAGTACCGATCAAAAGGACCGTTGACACCAGAGCAAATTGCAAGGGGCGAAGCGGAAGCTGCACGTATGGGTACGACATTCAACCCAGAAACAGGATTCTCAAGGGATCCATTGCTGCAATTCCAACAAGCTCAACAGGGACGCGTAGCACCATCACAAGCTTTATCCGGGTTTGCACCTATGGGCGTAGAAGAGACTCGTGCTCGTCTTGGTGGTCGTACCCTCAATCAGTATTTAAATGCCCCTGATGGTACAGAGGGTGTATACGGATTACGTACTGACCCACAGGGTCGTATGATCCCTAGTCGTGAAGGCGAGCAAGCTACAGGTGGACTTTCGGACTACGAAAAAGCGTCAGCGGAACGTTACGCCAGAATGGACGAACGTAAACGCCGTCCAGGTGAGAGCCGGACTCAGCGTGACACTAGACTGGCTCAAGGGGAAACCGAGCGGACATTGTACGGCGGTTACACCGAAGCGCAGCTCCGGGACTTATTCGGACCACAGAACCTACGTGCAGCCAAAGCCAAGTTGAGTGCTGGGGTTGATCCAATTACTAATAAGCGTCTTTCCGATGAACGTCGCGATGCGTACGATGATGCCCTAAAGACACAGATCCTGGAGGAGAGACTGATTAATTACAGACAAGAAGATCCAGATAAGTTTGAGAAGGCACGAGTCCTCGTTGAAAAGATGATACAATCAAATCAGATTGCACCACAGGATGGTAATCAATATATGCTTCGCGCCCTGAACCTTGATAAAAAGTCCTTCGATGAAGGTAGCGAGTCAGCTCTTATGAAGATTATACGTGGGGTTGGCGAAGGGTCCGAGGGTAATGCTGGTGGATCCGAAGGTAGGTCAGACATACCCCAGGAGGCTATTGATGCTCTTCGGTCCAATCCATCTAAGGCATCTGAGTTCGACCAATACTTTGGACAAGGTTCATCAGCTCAATTCCTATAATAACTAAATGGCAAACTACTTTGCACAATTCGATAAGCAGCCAAGCACCTCAACTCCAAGGGAAAGTGATTCATCGAATTACTTTGCTCAGTTTGATGCTGGTTATCAGGAACCCGTAGTTGCGGATGAAGAGCCATCGAACTACTTTGCTCAGTTTGATGCTCGTCAACCTGAGGAAGACGAAGGCAACACGGCCGCTGAGTACGCTGCTGGTTTTGCTACCGATATAGCCATATCTGAGGGTGGACGACTTGGCGGTGCTGCTCTAGGAACAGCAATTCTTCCAGGTGTTGGCACTGCTGCCGGTTATATCATTGGAGGACTTGGTGCTGGTGCTCTTGGTTCTATTGCTCGTCAGCGAATACTTGATCCAGATGGAGAGTTAAGCTACGGCGACATTGTAAGTTCCGCATTAATCAACCTTATACCCGGAGGAAAGGCTGGTAAGCCTCTAGTAAGTGCAGTAGGCCGTCAAGCCGTAGCTGGTGCAACCATATCTACTGGAGCCATTGCGGCGGAAGGACTCATCGATGAGGGAGAACTACCCACACTTGAAGAGTTAGGTGCTGCTGGACTGAATGGTGCTGTTCTAGGTGCTGGTCTCGGTATTACTGGAGAAGCGTTCAACAAGGCTTACAGTAAGTTTGGTGGAATGCCAACACGCCGTCTCACTGAAGCGTTTAAAATCGGTGACCCCGATGCCAAGCTACTGGTGGAAAGAACGGAGATGACGGGCAAGGAATACGCCGAGATGCTACCGAAGAACTTCAATGATCTAAAGTTGGGCATCAGTGATGCTTACAGTGATGAGATGATCCGCGCTCGTGTCCTACAGGATGTAGTAGCAGGTGGTCAAATCAAACAGAAGGATGCTCCGCTAAAGGTGAAGTCCGATGATAGTGACTTCTATATGCAGCGACGACTATCCAGCCAGCACATAGCGGAGAAAGCTGAAGAGGCTCAGAAGCTTGTTGAGCTTGATGGTAACTTTATGATGGCGAAGGCCCAAGAAATAGGCAGTGAACCCGAAATTCTTTCTAGGTCAGTAAATGAGTACCTGTACGCCAAGCACGGCATTGCTTATAACAAAGCTAATAAATCTAAGTTTGGGGGCGATGGTGCAGCGGGGCGCAGCACACAGGAGTTCAATGACATCATTAACCGCTTTGAATCCCAGGGCCTGAACACTCAACTCAAGGAGTCCATCGAATTACGACGGGATTTATCCAAGAGGATTCTCAATACACTAGAGGGTGGAGGATTGATCAGTAAGGTCGATGCCAATAACCTTCGCAAGAAGTTCCCGGACTACGTACCTCTGAATCGTATAATGGAAACCGATGAACTGGCGGATGTAGTGTCCAGTGTAAGTGGTCGTGCCGGACGATACGAGACTACATCAAGTGGAATACGTCGAGCCAAGGGTTCGGAGTTAGAGGTTGATGATATTTACAAGAATGTATTTGATAACTTAATCAATGCTACCCAGCGAGCTGAGGTCAATAAAGCCAACCAAGCCTTTGTGCGATTGATCCGCGATAACCCAGCAACTGCTGGTGGAATAGCTAAAGTAACTAAGCCACAGGTAATTGGAACTAGGCTGGTAAAGGACACCTCGGAGTCAGCTAATACGCTGAGGCAGATGGGACAGAAGGTTCCATCCAAGAAGGTTCCTATTTACAAGGACGCTGACAAGAATACATTGACGGTGTTTGAGAACGGCAAGCCATTACATATTGAGATCAAGGATCCCAAGTTGGCTGCTGCACTCAAGGGAACCAACAAGCAACAAGTCCAAGGGATTTTAAAAGGAGCAATGGCCGCCAATAGATTCCTAGGTGGTCTATATACTAGATTCAATCCTGAGTTTGTTGTACCCAATCTGGTTCGTGACCGATCTGAAGCATTTGTTAATTCAATGGCGAATATGCAATTAGGTAAAGCGGCTAAGTTGCTGAACCCTGTTACTGCATTTAATGATGATGTGCGTACTATCCGTAGAAACCTACTGGGCAACAAGGCACAACCAGGAACACGGCAAGCCGAACTAGATAAGATGTATGCGGAGTTCGTTGAGGCTGGTGGTCGCACAGGGGGTCTTGGCCTATCGACAATTCAGGACATCAATGACAGCATCAAGAAGCTTAGTGGGAAAATAAATCAGCCAACTAAATCCAGAGCCAAGGACTTCAACCAATGGGTAAACCGAGTCAATGAGTACTTCGAGAATGCAACTAGATTTGCAGTGTATCGTAACGGTAGAGCCGGTGGTATGACCAAGGATCAAGCTGCTTTCGCTGCTAGAAATAGTTCTTTTGATCCGAACCTGCAAGGTTCTCAAGGCGACACACTGAGGGCATTATACTTGTTTAGTAATCCTGCTATTCAAGGTGCGAAGAACTTCCTGCGCAGTATGAATCCGCGCAAGCACCCATTGGTGGCTACATCCGTAATGGCTACCTTGGGTTCTACTGCTTACACTCTGGATCGATGGAACTCAAGTATTGATGAGGACTGGAGAGAGAAGATACCTGAATTTAAGATCAATAAGCATATGACTATCGTACGTGGTAAGAACCCCGACGGTAGTTTGGATTACTTCTCCATCCCCATTGGTTACTCAATGGTTCCATTCAAGATCGCTGCTGACTACGGTCAACGGATTATGTTTGGTGACGACGAGAACATCGACGTAAAAAAGGTGGCTAGTGATCTATCGAAGAATATCATTGATTCATACAATCCTATGGGTGGATCGCCGATACCAACTGTGCTGAGACCGTTTCACGACATAGCTAGAAATAAAGATGGACTGGGTAGGGACATTCGACCTCACTGGCTTGAGCAGGAGAATATGTCAGCGGTAGAAAAGATTCATCCTTGGACGGCACGTACACAGGGTGGCGAGCTGGCAATGAACCTCGCTGAACAGCTAGAGGATATGGGGCAAGAGGTATCGCCTGAGACTTTGCTGTACTTGTACCAGAACTATACTGGCGGGCCGGGTACAACGGTAAAGAGAATCTTCAACGTAACCTCTAAGATGTGGAACGGAGAGAAGATTAATCGGTCCGATGTTCCTATCCTTCGTAGATTCTACGGGGAGACATACGCTAAGTCTTTTGAGATGCGTACAGGTGATCAACAGATCCTTGATAATGTACAGAAGCAGGACAAGACTACAGCGGCCAAAGCAAGTCGGATTGCTAATGTATACAAGCATAAGATCAAGGGGGCAGATAGTCGCCCAGAGATTGCTAGAATCCTTCAAGATATGTCGGTTGATCAGGATGTAAATGAGTCCGTGATACGACGAGTTGAAAGATTTATAAAGGATGATGCTGCCGGTATTACGTCAGCAGATCGTCAAGTAAAATCTTTATCAAAGGCTGCACGTGCTCAGTACTTCGTGAAGCGTATCGAGGGTATGGAGCGGGAACAAGCTGCCAGATATATACAGGAGCAGATTGATCGCAAGGTTCTATCTAGTGGAGTACAGGAGTTAATGCTTGATATGCAATCCTTCAAGGATGCGTTCAGTAAGTAACGAAAAGCCCCGTCCTCCACATAAAAAGGACGGGGCTACCGTAACGAAACAAGGAATCAAATAGGACATAAACCGATCCCGCTGCGGATTACTCCAACAGCTTACCTTGTTATTTCAGTG
>Ga0209194_1002371_pt1 | contig 10168 bp, 10 predicted proteins | sample COGITO_mtgs_1004_FD_184787 | JGI IMG/M metagenome (GOLD analysis project Ga0209194, IMG submission 184787) | Pelagic marine microbial communities from North Sea - COGITO_mtgs_100413 (SPAdes) (version 2) | ecosystem: Environmental > Aquatic > Marine > Epipelagic ...
ATCGGTTCGGCCGAATTTGCCGATCTGTATACCAACAAGGTTACCGGTTTCTTTTCACTGTCTAACCACTCGGTCAACATCAATGATCCAGTGGCCGCCGAAGTTATGGCATGGCGCAGTGACTGCGAATCAACCGTTCGTGTCCATTCTGAAATCAAGGCTGATGGTATCTTAAGTGCACTTTACAGTGCCTCTGCTGAAGTCCTAAACGGCACGACTACGCCAAAAGAGGCCGGCGCGGAAGTCCAAGCGGTAATGGGCGCCAACTAAATAAAGCCCCGAATGAAGGACCCTCTGGGTCCTTCTTATTAGGATTCCTATGAATAAATTCCCCTGGCATTTGGTCGTTTTTTTAGCCCCGGCCTTTATTATTTACGGTGTTTTCAGTGCCCTGCCACTGGCCGACACACTCCGTTTAAGCATCTTTACCGAGGATAGTTTCGGAGTCCGCAGCTTTCTCGGCTGGGGCAACTATGAATTTGTGTTTCAGGATGCGCTGATGAGTCAGGCCTTTTGGAATGCCCTCTGGGTAAACTGCAAGTTTTTCTTTATCAATATGATCATTCAAAATCCTATTGCCTTACTGCTGGCGGCCCTATTGGCCACCGGACGAATTCGCGGCGTGGCCTTTTATCGCACCGCTATCTTTCTACCGACCCTGTTGTCGGTGGTCATTGTCGGTTTTGTCTGGAAACTGATGTTAAGCCCAGTGTGGGGTGTAGGCGAAACCCTGATGGCGATGGTCGGCTTGGAAGACTACTTTGGCCCCTGGTTGGGTATGCCGGAAAGCTCGCTCATTACCGTCTCATTAATCTCTGTGTGGCAATATATTGGCCTGCCGATGATCCTGATTTACGCGGCCCTGATCGGTATTCCCGACGAGTTACTCGACGCCGCCTATGTCGACGGCTCTAAACCATTGCGGACCTTCTTCGCGATTCAGTTGCCGCTGATCTATCCCACGCTCGGCCTAGTTACCATCCTCACCTTTGTCGGCAACTTCAATGCCTTCGATCTGATGTACAGCGTCTATAGCGGGGCCGGCGGTGGACCGGAACAGTCGGTCGATGTCTTAGGTACCTTTTTTTACCGGACCTTTTTCGGTTTCGCCAGCCAGATTGGCAGCACGACCATGGGGGCCACAGTTGCCTCACTCATGTTCCTGGTGATTTGTGTCGGGGTCGGACTGTATTTTTACTTTGTCCAACGCAGATTGCTGCGTCACCAATTCTAAGGATACCCTATGATACGTCTGCGTAATCTGGCTCGACCGGCCTTAGTCCATGCGGTATTGCTGTCTTATACGGTACTCGCATTGTTCCCGATATTTTTGGTGATCATCAACTCCTTTAAGAGTAAACGGGCCATCTTTAACGACCCGCTCGCTCTGCCGACGCCGGCGACCTTTTCCCTAGTGGGCTATGAAAAGGTGCTCCAGGAATCGGAGGTACTGACTTTTTTCGCCAATAGTTTGATCGTCACCCTGGTGTCCCTCTTGCTAATTCTTACCTTCGGCGCGATGGCGGCCTGGGGCCTGTCGGAGTATAAGTTTCGCGGCAACCGCTGGCTTTACTTTATAATGGGCTTTGGCATTATGGTGCCGATCCGCTTGGGCACGGTCAGCATCCTCAGCACCATGGTATCGCTCAATTTAACCAACACATTGACTGCCTTAATTCTGGTCTATACGGCCCAAGGTTTGCCCTTGGCGGTGTTTATTTTGGCGGAATTTATGAACCAAATTCCCAAGGATTTAAAAGAGGCTGCGCGCTGTGATTCGGTCAGCGAATATAAGATATTTGCGCAAATCATTGTGCCACTGATTCGTCCGGCTATAGCGACAGTTGCGGTGTTTTCGATGATCCCGATCTGGAACGATCTGTGGTTTCCCTTGATCCTGGCACCGGGCAGTTCGACCCAGACCATTACCCTAGGCGTACAACAGTTTATCGGTCAATACACCACCAATTGGAACGCTGTCTTGGCTTCGTTAAGCCTTGCGGTGCTGCCGGTGGTCGGTTTGTATTTCGTTTTTTCTCGTCAACTCATTCGCGGCATTACCTCCGGTGCGGTCAAATAACAAGGGTTTCCCATGGCAAATGTATCTCTTCACAAGATTGGCAAGCTCTACGGTAAAACTCGGGTGTTGTCGGATATCAATCTGACTATCGACGAAGGCGACTTCGTGGTCTTGGTCGGGCCCTCTGGTTGCGGTAAATCCACGCTGCTGCGCATGATGGCGGGTTTGGAACCCATTACCGAAGGCGAACTGCAAATGGAAGGTGAGCGAGTCAATCACTGGACACCGTCGGAACGCAAGATTGCGATGGTCTTTCAGTCTTATGCACTCTACCCCCACATGAGCGTCTATAAAAACATGGCCTTTGGCCTAAAGGCGAACAAGCTCGGTAAAGATGCAATAGCGACACGCATCCAGCATGCCGCACGCATTCTCAAAATCGATGCTCTGTTAGAGCGCCTACCGAAAGAATTATCCGGTGGCCAGCGTCAACGGGTGGCCATCGGCAGGGCGATTGTGCGCGAACCGCGCCTGTTTTTATTCGACGAGCCGCTGTCCAATTTGGATGCAGCGTTGCGCGTGCAAACTCGTTTGGAGATCTCCAAACTGCACCAGCAATTGCGCGCCACCATCGTTTATGTGACCCATGATCAGGTTGAAGCCATGACCCTGGGCAACAAGATCGTCGTGCTCAATGACGGCGCCATTGCCCAAACCGGCTCGCCCTTGGAGCTTTACCAACAGCCGGCCACTGAATTTGTCGCCACCTTTATTGGCTCGCCGACCATGAACCTTTTACCCGGTCAGATTAAGGCCATCGATGCCGATGGTTGTACCATCGTGCTGTCCTGTGGCGGTGAGGTGACGGTTAATGTGCTAACCGAGCAGGCCGCGGTGGGCGATCGCGTTAAGGTCGGGATTCGCTCCGAACATCTGGCCGAAGACGACAGCCACGATCAGCGGCTCTATGGCAAGGTGAGTCTGGTTGAACATTTGGGTGAGGTGAACTTTATCTACCTGACTTTGGCCGATGGTCAGGAACTGGTCTTGCGCGGCGACGGCAACCGGGCCGTGGCCATTGGCGAGGAATTGGTGGTCTCGGCGCGCGCTGCGGACTGTTATCTGTTCGACCAGCACGGCCAGGCCTTTCTGCGCCGTTACCCTGGTAATATGCTGATCGAACCGAAGTTGGCCGCCTTGTCCGCGAGTCAGGCCTAGGCCACTGAACGCCTGGCGAGGGCTAGGTTAGCAATGGCCAACGTGGCCCTATGGTGAGGCCTTAGCCAGTTTTACCACGCCAGCCGTTCACCATCATAATTCCAAAATTGGCCGGAGTCGGCCATATCAAAGTTGATCAGAGTTGCGGCCAAGCCGCTCGCGCTCTGTTCGACACTGATGTCACCATTCGGGCCGCCCATATCCGTTCGAACCCAACCCGGATGCATCAAGTAGACGCCGATTTTTTGCGGTTTGAGCTCGACCGCCAGACATTGCATGGCCTTGTTGAGGGCCGCTTTGGAGCTGCGGTAGGCGATAGAATCACTGCGCTCGCGGGCAAGGGATCCCATGGCACTTGAAATGGTGACAATTTTGGGTTGATTGGACTTGGACAGGTTGGCCATTAAAGCCTGTGTGACGCGCATCGGCGACAGGGTATTGATCTGCAGAACGGTGAGCCAATCGTCCAAATCCAATTCGCTATACGTGTCCTCGCTGCCACCGCGAACACCGGCATTGTTGATCAGAATATCGACGGTACAATCATCCAGTGCGTCCTTCAGGCGATCTACCGACGCTTGCTCGCTCAACTCCACTATATGGGTCTCGATAGTTTTGCCCAGCTCCGCCGCCAATTGCGTCACGCGCGCCTGGGCCGCTTCATCGCGCACGGTACCGATAACCCGATAGTCCCGATCCAAAAATTCTTTAACCAGCTGAAAACCTATACCGCGGCCAACGCCGGTGATTAATATCGTATTCATAGTCTGCCCCACTTTCACCCACACAATTGCCCTAGCATGAACCTATCTAGGGTATTAACACAAACTTACCAACATGCTTTTTCTCAAGAAATTCTTGTTGCGCTTGGGCGATGGCCGTTAAGGCAAAGCTCTTGGCAAGCAGGGGCTGAATTTCACCCTGTTCGATATACCGCACTATAGCCGGAAAGACCGGTTCATCCCAGGCCGTTGTACCGATCAGGGTGAGGTCCTTAAGGTACATGTCGCGCATATCCAAGGCCACGATCGGACCGGATATAGCGCCCGAGGAGACCAGACGTCCGCCGCGCTTCAACAGTTTGAGCAGGGTCGGGAAGCCGGCGCCGCCGACATTATCCACCACCACATCGACAGTCTGTTCACCCAGTGCCGCGATGAGATCGGCAGAGCGGCCGAATAACAGGTCCGCGCCAATCTCTGCGACGCGCGCGTGCTTAGCCTCACCGGCAATGGCGATCACCCGTGCGCCCCGACGCTTGGCCAACTGCACCGCGGCTGAGCCAACACCACCGGAGGCACCCGCGATTAACACGGTTTCACCGGCCTGAACATTGGCCCGATGCAACATATTCTCGGCCGTGCCGTAGGCACAGGGGATGGTGCCCAGTTCGGCGTCGGTCCAAGCGCATCGGATCGGGAACACCTCACTGGCTTTGACTTTGACATATTGCGCAAAGGCGCCATTAAAATCCGACCCCATCCAGCTGTTGGCCAAGGATTCAAAGCCGCCATCGCGACTGCAGGGCCGGATCAGCACCCGGTTGTCGAGCAAACGGGTGTCGACATCGCTGGCAACCTGCACCACTCGACCACAGCAATCGGTACCCTGAATCAACGGAAAGGCGGTTTGTGCATTCCAACCTCCATCTGCCTGCCCCCCTGCCGAGGGGTCTGCAGCGATGTCGTTGGTCGCGCCCTGCACCGCGGCAGAATACCAGCCCAAGCGCGTGTTGATCTCGGTATTGTTTACCCCCGCGGCCAACACCTTGACCAATACCTCCCCTGGGCCGATCTCAGGCATGGGCACCTCGCTAGCGACCAGCTGATCGTAACCCCCATGGCCGAGGGTTAGGATGGCGGTCATTGAACTCTTAGGCACGTTGGGGTTCCTTCAATTGATACATGAGGTGAGCAGTTACTCTACAGCAAAAACACGCGGAATTTGCATTAACTGGCCCCCAACATTCTCTACCAGTGTTGCCACTAGAGAGCTGGCCGGGGCTTGGGCTGATCACCTCGGGCATCCAATGTCGCCCAACTGGCGGCACCAAGAATAATGATGCCACCGGTAATTTCTAACAGGGTCGGAAATTCATCGAGGATCAAAAAGGCCAGACCAATGGCATAGACCGGCTGAATCATGCCCATCAGTGATGCACGTGTTGGACCGAGATGTTTTAACGCATAGAGGTAGCCCGTATGCGGCAGCGCGACAAAGACCACGCCGAGTAAGGCGAGCAGCAACCAGTCCTGTTGGTTGGCGGACTGAACCGGTTCAAGACCAAAAAACAGACCCAGAGCCACGACCGCCGTGAGCAACTGCAACCACATTTGCATCAATGATGGGATATGGCTGGCCAAGTATTTGCTGAAGAGGTTCCGACTGGCAAACAGGATGGCTGAGATCAAACCCAGCCCGATGGCTGGCAAGTTAAAGCCGGAGCTCAAGGACTGCAGTGAGACCAGAGCGATACCGACCAGGCCGGATAGGGCGAGCAAAAGCTGCTGCCGGTTGGGTCGTTGGCGATGAATCAAGGCCTCGCCCAGGGTGGTAAAGACCGGATGGGTGTAGAGCATAATCAGACCCAGAGCAACGGTTGATGCCTGGACTGACTGATAGAACGTGACCCAATGCGTTACCGTTAGCAGGCCGATCAGGATGCCAAAAAACAAATCCATAGGTCGAAAATAAAATGATTTTTTAAGTGCCAACGCGAGTAAGGTCAACACCAAAAAACCAGGCACAGAGCGCAAATAGATAATTTCCGCAGCAGGAAGGTCGATGATTTTGGCAAAGAGTGCGCCACAGGCCCAGAAAAAAATTGTTAAATGCAGTGTAATTGTTGGTGCGGATGAATTGTTCGGCACACATACCTCGGTGTTGGTAGTTACGACGCGCCGGACTGAACGGCCATCGGGAAGGAGACCGGCTTAGCTGCTTTCGCGCGGCACAATCTTAAAACCCACATCGATGTGGGTCGGACAGGGTTTATCTTGCAGCCGGTCGAGTAAACATTGGGCGGCCTTCTGGCCCATCTCAAACCGCGGTATCGCCACACTGGTTAAGCGAGGCGATATCGCACTGGCGATTTCCAGATCGTTAAAGCCGGCTATCGCCAATTGCTGCGGGACCTTGATACCTCGGCGTTGACACTCGAAGATGGCCCCCGCCGCGAGATCGTCATTACTGCAAAACAGCGCGTCGATCTGGTTGTGCTCGGAAACCAGTTTAACCATTAATTCGGCACCGGCCTGAAAGGAGGTGTGGGCAAAGCTGGTCGAGATATAGTCTTCCGATGGCAAGCTGTGGTCGATCAGCGCTTGGCGATAGCCCTGAAGCCTTCGTTGGGTCCGATTGTCCATGCGCGCGCCGATAAAGCCGATATGCCGGTAACCTTTCTGGATCAAATGTTCGGTCATCGCATAACCGGCGTCAAACTGAGAGATACCAACATTGATATCGATCGGGTTGTCGCCTAACTCCATGACCTGAACGACCGGTATACCGATATTCATCAAGCGTTGCCGGGCGCTATCGGATTGATCGATACCGGTTAGGATCATACCGTCCGGATTTTGCTCGAGCATGGTTTCAATAAGCTCTTCTTCCTGGACCGAGGAATAGTGCGTATTGGTCAATAACATCTTATAACCGGCAGGGGTCAGGGTGTTGTAGATGCCATCTAAGAGGCTTGAAAACACCGAATTGGACAAGGACGGAAACAGTACACTAATAATCTTTGTTTCCGACGACACCAACGAGCGTGCCGCCTGGTTAGGTATATACCCTAGCGTCTTAACAGCCTTATCAATTTTTTGGCGCAACTTATCTGTGACCATGTCGGGTCTTTTCAGTGCTCTAGACACCGTTATCGGGCTGACACCCGCAAGCGTTGCGACATCGGCTAGCGTGACGCGCCCTGAACTCCGTCGAGGATTTTTTGGGTATTCGGTGTCCATGCTTATTAGTCAGTGCGCCTGTTGTGTAGCGCTTTACTATAGGTCGGTTAATGGCGAATGTCATCAAGCCTGACAGCGTTATCAGCATAATTTAAAAAAAACTAAGTAAATCAGGCTTTTTGAGCATTGACAGCGCTATCATTTACCCATAATCTCACTCCCCTGTCGCCGAATGACCTCAACTGAGTTGATGCTTCTCGTAGACATACCGAGTTTAAGTACCCTGCCAGTCGGCCGGGTAGCTTGTTTCCCAAGACAAATATAAAAAAACAAGGAACAACCGTATGACTTTCAAGATTGACCGTAAATTCAACGCCTTGGCTGCTGCAGTAATCATGACTGCCGGTATGGCAACAGTTGCCGAAGCAGCAAAGTATGAGTGGACTATTCACCTCCGCTCAGGCGGGTGACAACTTCTTTCCCATTGAACAGGCATGGGCAGATCGAGTCGGCGTAATGTCCAATGGCGAGATCAGCATCAACTTAGTACCGGTGAACTCCGTTGTGCAGTATAACGAAACGCTTGAGGCTGTCGGTGCCGGCATCCTGCAAGGCCACCTAACGGATCCTTCATACTTCAGCGGTAAAGATCCAGCGTTCGCGATGTTGGGCAACTTAGTTGGTGCTTGGAGCCATCCGTCCCAGATGATTAAATTCATGGAATACGGTGGCGGCAACGAAGTTTATAACAAGCTGGTAAACCCGTACGGCCTACAATTTATTGGTGCAGCCTCTACTGGTGTGGAAGCATTTGTTTCCAGCAAGCCAATCCGCTCAGTTGCCGACTTTAAAGGCATCAAGATGCGCGCGCCAGAAGGCATGGTACAAGAAGTATTTGCCGCAGTAGGTGCCTCACCGGTAAACCTGCCAGGTTCAGAGGTCTATACGTCTCTGGATAAGGGCGTTATTGATGCAGCAGACTATACCGTGTTCTCAACCAACCATGCTCAGGGCCTGCACAAGTTTGCCAAGTACCCGCTCTACCCTGGCTTCCACTCCATGCCAACACTGGCTATATCTCTGAATAAGACTATTTGGGATTCACTGCCTGCTAACTTGCAAGAAGTTATGACTGTTTCTGTGCGCGACTTTAGCCGCGACATCGTTCAGCAGTTGGAAATGATGGATAACATCGTGGTTGTTGAAGCTCGTGCCGATAAGAGCATTGAAATCATCAACTGGTCTGATGAAGAACGTAACAAGTTCCGCGCTATAGCACAGGGCCAATGGTCTAAATGGGCTGAGCGTTCTGACATGGCCGGCGAAGTATATGCTGCTGTATCGGTTTACTTGGAAAGCCAAGGTCTTCTTGATTAAATAGTCGCCATTAATCAACTGAAGCGGCCTCTTCGTTTTTAATGAAGGGGCCTTTATCTATAACAAAAGGTATTTGTTATGAGTTCAAGTCCTGTCACCGGCGACAACAATTCCAGTAATCTGAGCACAACCATCCCTAAAATTGAAGACATTCAAACTGAGGTTGCATACGACCACATGGCCGATGTTGTCTTTAAAAATAGGTTGGATGTTTGGATCGACAAGCTCGGTAACTTTGTCTCCTATGCTTTTATGGTTAGCGTGGCGATCAGTTTTTATGAAATCATCAGTCGATATTTTTTCGACGCGCCAACGATATGGGTGCATGAAACCACCATTATGATCTGCGCGTTGTGCATGGCCTATGGCGGCGCTTACTGCCTAGCCCGAGACAGCCATATCCGCATCCGAGTGATCTACGATGTTGTTGGCCCCAAGGGCAAACGTATTTTAGACATTATCAACGGTGTCTTATCGGTATTTTATTGTTTATTAATTGCCTACGCGGCCTTTATTTTGGCCGAGAAAGCACTCTTCAATCCGCTTGGCGAATTCCGTTTGGAAACGACAGGTTCCGCCTGGGATCCAATATATCCCGCGTTGGTCAAAACGGGTCTGTTCTTGGTGTTGATCACCATGACCTTACAGAGCCTGCTACATCTCGTTCAAGCCATTTTTCGCAAACAACCGGAGGCCTAAGGTATGTTTGAATTTGCCTCAATGGGTATCGAAGCTGCATCCTATTTAATTGTCGGAAGTATTCTTCTTTTGTTATTAACTGGCCTACCCCTGGCCTTTATTACCGGCTTGGTTGCCCTGATTTTCACCCTCGGTTGGTTCGGGCCGATGGCGATCCCACTGGTCACCAGTCGTATCTACAGTTTTATTAACGAGTATGTGCTCATTGCCATTCCAATGTTTGTGCTGATGGCATCGATATTGGACCGCTCCGGTATCGCTCGAGACCTCTACAATACCATGCGCGTTTTTGCCGGCCAGTTACGCGGTGGCGTGGCGGTACAGACCTTGGTAGTGGCCATCTTTCTGGCGGCCATGTCGGGCATTATCGGCGGTGAAATCGTGCTTCTCGGTTTGCTTGCCTTACCGCAGATGCTGCGCCTGGGCTATGACCAACGTTTGTCGATCGGCACGGTAGTCGCTGGCGGATCATTGGGCACCATGGTCCCGCCAAGTATTGTGTTAATTATCTATGGCTTAACCGCCAACGTCTCGATTAGCGACCTGTTTTTGGCGACGGTCTTGCCGGCGATGTTGCTCGGTGGATTCTATGTCTCATATATCCTGATCCGCTGCTACATCAACCCAGCCATGGGGCCGATAGCACCGAAAGAAGAATCTCAAATGGGTTGGCCTCAGAAACTCAAGATGCTCAAAGGTATTGCCTTGCCGATTGCCGTAGCGGTCTGGGTTTTGGGCTCTATCTATGGCGGTATCGCGTCGATTACCGAAGCGGCCTGTATGGGCGTGGTAGGTGTGGTTATTTCGACCTGGGTCCGTAAAGAATTGACCTGGCCGATGATTCGAGACAGCTTGCGCCAAACCCTGAACACGTGCGGCATGATTATCTGGATCGGTATCGGTGCCAGTGCACTAGTGGGTGTATACAACCTGATGGGCGGCAACCGCTACC
>Ga0209194_1002375_pt1 | contig 10153 bp, 9 predicted proteins | sample COGITO_mtgs_1004_FD_184787 | JGI IMG/M metagenome (GOLD analysis project Ga0209194, IMG submission 184787) | Pelagic marine microbial communities from North Sea - COGITO_mtgs_100413 (SPAdes) (version 2) | ecosystem: Environmental > Aquatic > Marine > Epipelagic ...
AGGGTTACACGCTGAATATACTCCTCACGCCTTCGCTATTTTTCTTTGTAGTACACTCTAAAAGCCTTTCTACATAAGCATCACAGCCTGAGGTGAACGTTTTCGCACGTATCCTGCTCAGGGGTCATCTATCGGACTATCTGCTGTCAACCTAAATATGTGTTGAATGTGGATATTCGAGGTTGCTTCGATAACATCTCACACGCTGCCATCTTGAAAAAGTGTCGAGCGCCGAAATGGATGAAAAAACTCATCAAAGGCTGGCTCGAATGTGGTGTCCTCGATAACGGTTTTCAACGAACCGAGCGCGGCAGTCCGCAGGGTGGGGTGGTTTCGCCCTTACTTGCCCTGATTGCGCTGCAAGGAATAGAACCTCATATCAAACGGTTGGGAACCAAAACGTATCCGATATACGTTGTCGCCTACGCCGATGACATGGTGATTCTGGCCCGTCGAGAGAAAGACATCCATCGTGCCCAAGCCGCCCTGGAGAAATGGCTCCATAAAATTGGGCTCGAACTCAATCCACAAAAGACAACCCGCTGCCACACTCTCCACGGAGAGAACCCTGGCTTCGAGTTTCTGGGCTTTCAAGTGAAACAATACCCGGTTGGCAAATATAAAGCCAAACGCGGTTACAAGACCCTGATCACCCCCAGTGCTGACAGCATTAAACGGCACCTGACCCGTCTCCAAAAGATGATTCAGTTGCTTCAGGGGGCTTCCCAATCTGCACTGATAGAGGCCATCAACCCCATCATCCAGGGCTGGTGCCAATACTATCGAAGTGTAGCCAGCTCAAAGATTTTTTCTAAGCTCTCATTCCTACTGTTTGAGCAGCTATTGAGCTGGGCGAAGCACAGACATTCCAACCTCAGCGGCCATCAGGTCGTTTCCCGTTACTGGCTTGTCAATAGTGGGGGCGGATGGGTGTTCACATCGAAGGATGGGCCTCGGCTCAAATGCCATCGATACACTCGCTTCCGCTTACATATCAAGGTCAAGGGAAATCACTCTCCTTACGATGGAGATTGGCTTTATTGGGGCTCAAGGCTCAGGTCTTATCCTGGCATCAGCCCATTAAAGTCATTCCTGCTTCGAAAGCAGAAGGGCAAATGTAAGCACTGTGAACTCAACTTTCTGCCAGAATCACTCATCGAGCTACACCATCTTGATGGCAACAACGACAATAACTGTCGTCAAAATCTGGCCTTGCTGCACCGTCACTGCCACGACCAGGTACACGCAGCAAGCAACTCGTCAACGACTGGTACTCATGACACCGAGCCTAGTTAGAGAGGAGCCGGATGATGGTAACCCATCAAGTCCGGTTTTGAAGCCGAGTCGGGTGAAGCGATTCCCCGGCTTAGGTTAACCAGGAGTCTAGTAAGGCAACTTTCAATTTAATGAATCACTTGACTTACCGAAAGCTTCGCGCCTGGGCATACCATCGTCATCCCAACAAAAGCCGACGCTGGATTACTCGTAAGTACTGGCTTATTGGTACGGGCGAAGGCTGGGTTTTTGCTACCCGCAATGACCAGGGTCCAACCCGGTTATTTCAGCACATTCAAACGCCGATTCAACGGCATATCAAGGTGCAGGGTAGTCGAAGTCCTTATGATGGCGATTGGCTTTATTGGAGTCGCAGAATGGGCAAATATCCGACGGCAACCTCAACGGTCGCAAGGCTTTTGAAATACCAAGCGGGAAAATGCTCGCACTGTGGACTGTATTTTTGGCCTGATAACCGTATGGAAATCCACCATCTGGATAGGAACCGAGATAATCACAAACGAGATAATCTGGCCTTACTCCATCGGCATTGTCACGACCAGATTCATGCGAAGTGTGTATGACAAGCACCAAGCTGTTGAGGAGCCGTGTGACAGTAACCTGTCAAGCACGGTTTTGTAGACCAGCAGGGTCGGTGACGGCTCTGCTGAATTTAACCATCTAGGAGGTCATCGACGCGATTCGGTTCTTTTTTCTTTCGGGCCATGGTGCGGGTTCCTTCTGTGTTTGGATTTTAGACCGCTTACACAAAATTAGATACAGTCCCGGTCTGTTCCACTTCTTCGAGATATTGTTCATCGCCAGATACATCAACCTAAAGAAAGTTTCCTCAACATCGTAAATATAGATGATCTCTTGCCTACTCAGTTTTTGTTTGGTTCGGAAAAAAGAGAAAAGATACTCTCAACATCCCTACTCCTTTTATCTGCACCTTCGTTGTGAGATTTCCAAAGCTCATCTACGTCTTGGTCTACCGAGTTTGTACTGGCCGAATAAGAAGTACTCTTCTCATAAACTTCTGGATGTCTTCCTCTTCTTGGAACCATCTCTAACATGCTCTCCCTTATACTATTTGACATCGCCATTATGAAACTCTCAGATGACGAGTTCAGCTTATCCATGAAGTCACCGCTGCTTAAATAGCTTCTTGCAATCTTCAACTTCAGTTCTTCATTTTCACAGGCTATAGTTTCTTCAGCGCGCCATCTCTTAGAGTACGAATCAGCGCCTATGAAAATCGTCCTTGCTAATACAGCCCCTGCTCCTGCAATTGCAGATAGTAGGAAAGTTACTCCTGCAATTAACTTTTCCCCCAGAGGTAGCGCGTTATCATCGCTGGCTGCAGACAGCACACGGTTTAGCTTTTGTGGGAAACTAAATTCTGGATTCCTATTGTCAAATGACCCAGTCCTATAGTCTCCACGTTCTTGTTCAAGAGTTTGTAACTGCTCCATTAAGTCAGCTTCACGTTGCTCTGACCGTTCAATAGATTGACGAAGAGTCCTTGTATCCGCTTCGTACTCTAGATTCCTCGTTCCATCTGCTCTATTCCCAGACGCACGATCATCGAGATGTTCTTCTAACTGATTTTTGTCCTCACTTAATCTCTCTGAGGCAAAACCTAAGTCAGACCTGATGCTTTCGATATCACTCTCTGTTTTTTTCAATATTTCAGACTTAATTCCACCGTTCAGGACATCAGTAGCTAAAGGGAGTGCTAGAACAGTTGAAAATGTGACATTTATCACGAGTTTTATGAGGTTCGAAAACTTTGCTTTATCTGGGTTTGGAGATATATATCCTAGAATAGACCTATCAAAAGCCCACATAAATAACCCTGCGATTAACGCAGCAGCTACAGCACCCAATCTACTGCTAAGGGAAGACCAAATAAAACTATACGCACCTATAACAGCCATAACTGTAGATAGCAGTGCTAAAGCTCCTAAACCTGCATAAGGCTTTTGCAGCCGCCGTAGTTCAGGAGAATGGAAAATATCCGTATCTACTCCTGTCCACCAGATAAAAAAGGAACGAATCCTGTCAAATAGGTTATCCATTGGTTCATCTTCCTGATTCTAAAACTGAAATAACATTACGTACTCTAGTTTTGAGATTCTCAAGCTCTCTAACACGCCTGTTGTACTGTTTTGTTGTGGGAGAGTCTCTCCCTTCTATTGCTCTTCCTACAAACTTGGTCGTTGCTGTAGCAACATTTTTGGTTGCATTTACACCGTAAAACAGAGCTTCTTGGCGATTCTGAAACTGTAGTTCTTTATCCGCTGCTTCTACGGCTTGCTCTGGAATAGCATAGCTATCAGCAATCACATCTGACCTAACCCGAGCTAAAGGGTTATCTTCCACCTCTATATCTAATATTTCTCTCAACGATTCCTTAGCATTCTCAATGTCGCCAAATGCCGTGTGGCAATAAGCTAATCCTAAATAAGTCCATACTTTTTCTTTCTCGTGCTTCACTAAACCATTTTGAATCGAAACGACTGCACGATTAAAAGAGTGATATGCATCATTTATGTATCTAGCTAAAGCCGCAGCCGATTTTGATTTGGCTATGTGCTTCATAGTATTTACACCAGCCTTCAGATCCTTATCTAAACGCTGGAATGTTTCTTCTTTCTTAATAATATTCAGATACTCTAAAGCTTTGATACACAACAAAGTTGAGTGAATAGCCTTATCTATGGGTATAGGAGTCATAACTGTAGAATCCATTAAAGTGATAGACGAGTGAACACATGAGAAGTGCTGAGATAGAGATGCAAGCGATTAAGACGCAACTCAAACAATAATCGGTACGTATAAAATTCTGATAGTAAAGACTGTGAAAGATGAAGCACGTAAAGCCTATTACTAAATATAGTACAAATGAACTGTTTAGTATACGTTTTCCGAATAGAGTAGTAGGTAATGGCGTTCGAGTAATGACGGATACTGTTGGCGAACTGAGTCTTAAACTCTGAACCGACGTAAACTCGTTGGTTCAGGAGCGGATCTTGAAAATGAATTCACTGGGGTTGAGCTGCTATTTCGAAGTTTGCTAACAGTATCAATGACGTAACTCGTTTTAGTTGACGCTATAAATATCTGATTTTTGAGAAGTCGAGAGTATTCAGCTATGTGAGATTGTATCTTCGTAAACTTGCCAGTTTTCCTGTAGTTTTCAGCAACTCTCCTGATAGGACCAGCGGGGATATCCATGCAGAAACCTACGGTTATGACTTGAAGGCCTGAAATCGGACTAAATCGTTTACTGATAAAACCCTGAAACTCCTGATTTTGTGTTGAACGACTTTTCTGAAAGCCACAAAAATAAAAGATTAGTTGCTTCCTGGCGCAAATCGTCAAGAAAAAATGGAGTCTGTAACCCTTTCCCTGCAAGGGATTTAGGCGTAACCGTAGGTTCCTGTTCAAATGCCCCCGCTAGTCCAAATGCTGGTGCAGCAGGCAACGCTAGAAAAAAACTGACAGCAAATACGCATATAAAAAACTGGCTAGTTAGCTTGCGATATTTTGACATCCTAATTCGCCTCATATATTTAAAAACATAAATATCTAGGTATCGTGTCCTGAATCTTTCACTAAACCAAATACGTTAATCATGATTAATCCTGGTATATATATTTCACTTAGTCAGGCGTTCACAAGAGTTTCAGCCTTTGTGGAGCAAATACCTCATTTGCCGCCAATAGTTACCTGTCAGCGGGCAGTCGAAGTTTTCTGCAAAGTGATAGATATATTTTTAGGAATTTGCATGATTACTCAGGCCTATGACGTTGTTGTGTACTGCTAATAGTACGTTTTCTCTAGTCAAATTCTTATGTGTCAGCCATCTATTGAAAGGATATGAATGTTAGAAGATGTTTGTATCCTTTCAATAGATGGCTAGATTTCTACTTTCGCCATCGTAGCCACACACTCTTATTCGACAAGCCTTGATTAGTGCATGTATAGTCGCAAAAACCTTTGTTTTTGCTACACATTATGCATTTTAGGAAAGTACTACTGAGGCCCCGCCAATGAAGCGATCACCGCAGAATTTGGGCTATAGCTGGCGCGCTGTGGTGATCGCTTCATTGGCGGGAAACTAAATATCGTTGATATTTACCAACTGACCAACTGACCAACTTACTACTTTACTTATTTACTAACTCACGGTTCGCTGAAAAATGTAGGAGAATGATAAATAGCTCAATCTCTGTCCAGAACTGCATTCTAGCTAAGCGATGGCCGAATTAATCAGTAACGAACGCGTTGACGATATCCCGCTGTTGCTAAGCCAGATGCAAAAAGTAGGACTCAGCGAGCTAGTCGACGAGCACTTTGAGCCCCACGGTAACTGGAAAGGGCTGAGTCTAGGCAAAGTGGTGATGGGTTGGTTGTCCTATATCCTCTCGCAAGGAGACCATCGACTTAATCAAGTAGAAGCCTGGGCAGCCGGGCTAAGTCACACCTTAGCAACCTGCTTGGATGTGTCAGTGCGGCCCTTAGATTTCAGTGATGACCATCTGGCAACGGTGCTAGACGAATTGAGTGATGACTTAGCCTGGGAGCGCTTCGAGGGTGCGCTGAATCGTCAAACGGTGCGGGTCTATGACTTGAGCGTCGAGACGGTGCGGCTAGATACGACCACTGCCAGCAGCTACCGAGCACCGACGACAGACGGGTTATTTCAGTTTGGTCACAGCAAAGACTATCGGCCAGATTTGCCGCAAGTAAAGATATCGCAAGCGGCCTTAGATCCCTTAGGACTGCCTGTGAGTACAACAGTGGTGAGTGGCAACCGAGCGGATGACCCGTTGTACGTGCCCGAGATTCAACAGGTTCAGAAACATCTTGGTATGAGCGGCTTGCTGTATGTGGGCGACAGTAAGATGTCGGCGATAGAAACCCGTGGCTATCTGGCGAAGAGTGAAAACCACTACCTGTGTCCCTTACCAGCAGTGCAGGTATCGACTGGCGACTTAGCCGAGTTGCTCGCGCCAGTCTTTTGCAGTGAGCAGAGACTCGATTCAGTTGCTGCCCCTGAAGTCACCGCTAGTGATATCAGCGGCGTGGAGAACCCTGCTGAAGCGGTGCCTGAGATGATTGCAGAAGGATTTGCCTTGACAGTGCCGCAATCATTGGGAACAGGCAGCGATACGTTCACCTGGCGCGAGCAGTGGTTGGTGGTGCGCTCGGTTAAGCATCAGCAACGTCAGCAAAAAGGGTTAGAGCAGCGCATAGAGAAGACCACCGAGGCGATCGCTAAACTAAATCTCACAGGCCGAGGGCACAAACGTCACTCAGTCGATGACACCATAGCCGCTGCCGAGCAACTCCTCAAGCGCTATCGGGTCGAATCGTTGTTTCAGATGAGCTACGAAATCACTAGCGAAACCATTCACAAGCGCGCCTATCGAGACCGGCCCGCGCGCACCCGCACAGAAGCCACTGTCCAAGTCAAAGCAACGCTCAACCCAGACGCCTACCAGCAGGCACAACAGCTACTCGGATGGCGGGTCTATGTCTCCAACGACTTGTCGTTGGCACTATCCGCAGCCGTCTATGGCTATCGCAACGAGTATCTCATTGAGCGATGCTTTGGCCGCTACAAGGGTAAAGCGCTTGGCTTAACACCTATCTTTTTAGCCGCTGACCAGCGCGTCAAGGACTTGATTCGACTGTTGAGTCTCGGCTTGCGTATACTTTGTTTGCTCGAATTTTCAGTTCGCTCGCAACTGGATTCAACTCGGCAGGAACTGCCTGGGCTCTATGCTGGCAATCCGAAACGGGCCACTGCCAAACCCACTGCTGAGCTGCTATTGCGAGCCTTTCGCGGCATCACACTCACGGTGATGAAGATTAACGGCACGCTTCAATATTTTCTCTCTGCCCTATCTGAACGACAGCAGCGCATTTTGCAGTTGTTGAGGGCTACGGACGACATCTATCTATCTCTTTCCGGATAATTTATTCAACCTTGTATAATTTTGAGCGAACCGTAAGTATTCACGCTTCAGTATGAAGAATAAAGATTTTTGGTCATGGCTACAGCGCTCATCGGGATGGGCCACGGCAGCCATTGTGTTCATCTCTTCCGTCATCGAATTTGTCCAACTTATTCAGGGCAATGCGGACGTAGCAACTTGGGTTGTGCTGGGGTTAGGTGTTGTTTTTGTTTTGGGTTACTGTTTATACTTTGCGCGATTTTGGCAACCGGAAAAGCAAGACCGGGCATTTGCGGGAATTCAACCTAATCCGACTCCTGAACAAGAATCCGCACAAGCACGCAAGGTGAGGCAACGTAAAACCGTGCGTTGGCTGGCTACAGCAGGATTATTAGCGATTCCGTTGCTGGTGATGACTGGCATCTTTGGTTGGCAGTATACGCAGAGCCTGCCCAGTCGAACAGTCACTATTTTGGTTGCCGATTTTGAAGGACCAGATCCGCAAAACTATCGCGTTACGGAGACCATTCTGACCAAGCTGCGAGATGCGACGGCAGAATATGACGATGTCAAAGTTCTTGCTTTGAAGAAGACTATCACCGAACAGTTAGGAAGCGAGTTTGCTAAAGATGAGGCAGAAAGACGTAGAGCCTCGATCGTGATTTGGGGCTGGTACGGCAAGACTGTTGATACAGTACCTATCAGTGTCAATTTTGAGGTGCTGCAACGCGCTGAATCCCTGCCAGAGTTTACTGAAACTACAAATGGTGCAGTACAGACTTTTGCTGTGGCAGAACTGGAAAGCTTTCAGCTACAGACGCGGCTGTCCTCCGAGATGACATATCTCACCCTGTTTACTCTCGGTGTGTCACGCTACGCCGCTGAAGATTGGGAAAACGCATTAACTCGCTTCGCGGCAGCTTTGCAAAGCCTCGAAACTGATTCAGAAAGTCTGTATGCGAGTGTTACTCACTTTTATCGAGGCATTGTACTTCATCAGCTCAAACGTTATGAAGAAGCAATTGCTGCGTACGATACGGCATTACAACTCCAACCGAACTTTCCTTTCAGCCTACAGGGTAAAGGTGACGCGCTATATGAGTTAGCACGCTATGAAGAGGCAGTCGCCGCCTATGATGATGCTTTGAGCCTTCGGCCAGATTCAGTCATTCTTTCTAACAGAGGTAATGCGCTGTCTAACTTGGGTCGATACAGAGAGGCTCTTGAGTCCCTCAATGCTGCGCTGAAACTCCAACCGGATTCTTCGGACGCGCTCAACAATAAAGGTAATGTGCTGTTTCGCTTGGGACGTTATGAAGAGGCTCTTGCGACATATGATGTTGCTCTAAAATCGCAGCCAGATTCTCCTATCGTTCTTTATAACAAAGGTACTAATTTGAACAACTTAGGCCGTTATGAAGAGGCTCTTGAATCTCTCAATGCCGCACTAAAACTTCAGCCAGATTTTCCTGCAGAAGTGCTTAGCAATAAAGGTTCATCTCTGGCTGGCCTAGAGCGTTATGAAGAAGCAATTACGGCCTACGATGCGGCCTTGGAAATTGAACCAGAAAATCCTAGTACTCATTACAACAAAGGTATCGCGCTAGCTGCTTTAGGACGTTATGAAGAGGCGATCACGGCCTACGATACTACCTTGAAAATTGAACCTAAATTTCCTGCGGCCCTTCAGAATAAAGGCAATACTTTAGCTACTTTAGAACGCTATGAAGAAGCGATCATTTCCTTTGATGCTGCCCTCCAACTTCAGCCAAACTTATCTATAGCTCCAAATAATAAAGGAGAAGCACTGCTTAAATTGGGTCGCTATGAAGAGGCGATCGTTGCATACGATGCTGCTCTAGAAATACAGCCGGATTACTTTCCCGCTTTCTACAATAAGGGCAATGCTCTGAGTGACTTAGAACGTTATGAGGAGGCACTTGCTGCATACAATGCTGCTCTAAGGATACAGCCAGACTTTCCTCACGCTCTCAACAATAAGGGTAACGTACTACGTGACCTAGAGCGTTACGAAGAGGCGATCATTGCATACGATGCTGCTCTAGAGGTACAGCCAGACTTTCCTCTTGCTCTCAACAATAAAGGCGTTGCGCTGCTTAGACTAAAGCGTTATGAAGAGGCAATTACAGCATACGATGCTGCTCTAAAGATACAGCCAGACTTTCCTCTTGCTCTCAGCAATAAAGGTGCTGCCCTGCTTGAGCTAAAGCGTTATGAAGAGGCAATTACAGCATATGATGCTGCTCTAAAGATACAGCCAGACTTTCCTCACGCTCTCAACGATAAAGGCGTCGCATTGTACCATCTTGGGCGCTACGAGGATGCTGTTGCTGCTTCTGATGCTGCTCTCAGATTGCAGCCTGACTATGCCAACAGCCACTTCAATCTGGCTCGGTATCATGCGCTTTTGAGTAATACTGAGATGTCTCTAAGTAATCTTGAACGATTACTTGAACTGAACTCAGAAGATGGAAGAGAAGCCGTTAAAAACTCCAGCGACTTTGACAGCTTGCGCAGCAACCCTCGCTTCCAAGAGCTGATGGAGAGAAACTGATCTTTTCCCTCCTGCATACAACTCTTATCGCCGAGATTGAATTGTCATATAAATTAGTTAGTAGTGATATCAATAGTGACACCATCTAAGTAACGATATACACTAGCCTTTGATAGACCATACTCTGCCATTAGTGTCTTGATAAGAGCGCCATCCTGCCGCTTCAGTTGCAGCTCTACCTGTTCATCCTCTGTCAGATGCTTCCTTCTAAGTAGGAATGGTCAATTAAATATAAGATGGCAACAGTCTCAATTTAGTCAAATAATATGCCCGCACCCTTACGAGTGATTCTGAGCGATGCTGAGGCCTCAATGCTGCGTGAATTGCGAGTGGC
>Ga0209194_1002379_pt1 | contig 10141 bp, 4 predicted proteins | sample COGITO_mtgs_1004_FD_184787 | JGI IMG/M metagenome (GOLD analysis project Ga0209194, IMG submission 184787) | Pelagic marine microbial communities from North Sea - COGITO_mtgs_100413 (SPAdes) (version 2) | ecosystem: Environmental > Aquatic > Marine > Epipelagic ...
TTTATCAACGGGTATTAAGTATACTCAATAAAGAACAACGAGGATATGTTACGCCTCAGGAGTTCAACCTATTTGCCAATCAAGCGCAAATGGATTTGTTTGAACAATACTTTTACGACATCAACCAATTTGGTCGTATGCATGGTAATGACACGGAGTTCTCCGACATGCTTAATATCCTAAACGAAAAAATAAACATCTTTGAAGTTACGGCTGCAATGACTTATGCAAATAATCATTGGTCAGCCCCAAATGATTTGTACCGCATTGGTACATTGATATACGACAACAAAGAGGTGGAGCGTATTAATAAGAATGAATTTTTATACATTAACGCATCTCCTCTTACCAAGCCATCTAACGTTCGTCCAGTATTTGTAGCGAGCTCAAGCGGTTATAAAGTATACGGTGACGCTGAATTAATTACAGGTGTAACGTGTAACTATATTAAAAGACCCGCTACCGCGGCGTGGGGTTACAATACAGTTTTAGGTGAAGCGCAATATAATGCTTCTAGCTCAACAAACTTTGAGCTGCATCCATCGGAAGAAACTGAATTAGTAATGAAAATATTAGAGCTTGCAGGTATATCTACAAGAGAGCTTCAAGTGTACCAAATTGCAGCACAAGAAGAAATGCGCAACACTCAACAAGAAAAATCTTAATAAATGGGGCTAATAAATCAAACTAACGAGCTGTACTACGAAGGTGCCGATGGCATTTGGAATAGCGGCGATGAAAACTACGGTGACTACCAGTTCACTAGCCTCGATAATATTATAGGTAACTTTATGATTGCTTATGTTGGTGAAGATAAAATCATCAGTAAGATTAAGCGAACCGATGTAATGTTCCATGCTAAGCGCGCAATTCAAGAGTTTAGCTTCGATACACTGCCATCAGAAAAAGCACAAGAGATTGAGATAGGACCTGCACTACAAATGATACTACCGCAGGATTACGTTAACTACGTTAAGTTTTCTTACACTGACAATAAAGGTGTTGAAAGAATACTTTACCCTACTCGCAACACAAGCAACCCTACGGCTATTACACAGGATGCAAACTACGAATACACGTTTGATAATACCGGTGAGATTATAGAAGCTGATGAATCAACCACGTGGGAACGTTTTAAAGCCAGTGGTCGAGGTCAATTAGCAAACAGTTCGGATAATCCAGGGGATTTAACAGACAGCGAATTATTCAACCTATACAGGTTTGGTAGACGCTATGGTCTTAGCCCCGAGGAAGCACAATCTAACGGAGTATTTTACATCGACAAATTAAGAGGTATAGTGCACTTTAGCTCTCACTTAGCGGATCAAATTGTAACACTTAAGTACATCAGCGATGGGTTGGGTACGGATGCAGAAATGCAAGTACACAAGTTTGCTGAAGAAGCTATCTATAAATACATAGCTCACGCTGTTCTAGCGACAAGAGCTAACACTCCAGAATATCAAATCGCTCGCTTTAAGAAAGAGATGTCCGCAGCAAAGCGCAACGCTAAGCTACGCATGTCTAATCTTAAAATAGCAGAGCTAGCACAAGTAATGAGAAACCAATCCAAGTGGATTAAACACTAATATATGGCTAAGCTACAGCATACATTTGTCCAAGGGAAAATGAATAAAGACCTCGACGAAAGGTTAGTCCCTAATGGCCAATACCGCGATGCAAAGAATATTCAGGTAAGCACATCTGAAGGTTCTGATGTTGGCGCTGTTGAGAACATACTTGGTAATACAATACAAAATTTAGGTGAAGAGGTTCAAGCCTGGGCTACAGGATTTGGGCTAAGTAACACCACCTGTATAGGTGCAATTCGCGATAGCCAAAATGAAAAGATATACTGGTTCATTACTAGCGACACTGTGGATGCTATACTCGAGTACGACCAAGCAACCTCTGTCGTAGCGCCTGTATTGGTTGATACGAACAACGTGCTAAATTTCAGTACTAGTAATCTTATTACAGGAGTTAATATATTAGGAGGTATGTTGTTTTGGACAGATGACAATTCTGAACCAAAGAAAATAGAAATAGCTAGGTTTAAAGCCGGCTCGCTGCAAGGGCAAGGCGAGGATACTCTGGTTTTGCATACTCAGGTATACGGTAGACCGTTTATTGAATCTGATACAACTGTAATACTTAAGTCGCCACGTCAAGCAACTTCAATTTTAGCTGAAGCCTCTCTAGTGGGCGGCAATGGCACCGGCATTAAGCCTGTAACTACTTTTCCTGTTAATTTTAACACTGGGGTAGGAGCATTTTATCCACTGCCAGTTGGAGATACTGTTTCTATAACGTGGGTTCCATTTGTGGCACCTAACACAAACTTTAACGGTAAAAACGTAAGGCTCACAACTAAGGTAGTAAATTCTGATAATACAGTAGATGAATTTGAGGTTGTAGGGACATTATCAAACCTAACCGCGCCTGAAGTTCCTGGACAATATACGGCCGGCGATTTAACTATAGTTAGCATATCCTCAGATGTGCCTAATTTAGAGCTTGCTTGGAAAATGCTTTTAATCGAGGAAGCGCCTATTTTTCAAAATGATTTCCCTAGATTTTCTTATAGATGGAAATACGTTGATGGCGAATATTCAACTTATGCGCCATTTTCCGAAGCGGCGTTTATACCTAATGAGTTTGACTATGATACTGTAGAAGCTCATAACTTAGGCATGGACAATTTCACCCGCAAAATAACATTGAGTAACTTTGAAACCCCACCTAGCAACGTGGTTGAGGTAGAAGTACTGTATAAAGGCGTGGCATCCAACAATGTATATAAGCTGGAAGCGTTTAAGGTCGCAGACGGAGCGCTTACTTCGTTCGTTATCACAACGGAACTGCTTGGTAGTGTTATAGAAAGCGTACAGCTATTAAGGCCGTGGGATAACGTACCCCGCAAAGCCAAAGCTCAAGAGATTATTGGAAACAGAATAGTTTACGGAAACTATTTACAAAACTACACTATAAACAATTCTATAGCTCTTGTTAGCGGGCAAACAAACGCCTCGCACGCCGCTAACCTTTTAGGTGAAGAATCTGTTAAATCCAACAGAACATACCAAATTGGAGTAACATTTATAGATGAATTTAATAGAGAGTCACCCGTTTTTACTAATAAAACAGCGGCGCAGAATGTATTCCCAACAAAATCTGCAAATAAAAACGCTCTGACAGCTAGCGTCTCTTCAGCTGCACCGGCCTGGGCTTCTCACTATAAGTACTACGTAAAAGACCCTGCCCCCGAATATTACAACATAGTTCTTGACAGGTTTTACGATGCTCAGGACGGTAACGTTTGGCTAAGCTTTCCGTCTAGCGAGCGTAACAAAATTGGTGAAGACGATTACTTGTTCTTAAAAAAGCAACATGGCACAGAAAATCCTGTAACCAGCGATAATAAATATAAAGTACTAGAAATAAGCAATGAAGCTCCGCAATTTATAAGCTCACTGCCTACAGCCGCAGCGTCGGCGGAGGTATTTATAGAACCTGGTAGCTTTGTCCTTGGTAACACAAGTATAAACATTCATGCGCATCTAGAGGAAAAAATACCTGAGTTTCATAAAGAATTTAACAGCGCTGATAGCATTCAGTTTTTCACGGCAAATCAAATATCTAAAAGATACGAAATAATAAAAGGCGGACCTACTGGTGAAATAGATGCGCACGGTAACCCGTCGCATGCGGTTTTCGAGGCTACACTTGCTGAGGGGATATCGGATGCGGATAGCTGGCTTGTGCTCCCTGTTGGCACTTCAGAAACAGCTATTAGAGCAACGTTATATAAAAATGTTAACGAAGGGTTACCTGAGTTCCAAGGCAGGTTTTTTGCTAAAATACCAAAAAATTCAGCGTTCATAACTAACGTAGAACTGCCGTCACAAAATAGCGCTAACTTTAGAGTGTCTGTGCAAACGGCAAACAACGATCTCTACGAGGACATGCCGCTCGGTTTAAATCCTACTAAAGACTACTTAGCTTTCGGTGACACTAATGCTAGCCCGGCTATACCTGTTAATACGCCTTCAACAGGATCTTCCAGCTTCACTCTTGTCTCATCAGCGTCGCCAACAGGGTCGACATTGACAACATCAACTTTTAATGCGGTTGAAATAGGGGCTAAAATTAGATTTAAAAGAGACGGTAATAACGGGCAGGTATATACTGTAGCAAACATAGTTGAATCTTCGTACACTAGAATAATAGCGTCTAAGACCTTCGGTTTTAATGTTAAAGAAGTAACCATCGACCGCAATTACACTGATACTTTTGGGGACACACCAAAAAGACTACAGATATTAGACTTGCAGGGGACTGGAACTTTTGTAACTAGAGACCCGGGTATTTTTGAAACTGAGCCGCTTGACTTAGCTGATCTAGATATTTACTACGAAGCTAGCAACGCACTTCCTATAGCCAACCTAAGCAGCACAGTGGCTTTAGACTGGTGGAACTGCTATTCATTTGGCAACGGTGTTGAGTCAGATAGAATTAGAGATGATTTTAACGCGCCTAGAATAGGCAAAGGAGTTAGAGTATCTTCTACACTAGAAACCCCGTATGAGGAGGAGCGCAGAGGTGCCGGAATGATATTTAGCGGGATATTTAATTCGCGCAGCGGTGTAAACAACACTAATCAGTTTCTTATAGCTGAAGACATTACTCAGGACTTAAATCCGGTATACGGAAGTATCCAAAAGCTGCATGCTCGCGATACAGATTTAATTGCACTATGTGAAGACAAGTGTTTTAGAATACTAGCCGACAAAGACGCACTATTCAACGCGGACGGTAGTACAAACGTTACATCGAATAGAAACGTACTCGGTCAACCAGTGCCATACGTAGGTGAGTTCGGTATATCTAAAAACCCTGAGTCTTTTGCAATGTACGGGTTTAGAGCGTACTTCACTGACAAGGCTAGAGGTGCGGTTATCAGATTGTCTAGAGACGGCATCACTGAAATATCTAGCAAAGGTATGACTGATTACTTTGAAGATAAGTTAAAGTCAGCTACAGGCGCTCTAATTGGCTCATATGACGAGCAGGCTAGCTCGTACAATATAAAAATCGGCAACGAACAAACATCGTTTAAAGAAGGTGTTGATGGTTGGTCAACTAGATTGTCATATGCCCCTGAGTTTGCGATTTCACTTAATAACGACTACTATAGTTTTAAAGATGGCGAAATTTGGGAGCATACAAACAACACAAGAGCTAACTTCTTTGGCGTGCAGGAAAACACAACTGTCACAACTATATTCAATGATGCCCCAACAAGCGTTAAAAACTTTAAGACTCTGTCGTACGAAGGAGATGCCGGCTGGACCGCTTCAATCGCAACAAACAAACAAAGCGGATCGGTAAGCACGTGGAAAGAGCGTGAGGGTATTTACTTCAACTACATAAAAGGAGAGGCTACCACGTTAGGTAATATTGACACTAGCGAGTTCTCTGTTCAAGGAATTGCCGATGCCGATTATGTGGTTGACGGCGTTGGCTACTATGATTTGTCTTTTACAAGCGCCATTAATACCTCTCTACAGGTTGGCGATGCAATATACTTTGTCGACGCTTCCGCTGGTAATGCCTTAAAGCTTCTCGGAGATGTACTTAGTATAACAGGTTTAACCGTGCGTGCTGAATGGGACGGCACAGCGGCCAATGAGCCTGAAGACGGTGATTTTATATTGTTTGCAAAAGACGGCAACGTAAATACGTCTGGGTTGATTGGCTACTATGCGGAAGCAGAACTTACCTCAGCTGGTGGAACCAAAAAAGAACTGTTCGCGGTTAACTCTGAAATATTTATCAGCAGCGAATAATACGTAATAATAACTTATAAACTAATTAAATATGCTAGGAGATATATTTGAAGGAGCCGTTCAATTTGGCGCTTCTTATATCGGCGGTAAAAAGCGGCTAGAAAGAAGAGACCAAGCGCAGTCAGCATATGACAGGTCGCTTAGCGATTACTTTGCTCAAGACACATCTAATTTATACGCCAACATGGAAAACACCATGGAGGATCTAACTGTTAATACACAAGCTGCTGATTTTGCTGCTGCACAACAAGCGCAAGGTATGGCTAACACTATGGGTAGCTTAAGGCAATCTGCTGGTGGCTCTGGCATTGCTGCATTAGCACAGTCATTAGCTGGTCAACAAGCGCAGAACGCACAAATGGCTTCAGCAAGCATTGGACAGCAAGAGCAAAGGAATCAAATGCTAGCAGCGCAAGAAACATCTAGGTTACAAGGCTTAGAGATAGGCGGTGAAGCACAGTCGAGAGGACTAGAAGCACAATTAATGAGTGAACGTGCACAAATTGACGCTGGAGAATTAGCGCAGTCTGAAGCACAAATTCAAGCCGCAAGGCAAGCTAGAACTCAAGCGCTTGGCCAATTTGCCGGCGGCGTTGGAGGCTTAGTAACAGGTGCAATGGGGCTGCCTGCTGAACAGCTTGGCAAATTAGGTAATTTAGGTATTGGATTAGCTGATGCTGGTAACGCACTAGGTTTAAGATAATGGCTAAGCAAAGACAATCAGGCATTGTAGGTGCCGCGCGCGAAGTATCTCAAGCACAGGGTAATTTTATTGATTACGGCGGTCAGTTTATGACCGGGTACAATAAGTCACTTGAGACTAAGAAGAAAAAAGAAGCCGAGAACAAAGAAACTCAAGCCAGGGTAAACAACCTTATGGGACAGTTTAAGAATGACATTGACGTTCTTAAATTTAAACCAGAGGACCAAACGCTAGTAAAGAATACCGTAACTCAGTGGAGAAATGGTTATGCTGAAGCGGCTAATGCTGCTTCTAAGATACAGGATAAAAGCAGCGCAGCTTATCAAGAGCAAGTCGATATAATGAACGACTACAAGAACCGCATGGTAAACCTTAAGGGTAATCTTGATAACCTAGCGGCGTTTAAAGGCGAGTACAAAAATAACATAGATGCCGGTCATTATTCTAACGCAGGCGCGAACTCGATGCCTTTAGCCCAGGGTGAGACAATGGTTACTAACCCTATCGGCAGCATTAACGACAGTGGTGATTTAGTATGGGGCCCAGGCACAGGAAGCGTAAGAGAAGGTTTTTCTTTTCAAGATTACCAAATGCCTTTTGAAAAAGCCACGGGTTTAGCGACAGCATTAGGCGGCATTGCAGGCAATATTAGAAAGCAAACTACACCCTTAGACAATTTACAAAAAAGAGAGATTGAAGAAAAAGTAGATAGCTTAATTAGCAATCCAAAGGCTTTAGCAAGTCTTATTTCTGATAGCGATTTACCTGCATTCGATTTTAGTAACATTGACCCAGACGACCCTAACGCTAAAGAAGAAGTAAGAAACTTACTTACAAGTTCAATATATAAACTGCAAGGTAGTGGTGTTGTTAAACCTAAAACACCAGGCACAGTTGATAAGAGTGCGGGTATAAGACCTGAATTTGAAATGTCTTATAACCAAATGCTAGATTTAGAAGACAAAATTTTAAATAGCCCTGTTGGTCCCGGTGGCCGATTGGATATAAGCGTAGCTAACGCTAATAAAGTTTGGAGCGTTGGCCCTAAGGATAAGCCTAGTCAAATAAGAATTAAAATAGACCCTAAGACTAAAAAATGGGTGTATTTCGATGCGTCAAGTAATGTGCGCGCTGAGTACAACAGTATAGAAGATTTAACTTCTGCTTACCCAACTTTATTTTTTAAATAGTAAATTAAATATTAATGTATATTATAGGCGACCAAAAAATTTCATTAAGCGAAGCTAACGCTTTAGCTAAAGAATTTGACACGACTGTAGAAGATCTTGCTGCATCCGGTGGATGGCAACTAGAGGAGGGAAAGACAACGGTTCCGGAGGACACGACTCCGCCGACGGAACCAGAAAAAAAGACGGCCGCTGGGGATTCCAGTTTGGCCGATACTTCATTGGAGTCACCAAAGGTTGATATTTTACCGGGTTTACAATACGCCGCGGAAAAAGATTTATTTAAAGCAGACGAAACAGAAGGTAGAGAGCGCTTAGAAGCATATTTTAAAGGTGTTCCTGGAATTAGCTTTGAAGAAGCGGTGCCTGGAATGGACTATGTTCGTATTAAATACTATGATCAAAATACGAACAAAGAAGTTGTATCTGATAAGTTAAGTTTTGATACTAAAAACAAAGATAGCATTGCCAAAAACATGGAAGTGCTGTCCAATTTTGTTTCGCAAAATGTGCCTTATGCTTATGCCTCGCTTATACCTGAAAGACTAGAAGCTTTAAAAGAAAAAAGAGAAAAGTCTATAAACTCGTATATCACGCCAGAGTTTACATTGGAAAACAACGCAAAGGCAGATAACCCAGAGCTGTTTAAGCCTGTTACAACAACTAAGTACTTAGGTGGAGACATCGGCCGCACAGGAGCGGGTCAAACCATGCAGGTTGTTAATTACCCTTACGAAAAAGAATTAGCGGAAGCTAGTGCGAGTATTGCTAAGCAAGCGGATATTTTAGGTGTGTCACTAACACCGGATGAGCTTAACAGCAAATCACAAGCTTTAGTGCGTGCGCAAATTAAAAACGAGGGTATATTAAAAGAAAAGCAAAGAATTGCGCAGCAGGTTATAGAAGACAATATAGGAGCGCAGGGTGAGGCTTTTATTGGTGATGTGCTATTGCAAGAAGCAGCCACATCTAAAGTTAAAGAAAACAAAGCGCTACAAATAGCTTCTGCAGAACAGAACGAAAGCATTTCAAGAGCAAGTACTAGTATCAATAAATTGATTGAAGGGCAAGTAATGACCACCGCTGAAAACGAGCAGATGGTTGAAGACTTTAATGCCTTAGGCATTACTATAGACCCTACTAATCAACAACAAGTAGTCTTTGAAGACGGCAATGCTGTTTTTGAAGAATACTACAAAGCAGCAGTGCAGCTCGGTGAAATATACGAAGCTAACTATAAAGATTACCAGCGCCTATCCAAAGAGGGTGCAGATATAAACAGTAAGCTTGAAGATATTAATGTGTCGCTCGATGCCTCTAGAAGAAGTTATGACTTAGGCGACAAAGCGCTGTATAACATCGGACTTGGGTTTGGCGACATAGGATTGGGGATTGCACAGCTTGCAACAGAAGCTTCTAAAGCGTCCAATCCTATATTTAAGGCAATTGCACCTGTAGCAGATTTAGGCTTGCAAGAGGTTAAGGCACGCGTTGATGAGGCACGTGATGAGTTTGTTAGAGACGTAGCTTTTGAAGACGCTTTTAACGAGCCTGGTAATTTCGGTAAGTTTGCTTTGCAGGAGGTCGCTAATCAAATACCTATACTTGTCACTATGATGGCAGGTGGTGGCGCAGCTTCATACGTAGCTGGTGCTTCTTCAGCTGGTAGTAAAATGCTGGAGATGAAAGGCGAAATATTAGACGGTACAGCCGATTATTCTGATTTAGAAATCGCTTTAAAGGCAACTGGCTATGGTTTAGCAGAAGGGGTATTTGCTGAAATTTCTACAGTTCCTATTTTAAACAGGGCTAAGCAAACCTGGGTTAGAGCAGGCAAGTCTGACGTGGTGGATAGTGGCACGCGAGCATTCTTTAAAGAAAAGTCACCTAGCTTGGTATACGAGCCTTTATTAGAAGCCGGAGGTGAAAGTGCTACTCAAATTACGCAAAACTTAATTGATGGTAAGCCCGCACTCGAAGGTGTAGATCATGCTGGAGCCTCAGGGTTTGGATTTGGTTTATTGTTCGCTGGTGTACCATTCGTAAAAGGCATGTACAGCTCTCGCAACTCTGACTACCGCGCAAAAGCTGTTATTAGAGAAAAACAACTTGAGCTTGATAAGCTAGCAGCGGAATGGAAGGCGTCTCAGTCTAATACAGACATGCAGAGGCTTGAAGCACAAATGGGAAAAGTTAGACAAGAGCTTACTGTTGAAATTGAAAAACAAGAAAACGTAATAAACAATAACCTTAGAGCTGTTCACGGTGAAATGGTTATTGAAACAACTTCGCGGCAATCACAATTGCAGAACGAAGCTAAGGCTATACAAGAGGACGCTTCTTTAAGCAAAGCACAGAAGAAAACAAGAATTGAAGCGCTACGCACAGAGTTTGACATGCTA
>Ga0209194_1002383_pt1 | contig 10121 bp, 7 predicted proteins | sample COGITO_mtgs_1004_FD_184787 | JGI IMG/M metagenome (GOLD analysis project Ga0209194, IMG submission 184787) | Pelagic marine microbial communities from North Sea - COGITO_mtgs_100413 (SPAdes) (version 2) | ecosystem: Environmental > Aquatic > Marine > Epipelagic ...
GTTTTGTTGCCATTTAAATGTACTCCTTATGCTTATTTATTACGGTTGTCGATCTGCTCATCGTCGGATATCCAAGTTAAATCCTTGGAATATGACCCATCGAGATCCCGTAAGAATGTCTTCACGTTGCTCTCCGTAAGCACCATATTGTGGTATTTTGTGTATCTTTTGTGCAGTGCTTGTTCTTTTGTGGCGGTATACACTAATTTTAATTTTTTTGTTATTGCTAACTGTATGATATCGTCAATACACCGTTTCAAACATTTATGGACAATACGTTGTTTTGCATTCTTGTCAGTGACCAACCATTCCATCAGACCAAATGCAGTTCCGTCACACACATACAGTCCGCCAGCACAAACAGGCACACCACCATCCTCGATAATCACTCCATCAAGTGGCAGGCACTCCTTTGGAACCACTCCAAACTCCCATTGGTTCCACCATTTGACTAGTGTTTCATAATCCTTGTCTCTGTCCCACAATCTACTTTGCATTTTTCTGTAACACTATCTTGTTCACATTGAAAGTTGACTCAAAACAATATCTCACTGCATCTGCAACTTCTTGTGCTGTCAATTTCGGCAGATTGTTCCATAATCCTTTTGTCATATCTGTGTCCACTACATCTGGACATATGTCATACACCGACAAAGGTCTGTTTAATAATTCTTCCTGTAGTTCACTGATGTATTGTATCAATTCTTTTTTTATTTCACAGTACTGTGAGTACTCAAACTTATCCCAAATCTTAAATTGGTGTAGGTCGGGTTCGTCATCTAGTCCCGACGTGCTTGTGATCACTGCCACTTGCATTTTATGAAATGAATGTTGTCCGTAAATTCTCTTCAGCAGGGTCAACTGTCCTCGCAAGGAGTGTGCGTTCAGCACCACGAGATCACAGTCTTCGATTTTCTCTAAAATTTTTTCTTGCTCATGAACCAGATCGAAACCATTGCTCCTACTCATGCCTATCACGTCATATTTCTTATTGGTGTATAAATCGGCTATTGCTTTGCCTATGCCTCTTGTATGACCTATGATTGCGATCTTATTTTTGTTTTTTTCTAGATTCATATGTTTCCACTAAATTTTCCAACCCTTCGAAGCACTCCGAATAGTGTTGGTAATATTTTTCAAACTTGTCTTTAGTGTACGCTGATTCTTTCCAAAAGTCAATCAATAACGTGGTCCTTGGCCTTGTATTTTTGTTGAATCCGTTGTGTAATTGTTTATCAGGCTGGAACACATACGCTTCGCCTGTTTTCCATGTCATAAGTTCCTGTTCACGTGTTTCCAAGTTCATCACTTGCATACCACTTTGATCCCCTCCTCCGTCATCTAGGCAAATCTGGTACCTCCATCCTCCTTCGTTGTCTGTATGATTACCAATCTTCGTGTCTGGTCCAACTGTCATGATAGCAACATTGGTCTTGTAGGGAAATTTTCTCAGTATGGAATACAACATTGGATAATCGTTGAAATGTTGCAGTTCCTTCTCTCCAGACTGTATTCCCAGTGCCTGCCATTCTCCGTGAACATAGTCCCCTGATCTATCATCAAAGTCGTCGGGCAATCCCCTCACACTGTCAGAGAAGTCTTCTGGTTCTAGGAAAGTTTTATTTGGTTGTGTATCGAACTCGTGTTTTATGTTTTCCCAGTGTTTGTCTAACTGTCTGAAACATTCGCCTTGCTGTCCTTGGTAAAAACTACTATGAAGCATTCAGTATATTAACATTTTTATCATGTATCTGTCTATCATGATCCTGCCAATTACTAAAGATCTGTTCGCCGTGATTTACTAATTCTTGTTGCTCACTCAATTCAAAGTAGTCTGTGAATTCTATTCCGTTAATTATTATTCTTCTGTTAATTGATCCAAACACATACACAATAGCGTCATCATTTCCAAGAGACACTCCGTGTTTGCTGTTCTCTACCCTTGTCCATCTGCCGTCTTCTTTGACCATGTGAGTGCCAGACACCTGGATACCTTTATAATCATATAGATTCTCTATCAAGAACTTACCAGTTGCAAATACCTTACCTCCAACTAAAACTTCGTCGCCTATGTCCACAAGTTCTACTGATTTGAATGTGCCATCCGCCATTGTTATTGGTGTGCCTGCTATGAAACAACCACCGCCTCCAGATCCGCCTCCACCTGAACTTGATCCGCCTTCTGAGTCTCCGAATCCTGCCGCTGTTGACACGAACGATATTCCTGAATTGAACAAGGCCTTCCATGCACCGCCTACTTTCATGTAACCTGCTGTCAAACGCTTCCAAGCACCCCCCACTTTGAAGAATCCTTCCGAAATTTCTTTCCATGCTCCGCCTACTTTGATGTTTCCTTGTACAGCAACGTTGAAAATCACTACTGCTTTTCCATCGCCACCTGGCGAACTTGGACTGCCGCCAACGGCAACGCCTGCTGAATAGTGAGATTCACCTGTGCCTCCTGGTGTCACACCAGATCCATCACTAGATGAACCACTCGATGGCACTAGATTCGAACCAGACTTACCACCGGTACCACCGTTGTCGCCTGTTCCACCATCACCTGATGTTCCGCCGTCAACACCACCACCGCCGGCTCCACCACCACCACCGTCTCCGCTGTGATCCTTGCCGTTCTCTCCCAGTGTACCTGGTGTGTTTGATGTTGCTGAGTTTGTGTTAATTCCTGCTGTTCCGTTTGAGCTCTTACCTGCTCCTGCTCCACCTCCGCCGCCTCCTGCGACTGCGATGTCTGTTCCGTCGATCCTTACTAGAGTGGCTCCTCCGCCACCTCCACCTGAACCTGAATATGGTTGTGGTCCAGCGTTACCGCCTTCTCCACCTGAATATGCTGTTTTACTTTTTCCGTTAGTACCACCTGGTGCACCACCTCCCGATGATCCACCTGCTCCGCCACCACCAACTGCCACTTCCAATGTTGTGCCTATCTGTCCTGATGAGATTGCTAAAGCAGTTTTTTTGACATGGTGTCCTGCGGCTCCTGTTCCTCCAGATCCGCCAGCGTCTGCACCACCGCCTCCACCTGCGCCTGCCCAAAGGTATACGTCAATAGATGTTGTGCCCGCGGGAATAGTTGCCTGTTGTAGGGTACCTGTGTAGTTGAATGTCTTTACGACTGTTGGCATAAAGGATTAAGCCTCCCTTACGAACCAGAGATCTCCGTTTGCACCTTGTCCAGATGTTGGTGCTGAAGTCTCAACGTATCTGTTTCCTGCGATACTGTTACTGCTGTCATCTGAGATTGTAGATCCACCCCAAAGTTTTAATGATTTAGCCACCTGACCCGTAGTTGGTACTGCCACACTGGAATCACTTGTTGATGATGTTATGTCTGAACCTACTGCGGCCAAATTTACGTTTGTCACTGTTAACAAACCTGCCGCTGTAGTTTTAAGCACTTTTTCTTTCGCCGAGTTACCGTCTGCAACTGCGTCTGCTAATCTAATTAGTTGTGAATATGTTCCGCCTTGTCCTGCAGTAAAGTGATTCTCTGATACATCATAGAACAATCTGGCATCGTCTGTGTCTGACGTTTCAATGATCATTCCTGAGTCCGCTTCACTGTTTCCTGAGTTTAATTTTATGAATGCGTCATCTACAAGATTGATCACACTTCCACTCTTATCAAACTCACCACTAACGGTTAAATTTCCAGTGACAGTGACATCACCAGTGATGTCTATTCCGCCATCTGCACCTGTCAACTGTAGAGGCGTCTTTGTTACTCCGCCATCATTGACTGTGAATTTTAAATCTTTGTCTTGTGAAGTCTGTGCAACCGTGACATCGTTGCTTGACACAGTAATACTTAATTCTTGTGCATCACCTATGATAACTCCGCTGTCTGTGTCTACTGTTAGTGCACCTGTCGTGGTGTCCGCCGCGTCTGATCTTAAAAAGTTACCGCCTGCTATCAATGTGCTTGAAGTGTTGGTTGTTCCTGATACATCTATTGTTGCGGCCTGTGTGTTTGTTCCTTCAAAAACCGCACCTAGTGTAGAGTTCAATGTAAATCCTGCTTTGATTGAAGCGAATCCAGATTGAGAAGCAGTAGGAGTGAATGTCTCTTTGGAAAGTATAGCGACTCTCGTGTTACCTGCATACATGGAACTAACAACTTTGTTACCTCCTGAACTGGCCAACGTCTCTATCTTCCAACCTGAAAGTGTCTGTCCTGATGTGTAAACTGGACCAACCAATAACCATGCTGACCCTGTGTAGACATAAACTTGATCATCATCACTGTCTATCCAAAGATCTCCTGCTGATGCTGAAGTTGGTTCTGATGCTTGTGCCTTTGCACCACCTGTTGGTTTGAAACTTGATCCATCATACACCTTTAGTTGATTGGTGTTGGTGTCCATCCATAGTTGCCCTCTGAGAGGTGCTGTTGGTGCCGACGTTGATGCTGTGTTCTCTAATAATTTAACTAGATTTTCGTTTAGGCCTTCTCCAAAACCTGAATAACTTTTTCCAAATAACTGAAGAGATGTGCTAGTATCTACTGTGCCGTCTGTGATTGTAGCAACTACTGTTCCGTCTGTTTTGTTTATTGTGTACGCCATTTGCTTATATTTAGCACCTTCCCACTACTATATTAATTGTGCCTATTTCCTCCGAATCGTAATTTTCTAACGCTTTTCCTATCACTTCACCAACCTGTGGGTCGTGAGTTTTCTTTGCTACTCCATGGTTGTTAGGATCCGTAGACAACATATCCCCTTTGATAACGTGTCCTACTACTTTGCAAGGCACTTTACCCATAAGTGCAACAGGTTGTCCTGCTGATTCTGAATTCATCAAGTAAGCAGGTTTTTCGCTGATCACACCTGCAACTCTTGGGTCATTGCCTTCTGTTGAAATTGTGACTTCCTTCTCACCTCCGAACACCACGACAGTTCCCACTTCGTACTCTGAGTCAGTTTCATACACCTCAGCCAAGTCAGCGTACTGCGCCGATGTTGCTTTCGCATATACTGTGTTGTATTTCTTACTGCTTGAACCTATGTCGTAAGTCAATGTTGTATCTGGCAATATCGCTTTTGATGTTAGATTGCCACCCATTGTGAGGGTTGTCATCGAGTTGGCACCTGTGCTGGTGATGTTACCCGTCACGTTGCCAGTTAGTGGTCCTGCGAACGCAGTAGATGTTGTTGTGCCTGAAATTTCTAGTTTTGTGGATGGTGTGATAGTACCTATACCAATCCTTGATTCAGAACCGTCTATGGTCATAACGGTAGTTGTTGTTCCTCCGTCGTTGACCTTGAATGTTATGTCCGTGTCCTGCACAGTGTTAGAAATTATTCCTCCAGATGCGTCCACCGTAACAGTTATATCTGAGTCAACACCTATGATCAATCCTGAGTCATTGGCTATACTGATCGTGCCTGATGTTGTGTCATTTGCGTTGGATCGAAAGAAGTTGGTCGCCGCTACCCCGCCCAATGCGTCTGCGTCAGTGGCCGTACCTGCAAATTTTAAATCTGCTATGTCTGTTGATAAAGTTATTCCTTTTGTTATCGACGAGAAACCTGCTATCGCTGATTTCGGAGTGAAAGTGTCTTCAGATATTATCGCTATGAGATTGCCGTCATTGAATAATTTTGTTATGTTCTGTGATCCATCACTTGAATCCAATATAGTGTCGTATGTGAATCCATTCGTTGTTCCTGTGGAACTAGGTGGTCCTACCAACACCGAAGATGTTCCGCTGTAGTAGAACATCTGTCCTGTGCCTGAATCTATCCAGATGTCTCCAGCCGCCATGTTGGATGGTGCATCTGATTGGTATGGTGCACTACCTCCCGCTGTCTGGAACGCTGAGCCGTTGTACACTTGTAATTTAGCATTCGTTGAGTCCCACCACAACTGTCCTTCTATGGGTTTGGTAGGAGCCGACGAGTTTGAAAAATTTTCTAACAAGTGCAGGAAATTCTCTGCTATGGATTCCCCATAACCTGCATATCCTTTACCTATGAAACTGATATCAGTCTGAGTGTTTAGCACACCGTCCTGTACAGTGTACTGGTTCGGCGAACTAGAACTATTTGTCTTGTTTACAGTGTATGCCATTAGTATCCTGTGTTACCACCTGATGTTGTTCCACTCACTGTGTTTGATGTTGACAGTGCAGTCGAGCTAGTTTCAGTGAAAGTTGTTAAACTTTGAATCCTTAGAGTGTAATCAATCTGTATTAGTCTGTTCAATGACTTTTGTACCGGGTGGAAAATGACGTGTGTCAACAACTTGTTCGTTGACCCGTTTTCTGTACCTTCCCAACTCTTCAAACCTAGTTCATCGAACACATAGTCGCCATTAAAATCAGTTGTGTTGTCAAAAGCCGCCTGTCCAGTTGGTTCACCGTAGTCAAGTGTACAAGTCACAACGATGTCTGTGTACTTGTTACCCGCTGTGTGTCTCACTTCCATCTTGTTCCTTGTGGTGTCTTTGTTGGTTGCACTATTGTCATCTACCACTTTGTAATAAGTCTGGTTGTACAATGTTGCGTTTGTGCCAGTTGAATTTGGAGTAAGGTATGTGATTATACCTGTTGGGTCAACACTTGTACCACCATTACCCAATGCAATCTCATGTACGAACCCTGTTGTTTTGTTTGCTAAAGAATTAGCAAGTGCCTGAGACATGTTCTCGTAGTGTATCGCATTTCTCTTGTCTACGATAACTTCACCTGTCTCTGGATCTGAAATCTTGATATGCCCCGTCATCATAACACCCGTGTTATCCTGAGGCTTTTTGTTCTCTTCTTTTGCTTCTGTGGGTTTGTTGTCTTGTGTCATCTAGTGTATTTATTCAGGTGCGTTTGTAGGCTCGTTAGCAATGAATTTAGCCTGTTGTGTGCCGGAAGCCTGTAATCCTTTACCATCTGCTGGATTACCATCTAGTGCCGTGTACCATACCTGTCCTTTCTTGTGTAATACTTTTATCTGTGTGCCTGAAGCAGGTGCAGAGCTCAATGTCACTGCTGTTGTGCTTCCGTCCACAGAATAGTTGATAGTCGATCCATCCTCGCTAGTGAGCAACAATCGTTGGCCACCAATGAATATGTCTAACTCACTAGCGGATGATGGTGCTTGTGATAGTGCGAATGTTAGTGTGCTACCGTCACCTGTGAAGGTGTTGGTGTACACAGTGTCCGCATAAGGGATGGTTTGAGTACCAGACGCATCTACCACTTCCGTGCCTGATCCATGCTCCTTAATTCCTGTTCCCAGGGTACCACGTCTAAGTTGTCCCAACGTGTTACCTGTTTTTGTAAAGTATTCTATTCTCTCTTTGTCTATGAACACAACGCCTGGGGTGTTGCTGGCAATATTTGGTGTAAGCAATACACTACCATCTTCCACAGTAAATGTCTGTGTGCTTTCTGTCATGTCCAGTACCAATTTTGTTGTTGCTGTTTTGGATATACGTTTGTAGAACGTCCTGTTCAACATGTCTTTGAATATCCTAAAGCCTGTGGCACTTACTGCAGAGTCTAGTGCAAAATACAACACGTCTAATCTGTCTGTGGCAACTATTGTTCTACCAAGTACCGTTATAGTATTTCTGTTTAACGTGTAGTCATATCCTTGAACAAGTTGTTCGCCATTGAGCCACACAAACGTATAAGCCTCGTTAAGAGGTTCGAATCTTAAATTAAATTTACCTGCTACTGTGTAAGGGTATGCCGCAGAACTAGACACTGTCCCAGCCAACACTTCACGTCTTTGTTTTGAACCAAGAGCGTTGTTAATTGTTGTTACAGAAAGCACATCATTGACCGAAATAGGATTTCCATCTGCAGACAGTTGAACTGGATTTAAAATTATGTCAGTGCCTTCGTTGTAGTATTGATAGTCCACCAATGTTGTTATTGCAACAAGATCATTGGCACTAGGAGCATTTGTAAACACTATTCTGTCAGGACTTCCTGCGATATCAGTTGTGAGCGATGATGAGTCTGAACTACTTGTTGTGTCATCTGCTGTAGTAACAGTGCCTGCTAGATCAACAGTGTAGTCTGTGTTCAGATTCTGTTGGACTCCGTTTAAATGCACCTGTATCTGTGCGGCACTTGTAATATTTTTACTAGGGTCAATTGTTGAATCATCTCCTAGAGGATTTGTCCAAGAAGAATCTTCTCCTATCCCAGTCAAATTAGTGAACAAGAATCTTGTTGTTGTTCCATCTCCTAAATAGTAACTAACATCAGGTCCACGGAGCATTTTTCCATCTAATTCTATTATGGTTAGACCAGAGAATGGTCCTATTGCTCCCGGTGGATAAGTCAAAGTATATCTGTTTGTTGAACCGTCATATGTGATTGCCTGATTCCTTACACTTGCAAAACTTCTAGTGCTTGTGGTTGACTTGTTGAAACCTGCTATCTGTATGTAAGAACTTGCCGCCGGTGCCGAATCGAAAACGACTGTAATGGTATTTGCTCTTGTCGTTGTTGTGTATGCTGTTGTAGGAACTCCGTCCACGGTTACGTAGATGTCTGAGGACGTAGAATCTAGATTGAATTCACCTCTTGTAGAAGTCAAGAACGATGTTGTACTTCCATCGCCTGTGAAAGTGTTTAGTACTCTGTAGTTCTCACCTGATATTGCAAAAACTTTTGTTGATATAATGCTGTTGTTTACAGGTGCTGTGTCAAATGTTATAGTTTTGTTCGCCACATCTATTGTGTAATCATTAATTGTAGAATCCAATGCACTGCCTTTTTGTATCACGCCGTCAACGGCCACGGTCACTGATCCTAAGGATCCTGGGAAATTTCCAATGCTGAATGTTGTTGTGCTTCCGTCACCTTTGTAATTTTTCTCACTTATGAAAGGAACTCCTGACTCTGGTGAAGTGTACACCTTTATATCTAGTGTATCGAACAACTGACCAGGAACAGTTTCTTCAGGTGCGTAACTAGTATCTGGTGAAACAAGAGCATCACCTTCTAGAACAATGTCACTCGGTGCATGTCCTAGTGCTGATGTGAAAAGTCCACCTTTGACTATCGAATCTAGTGTCCTGTCATCAGTCGGTGTCAATACTCCGTCATCATCAAAAGGTATGAACTCTACTAGAGCATTTTCTTCTGGTAGTTCACTTATTGCAAATGTCACTGTTGAACCATCACCTCTGATAACATCAGGGAGTTTTTTCCTTGTGCTATCATCCTGCGTGATGTACACTTGATAAACTTCTGTTGTGGCAGGTGCAGTGTCAAAAGTAAAGTCATCATTCACTCCGTTTGCTCTGAATGCCTTTATCCTAGAGTCTCCATAGTTGTCCCATGGGAAATCATACCAACCCGCTTTGTCCCAACCTGCTTCTTGGCTGAATAGTAATCCTGTGACCATCGTTCCACCATAGTCAACGCCTGTCATCACTTGATCCAGTTCATTTCCTGGCATTCCTGCTCCTGGCGTGTAGAAACCTTTGGTCCTGTCAGCGGCTGTAAGTCCTGTCTCATCGCCGTACACCTTGTAAACACTACCGACGTTGTCGTCGAAGTCTGTTGATGATGTGAATGCACTGGTAACTTTATAAAGTTGGTTGTTGTACCTTAACAGGTCATTGTAAGCATAGTTTGTGTTGGCCGCCCAATCAACAACTCTAGATGTGCTGGACACCCTGTCGAATTTTATTGTCGTGTCAAAGTCTCTTACCAGGTCGTTGGCCAAATTAGCATATGCCCTTGCTGTGTCTGACGGCGTTGACCCGTCATCAGCACCACCTGTGATGACAACCATCGGAGTGGCTGTGTAATTTGCCCCTTTGCCTGTAAGTGTAATTTTAGTGACCTTACCATCCTGCACTGTTGCCGTTGCCGTGGCCGCGGTTGTGCTTGGAGTCTCATACATTTTGTACGCACCTGATCTGGTGCTGGTAGGAGTGATCGTTGTGCTTGGACCATAAAACAATCCAGAGAAGCCGTCGAAGCCGTACGTGTTGGTGGTTCCTGCACCTCCGTTTTGACTGTCCCATACTTTTGCTTGAGTCTCACTGCTGAATAAAGGATAATAGTACCCGTAACTGCCAGACGTCGACCCTCTATTGCTGGTTGCTTGTATCTGGAATGGACCTGTTGATGCCACAGT
>Ga0209194_1002396_pt1 | contig 10062 bp, 11 predicted proteins | sample COGITO_mtgs_1004_FD_184787 | JGI IMG/M metagenome (GOLD analysis project Ga0209194, IMG submission 184787) | Pelagic marine microbial communities from North Sea - COGITO_mtgs_100413 (SPAdes) (version 2) | ecosystem: Environmental > Aquatic > Marine > Epipelagic ...
GCTGGCTCTACCACTGCTGAGTTCAGTATGCTGTACAGCCCAGAAGCAACAGGCAGCTGGGTACAAGCTGGATTAATGAACACATCTGGCAAATACAACTACTCAATGGTTAACAATGTATCAGACATACAAAGTGCGTATGCAGTAGCAGGTTGGAAGAACGACATTGTTAATTTGTATGCAGGCATCAAACCAACGGTGATAAGCGGATCAGTTAGTGTAACTATTCCAACAAGTGTTGATGCTGATGGTACTATGAACTACAGTAATGCAACAAATAAAATTCGCAATCGCAACACAGGATTTGTTGGTGCCAGTGTTGACTATGCACCAAAGCGCAATCATGCAATTAGTCTTTCAGCAATATACGGACAAGACGGTGCAGGCCGCATTGGTGTAAACTACAAATTGGCTCTGCAATAAAATGGAACACTTGTCCTATATATTTAAAAACATTCCTGAAGACATTGAGGATAGTTCCGCTCCATGGACGGATCTAGTAAGTGAAGACTTCCATGTTGCGATATATAGAGACCGGTATCCATGCACACCTGGACACTTGTTGTTTGTTCCAAAATACAACACAATGGCAATACTGCTGGATGCGTTTGACGACGCACTGACTCACGGACAAACAATGGTAGAGTCAGGCGAATGGGACGGATTCAATATTGGAATGAATTACGGGAGTGCCGCAGGACAGACAGTTGAGTGGCCTCATGTGCATTTGATTCCACGTCACGTTGGCGATGTCGAAGACCCGATAGGAGGCGTGCGCAACACAATTCCTGGCAAAGGCAACTACCACAAATAAATAACAACACAGCGGTCTTTTTAGAATCATCCCGCTATACAAACTCTGCTTTCTATGCTATAATCTAACATAGGAGAATATAATGGCAAACCAATCTCGTACTTACAAGTACACCAGTACAAAAGAATATCACGACGCTTTTCCCTGCGCATACCGACAATGGCGTGCTGACAGTCACTGTAACACAATTCATGGCTACTCGTTTAGCATGAAGTTTTACTTTGGCACAGACAACTTGGATGCTCGTAATTGGGCGGCTGACTATGGTGGTTTGAAGGAACTCAAAGGCATTTTAGAAAGCCAGTTCGATCACACTTTGTTAGTTAGTGAAGATGATCCTGAACTAGAGCTGTACATGGAAATGCAACGTCGCGGCATTGCTAAACTAACTATCCTTCCCAAACTGGGTTGCGAAGGTTTAGCAGATCAACTGTACAACTATGTCAATGGTGTTTACATTCCCGACATGTGGGGTGCTGGAGAAGCAGAACGCTTGTGGTGTTACCGTGTGGAAGTACGTGAAACACAAAGCAACATGGCCTTTAGAGAAGGGCATAGGGAATGGAATGAAGATTTATTTGCATAAGGACATCCTATGTTAGAAACAATATGCGAAACGATGGTCAGTGCATACCACAAGAACTGGATTACCAGTCGTGATGGTAATGTAAGTATTCGTCACCATGACCGAGATCACTTTTACATCACACCAAGTGGTATTCGTAAACAGACAATGCAACCTGAGTTGTTTAAGAAGATCCAGATCATGCATCAGCCTGTAAATAGATGGAGTTGGACTGAACTTGAATACACTGACATCAGTAAGAACCTTACACCAAGTGGAGAGATTCCTCTGCACTTTGGTTTGCAACGACAAATGGGGCAACACAAGGACGATGTGCGTGTAGTAATGCACTTCCATCCTACCTATTGTGTTGCTGCCATGCATGCTGGTATTGAGTTGGATAAACTTGTCAAGAACTTTCCAGAGTTGGGTCGTTACACTAAAGTCGCTCCAAACGTTCCTGATGTTGCACCAATCAGTCAAGAGTTAGCAGATGAGACAATTGCAAGATTAGATGTTGACCACGATGGCAATATTGCACACGATATTATTGGCATCAAAGGGCACGGAGTCGTCAGCATTGACACCAGTCCCTGGCGTGCATTTGAGCATATTGAACGACTAGAACATATTTGCCAGATTGTTCTGGCATCAGGAGTGGGCGGTCAAGTCCCTGCACGGACACCAATTTTTTAAAGGCGTTTCTGGACGAAACAACTAACATGAATTATAAAATAGAAAATTTCTTATCAGATTCAGAAGTAAACACAGTCTGTGCTTTTTATGACAGGCTTCCTTACAGTGTCGAATACAGTAGTAGTTTAAATCGTAGAAAGCTCATGCACTATGATAATCCTAGTATGCCTTTTTTTAAAAACATCTTTGAACCTAAACTACAAGAACTGTATCCAGGTGGACTAGTTAGTGCTTGTACTTTTACAGACTGGCATAGTCCAGTGGAGATTCATACCGACGGTTGGCAACCACAAGAAGATCAAACTCGCGACATGGGATATGCTATCCTTGTTCCACTGAGGATAACTCCTAAGAATGCAAAAAGTAGTACTATTATATTTGATCAAAGATTATCAGATGTATCTGTTACACTTAAAGAGTACACACAAGATGAAGTGTGGAATGTTGCAGAATATATAAGTCCAGACGATGATCGAATTGAATATAAAAGTGCAGAAGAGGTTGGCAGCGTATTCTACAACGATCATTTGCAGCATATAGAAGATAAACGTATGTTGAGAAACTTTAGTGTAAGTGCTGTGCATGATTGGTCACCAGGCTGTGCTATAGTTTGGGATAGAAGTTACTTTCACACTAGCAGTAGTTTTGACGAAACACTAAAAAACAAACTGCATGCTATATTTTTTATTACTCTATAAATAATCCCAGAAAGAAGTATATCAATGAAATATTTAATTTTAGTATCATTAAATAGTTAACTCTTTAAGAGACAAATCAGAACCCCATTTGGTCGAGGCAGCTCGACTCGCTAAAATCCTGCCGAGGTAAAGCTCGTCGCCGGTGGAGTAGCGTGTTCACCCCTTTGCGAAAGCAAACATCTCCTAAACACTATAACACTAGGAACGAGGTTATAGATAGCATACGTGCTATGTCAGTGCAGGTAAGGAAAAGACTAGAGTCCTTGGAGATGCAACAAAATACCTGTTTCCAAAGTCTATGGCTGGATACGACTCACATGAAGTTATCCAAAAGTCAGATGGAACCTGTGAAGGTTCCGTCTGACTGAAAAGATCTACATGAAATTAAGTTAATATTAATCATAAGAAAACAAAAAACGATATGGCGTTTAGCCATATCGTTGTTTCGTGCAAACGAAACGCTAACAGTTGACAATGATTTAATCTGGCAGTATACTAGTTGAATACTAATTCTCAAACAGAACAACAAGCACATATATACAGTATGACAAAAATAAATCAACAAGGAAACAATAGATTAAAATGAAAAAACTATTAGTAACTATGGGTTCTAAATAATGATTGATCCACGTATACAAGAAATCGTCACTGCGGAAGCCGCACGGCAAGTATCAACCATTGAGTTGATCGCCAGTGAAAACTTTACCAGTGCAGAAGTAATGGAACTGTGCGGCAGTTTGCTTACCAACAAGTATGCTGAAGGCCTTCCAGGTAAGCGTTACTACAATGGTTGTGAAGAAGTAGACAAGGTAGAACTACTGGCAATTGAATATGCTACCCAACTGTTTGGTTGTGACTTTGCCAATGTTCAACCACACTCTGGCGCTAATGCAAATCTTGCTGTGTTTAAGGCATTCTTAAAACCGGGTGATCTTATTGTAGGCATGGATCTGGCATCAGGTGGTCACTTGAGCCACGGTGCCAAAGTAAACGTGTCTGGTGCGTGGTTTGATACAGAATCATACGGAGTTGACGATTGTGGTTTCATTGACTACAAAGCAGTTGCCAAATTGGTTTTGTTTAATCGTCCCAAGATGTTGATTGCTGGTGCAAGCGCATACAGTCAGCTTATTGATTGGGAACGCATGCGTGAGATTGCTGATAGTGTTGGTGCTATCTTACTTGCAGACATCAGCCACTACTCGGGGTTGATTGCTGGCGGCGAGTATCCCAGTCCTTTCCCTTACGCTCACGTAGCAACTACTACTACACACAAGACTCTGCGTGGACCACGTGGTGGTATGATTCTTTGGAATGACGAAGACATCAGCAAGAAGATTAATGGTGCAGTATTCCCTGGAACACAAGGCGGTCCATTGATGCATATCATTGCCGCAAAGGCACAGTGTTTCTATGAAGCGTTACAACCTGAATTTAAGATGTATGCCAAACGTATCAAGATCAATGCTCATGCCATGGCGCAAACTTTCTTGGATAATGATGTTGATATCGTATCTAGTGGAACACAATGCCACATGATGACAATAGACTTACGTAAAGAAAAGTATAGTGGTAGAGAGTTTGCTGACCTATTAGAAAAAAATGGAATTACTGCAAATAAAAATGGTGTGCCTGGTGATACTCGTGGTTTTGTTGAAACCTCTGGAGTCCGGATTGGTGTTGCCGCAGAAACTACCCGAGGTCATGACGAACGTTGGTTTAAGAACCTTGCGCTTCAGATGATATACTTACTGAGAGATTAAATGAGAATCGAAGACGAAATAAAATTGGATTTCAAAGACGTATTGATTCGTCCCAAACGCAGTACACTGTCAAGTCGCAAAGAAGTTGATTTAACTAGAACGTACAAGTTCAAACACAGTCGAGCAGAATGGACCGGAGTGCCTGTTATGGCAGCCAACATGGACGGTGTTGGTACACTTGAGATGGCAGCGGCTTTGCAACAGCACAACATGTTTACTTGTACAGTAAAGTCATACGACGAGGGTGATTTTGGTGGCATTGATATTGACTTTGACAATTTTGCGGTAAGTACTGGTACAAGCAGTGGAGATTTTAATAAATTAAAGCGTATTTTTGCCGTTTACCCAGAGCTTAAATTTATTTGCATTGATGTAGCCAATGGTTACCAGGAAATTTTTGCAGATTACGTAGCCCGTGTTCGTGAAGAATTCCCTACAAAAACTATTATTGCGGGCAACGTAGTCACTGCTGATATGACACAGGAGTTGATTTTACGTGGAGCCGATATTGTTAAAGTGGGCATTGGTCCTGGTAGCGTTTGTACTACTCGCGTGCAGACTGGTGTGGGTTATCCACAACTTACTGCAATCATCGAGTGTGCGGATGCAGCTCATGGCCTCGGCGCACATATTATCGGTGATGGTGGTTGCACTTGCCCTGGCGATGTCGCTAAGGCTTTCGGAGCTGGTGCTGATTTTGTTATGCTCGGGGGGATGTTAGCCGGGCACGACGAAGGTGGTGGTAAACTTATTCAAGAAATCAGCGAAACAGATATACTTGGAGCCATGGATCAAGGAGATCACTATCCAAAGAAGCGACTTAAAGTTGACAAGTATGTTCAATTCTACGGCATGAGTAGTGACACTGCTATGGACAAACACAGCGGTGGAGTTGCTAGTTATCGTTCAAGCGAAGGCAGGACCGTTACTGTTCCATATAAAGGCACAGTAGAAAACACAGTGCTAGACTTGCTTGGCGGATTACGTAGTTCATGCACTTATGTTGGTGCACCAAGTTTAAAACAACTCAGCAAATGCACAACCTTTATCCGTGTCAACAGACAAATCAACGATGTGTTTATAAAATGAAAAAGAAAATTGTAGTAGTAGGTGCTGGCATCAGCGGGTTGTTGGCAGCATATTATCTGGCCAAATCTGGACACAAGGTAACAGTTTACGAACAAGAACGTTATCCAGCTATGCGCACCAGTTTTGCTAATGGTGGACAGGTAAGTGTCAGCAACAGTGAAGTCTGGACCACGTGGGGCAATGTATACAAAGGCATCAAATGGATGTTTACAAAAGACGCTCCACTATTAATTCGCCCTACTTTTGAGTGGGCAAAGATTCGCTGGATGGCCAAGTTCATGTGGAACACTGTTACTGGCAAGTACGCAAGGAATACTGCTACCACTATACAATTGGGCATGCAGTCTCGAGAGTTATACAAAGACATCATTGCAGAAGAGGGACTAGAGTTTGATCAAAGTTTTGAAGGTATACTGCATTTCTACAAGGATGCGCACTATCTGGCAAATGCTCGTTCAGTAAAAGATTTGTACGAAGCCAATGGTTGCCAGTGGGATATGCTAGATCCACACCAGGTACATTTGGCAGAACCCAATCTCAGGAATAATGGCTCGGTGCTAGGAGGTGCTTGGACCGAAGATGATTGGATGGGAGACATTCATAAGTTCTGTACTGAGCTAACTGCTGTTTTAAAAAACAAATATGGTGTTACATTTTCATTCGGCAGTACAATACTTGATGCAAAGAATCTGGACTACTATGACGCAATTGTGATCAGCAGTGGCGTGGGCAGTACTGCACTTGCTAAAACAGTAGGCGATACAATTGATGTATATCCGGTCAAGGGATATAGCATTACTGTTAACCTGGATGATGAAAGTTACAAACATGCACCCAAGACAAGTTTGTTGGATGATCAAGAAAAGATTGTGACCAGCACATTGGGAAGACGATTCCGTGTTGCAGGTACTGCTGAACTAACAGGCGAGAACTACGATATACGCCGTGATAGAATTGAACCATTATTGGAATGGGTACATACAAACTTTCCCAAAATCAACACACATGATTATTCAAGTTGGGCGTGTTTGCGGCCAATGACTCCCAACATGATGCCTATTGTGAAACAAAGCAAAAATAATCACAAAGTGTTTTATCATACCGGACACGGGCATTTGGGTTGGACATTGAGCCCTGCTACGGCAGTACAGTTAACCGCATTGATTGACAAAGTAATTTAATACGTGTAAAATATCACTATGAGTGAATACAAAATATCATTGCTGTTGCCCACCAGAGGTAGAACAACTGCATTGCGGCGTAGTATATTAAGCACTATCAACTGTGCCGACAATATTGACTCATTTCAAATTATGATTGGGTTTGATAATGATGATACAGATACTATCAATTACTTTGTAAAAGAACTACAACCAGAACTAGACGACCTTGGTGCAAATTACCAAGCTCATGTGTTTGCACCAATGGGCTACATTCGTTTAAACGAATACGTAAACGGCCTGGCCAAACATTCTGACGCCGATTGGTTGGTGTTTTGGAATGACGACGCTGTTATGGAAACTGCAGGTTGGGATACTGTAATTGCCGGCCACACTGGCGAATTCAAAGTGCTGGCATTTCATACACACAACGATCATCCTTATAGTATTTTTCCTATTGTACCAAAGGAATGGTTTGAATTGTTTGGTTATCTAAGCCCGCATCAAATAAGCGACGCTTGGATTAGCCAACAGGCCTACTGTCTTGATATCTGGGAACGTATCGATGTTGATGTAACACACGATAGATTTGATTTGACTGGCAACAACAAAGATGAGATATTTGAAAAACGCCCCATGCTAGAAGGCAATCCCTCTGATCCCCGTGACTTTCACAATAAAATATGGCACACCCGGCGTGTGTCTGACCTGCGTAGGTTAATCGAGTACATGGATTCACAGGGTTTTAACACTGAGTTTGTTAAAGCAATATTTTCAGGTAAACAAGATCCATGGGAAAAATTAAAAGCCAATGACGTAAACAACCACATGTCCCAATGGCGACCAGACTGGGCTAAAAAATAATGACATTAAGTTTAGAACAACGTATTAAACAATACTGGGACAACCAACCGTGTAATATCAGACACAGCGGCAATGAAATTGGCAGTTTGGAATTCTTCAAAGAAGTGTCTGCTCGCAGATTTCAAGTGGAACCACACATTCCGGAGTTTGCTGGATTTCATTTATGGCAAGGCCAACAGGTGTTGGAAATTGGTCCCGGAATTGGGTCAGACGCAGCAGAGTTTGCACGACACGGCGCTGACTACTACGGCTTAGATTACAGTAAAGAAAGTGTTGACCTTGCTCGCAAAAGATTTGATGTAGAAGAATTGTCGGGCAATTTCTATTGCGGAGACGCCAGCGACGAAGCAATGTACAAGGATTTACCAAAGTTTGATTTGGTTTACAGTTATGGTGTTATACATCATTTCCCTGCTATTGATAGTATCATCAACAATGTGTATGATTGTCTTAAACCTGGAGGCGAATTCCGTTTTATGGTGTATGCAAAAGACAGTTGGAAACAAGCAATGATCAACAAAGGACTTGATCAATACGAAGCACAAGCAGGATGCCCTTATGCCAAAAGCTACACCAAAGATGATATCGACACCCTATTGTTTGAGCAATTTAGAGTCGAAAGATTGCGCCAGGATCACTGTTTTATGTACAATGTAGAAGCATACAAACAAGGCAGGTACGAACTTGAACCCTGGTTCGAAGCAATGCCCGTTCCGATGCGCGAAGCAGTCAGAGAATATCTGGGTTGGCATTTGTTGGTCAAAGCAAGGAAAATATAATTTATGACAACAGACCCTTACGCAGGATTGGTAGGTAGTACAATCACATTGGACGATATCACAGTCGATGTAACGTCAATGGCTGATGCATTAGTATCAACCTCTAGCATGTCAGATATGTATACTATAGCAAATAACGATATATTTTCTTGTGCCGACATATCACACCACGGAATTGAAATGCACAAAGATGCCGACATCACGGTTGGCGGGAAAAGTATGCGGGAGTTTATGAATTTGGTTGAACAACGTCTTGCTATCCTAACACCAAACAAAGAATTAGAATCAGAATGGGCCGAGTTGAAAGAACTTGGTGAACGGTATCGTGCCATGGAGCAGGATCTGCTGGAGAAAGCCAAGTCCTGGGACATACTCAAAACAAGGAACACATAATGGGAACATATTACCGTAACATAACAAAATTTATCGACACAATCGACAACGGCGCATGGGTTGAAATTGGTGTTGATCGCGGAGAAGGAAGTACTAAATTTTTTGCTGATTTATGCGAAGAACGTGGTGTAGACTTTTACGGAGTAGATGTTGATGCAGACCAGATTGATCGTGCTGCCAGCAACTTGATGGTTGACAATGTACTGCCAGATCATGTAAAATTAGTACAAGGCAAGGGTGAACAGTTTTTAGAAAACTTGGATCCCGAAGTCAAAGTATCGTTGGCATATCTTGACAACTTTGATTGGGACTACTGGCTTGGCGGCGCCGAAGAAGCGTTTGTGGCAGGAGTGAAGCAAAAGTATAGAGATTTGATGAGCATTGAAATGACCAACCTAAATAGTCAGCAAACACACCTGTTGCAGGCAATTTTGTTGATGCGTAGGATGACCAGCAACAGTATTATCATATGTGATGACACATGGTATCATCCTCAAGAAGGCGTGTTTATTGGCAAGTGCTCGGCTGCCATCCCGTTTTTGATGTTGCAAGGGTATCGTCATTTGCACAACGACGGTTATAGACAAAACAGTGGTGCAATTTTTGGAAGATTTAAGTAAGGCATAATATGTTCGGAACAAACGAAATAATTGGTAAGAAATATTTTAAAGATGTAAAAGAAAACACACTGATGGTGACCAGTATGTTCTTTACACTACAAGGCGAAGGACCCTATGCTGGAATGCCTGCACTGTTCATTCGTCTGGCAAAATGCAACTTGGATTGCAGTTTTTGTGACACATTCTTTGATGATGGTGACACATTTACCTATGCAGAACTAGAAACCAAGGTATACGATACTATTCGTGACTTTTGGGTAAGCAAAGGCAAGCCTGTGCCCGAGTGGGCAGTACGTGGACGCAATGATTATCCAGGTGTTGTGTTGGTAATGACAGGCGGTGAGCCACTATTACAAGACAACATCACAGGCTGGATGCAACGACAACTCACACACTACAAAGCAGTACAGGTCGAAAGCAATGGCGTGCCTGAAACACTAGTACCTGAAGGTGTTACACTGGTATGTAGTCCCAAGTGCATTGAAAAGAACGGCAAGCCCGTCAAGTACCTTGCACCAAGCAAAACTATCTTACAACGTGCAGACTGTTTGAAGTTTGTTGTTAGCGCAGACCCAGAGTCGCCATACAGCACAGTTCCAGATTGGGCATTTGAATGGAAAC
>Ga0209194_1002407_pt1 | contig 10034 bp, 10 predicted proteins | sample COGITO_mtgs_1004_FD_184787 | JGI IMG/M metagenome (GOLD analysis project Ga0209194, IMG submission 184787) | Pelagic marine microbial communities from North Sea - COGITO_mtgs_100413 (SPAdes) (version 2) | ecosystem: Environmental > Aquatic > Marine > Epipelagic ...
TGAGTACGCAAAGTATACCGGTGCACTCGTCGAAAGCGAACCGCACTATTTTGGTGGGAGTAGTAACCTTCACACAGAAGCGTTTGACTATGAAGAAATAAAAAAGACATTCTCAACTCCTGAAGGAGCTAAGTCTTTTATAGACGCCACCGGTATTGATACATTTGCGGCTGCGGTAGGGAACCTGCATGGAAAATATCCTGTACCTAAGGAGCTTGATCTCGTATTGCTAAAACAAATTCGTGAAGCAATTGACTGTCAGATTTCACTCCACGGAGGGTCAGGCACGCCGCTGCATTTCTTTGAAGAAGCGGCAAAAATAGGCGTGAATAAAGTTAATATTAACAGTGATATGCGCTTTGCATTTCGCAAAACACTCGAACGCGTGCTCGCTGAAAACCCCGACGAATACGCGGTGGTTAAACTAATGCCAGAAGTGTATGGCGCAGTTCAGATTGTGATTGAAGAGAAGATTCTGGCGTTTGGCTCAAGCGATAAAGCGGTAATTTGATTCTATTGAATCATCTTCTTTAGGTCGCTCATGCCCCGAGGTACTATTGAGCCAGATTCATGAAGTACTGTTGAGTCTAAGCCTACAACACCGAGAATGATAGCGCCATTGTCTGTAATAGTTTCTGGGTATCTATCGTAATTTACATCAGTGGAGTGGTATGATCTTGTGCCTCTAAATAATCCATATGTAGCTAGATGATCCGCGTCTAATCCACTAATGGGGATGGGTGATATGAAAATATCGATAGGCAAATTCAGGCCGGAAAAATCAGGATGACTTTCGGTCATTTGTACATTGTCGAAATTATGGCCGGCTATACATAGTAGTTCTTGTCCGTACGAAGACGATATTAGTTGACCAATCCCAGCTTTGAATAACTGTTCTTGCTTGCTATTTTTAAATGCTAATATTTTGCTTACTTCGGTCATATGCTGCAGTTTTAGGATTAACATGAATTATTTGCAACCATAAGTGATATAATTAATGTAAATGAGTGGGAAAATACCAAAAATTATTTCTGTTGGTGCAGCGGTGCAAGATGTTTTTATGAGCCAGAGCGATGAATTCAAGCCCGTTACCGACAAATCGCTCCACGAACAAGTTATGCAGCTCGAAATGGGCGGTAAAGCGGACGTAAATAAAATTGATTTTAGCACTGGTGGCGGCGCGACGAACGCGTCAGTTACCTTTGCGCGTGCAGGTCTGCACGCTATTTTTATGGGCACCATCGCGCATGACCCAGCTGGACAAGCTGTCATAGATGATCTCGATGTAGAAAATGTCGATACCTCGCATGTAAGCTATTCCGAGAAGTTTCATACCGGGTACTCTATGTTGTTACTTGCTCCAAATGGAGAGCGAAGTATCCTCACGTATCGCGGCGCTTCGACGCATTACGATATTCACAACTTTGATCTGAGCGGTATAGATGCTGATTGGCTGTACGTTTCGAGCATCGCTGGGCAAATGTCCGTACTGAGTAAGTTATTCCATCAGGCGAAAGAAAAGGGCATGAACGTATTTTTCAATCCGGGCAAAGGTGAACTTGCGCACAAAGAAGCCTTAAAAGGTTTGTTGCATGATGTCGACGTGTTGTCGGTCAACAAAGAAGAGATGCAACAGATAGTGCACGGAGAAACATCTGCTGAACTGGTGCGTCATGGCCTAGCACTTGTCGATACCCTGATAGTCAGCGATGGGCCGCGTGGCGTCACGGCAAGTGATGGTAGAACAATTGTTGAAGCCGGTATGTACAAAGATGTGAAGGTAGTTGACCGAACCGGTGCCGGTGATGCGTTTGGGAGTGGTTTTTTGAGCCAATGGTCCACAGGTGCGAGCCTAGCAGACTCGATTATATACGGGAGTGCAAACTCAACATCAGTCGTCACACATATCGGAGCCAAAAAAGGTATTTTGCACCAGGGCGCACAATTACACAGCATGCCGTTACAAGAAACTAGTATATAGAAATTAGCAGAGGAGCTACACATGTCACATACACTTGCAGATTTACTCGGAAATGATCACCCGCTCTTTAAGTTTAACTTACAGCAGCTCGAAGCTAGTATCGGTAGCGATAACATCGATGCCAGACTAGTCGCTGATACGCTCGAAAAATCTCACACGGTAATGCGACAGTTTGGTGTCGATACGAAAGACACGACTGCGAAAGAGCTATATTATGCGCTGCTGGCAAGTGTACAAAATGGCCAAGCCCGCAATATCTTGCGAGACTGCGACTATGTATTGCACCGAATTGATGGAGACGTCGTATCGCTCAACCTGCACGACGTTATTGAAAATGCACACCACCAGCTATCGTTCGAGAAACGAAAATCTGACCATGCCAAACGAAAGTTGCGCATGGAAATAATACATCGATATGCCGAGCATGATAAGACAAGCAACAAGCTCGTTCACCAGCTGACCGACCAAATGGGCCTCAAGCACGACCAAGACGACCAGTATGAGTCGGTAGATAGCACAATGAAATCGTCTGACGACACTACTGCACCATCTATCTTGTTTATCGGTGACATTTTTACCGACGCATTTATAAAGCTCGACGAAGACTATGCGAGAATTGATACCGACGAAGATGGTACGAAGCGTCTGAGCCTACCGTTTGGCGATAAACCGCCCTATGAGCGAGCCGACATAGTTCGGTCAGTTGGTCCATCGCCGAATTCAGCGATATCGTGTGTTCGACTCGGTATCAATGCAAGTCTTATGTCGTGGCTGGGTGACGACGAACCGGGCCGCGAATCGTTGCACCACCTACGCATGGAAGGTGTAGATTCAACACAGATGTTTACCGAACAAGGTAAAAAGTCTAGTTATTGGTACGTACTTCGCTATGGTAACGACCGGACGATGCTAGTAAATAGTGAAAAGTACAGCTACGTATGGAAAGCTCCGCAGAAAAAGCCAGATTGGGTGTACCTATCGTATATCGGGGAAAACTCATGGCAGCTACACGAGGATTTGATCGAATATCTTGAAGCAAACCCAGATATAAAGCTAGTGTTCCAACCCGGAAGCTATCATTTCGAATGGGGCACCGAGAAATTAGCCCGCTTGTACAAACGAAGTGATTTAGTGGTGATGAACCGCGAAGAAGCTATGGGCGTGACGGAAAAATCATATGACTCTGTCAAAGACTTATGTGATGGACTGCACGCTCTTGGGCCAGACACGGTGGTGGTGACAGATGGTGGAAAGGGTTCATACGCCTCGTACGACGGCAAGCTGTTCAATATGCCGAATTATCCTGATATCGCACCTGCTACGGATCGCACAGGAGCTGGAGACGCTTTCTCGTCTACGATTACTGCAGCACTTGCGCTTGGCGAATCTATCGAAACGGCGCTCATGTGGGCACCAATTAATAGCATGAATGTAGTGCAACATCTCGGCGCTCAAGCTGGCTTGCAGACGCTCGACCAAATTAAAGACTGGCTCGAAAAAGCACCGGAAGACTACAAGCCGCACGAGATATAGCGCCTACTTAGCGCGTTGCCACGACTACTAGTGGCCGCAGTATGTCTTGTTGCTCTTAACGATTTGGAATGCCTCTTCAAGGCTATCAGTGATAGTGTAGAGGCTCAAATCGACTTCGCCGATCGTATGATGCGGCAACAATGCATTGCGTGATAATTGATCGAAGGCGTTCCAAAACTCGCTACCAAACAAAATGATAGGCGCTTTGTTGGTCTTACCAGTCTGTATCAATGTTAAGATTTCTGTCAGTTCGTCGAAAGTACCGAAACCTCCTGGAAAGTACACATAGGCGTCCGCGTATAGCGTCATGACGATTTTACGTGGTGCGAAGTGGCTGAACCCGTATGACTCGGTTGTGTATTCGTTGAGGGTTTGTTCATGTGGTAGGGAAATATTAAAACCAATCGAGTCGCCGCCTGCTTCTTTTGCCCCTTGGTTGGCACCTGCCATAATACCGTGTCCTCCGCCAGTAATAACCGCGTAATTATCTTCTGCGAGTCGCTTGGCTAGTTCTCGAGCTTTTTGGTAATAGATGTCGTCGCTAGGGGTGCGAGCTGAACCAAAGATCGTAACGGTCTTGTCGTGTTTCCGTATAATGTTGTATCCACTTTGAACTTCGTCGTCGATGTTTCCCAGTCGAATCATAGCCGACTGAAGCACAATGTCTTTCGGAATACATACGGTTTGGTCTTTTTCAGGTTTTGGTTTCATAGTTTTACGTTTATATGGAGTATAGCAGAGTTACGCTGAAAATGCTTGTGGTATACGAACCAAAATCAGTAGCTTTCGCGACGAATGACTTCTACGGTATACTACAGTAAGTGAATACATTCAATCTTAAAACCAACTACCAGCCAACTGGTGACCAACCGGCCGCGATAGCGCAGCTAATTGCTGGGTTGGAAAAAAACCAACGTGAGCAAACGCTGCTCGGCGTAACGGGTTCGGGTAAAACATTTACGATGGCAAATATCATCGCCAACCGCAATGTCCCGACACTGGTCCTAGCTCATAACAAAACCTTGGCCGCTCAGTTGTACAGCGAGTTTAAAGAATATTTCCCTGATAATGAAGTGCACTATTTTGTCAGCTATTTCGATTATTACCAGCCAGAAGCCTACATTGCTAGCAGCGACACGTATATAGAAAAAGATTCCGCGATCAACGAAGAAATTGATCGATTACGACATGCGGCCACCATGGCACTTTTGACACGCCGCGATACGATTATTGTCGCCAGTGTTAGTTGTATTTACGGTATCGGGTCACCAGATGCCTACAGCGAGATGTCAATTCACGTCAAAGTCGGCGAGCGGCGATTGCAAGATAAGTTTATTCGTCTGTTGACTGATATTCAGTACCAGCGCAATGATGTCGACTTTCACCGCGGCACCTTTCGCGTTAAGGGTGATGTTGTTGATGTATTTCCAGCCGGAAGTGACGTAGCATACCGTATCGAATTCTTCGGCGATGAAGTCGACCGCATTACGCGGATTGATCCGCTAACTGGTGAAATACTGGGCGAGCCGAAAGAGCTGCAAATCTTCCCAAGCTCACACTATGTGACGCCAAAAGAGAAACTAGCTGTTGCTATTGAAAAAATCAAAAAAGAATTTGATGAGCGAGTGACATGGTACGAAAAACATGATCGCTTGCTGGAAGCACAGCGACTGGCACAACGCACAAAATACGATATCGAAATGCTAGAGGAAACCGGGTTTGTGAAAGGTATCGAGAACTACTCGCGTTACCTGACGAATCGTGAACAAGGTGAGCAGCCGGCAACGCTTATCGACTATTTTCCAGATGACTGGCTGCTGCTTGTCGACGAAAGTCATATGAGCCTACCGCAAGTGCGAGGCATGTATAACGGCGATAGGGCACGTAAGGAAGTTTTGGTAGACCACGGCTTCAGGCTACCTTCGGCGCTCGATAACCGACCCCTCAAATTTGAAGAGTTCAATCGACATATTAACAATGCGATATATGTATCGGCAACACCTGCCGACTACGAGCTGGAGCATAGCCCAGAACCTGCACAGCAAGTCATCCGGCCGACCGGTCTACTCGACCCAATCCTTGAAGTTCGACCAAGCGAGGGGCAAGTGGATGATCTGATTGCCGAGATTCGCGATAGAACTGAGAAAAAACAACGCGTGCTTGTGACGACGCTGACAAAGCGAATGGCCGAAGACTTGTCACAGCATTTACTTGATCTTGGCATGAAAACTGCTTACATCCACTCTGAAGTCGATACGATGGAACGTGGCGACATTCTTCGCGATCTTCGCTCGGGTGTATACGATGTGTTGATTGGTATCAACTTGCTGCGTGAGGGGCTTGATCTTCCGGAAGTAAGTTTGGTTGCAATCATCGACGCCGACAAAGAGGGATTTTTGCGTTCAGAAAGTGCGCTGATACAGACGATTGGTCGCGCGGCACGTCACGAGCAGGGTCGTGTCATCATGTACGGCGACAATATTACCCGTTCGATGCAAGCTGCCATGGACGAGACGACTCGACGAAGAAAAATCCAAGAAGATTACAACACGAAACATGGCATCACGCCAACGAGCATCGATAAAGCAATCGGCGAAGGATTACGTGCAATTATTCCGAAGAAAGAAAAGGACAACGCGAAAAAACTGAATCTCAAGAAAATTCCGAAAGACGAGTATCCATCACTGGTCAAAGAGCTTCGCGCACAGATGGAACTTGCCAGTGCCAATCTCGAATTTGAGAAGGCGGCTGATTTGCGCGATACAATTGCTGAAATACAGCAAAAAAGTTAGAATACAGTAATGACCCAAATCACTCAAGATGACGTGCGAAGGCTGGCACAGCTAAGTGCTATAACACTGACCAATGACGAAGAGATAGCGTTACAAGCAGATATTTCGAACATTCTAGGCTACATTGACCAACTGAAAGAGCTAGATACCGATGGGGTAGAACCGACCTATCATCTGTCTGGCCTAACGAATATATTTCGAGACGACGAGGTAGATAACGGCGTGGACCGAGAAACGTTGCTATCGCTACCGGCCGACACACATAACAACCATATAAAAGTTCCGAAAGTATTGTAATATGACTACCATCGCTGATTACGCCGGGCATACGGCAACTGAAAATGTGAAACAGGCATTCAAAAAAGCTCGAGAACACGAATCATATAACGCTCTCCTTTCTTTGACTGAAGCACGTGCCCTGGAGCGCGCAGCTCAAGTGGATGCTGGAGAGATAACCGGCAAGCTCGCCGGAGTCCCGTTCGTCGTGAAAGACAACTACCTGGCGTTCGGCGCGCCGACGACTGCTGCCAGTAAAATGTTGCAAGATTTTGACGCACCGCTGCAAGCGACGGCTGTAGAAAAACTCGAAGCTGCAGGCGCGATTTGTATCGGCAAGGCAAACCTTGATGCGTTTGCTCACGGTGGTAGTACTGAAAACTCTGCGTATGGGCCGACAAAAAACGCGGTTGACCCAACGAAAGTTGCCGGAGGATCATCTGGTGGCTCAGCAGTTGTAACTGCGCTCGATATTGTACCATTCGCCCTCGGAACGGATACGGGCGGTTCGATTCGCCAGCCTGCCAGCTTTAACGGCGTTGTCGGCTACAAGCCGACATACGGCATGGTCAGTCGATACGGCGTGCTGGCTATGGCAAGCAGCACCGACACAATGGGCTGCTTCGCGACGACTGCAATCGATGCAGAGCTTGTCATGTCAATCATGGCTGGTCGCGATGACAATGACATGACATCGCTACCCGATTATTTCGAGCCAGCAACGCTCGATAAAAAACTCAAAATCGGTGTCATTCAAGAACTCATGACTGATGACGTCGATAGCGAAGTGCTAGGGGCGGTACGAGCAAAAATACAGGCGTTCAAAGACGCAGGCCACGACGTAGAGTCGGTAAGCCTACCTATCGTCAAGCACACACTTGCCATGTACTACATCATCGTACCGGCAGAGATTAGTAGTAACCTGGGACGGTTCGACGGCGTTCGCTACGGCAAGCGCAGCGAGCAAGCAACGACCCTCTCGGAACTCTATGGCATGACCCGCAACGATGGCTTTATGATCGAGAATGAGCGACGAATACTTATCGGCAGTTACGTACTGTCAAGCGGTTATTTTGACGCCTACTACCAGCAAGCGCAAAAGGCTCGGACACTGTTAATTCAGGCGTTTGATACATTATTTGAGCAGTATGACGTGCTGGTTAGCCCAACGGCGCCGAAACCGGCTTTTGGCTTCGGAGAGAACACGAAAGACCCGATTCTTATGTATCTTTCAGATGCTATGACCGTGTCTGGGAGCTTAGCAGGACTGCCTGCAATCAGTATTCCAGCCGCCGTAGGACCGACCAGCAAATTGCCTGTCGGTATCCAGCTGATGGCCCAAAGAAAAGATGATGCATTATTGCTATCATTTGCAAAAACAGTAGAAGAACAAAGTGGGGATGTATGAATATAAATATTTTAGTATTTTTTATTGTTATTTTAGTGATTGCGTTCGTCGTGCTGGCGCTCGTTACGTCAAAAGTAGGAAGTAGCAAACATCTCGACAAAAACAAATTCCGCTCTGACTGGCTTAAAATCGAGCAACAGGTCGATAAAGACAATCAACCAAGCTACCATCTGGCGATATTAAACGCTGACAAGCTGGTCGACAAAGCGCTCAAGCAAAAAGGGTTTTCGGGCGACACCATGGGCGAACGCATGAAGTCTGCGCGCGGCACGTGGAGTGGTGAAAATAACGTTTGGTCGGCGCATAAGCTACGAAATCAAATTGCCCACGAGACCGATGTACGAATAAGCTATGATTCGACTAAGACTGCCTTGCGATCGTTCAAGCAAGCACTCAAAGATATAGGGGCAATCTAATGGCTACTAGTGATTGGGAAATGACGATTGGCATAGAATGCCATGTGCAGCTCGCGACGAAGACGAAATTGTTTAGTCCGGCTAACAACGATGCGCGCGGCGCCGAGCCAAACAGTAATGTGCACCACATCGATTTTGGACTGCCTGGTATGCTGCCGCGACTCAACCGAAAGGCTGTGGATTTGGCTATTAAAGCGGCTAAAGCTATGAACGCCGAGGTTGCTCGCGTCAGTCGATTCGATCGAAAGCACTATTTTTACCCCGACCTTCCAAATGGCTACCAGATTACGCAAATGTATAGTCCGACGATTCTTGCTGGCTATGTGGATGCGCCGCTGCTCAGCGGATCGTCAGTGCGAGTCCGCATTCATCACGCACATCTAGAAATGGACGCTGGGAAACTAACCCATCATAGCGATTATAGTTTGGTAGATTTGAACCGTGCAGGAACGCCATTGATTGAAGTGGTGTCAGAGCCAGACATGCATAGCCCAGCCGAGGCGCGAGCGTTTGCCACCGAGTTACACCGCTTGATGGTGTATGCAGGTGTTACTCGTGGTGATTTATTCCATGGAAACATGCGATTCGATGTTAACCTTTCGGTTGCAAAAAAAGGTGCGTCGGAACTCGGCAGGCGTGCTGAGGTGAAAAACCTCAACAGTTTCCGCAGTGTTGAAAAAGCGGCAGAATACGAATTTAGTCGACAAGTAGCCCTGCTCGATCGCGGCGAAGCGATTGTGCAAGAAACGCGCGGCTGGGACGAGGCGACGGCAAAAACCGTCAGCCAGCGCAGTAAAGAAGATGCACAAGACTATCGTTACATGCCAGACCCTGATATACCGCCAATTGTATTGAGTGATGATGAAATCGAACAGATTCAAAACACGGTACCGATGTTGCCGCCGGCATTCCGCGAGGCATGGCAAGACCTATCGCTCGATACCTCAGTGACAAACTCACTCCTTGGTGACCAGTCGAGAGCGAAGATTGTATTACAAGTGCAACACGAAGCTGGTAACTCAGCGGCTACACGCGTTGCCCATTGGTTTTCAAGCACAGTGGCAGATGCCGAGGAAGAAACGGCAGCGCGAGACGACAGTACGCTGCATGTCGATGATCTGATTCAACTGGCGAGCATGACAGATGGGGCTGAAATATCGAGCACGAGTGCCAAAGATATCTTCGTAGAACTAGTTAATGGCAGGCGGGGTCCACGCGATATCGCCGAAGAAAAGAATCTATTACAGGTCAGTGACGAAGATGAAATCGCTCGCATTGTCGACGACGTGCTGGCCGACCCTGCATCTCAAAAAGCAGTTGACGACATCAAAGCTGGTAACGATAAGGCTATCGGCTTTTTAGTCGGGCAAATAATGAAGAAATCTCAGGGTAAGGCGAATCCGGCAATGGCTCAAAAACTTATCAAGGAGCGACTATAATGCAACTTTGGAAGCGAGCAAAAGAAGATACCGTAACTGATTTTGGCTGGCGAAAAATTGTTGAAAAACATTTCATACTACCGAGCGCGTAATCGCTGTTACATATTAATAATACAGTTTCTCTATACATCTTACATGCTGTGGGGCTATTATATATATATGTATGTACGGCCATAATTCGTAATGCGT
>Ga0209194_1002411_pt1 | contig 10026 bp, 9 predicted proteins | sample COGITO_mtgs_1004_FD_184787 | JGI IMG/M metagenome (GOLD analysis project Ga0209194, IMG submission 184787) | Pelagic marine microbial communities from North Sea - COGITO_mtgs_100413 (SPAdes) (version 2) | ecosystem: Environmental > Aquatic > Marine > Epipelagic ...
TTGCTGAAGATTCTCTAGGCTAGATAGCAAGATAGCAAGATAGCAAGATAGCAAGTTAGTGGAGGTTCTTCTGGCCTATAGACTTAGGTCATTGGAATCTCCCCTAAGTTGCAGCTAATAAAAATTATCAGAACTAATAGGCTAACCTCGGGCTAATCAAGGCCAGAGGGGACCCTCATGAAACCTGTTTTATCCGTCGTCTTTCTAATGGTTGCCCTCGGACTTCTGTGTCGACCACTGGTTAACCGTTTCGCTCAACGCTTATTGTCCATGCCATCCTGGCGTCCCTTTGTCTGGCTCAATCTCGCCATCGGCATCAGTCTGATGCTCTGGAGTATTTCAGTTTCCTAATGGTCACAGCAAATAGAGTGGGTGGTGCTGTTTGTTGTGGGTGCTATTGGCTTGCTAAAAGGTCTCAGTCTCTGGGCTGTGCCGGACTGGTCAAGATCTCTCACGGAAAGCTTTCTCGCCAACTACTGGCGCTGTGCCTTGCCCCTGTCGTTAATTTATTTTCTGCTGTCGATGGCTATTTTTTATCTAGATTAGATTAGTTTGGATTGGATTGGTGCTTCTAACGCCCTAGGGACTGGTGACCACCAGGTAACAGACCAGCTCTTCCTTGCCGCAGTTTTCGATGGCATGAGACAGGTCGGCGCGATAATGGGCCGAGTCACCTTCGCTTAGTTCAGTGCAATTATCCCCTGAGATTAACTTGGCCTGGCCGCTGGTAATGGTCAACAGTTCTTTGGTGCCCTCATAGTGGGGTGCACTGGCCAAGCTGGCACCGGCGGCGATACGCAACTCATAGAACTCAATACTCTTTTCCATATGCAGGGGCGACAGAGTGCGAATCTGACATTCTTTGTCGTTGCGAAAGAAATTGCTTTTGTCCTCACCGTGAACCACTTCGATAGTGGACGACTGCCAAGCCTGATCTACTAGCTCACCTATGCTCATGCCAAAGGCCTGGGCGATACGGAAGGTCACAGTCAACGTAGGGTTGGCCTGACCGCGCTCGATCTGACTCAACATGGAGCGACTGACGCCGGAGGCGGCAGCTAGCTGATCCAGGGTCAGCTTATTTTTTTTTCGCAGTGTGGTGACTCTGCTGGAGAGAGCCTGACTGGCGGGATCACTGTCTTGATTGGCTGTGCTCATAGGCTACCTCTAGACGGCCTGGTTAAGGTGAAATCACTATACAGGATTTAAATCTTGCATAAAGGAATTATTGATTCTACGATAAGGGAATAATTTCTTATATATTGTGAGTTGTCATGATGTATCACAACAGGGAAGGAGCACCATGAAAGCATTAGTCAAAAGGAATGCCACTGTCGGCCTCTGGTTAGAGGATGTGCCGGAGCCGGAAATGGGCATTAATGACGTCCTGATCAAAATCAAACGCACTGCCATCTGCGGTACCGATATGCATATCTACAACTGGGACAATTGGGCTCAGGCAACCATTCCTGTACCCATGGTGGTGGGTCATGAGTTTGTTGGCGAGATTGTCGATGTGGGCTCCAACGTCAATGACTTTCATCCCGGGCAAATTGTCTCGGGGGAGGGCCATGTAGTCTGTGGTCGCTGCCGCAACTGTCTCGCTGGGCGCCGTCATCTCTGTGCCCACACTAGTGGTATAGGAGTGGATCGCCCCGGTGCCTTTGCTGAATATCTGGCCCTGCCCATGTCCAATGTCTGGGAACACCGCGCCGATATAGACCTGGATGTCGCCGCACTATTTGATCCTCTTGGCAACGCTGTGCACACGGCATTGCAATACGATCTACTAGGGGAAGATGTGCTGATTACCGGTGCCGGACCCATTGGCGCTATGGCCGCGGCAGTCTGCCGTCACGCTGGCGCCCGCAATGTAGTGATTACCGATATCAATCCCCAACGTTTGGAATTGGCGAAAAAACTTGGCGCCACCTGCACCGTTGATGTGCGTACCGAAAAGCTCGCCGATGTGCAGCGCGCACTGGGCATGTCTGAAGGCTTTGATGTGGGCTTGGAAATGTCCGGCAACCCAGCTGGATTTCGCGATCTGCTGAGCAATATGTGTCACGGCGGCAAGGTGGCGATGCTCGGTATTCCCGCCGAAGAAGTGGCCATCGACTGGAGTCTGGTGATTTTTAATATGCTCACGCTAAAAGGCATCTATGGCCGCGAGATGTATGAGACCTGGTACAAGATGTCAGTGATGATTGAGAGCGGTTTGGATATCTCCTCGGTGATCACCCATCGCATGGACTATACCGATTTCCAGAAAGGCTTTGACGCCATGAACGCCGGTGAGGCCAGCAAGGTAATTTTGAACTGGGAATGATCGGCATCAACACTGACTAAGCATTCAAGGAGCAATTATGTACGGCAAATTTCAAGACCATCTGCAAGTCGAGCTACAGCAGATTGAAGACAGTGGCTTAACCAAAAACGAACGCCAAATAACTTCGCCTCAGGGCGCTAGGGTTTCAGTTAACAGTGGCGCACCGGTGCTCAACCTCTGCGCCAACAATTATCTGGGCCTGGCCCAACACCCTGAGGTTCAGGCGGCGGCTATCCGTGGGCTGAAGGAGTGGGGTTATGGCATGGCCTCGGTGCGCTTTATCTGTGGTACCCAAACCATCCACAAGCAGCTGGAAAATGACCTCAGTGCCTTTGTCGGCAGTGAAGCGACCATTCTCTATCCCTCCTGTTTCGACGCCAATGCTGGCCTGTTTGAGACCTTGCTCGGTCCCGAGGATGCGGTAATCTCCGATGAGTTGAATCATGCCAGCATTATTGACGGTGTACGCCTCTGTAAGGCTAAGCGCTATCGCTATCGCAACTCTGATATGGCAGATCTAGAAACCCAGCTAAAGGCTGCGGATGAGGCCGGAGCGCGGTTTAAACTGATTACCACGGACGGTGTCTTCTCTATGGATGGCACCATCGCTAAATTGGATGAGATCTGTGATCTAGCGGATAAGTACAACGCTCTGGTGCACTTTGATGACTGCCATGCCAGCGGCTTTGTCGGCGCCAATGGTCGTGGCACTCACGAGCACCACGGCTGTATCGATCGGGTAGATATTATTACCGGCACCCTAGGTAAAGCATTGGGCGGCGGCAGTGGCGGCTTTACCAGTGCCCGACAGGAGGTGGTAGATCTATTACGTCAGCGTTCACGTCCTTATCTTTTCTCTAATACAGTTGCGCCGCCAGTAGTTGCTGGCGCCATAAAGGCTCTGCAGCTGGTGACTGAATCCAATCAGCTGCAACAGCAACTCACGAAGAATACCGCGTTTTTTCGTAATGGCATGGAAACCTTAGGGTTCCGATTGTTGCCTGGTGAACATCCGATTGTTCCGGTGATGCTGGACGATGCGGCATTGGCGGCCAAGTTCGCTGAGCGAATGCTTGCCCATGGAGTCTACGTGGTGGCCTTCTCTTATCCGGTGGTTGCTCATGGTAAGGCGCGTATTCGCACCCAGATGTCTGCGGCTCACAGCCGAGATGATCTTGAGCTGGCCTTAGGGGCTTTTGCGGCAGTGAAGCGCGAGCTGGGGATTTAAGCTTTTTTCCAGGCAAAAAAATGGCGACTCTTGCGAGCCGCCATTCTTGTCAGACTTTTCTAAGTGATAAAACGAAGCTTAGAAGTTCTTACGCAGAGTCAGACCATAGGTACGTGGTGCATTCGGGTAGCCAGTGAAGCTACCTGGCTGTGCAGTAGTTGGGAATGCTGAGATCAGGCTTTCGTGGTCAGTCAGGTTACGACCCCACAACATAGCATCCCAACCGCCATTGTCACTGCTGAAGCCAAGGCTAGCATTGAGGTTATCAGTACCGCGACTTGCCAGACTCATAGGAATCAGGTCAGCGATATTAACGTCTTTCTCATGGACATACTCGACGCGGAAGAAACCATTAACGCTGTCACTGACATCGAAGGAATAAACCGCATTGGCATTGACACTTAACTCGTGCACACCAGCTGGGCTAAAACCACTCAGGTCAATAACGCTCGAGCCTGGAGCACATTGGTAAGCGTCTCCAGCCTGCCCAGTGGTGTCACAGGTACCGTTAGTGAACGAGTCATAGACTGCGTCAATTGCAATAGCAGAAAGGCTCAATACTAGACTCTCAGACACTGCAAACATAGCATCGAGCTCAATACCTTCGTGAGTCTCTTTACCGGCATTTTCCAGATTAAAGCCGGTTCCAGAGAATACATTAGACTGGAAGCCTTCAATAGACTGTTGGAACAGAGCCAGGTTCAAGTAACCGCTATCGAAGGATGCTTTAAGGCCGACTTCAATGTTGGTCGCTTCTTCTGGGTCAGCAGCACGGTTACCTGGTGTGCGTCCATCCACAGACAGATTGACTGAGGCAGCTTTAAAGCCAGTTGAATGACTCGCATAAACTGTCAAATCTTCATTCACCTGATAGGCCAAACGCAGAGTGTGAGTCAGGTCGTCAGATTCAAAAACACCTGATTCATCTTCATCGCCACCATAGGCTGGGAATGGAGGGAAGAGCTGCAAACCTGTTAATGCATCAAAAGGTCCGCCTGCCAATGGCAATTCGGCAAATGCATCAATAACCAGGACATCGGAAACAACTGTCTTTTTATCTTCGGTGTAGTTCAAACCCACAGTTGCTGTCAGCTGATCACTCATGGCTATATCTACCTGGCCAAAGAATGAAGTAGCAACGCCTTCCATTTGGAAGCTTTCACGAACATTACCGGTTCCCGGAATATAAAATAGGTCGCGACATGAGACAGCGTTGACCACGCAGGCGCCATATGCGGCACCCACATAGTTGATGCCAGAACCACCTACAGGTGCCAGGGTATCGGTAACAACGCCAGCGGCATAGGCCTCAGCGCCAGCTGTATCACCTGTTGCTGCAATATAGCCTGCTGCAGCCTGAGCTGCGATACCGGCAGAAAGTCCGGCAGTGACAAGAAAGTCAGCATAGTCATAAATATCATCACCAAAGGTGACATTACGGAAGCTTTGAATATCTTCATCGGAATGAGAGATGCCCGCCATCCACTGCACATCGCCATCGCCATTGGAGGTTAGACGAAACTCCTGGGTGAAGGTTTTGAAATCATAATCGACACGGTTTTCATCAACTAACTCTGCGCCAGTGAAATCTGCATCAAATGTCGAGCGCAGAGACTGGTCTCGCGATGAGGTAATCGAGGTGAATGTCGCGAAGTCCAAATCGTAGTCAACTTGAATAGATATACCATCGCCTTTCAGTTTATTCGATGGGCTGTCGTTCATGCTGAGATTGCGTGCCCATGGGTCAACAGGAGTGGCTGCATTACCTCGCTGTCCTGCAAGATATGCGGCAACACCACTTGCATCTCCATAAGCCAATGAACTTGCGGCACAACATTCTTCGTCGATCTCGTTGTAGTCGGCAATCATACGAATAGTCAGATCTTCGTTAGGCTCGATTAACAGCTGGCCACGAATAGCACTGCGGCTGCGATTGTTTACGTCTTCGCCGGTAGTGATGTTAGTGGCATAGCCATCGCTGGAGTTGTCGCTGGCAGAGAGTCGAAAAGACACTTTGTCAGTTAAACCACCTGTCACCGTACCTTTAACAATTTTTGAACCGTAGTTGCCGGCAGTGGCTTCAATCATGCCACCCATTTCTTGTTCTGGGAGCAGAGTGCTAACGCTGATAACACCAGCAGAAGCGTTCTTGCCGAACAGGGTAGACTGTGGGCCACTGAGCACTTCAACGCGCTGAATAGTTGGCAAGTCAGCCAGTGATGAAGCGGAGCGGGTGCGCGGAACGCCATCAATATAGACACTTACCGCAGGCTCGATACCTGGGTTGTTAGCGCCGTTACCGTAGCCGCGAATAATAAAGTTAGTCTGTGCAGAGCTTTGCAGCTGGTTAACACGCAGTGCTGGAACCGCGGATTGCAAATCGATTAAATCGACAATGCTAGATTGAGAAATCTGCTCGGCACTGGTGACCGATACTGACATTGGAATGTCTTGCAGAGTTTGTTCGCGTTTGTTGGCCGTTACAATTATTTCTTCGATTGCTGCTTGGGCTATGCCACTGGCAAAAATACTCGCCACCGCAAGTGCCAAACACGATTTCTGTGCACGTATAAGCTTCATGATTTCCCCTTTGATTTATTTAATAGTCACATTTGCACGTGATCTTTTCTTTATAATTTGCACTCTCTGCATATAGCCCAATTGTTACAGCCGTGGCTATAGAGACCTGAATACTCTAAAAGTAATAAGCTTGGATAGCAACTTTTTTTGCCGGTTAATGCTTGTTGCACTTTAAAGGGTCCAGAGTTTTTATATAGGCTAAGACGGGTGTAATAGCCAGCTCGGCTGTTGATCCACAGGCGGTACTTTTTGCTGAGGTAAAAACAAGGTCAAAAGTAAGGTCGAACCTGAGGTGGTCCAGTCAGCAACTGGTGATGAGCTTTCTACGCTTTAATGTCCTACGTCTACCCCCATCGGGGGTAGTTAAGTAAGCTCTGTTTTAACAGTCGATAGTGCTATGGTGGGCGATGATGTTTTTTCCACTCTAGTGGATTAAAGGCAATTTATGAAACAGCTTTTGAAAGCCGATAGCGATCTGTGGAAATGGGTCTATATTTACAGTTTTGGTCTGCGCCCTAACGCGCACTTTGAGATACAAAAGGACAGTAGTCACCATGGCAATTAGCACCTTTGATTTATTTACCGTTGGCATTGGGCCATCTAGCTCCCACACCGTGGGTCCCATGCGCGCGGCACTTCAATTCGTTGAGGCTCTCGCTGACAGCGGTCGCATGACTGAGGTCATCCGAGTACAGGCAGAGATGTACGGCTCACTGGGTGCCACCGGTAAGGGCCACGGCACTGCCAAGGCAGTGTTGTTAGGTCTCGAAGGGGATCAGCCTGAATCTGTTGATGTGCCTTCGATTGCAGAGCGTGTCGCGGCGATTCGGGAGGGTGGATTCATTACATTGTTGGGCAACCGATCTGATAGCCATCGCATCGGCTTTAATGACAAGACCGATGTCGTCTTGCATCGCAAGAAAACCCTATCCTTTCATTCCAACGGTATGATCTTTACCGCCTTTAATAGCGACGCTGAAGTGGTTGCCAGCAAGACCTACTTTTCTGTGGGCGGCGGTTTTGTGGTGGATGAGAGTGCCTCGGATCAGGATTTTCTGGTGGAGGATAGCAGCACTATCCCCTATCCCTTTGACTCGGGCAAACAGCTGCTGGCCCTCTGTGAAGAGCACAGCATGAGTATCTCCGAGCTGATGATGGAGAATGAAAAGACCTGGCGCAGTGAACAGCAGGTACGTGACGGGCTGTTAAACCTCTGGTCGGTAATGCAGTCCTGTGTCGCCAATGGCATAAGCAATGGCGGTATTTTACCTGGCGGTCTCAATGTGCGCCGCCGCGCCAAAGAATTGCATCAGCAATTGTTGAGCCGCCCTGAGGCAGCTATGTCAGATCCCCTTTCGGTACTGGATTGGGTCACGCTCTACGCTCTGGCAGTGAATGAAGAAAACGCTGCCGGTGGTCGAGTGGTGACTGCGCCAACCAATGGCGCGGCGGGCATTATCCCAGCGGTGCTGCACTACTATATGCGCTTTGTACCCACGGCCACTGCCGAGGGCGTGGTGAGATTTTTACTCACCGCCGCGGCCATTGGCATGCTGTATAAATTGAATGCCTCTATCAGTGGTGCTGAAGTAGGCTGTCAGGGGGAGGTGGGTTCTGCCTGCTCCATGGCTGCCGGTGCTTTGGCCGAAGTGATGGGCGGCACCCCAGCTCAGGTAGAAAATGCTGCTGAAATTGGTATGGAACACAACCTGGGTCTGACCTGTGATCCCATTGGCGGTCTGGTACAGGTGCCCTGTATCGAGCGCAATGCTATGGGTTCGGTAAAGGCAATTCATGCCGCACGCATCGCCATGCGTGGTGATGGTGCACACTTTGTGTCATTGGATAAGGTGATTGAGACTATGCGCAAAACCGGCAAGGACATGCACGTGCGCTATAAGGAAACGTCTAGAGGTGGATTGGCGACCAATGTTCTTGAGGTGCCAGTCAATATTGTTGAATGTTAAGCCTGCTCTAATTTAACCTAACCTGAGGTAGCCCTCAGGTTAGTGCAAAAAGCCTCCAAATTTGAAGGCTTACTCAAAACCAGCTTAGTCGATCAAGTCATATTGCTCGGCGAGAATCGCAATAATCTCTGCCTTCGGGTCTTCTGGCAGACTGATTTTCTCACCAGTGATTTTTTCTGCAATGCCAGTGTAAGTTTCAGATACAGACATCAATACTGACTCTGGGAGCAGGTTATCTTCCGCCAGAGCAGTACGCTCAGGCATACGATTCTTATTCAGCAGAATGTCCGGATCAGGAAAGTGGTTGAGCAGCAGCTGGCGGAAACCTTCTTTCGAGTTCTCGACAATCTTGCCGTCGGCAAAGCTGGCGCTATCCCAAATACGCGATGAGTCAGGGGTGCCCACTTCATCCATATAAATCAGTTTTTCGTTGTTCTGCTTGTCGCGCACATAACCAAATTCAAATTTGGTGTCGACAAAGGTCTGGCCAATTTCTGCCAGTGATTCACTGATCAGATTAAAGCCTTCGCCGAGAAGCTTTTCATAGACATTGATATCTTCGACATTACGGAACTTAAAGCTTGAATAATTATTTTCGATATCGGCACGGGAGACATTCACGTCATCCGCTTCCGGAACACCGGGAATACCGGTCAAAATACCTTTGGTAGAAGGGGTAATCAGCAATTCTGGTAGACGCTGATCTTTCTGTAAACCATCTGGCAGTTCGATACCACAGAAGTTGCGCTCACCCTTGCTGTAGGCGCGCCACATAGAACCGGTGATATATTGACGACAGATGGCTTCGATCATGACCGGCTTGGCTTTTTGTACAATCCATACCAGAGGGTGGGGAACATCCAAAATATGACTGTCGGCCAAACCCTGCTCGCGGAACAGTTTAAACCAGTGGTTAGAGATGGCATTTAGCGCCGCGCCTTTTCCAGGCACACCATTCATACCGCCTTCACCCTTCCAGATACATTCAAAAGCAGAGATTCGATCGCTGATCACCATAATCGCCAGAGGCGCATCCGCGGCCACATCATAGCCTTTGTCAGCAATCAGACGACGGCTGTCTGTGTCGGTGAGCCAGTAAACTGAGCGCACTTTACCGCTGTGTACCGGCTGGTCGCTGCGAATGGGAAGATCGTTGTTGGAGGCTAATACTTTATTAGCAAGACTCATAGTTATGCCTTGAAGGTAGTTAAGGTTGTCAGTATTTTCAGGGTATTCAGAACAGCCAGAACGCGCTTGATTTAGCGAGCTCAATAAAGAAGCGAATCTTAGCAACTCAATGGGCCCTGAGCAAAGGAAAGATTGCGGCGGCTGGTGGGATTTTGTAGGCTGGCCCGCTCAGCTTTGCGTATTTCTTAATAATCTGTTTGAGCAAACTTCAACAACTATGGTCTTTTATCTATGAGTTCAATTTTAATCACCGGTGGCAGTGGCTTTATCGGTCGACACTTTTGTCGTCAGGCCGACCAGTTAGGTCATCAACTCACCGTGCTGACACGTAATCCCGAGACAGCTGCAGAGAGACTGCCTGCATCGGTGCGACTGATTCAGGGACTCAGCGAACTGGATGAGGACTATGTTCCAGAGGTGATTATTAACCTGGCCGGTGAGCCCTTGGCAGCGGGACGCTGGACTCAGCAGCGCAAGCAACGCTTCTATGATAGTCGGATTAATCTCACCGACCGTCTCTATGAGTTCTTTGCCGAACGCAATCAAAAGTTCAACGACAAACCCAGTCCGAGTGTTGTGATCAGCGGTTCAGCTATTGGCTATTATGGGCCCAGTCAGGAACCAGTGGATGAGCATTCCAGCGCCGTGGATGGCTTCTCTCACCAGCTGTGCAAAACCTGGGAGCAGAGTGCCAAACGTTTTGAAACTCTGGGTAGTCGGGTGTGCTATCTGCG
>Ga0209194_1002413_pt1 | contig 10016 bp, 9 predicted proteins | sample COGITO_mtgs_1004_FD_184787 | JGI IMG/M metagenome (GOLD analysis project Ga0209194, IMG submission 184787) | Pelagic marine microbial communities from North Sea - COGITO_mtgs_100413 (SPAdes) (version 2) | ecosystem: Environmental > Aquatic > Marine > Epipelagic ...
CACCGAATCGACGCTTAAACTGGCTGAGGCTGAGGGCTTGGCTGGCTTCGTAGTTCATCTGTCTGTGAGGGAAACAGTGAACCAAAGTCTACAAAACTACCATGAATCCTATTATGCAAGAGGTCTATTTAAGGGAGTTTCCCTTTGATATTCTCAAAATCGATAAAGCCTTTGTCAAAGATATGATCCACAATCCAGATGCTGCCGAGATTGTAAGAGCGATTGTTGCCTTAGGCAAAGGACTACAGATGGGACTGATTGCTGAAGGGATAGAAACTGAAGCGCAGCTTAGCCAGATTAAAGCTCATGGCTGTCATGAGATTCAGGGCTATTACTTCAGCCCACCAGTATCAGCTGACGAGCTCGAACTGCGACTGCGACAACCAAATTCTTGGAAGAATGAACGGCGTGGCTCAATCAAGGGTAATACTTTTGGCTGAAATCCTGTGATGTTAGAGCAAAATTCCAGCGATACAGGCAGTCATAAAACAGGCCAGCGTTCCTGCGACCATAGCGCGGATACTAATGCGAGCAAGGTCAGCGCGGCGGCTGGGCGCGATGCCGCCGATGCCACCAATTTGAATGCCGATAGAGCCAATGTTGGCAAAGCCGCAGAGAGCGTAAGTCGCAATAATGGTCGCCCTTTCTGAAATGGCATTCTCTTCTATCAGCGTTTGCAGATCTAGGTAGGCAATAAATTCGTTAAGGATGGTCTTTTTGCCAAGCAGCATTCCGACTTCGGCGCAGTCTGCCCAGGGGATGCCCATGAGCCAGGCAACCGGCGCCAGCAGCGTTGCCAGAACTAGCTCTAGCGAAAAATCAGGATAGCCGAACAGACCGCCAAGAAAGCCAAGCAGCGCATTAAAAGCAGCGAGAATAGCGAGGAATGCAATAATCAGCGCGCCCACGTTGAGGGCGAGCTTTAGGCCATCTAAAGCCCCAGCAGCGATCGCATCCACCCCATTTGCCGTCGTCCGCTCCACCCGCATATCCACCTTGCCCTGCGTCGGCGAAACCTCCGTTTCCGGATACATAATCTTTGAAATTGCCAGCGCCGCCGGAGCCGACATCACCGAAGCCGCAATCAAATGCCGGGGCGAAATGCCAAACGAAACATACGCCGCCAATACACCCCCCGCAATTGTCGCAAAGCCGCCCGTCATCACCGCATGTAGCTCAGAAATCGTCATCGTCTCTACATAAGGCTTAATCAACAGCGGCGCTTCGGTCTGACCGACAAAAATATTGCCCGCCGCCGAAAGCGTCTCCGAACCAGACGTTTTCATGGTGCGCATCATCACCCAGGCAACAGACTTAACCGCTCTTTGCAAAATGCCATAGTGATACAGCAGGCTAATAAACGCCGAGAAAAAGATAATCGTCGGCAGCACCTTAAACGCAAAGAAAAAGTCCTGAAAATTCTCGCCAAAGACAAAAGCAGCGCCCGCATCCGAGAAGTCTAAAAAGGCGCTGACAACTTCACCTAGCCATTGAAAGACCGCCAAACCCAAAGCTGTTCTTAAAATAAACAGCGCAAATATGAGCTGTAGCGCCAAACCCCAAAGCACGGGTCGCCACCGAATGGCCCCGCGATTAATCGAAACAAGATAAGCAAAGCCGACAAAGACACCTAGCCCTAGTAGCGCAATCAATCGTTCCACTCAATCCATGTCCTCTCTGCTCGCCTGCCGTCTGCTTACACACCGCAGAACACATCGCAAACTATACCAGTAGACTGAGCTGTCCGTTGTCCGCCTGAGCCTTTCGCTTCTCCAAATTCTTCCGCTTGGCAAACTGCGGTCGTTTGTCTTGCACCCACCGACCGCTGACCACAAACCACGTCCGCAGCTGCTTAGCCTGATAGCTATCCATATCATCTAGATTCAGCGCCGTCGGGTACAGCTCGCCAACAGGTGCTTGCGCCCAGCCCACTTCACTCAAAAATAAATCCGTTCCAAAAGGCGTCACGTTCTCTGGCATTCGCGTGACCCAAGGCAGAACGTTCGGCGCATGAATTACATCGTGCCGCAAATCTTGCAGGCGATTTGCCCGGCGCGATCGCGCTTCTGCATAGTTAAGAATCGGCGCAGGATAGTTCTTTGTCTGCGGCGGCACGCCCAGCTGCTCCGGCTTCAAATGTGCCAGCTCAGGCACCCACCGATAAACAAAACGCCCCTGCGGATCGCACCGGTCAATCGCTTCTTGCTCCGGGTTATAAATGCGCGTCCAAGCCTGGTTCAAGCAGTGATTAACGCCAGACTGCTGCGCCCACTGATAGTGATCGATCGGGCAATCGCCATCAATTAAATGGCGCATAAAGTGCAAAGCCCCATACCGCCAGTCCATGCCCAAAAGATTGCACAGAAAACTAGCGTAAATCGCCCGAACGCGAAAGTTAAGCGCCAGCCAGCCGCCCGTCGCCTGCAAACAGCGAGCCGCCGCATCCACAATCGGAAAACCGGTATACCCCTGACACCAAGCCTCATACAGCTCCGAGTCAAAGGGCTCCCAGCCATTCTCAGGGCTCTCATCCGTAAACGGCTGATAAATCGAGCGCACCTCAAGCTGAGGCAAATATCGAAACCGCTGCGTAAAGCCGCTGCCCCACCGCAGGCGAGAGATAATATGATCGCTGCTGCGCCGCACGCGCCGATCGCTAGCCCACTGCGGGTCTTCCTGACGCTGCCAAACCGTCTGAGCGCACTCGCGAATAGAAATTGCACCGTACTTAAGGTAGGGGCTTAGCCCGCTCGTCGAATTGGTGCCCGGATACGAAATCTGCCAGTAATAGCGCTCCGCCTTCCGCTCATCGTAAAAAGAATTCAGCAAATTACGAGCCGCACTCGTACCGCCTTGAGGAATCATCTTTTCATCGGCGACATGCCCTAAATTCTCCAGCGGCGGCAGCGTCTGCGACCAGAGGTCAGTCGGCACATTAACCTGCTGAGGCGCTGGAATCTGCGGCTGCGTCATCTGCTTGTACCAAGCTTTTCGATAGTCAGGGTAGGCAATAAACTCTGACACGCTGCCCAGCGGCTCGAACCAGCGAATTTTTAGAGTTTCCTCAGCCAGCGCTCGGTTCAACCTAGCGTCTCGAACCCGACCATAAATCCGCTCAAAGTCAATGTAGCTATAAATGCCGTCAGCCTGAGTTTCTTTAACCAGCGCAGGCAAAATATCAACCGGATCGCCCGATCGCAAGATCAGCCTGCCACCGCGCGATCGCAAGTCCCGATCCAGCGAATCCAAGCAGCTCAACATAAATCGTACGCGCCCAGGCCCCGTTTCAGGATGCAGCAACAGCGCTCGATCGAAGATAAAAATAGGAATCACATCGCCCCGCCTCGCTGCCCGATAGAGCGGCTCGTGATCAAATATGCGCAGGTCACGGCGAAACCAAACAATCGTGCGATTCATAGCAGCAAGCAGGAACTGTTGTCTATTTTAAGGAACTGCCCGATCGCTAGCCTCTACCAAACGGCTTCGTCACTTCAACCGGCAAAACAGCTTTATACAGTTCATTTGTACTATAGTAGTACGACCGATAGATTTTGGAGATAGCAATGTCATATCCCCGTACGGCTAGCGACTACAGCCAATTCACTGGCCAATCCACCGGCCAATCCATTCATCCACCGACTCAGCTACCCGTCCGGTCGCGAACAAATGGCTCACTGTCTTTTAACAGTCAGCCTTTTAACAGTCAGCCAACTTCCCTAATAGACGCTCAGCGATCGCCCAATATGGCTTTGCCAGCGCCGCAAACCTTCGTCACCCGGCATCGCAGCATCGCCTCAAAAAAAGCCGTCTGGATTGGCATCAGCGCGATCGCCCTTTCCCTACTAACCATCATCCCCGCCCGCGTTGGCTCAGAATCCATTCACTCATCCCACTGCGAGAAAAAAATAAAGCCTACCGGCGAAATCTCGCGCGGGCAAATGACCGCACTGCTCGCACTTCCCGCTGGGGCCAAAAAAGCAGCCGTGCGCCAAGTCGTAGCGGAGCCTTACTGCACATTGCCAGCAGTCGCCCAGCCCGCACCAGACGAACAAGCTAAAGGTGATAATGCGATCGCCGGAGCCGAGCGAGAAGCCTATCCCCTAGCCTTTGATCCAGAAGCTTGGGTCGTCATCGCCTACAGCCAAACCGGAGAATACGTCGGCTACGATTTCGTGTTTAACCCTTAAAATGCTCAAACTTGGTGGAATCGAACGCTCAGCGGTCGTATTCCTCATAAAATGCTGTCTAACAAGCCTTCGCAAGCATCGGTCAGTAGCTCAATGACATAATCGAAACCGGCCTCGCCGCCGTAATAAGGGTCAGGCACTTCTGCGTCGTTATGGTGTCGGCAAAAGCTGCACATGAGCTTAACTTTGCTGGCGTATTGATTTTTTCTATCCAGCGAAAGGATGTCTTGATAGTTGCTGCGATCCATAGCCAAAATTAGATCGAAGTCTTCAAAATCTTCAACCTTAAACTGGCGAGCGCTACCCACCAGCGCGATCCCTTTTTTCTGAGCCGCAATAGTCATGCGGCTATCCGGTTTGCTGCCGGTATGGTAGCCCGCCGTCCCAGCCGAATCGCAGGTAATGCGATCGCCTAGCCCCCGGCTATCTATCAAATGCTGCATGATATTTTCAGCAGACGGAGAGCGGCAAATATTCCCCAGACAGACAAAGAGGAGTTTGGTTTTCATCACAGCAAACGTCACCCAAAACGATTAAATTGAGCTATCGCACCAGCCCCTTCACATTAGCCTTAACCCTTACATACCAGGCCACTACCTACCAGACCCTTACATACCAGGCCCTTACATACCAGGTAGATTAAGCCCTCCTGTCAGCTCTTCCATCTGCTCACGCATCGTGGCCGTAGACTTGTTGTACGCATCCAGCATCGCTGCCTTCACCAAATCGGAAAGCACCTCCGCCCCTTCGCCCAACGCCTGCTCAGAAATCACAACGTTCTTCGGCTCCTGGTTACCGCTCATCGTCACCGTCACCATGCCGCCGCCAGCAGAGCCTTCAATCTCCATTTGCTCCAGCTCTTCCTGAAGCTTCTTCGCGCCTTCTTGAACCTGCTGCGCCTTCTTGAACGCCTCAGTAAGCTCCTTCATTTTGCCGAGGCCAAATCCAAATCCTTGCCCTTTTGTCATGATTAGCTGGGGTTTAAACAGTAAATAACTGTCAAACTATACCACTGGCCAGAAATTTTGACTTCGACTGCGCCCGGTCAGACGCACTAGCCCGCTTCAAACGCGCCCATCACCTTCACCTCAGTCTCTAGCTCAATGCCGTTGCGATCTCGAATAACGGCCTGCGCATGACGAATCAGCGCCAGCACATCATCGGCTCTAGCCCCACCCAAGTTCACAATAAAGTTGGCGTGCAGCGTAGAAATTTGCGCCTCACCAATCTGGTAACCCTTCAGCCCCGCCCGCTCAATCAGCTGCCCGGCCCCATAGGCTCTGCCACTAGCCCCCACATTAGAAGCCACGTTAGAAGCCGCATCAATAGGATTTCGAAAAACAGGATTGCGAAAAACGCTCCCACAGTTAGGCAAATGATACGGCTGAGTCGTGCGACGCTGCTTTAGATCGCTAGCCGTCGCCGCTTTTACAGCATCCGAACTGTGGCCCGGACTGAGCTGAAACGTTGCGCTCGTCACAATCCGCTCGCTCCCCTGCAAATTCGAGGTTCGATACCGATAGTCCAAACTCTCTGGCTTCAGAACTTGCAGCGTACCGTCCAAATCCAGAATTTCCGTCTCCACCAAAATATCGGCGGTTTCTCCGCCATGAGCGCCCGCGTTCATCACCACCGCACCGCCCACCGTCCCCGGAATCCCAATCGTCCATTCAAATCCCTGTAGCCCACTGCGAGCCGCTTTCCAGGCCAGCGAAGACCAAGGCTCTCCCGCTGCGGCCACTACCCGGCCCGTCTTCGCATCAAACTCGCTGTGACGCAGCGCCCTCGTGCAAATAATTAAGCCTGGCAGTCCGAGATCGCTAATTAATAAATTAGAACCCGCCCCCAACAGCGTAATCGGCAGGCCCTGCTCATTGCCCCAAGCCACCGCATCTTGCAACTGACCGGAGGTCTTAGGCAGCGTCAACCATTGCGCATTACCCCCCACTCTAAACGTCGTCAGCTTAGCCAAACGCGCGTTCGGCTTTATCTCCAGGTCGCTGCCGAGTCGAACCGGCTTTTGGAGCTGAGTTTGAGTTGCATTAGCGCCCATAATGTCTGCCACAGTTGCGCGGCCTCTTCTAAATGTATGCAGACCTAACGAATGTAAACCTACGAAGGCAGACCTAACGAATACACACCTACGAATGCAGGCTTCAAGTCAAAGCAGCTTCCGGCTGTAGCACCGGCTGGTAAGCTTTCATCACGTTAGGGATAATCTGATTTAGATTGCCAGCCGTTAAGAAAATAACAATATCGCCAGGGCTAAGCGTCGTAGAAAGCGATCGCGTCACCGCCTCTAACGTGGCCTGATACTCCGTATTCGGATTGTGCCGCGCGATCGCCGCCGTTACCCGCTCGCCCGTAATCCCAGAAGTATTCTTCTCACCAGCGCTATAAATGTCCGTCACAATCACCCTATCTGCACGCTCAAAAGCCGTTGAAAACTCATTGAGCAGCGTAGAAGCTCGGCTGTAGCGATGCGGTTGAAACACAGCCACCACCTTTCTCGGCGTTCCAGAGGGCAGTTTGCCGCTGCGCTGAACTTCTGCCGCTGCCAGCGTCGCCACAATCTCAGTTGGGTGATGCGCATAGTCATCAATAAACAAAATATCGTTGTGCAAGCCGCGATAGTCAAACCGTCGCGCCGCCCCCTCAAAATTCGGCAGATGCTGCGCGATCGCCTCAAAGCTTACCCCTAGCTGACGCGCGACCGCGATTCCGGCCAGCGCATTGCTTAAATTATGCAGGCCCAGCAGCGGCACCGTCACCATTCCTAGCGACTCGCCTCGCTCAATAATTTCAGCCGTTGTCCCCTCAGCCGCCTCAGTAATATTAGTCGCAATATAATCTGCTCCAGAGCTAGCATCCAGGCTGTATCCAATCTCAGGTTTGATTTGATCGCGCACTGTTGGACAGTCCACGCTGCCAATCACCGTGCCGCACTTCGCCACAAACTGCTCAAAAATATCCACAATCTGATCGAGGCTACTGTAGTGATCGGGATGATCCAGCTCAATATTTGTAATCACACCGATATAGGAAGAGAGCTTCACCAAAGAGCCGTCCGACTCATCTGCTTCGGCCACCACGTACTCGCTCTTCCCTTCATAGGCGTTGCCGCCCCAGGCGCTCACCTCACCGCCAATAATAATCGTCGGATCCACGCCCGCTTTTAATAATAGATAGCCCGTAATGCTGCTCGTCGTAGTTTTGCCATGGGTGCCTGCAATCGCAATCCCTTTCCGCTCATTCATCAGCCCCGCCAAAATATCAGAGCGATGAAAAACAGGACAGCCGAGCGCCTTCGCTTCTCTAAACTCCAGATTGTCCTCTCTAATCGCCGTAGAGCACACCACCTGCGGCAGCTGAGTTGCCTCACCGCCATGCAAAGTAGTAAAAAACGAAATATTCTCAGCCTGTTGCTTATTAAAAATATAAGCGCCCTTACTCTCCAACCGTCGCGTAATGTGACTCAAGCTCAAATCTGAGCCAGAAACAGGTATCCCCCGGCAGGCCAACACATGTGCCAACGCTGACATCCCAATTCCACCAATCCCAATAAAGTGAAACGGTCTGCCGCTGAAATCCACTGACGAACTCAGCATATAAATTTCCTCTTAAGCCTTGGCACATCATTCATAATCAGGCGTATCATACCAGGAATCTTTAGCGAACTCTAAAACCCCAAGCCCCCTAAGCGCGACCACAATTGCGTATAAAAACCCACCGCAAATAAAAGCGGGGGGACCCCAATGCGATATGATAGTCAAGATTAATAGATCCTGTAGATATTGCTTTGGTCTTACTTTTGGCCGTTAGTTGCAGCCGTCAACGGCCCCGGCAACCGGCAGGTAAACAGCGAGCATACAGGCAAGCCATAAGAACAATGGCCGGGTCTCGGTGAATCCGAAAAACAGACCCAATCAAGACAACCGGGCAAACAACCCGACCGTCGAAATTGAAGACTGAAATACTATCTTTTTTTAGAGAACAAGAGGTTAACGCGCAGTGGTTAGAGTAGCGATCAATGGTTTTGGGCGAATTGGCAGAAATTTCTTACGGTGTTGGCTGACCAGAGAAAATAGCAACCTAGATCTGGTCGCTGTCAACAACACTTCTGACCCACGCATCAACACTCATCTATTAAAGTACGACTCACTGCTAGGACGGCTAGACGCAGACATCTCCTACGATGACGACTCCATGACCGTCAACGGTCATAAAATCAAGTGCTACTCCGACCGTAACCCTAGCAACCTCCCCTGGAAAGACTGGGGCATCGACCTAGTCATTGAGTCCACGGGCGTTTTTAACAGCGAAGAAGGCGCTTCTCGCCACATTGAAGCGGGCGCTAAAAAAGTCTTGATTACCGCGCCAGGTAAAGGCGGCCACGTAGGCACCTACGTCATGGGCGTAAACGATCAAGACTACGAGCACGACAAGCAAAACGTCGTCAGCAACGCGAGCTGTACCACCAACTGCCTAGCTCCTGTCGTCAAAGTTATCAACGATAACTTCGACATCATCAAAGGCACCATGACGACCACGCACAGCTACACCGGCGACCAGCGAATTCTAGATGCTAGTCACCGCGACCTGCGCCGAGCTAGAGCCGCTGCGGTTAACATCGTACCCACGACAACCGGAGCTGCCAAAGCCGTTGCGCTGGTCATTCCTGAAATGGAAGGCAAGCTAAACGGAATCGCCCTGCGAGTGCCTACGCCCAACGTTTCCATCGTTGACCTAGTTGCTCAAGTTAGAAAGAACACGATTACCGAAGAAGTTAACGAAGTGCTCAAAAAAGCTTCTCAAACTTCAATGAAAGGAATTTTGGGCTATACAGAAGAGCCGCTTGTCTCTGTAGACTTCCGCAAAACCAATGAGTCTGCAACCATTGACTCTGAGCTAACGCTAGTGATGGATGGCGATATGGTTAAAGTAATCGCCTGGTACGACAACGAGTGGGGCTATAGCCAGCGCGTAGTCGACCTAGCTGAGCTAGTCGCTACGAAATGGAAAGACTAATTGTAAAGCGGTAGACGATACTCGAAAGATGATAGTCAATAGTTAGTCAATCAATAGCGAGTCAATCAATAGCTAATCTACAGCTAACCAGAAGCAGAGGCCTTGTGTCTCTGCTTTTTTGTTTTCAGCATTTATCGCTTACCCGATCTCCACAGATAGATCCTCGCAAAGACAATCTAGGAAATAGCGGCGAAGACAAAGTAGACACCCAGGCAGGAATGTTAGGCTAAGCGCAGCGACGCAATTGGGTCGTCCTTTATTTTTGTCTGCGCTTTATGTCTGATTCAGTCTTCTCTGCGGAGAAACTTCTATTTACGCCAGCGGCCACTAGCGACGATGCCATTCCGCTAATCTTTGCCTTCCCCAACGAATACACAGTAGGCATTACCAGCTTGGGCTACCAGGTAGTTTGGTCGATGCTGTCACAGCGCGACGACATCGACGTAAGCCGTCTATTTACAGACGTGAGCGAATCTTTGCCAACCCAGCCCGAGCTGATGGGATTCTCTCTCTCCTGGGAGCTAGATTATGTCAACATTCTCAATCTTTTAGAACAGCAAAAAATCCCCATAAGAGCCCATCAGCGCCAGAACGAGCATCCATTGGTCTTTGGCGGCGGCCCGGTGCTAACGGCAAACCCCGAACCTTTTGCCGCCTTCTTCGATGTCATTTTGTTAGGCGATGGCGAAACGCTGCTGTACGACTTTTTAGATGCCTATAAGCAGGTGCGAGATCTCGATCGGCGATCGCAGCTCAAAGCCCTAGCCCAAGTCCCCGGCATCTACATTCCAGAGCTATACG
>Ga0209194_1002419_pt1 | contig 9989 bp, 8 predicted proteins | sample COGITO_mtgs_1004_FD_184787 | JGI IMG/M metagenome (GOLD analysis project Ga0209194, IMG submission 184787) | Pelagic marine microbial communities from North Sea - COGITO_mtgs_100413 (SPAdes) (version 2) | ecosystem: Environmental > Aquatic > Marine > Epipelagic ...
CGACAGCAGTATGAGTTGCAAGGGGGCTGCTGTATGAACTGTCAGAAGCCAATACCGCTTAAAGGATCGCATATTGACCACATCAAACCGTTATCACGCTACCCCAGACTAGCGATCGCGCTAGACAACCTACGCATCCTCTGCGTGGACTGTAATCTTAGCAAAGGTAGCAAGCACGGCTAGTTGATGTAGAGAGTTGGTAAAGCGTCTTTCGGATCGTATGTATGTTGCGGAAACAACCTATAAGCTCATCTACAGCTCTAAGTTATTCACAACTCGACATTATGACGATATGGAAGGTCTTCGCGCTCACAGCAGTATTTGCTGTGGGTTCATCGGCTACTGCTTTTGCAAAACCGGTGCAAGCGAGTCCAATACGATTAGCACAGGCAGACGCCTGCTATCGCTATATTGGCAACAGTGCTTCGGGGCAAGAGGTCACTATGAATTTGTGCTCCGTCTCCCTAGTTGGCGATCGCCAGGTCGATTTCATCTACTATCTAGGCGATGAGCCAATTGCTAGCCGAGCTGACTGTACCAAAGGCTCGTGGACAACCTTTCCGGAGAGACAAACTCATCTGCCGCAGTCACAAGCTACTCAGTCGATGATCAGCAGCGTGTGTCGTAGTTTAGCTGAAATAGCAGTTGTCTTTTCACCGCCGTCCAATGTCAGGGCGACTCCAAACGGGGTCATTCTATGTACGCTTGAAGCCACAGGTAATCTTAGTGTCTTTGGCTCAACTGGTGACTGGTATTACACAGATGCCTGTGGGTCTTTCGGAGTGATTCACTCCAGTCAAATCAGGTTCTAGATTAGCAAGCTAAAGTTTGATGGGCGATCGCACTTTGCCACATATAAAACTACATTCCAACCGTACGCGGTAAAGAAATAAAATCTACCTGCCGCAGAGTATGTAGAGTACTCTCCGCCAGCAAATTATAAGCAAAGCTCACCTGAGCCGCGTTCACACTTCCACGTCTGTTAGTTAGCACTTTTTCTAGAATGCCTAAAATTTGAGACTTGTGATCTAGTCACTACAGCGTTTCTAGCCCTATGGCCCAATTTTGCAATAGTCGGGGGCGCGAACCTTCTAGAATTATCGTCCACTAAACTGGACGGCTTAGCGATCCTTTCTGTACCAATACTCTTCGTACTCCATTACCAATAGCTCTATCAGTACAGGGGATGAGCGTAAGCCTCTTTGCATGTGGCAGTCAACAACTCTGCGTCTATAGAGCATCCTTCCTTCGGCTTTTCGGTCAGGAAATAGTTTACGGCCTCTCGACACTCGCTATTTGGCAACGGTGGCCCGTCCTTCATATGCAGCTTTCCAAATAGCCCAACGAACGTGGTCTTTTTACAGACAGCTTTCAGGGTATAAGGATCGACTCTCTCCTCTGCCCAGCCGGTGTACTGGTCATAATCGAACGAAAAGAAACCTGCGCCCAATATTCCTATAGCAGCCCCTATCCAGAGCATTTTTGACTTATTCATAATGAGCATTTTTCAATGACTACACATCAAGAGAATGCCCAACGGCTATGTATGGCGACCTCGTTCGTTTCTCTACTTAAAAATGTCTAAAACTTCAGGAAACACTGCTAGCAAACCCGGCTCATTGAGTATGAACCGTTCAAAAAAACAACCGTTTTCTTGATAGTCCTGGTTCAGCTTAGGAAGCGGGTTATTGAGCGCAAAGAAACTCGTCTAGAATTCAAAGCTAAGTAAACGCTCGCGGCTCTAACTTTTCTAGTAGTTAGCACCAAAGGTCTGAACAAGCGCGATCACACATGTCAAACTTCCCACCTCGTTACATAGAAGAAGGTCAAAGCGTTTTTGGTAGCGTTAATTCCGTTAAACGGGTAGGAGATACCGTTATCCGTCCTGCTGGAAAGTGGTCTAAAGGACCCCTGAGCGGGATACGTTAATTTCTCCCCACATCGGGCTGTGATGGTTATGTAGCAAAGCTTTTAGAGTGTACTACCAAGAAAAATAGCGAAGGCTTGAGGAGTACATTTAGTGTGTAACCCTTGCAACGTTTGACTTTTCTTTAATGGCACCAGGGCGTTGTGACCGGATTTCGGCTTGCGGGCGATCTCATCGCGGGCTAAATCGAGTTCTCTGCGCTAGCAGCTCGTGCGATCAGTCACTAATTTTTGGGCCATTTCTCAGCTGGTGAGCCATAGAAGTAGAGGCCAAAGCTTACCTTCAGATGAGCTTAATAACGCTTTTACTAGGTCTACAGAAGTGACTTCTAGCATTCTCAGATGGTTTCAGTGAGACCTTTTTGTGAGCGATTACGTTCGACTATATTTGGTAACGACCAAAGCTGATAGAGGTATCTATCAGCTTTGAAATCGTCTCTATATTTGCGCTTCAGCGCATAGGAGCTGGCTGGATAGTAGTCTACAGGGATCGCTTTTCCCTATCAAAAAGTAACGCCTGGATGAATAAAAACTATCGCTGATTAAGTCTTCAATGCACTGCTATGGAAACGAAGTCTTACTGAACAAATTTGTCTTCTTATTATTTAGCTACAGAGTCTTGCTGGTTCTCTGTAGCAGTAACCTGTGGGTTCAGAGGCTCAGGTTACTGTACTATTCAGCATCTTAAATCTGTATCCCTTTCATATCAGTACTTTTAGGCTGATGTGGGGAGAAATTAACGTATCCCGCTCAGGGGTCTAAAGCGGTTCATCAGTTGTTGAAGCATCTAGCGTCCGTAAGTTTCGCCTTCTCACCCAAAGTAGTTTCATTATCATCAGATAGAGAAGTCCTTTCATACATCGAAGGGGAGGTAGCGATGCGCCCCTGGCCTACATGCCTGTTAGAGGAGGAAGGCATTGTTGCGATCGCCCAGATGCTATTGACTTACCATCAAGCCGTTGCGGACTATGTACCTGAGACTGCTACCCTATGGCGAGTACCGGATGTTCAGTGGGAAGACGGCATGATCGTCCGACACGGTGACTTGGGGCCGTGGAATATGGTTTGGCGCTCGAACAAGCTAGTCGGTCTGATTGACTGGGACTTTGCCGAGCCAGGGTATCCGATTGAAGATTTAGCTCAGATAGCCTGGGACTGCGTACCACTTTATCCACCGAAGAAAAGCATCCAAGCAGGCGTTGCGCCCAGCGAACAAAAACCGCGTCTTGAGGCACTCTGTGATACCTACGGCGTAGAGGCTACACAGGTCATTGATGAGGTTGCGCGGATGCAAGTCAGAGAGTTTTTCCGTCTCAAATCCATAGGTGCAACGGGAGAAGAGCCGTGGCTGAGTTGGCTTGATAAAGGTGGATTGCAGGATATTGCAAGTGCATCGCAATGGCTACATGAAACCTATAGTCCGAAAGTCCAGCAGCTGGCCTTACACCGTTAGATAATACATGCTAGCCATAGTCCCAAAAACAAAGGATTTCCGAGCGATAGAATTGTCTCTAAACTCGTAGTGGCCATCACTTATGAAACACGCTATAAAGCAGCAAAGGTAGATATGCTCTACTACCTTTGCTGCTTTATAGTTAGTCATGAGTCAGAAGTGCCAAAAACGAAGGATTTTAGCACGATCATATGTACTATTTCAAGCATCGCTAACAGTGTCCGATACTACTCGCACTTCAAAGACTGCTACAAGTGAATTATGTTGAGTTCAGGTGCGGCAGTCCATTGGTGGTCGCAGATGCAAAGGTCTCTGACTGGTTAGTCAGAGTCCTTTGTAGACTATGGCTTCAGCCGAATAGGTAGCGTAATTACAAACCCAGTCCCGATACCTTCTTCGGAATGACACACAATCTTGCCACTGTGCTTTTCGACAACTAGCTGATAGCTGATGGCCATACCCATACCCGTCCCTTTTCCTACCGGCTTAGTCGTAAAAAATGGGTCGAAAATTCGGTCTTTTACGGCTGCGGGCATGCCCATCCCGTTGTCAGTGATGCTGATGACGATGTTGTCAGCGTAGGCTTCTGTTCGCAATACAATCTTGGGTGCCTTCTGAACCTTCGGGTTCTTTTTTAGACTCGTTTCTAACGCATCAATAGCATTAGAGATAATATTCATGAATACTTGGTTGAGCTGCCCAGCAAAGCATTCAACCGGTGGCATCGCGGCAAATTCTCGCACAACCTCAATAGTAGGTCGCTCGGACTGAGACTTGAGACGGTGCTGTAATATCAGCAGCGTGCTTTCTATACCATCGTGAATATTGACGGCCTTGCACTCAGCTTCATCCATCCGCGAGAAGTTGCGCAAGGACAGCACAATATCGCGAATCCGTTCGGTGCCCATCGACATCGAAGGCAGAATTTTAGTGAGGTCGTCTTTGATGTAGGCAATCTCAAGGTCTTCTGCGGCCTGCCGAATCTCGTCAACCGGCTGGGGGTAGTGCGATTCATAAAGGGCTAGAAATTCAAGCAAGTCTTGGAGGTAAGTTTCCAGATGCCTGATATTGCCGTGAATGAAGTTAACTGGATTGTTGATCTCATGGGCCACGCCTGCGACTAACTGTCCTAAGCTAGACATCTTCTCTGCTTGGACAAGCTGAATTTGAGCCTGTTGAAGATCGAGACAGGTTTGCTCTAGTTCTCGACTCTGTGATTCTAAAGTGGCCTGAGAGTCTCTCAGTTCGAGAATAACTTGCCGAAGCAGCGTCTCCTTTTTCTGAGTCGTCGCTTCTAGCTCCAGGTTCGTCACCTCCGCACGTTCTAGCTTCTTATGCAAAACTCTATTCTGCTTCTCTAATTGCTGAACTTCAAGTTGTGATGACATAGCTGCGTTCGATAACATTTAAGCTTCTCCAATCAGAAGGGTGACAAATGTTTCGTTATGGATGCGAGGGGACCCTTCATCTTGCAATGGAGAAATTTCTCCATTGGTATAGAATCCGCAGCTAGGAAGTGTCTCGCCTAGCTGCTGCTGAGCTAGCGCATGTTCTTCTTTGGTTCGGCTACCTAGTAGCTGCCTGCGTCCAACACAGGAGAAAAACAGAGCGGCATCGGGAGATTTTCCTGGATAGCTATCTATCGCTTGCTGCACAGACTGTGAAGAAGCCGCCAGTATATCGTCATGACTTGCTTCTGTAATTTGAACGACAGCCCCCTCTGGGACACTGCCAAAGAATGTGATGCTACCAATAGTTTCATCGTAGATACCGCTGGGCGCTCGCATATAGTGGCGCTCGCTCTCGGCATCTAGCAGGGCGAGTGGATATTCTGAGGTAGGCGGTAAGGCACCTAGATAATGATGATAAAACGACAGCGCTGGCCGGTTGTCGATCTCGTACACCACATTATGGGTGGCCTTAGTTACCTGTCCGGCTTTGCCGATAGGATGCCAGCCGTTGGCAACCCCATGAGAGAACTGAATAGGGCCAGAGAATAACAGGATAGGCACCGAATTGCGACAGACTTCTGTTTTGCAAAACTGGTAGGTTTGCTTCGATGGATGTTGGCCAGCGGTCAGACCACCGAAAACAGGAATCTTTTTGCCCAGCGCACTCTCTAGGCTTTCTAAGATAATCTCGTTGCTGATAGTTAGACTTTCTGGAAAGGTTAGGCAGAACTGAATGTTGTCCGCGTGATGCGCTTGAGCCTGCCGCACAGCAGAAGTCGCTGCGGCGACCGCGTCTTGTGCCACATTTCGACCGATTCCAGCGCTGATGGTAATCGTCTTGGAGCAAAAGACCATCAGCGTCAGCGAGTCTTGCTCAAAGCCTAGCTCAGAGGACATCTCTCCTTCGGTTGTGCCGCCGATTAGCTCGATACCTGGAAAAGCCTCATCGATTTTCTGAAGTATTTGGGCGTATTCAAAGTCGATAGCGGCGAATAAGAGTCCCGCATTCGGTAACTGGCCCGAGAGCTGTGACCTCAACTGGGCCAGCACTTCGGTGATTGCAGCCAGCGAATCTGGATCGTTGCTATGACCAACAGCAAGCTTTAACATATCTGACATTCATGAGGTTCTATCAGTCGTTAGCGTTCCCCGTTCGATATGGCGATCGAAGCGCTGATATGGCGCAAAGCTGGCTTATATCAGCATATGTCCGTCTAAACACCATAGATATCGCCACCGTTCGATGGAGTCGCGTCGCTTGAAGTGACGATGCGGATCTGTGGTCTATAGGGGTTGAGTAGTAGCGGGCACTGCTGGTGAACCATCCTAGTACGTTTGACCTTCTCAGAATTTAGGCAAAATGAGACGCTGTAGGAAGTATGTCTCAAATTATGGCTCAAAAAGGATTTCTCAAAGAGTCTACGGCTTTTGAAACTCTCTAAAAAGGCCTAGTGCAGTTAGCTAGGCGTGCCTAGCTAACTGCACTAGGCCTTGAAGGTAGTCTCAGTCGTAAACATGGAAGCCTATTGATAAGCCCTTGCTGGTCTGCACACTTGGATTTTTCGATATCTTTTCGTGTTCATTACTGCCTAAATTTATCTAGCCACTCTTGTACCGAAATAACTACCGATCCATCTCCATTCTCAGAAATATCAACCTCACAATCAAGAACATTAACAAGTGTCGCTCCTTCCATTGCAACGTTGTAGACTTTGGCATTCTCAAAAGAAACATATTCTAATGTCGCCTCACGAAAAGAAGCTCCGCGTAAGTCTGCGAGCTTGAAGCTAGTTTTCTGACAGATCGCTTCATTAAAAACCGCTTGTTGTAGATTAGATTCTCTATACTGGGTTCCCTGTAAAAGGGATCGCCTGAAAGATACCTTAGAAAGGTCTGCTGCATAGAAATCTGCATACGTAAAGTCACAGTCTGCCCAGTAGGCATCTGAAGCTCTAGCACCCGAAAGATCAACTGCTTGTAGCTTCGCTCGATTATTGCCAAGATCTGATTTATCCAAGGCAAGACTGATAGTTAGTGTTTTTAATACTTTCGGATTGTCTTCGATAGATAAGGCTGCTGCCAATACTTGCTTGGTTAACTCCACCATCTGCCGCTTTCTAGCTTCGATAACGGTCCACTCTACTGGAAAAGACTTAAGAACTGAGCCTAGTTTAACAGCAGCAGCAGCTCGTAAAATTGGCGATTCGTCAGCAAGCTCTTGGACAATAGATTGATATACTTCATCGACATTTTTTCGATTTTCAAAGTCCAATCGAGCTAAAGTGGTACGGCTCTGCCCAAGTAGATATCCACCCACCGCTCCACCTACAGTCACAAATAACGCAATTAGTTTGAGCCAAAACAAGCTGCCAGAAGTATCGCTTCGGATCTTGCTAATCTCGGCATCTAGCTTTGTGATCTCGTACTCAACTTTCTTATCAGCTAGCTCCTTGCTCGAAACGACGATATCTTTGTCAACAAGATACTGCGTACCATAGACTGTTATCAATATAAATGATAGAGTTATTGTAACTAGGCCAATAATACTCGTAGTGTTCAGCCCCTTCTCCAGAAATTTAATTTTCATGCCTAAAGATGCTTCATTGCTTGGCTAATCGAGAGTTTTTCAAATTTCTGGTAAGTATGCTCTTTGTAGCAATAGCAGGTGATAGTCTTTGCTTGGCTGTCTATATGAACTAGTGTCTTTCTCATTTTTTGACTGAGTAATACAGCTTGCCATGTGCCGCCTAGATCTCCTTCTTTTCTTCCATTCCACATGGCAACAACAATATGGGATTTAAAGACTAGCCATTCCATACTTCTTTTGTAAGCAGAATGACTTCTTTCTACGAAATTAACTTGCTTTACAGAATATGAATATGATCGCAGAGTCATGTATCTTTCGTAGTCTAGTTCTTCAATAAAATCGCTGGAAAATTTCTCGAAAGGAATGATAGACTCTAGCGTAATATCCAAGGAAAGAGCTGACTGAGCCAAGAGTGAATCAGCGCCAGCTGCGAGAGCTGATACAGCTACCACGCATGAGTATTTTCGTTTTAGTTCAGATAATAATCGATAGCAACAGAAATGAGAGTATGTTTGCTGTTCGAGACTCCCTAAGTCACGATGTCCAACCACGCCTACCGAAAATGTCTTACCAACCATTATGCAACTCTCAATCAAGCGATATCAGATAGGTAGATGATTAGAATGCACCAGAGCAATCGCCCCCAATCTACCCGAAGATTACTGTTATCGCATAAGTGTATAGTGACCACTGAATCTAAAGACAATTAATTTCGTTAGAAAAATCGTGTGATCGCGCGGTCACTAGAAAAAATGTTCGGCTTTTAGTTTTAATGTACTACTTGACTCACTAACTACGTCATCTCGTTTCCTGAGATCGGCAATAAGCCTGAACCGACTGCAATCAGAAAAAGCAGATACAGCACTAAACCCCTAATAAAGCATCGAAATAGCGTCCCGAGAGCATGCTTACAACTCTTTGCTTAAACCCTTATATACCAACGTTTTTAGAACCCAATATTCTCAACACCCTTTCCTACCCCAGCCAAAAGCCCAATTCAGCGTCACAATTATTGGTGAGTCTGACAAACACCACAAAAAATTGATTGAAATCGGCTACAGTCAAGCATGAAATGACCTGTAGTGCGTTTTTTTAAAGCTGCCGACCGTGCCAAAATCAGCTCAGGATAAAAACATCATCACCCGCCGAGGCCAAGAGGGCAGCGCAACCGCGTTCAAAACGGTCGCGCCAATTGAGTTTTTGATCGACCACATCCGGCCACAAATCAATCAGGATATTGCCACGGTGGCCTACTGGGGTGCGGGCCGGATTGAAGCGGTGCTATGGCTGACGGATAGGGATGTCCAGGGTGACTTTATCCGCTTTCGCAAAGGGCACAGTAAAACCAAACGCTATCATCAGGTGCCCAAGTCGGGGTTGCTGGCGCAGTATTTGGAAGGGTCTAAGTTATCGCCCGGCTATCTGTTTCCGGCTAAGGGTAAGAAGGGGAAAACAACGCAGCGGTACATAGATAGAACAGATGACCAGGGGAAACGACAGAAGTTAAAAGGAACAACTTACGACCGGCCCGTGCGCACATCCAGCGGGTTTGACTATGCCTTGGGGCAAGCTGTAAGGCGGATTATGTGCGATGACGATCCGGGGATTGATGCTCAGATTGCCGCTATACCTGAGGTTCAGCGGTTAGGTCGTGGGGCATTCTTTGGGGTTAGCTCCCATACCTTCAGGCGATCTCAGGCACAATATCTGTTCTATACGTTGGACTGGGAAGCAACAGAAGTAATGCAGATTACCGGGCATCGTTCCCTCGATTCGTTCTATCATTATATCGATTTTCATGGGAAAGATTTGATGGAGAGGATGAGGGCGATCACCCGTGCGGTCGTGCATTGAGCATCCATTGAGCTACAGGGTGATAGGGCGACGAGGGTTGCGCAGTGTAGAGTCAGTAAATGGTGCTAACAACTATACGGCCTATGACTATTGAGAAGCCTACGAACGAGAGCCTAAAGATAGGCAACCGCAGCGTTCAGGAGAGTGTGGATGAAAGCAGCATTGTCTTAGGCAATCGGAATAGATTTCGTCAAAAATCAAGTTAAAGCCCGCTAACTCTCTGTTGAGGAAAGCTGGATAGATAATTTTGATTAAAGTCCCAGCTATCTCAAAAGATTACCTTATATTTGCTAATAGACACTCTATCCCTAGCCCTACGTCAATGAACAAAAACGCCCAGTCAGAACGTTCTATACATATTGGAGGGAGTGCTACAGGGAGCACCATCATTTCGGGTGACGGCAATAGTGTCAATTCTCAGTCCTCCCAGCAGATTACCCCAGAGCAAAGCCCACCGAAGCGAAAACTCCTTATCCTCGCAGCAAACCCTAAAAGTTCAACGCGACTGCGCTTAGATGAGGAGGTTCGCGATATCAATGAAGGGTTAAAACGTGCTCGCCACCGCGATGACTTTGAGATTGCTCAGCGGTGGGCCGTTCGCCCACGCGATTTTCAGCGGGCAATGCTGGAGGAAACACCTCAGATGGTTCATTTCTCGGGTCATGGGGAGGGGGAGGCCGGTCTATATTTTGAGGATGCAGTAGGCAACCCAAAGCTG
>Ga0209194_1002436_pt1 | contig 9937 bp, 10 predicted proteins | sample COGITO_mtgs_1004_FD_184787 | JGI IMG/M metagenome (GOLD analysis project Ga0209194, IMG submission 184787) | Pelagic marine microbial communities from North Sea - COGITO_mtgs_100413 (SPAdes) (version 2) | ecosystem: Environmental > Aquatic > Marine > Epipelagic ...
TGGTGAACCAGGCATCAAGACGCTATGGCGAGGCTATACGAAGCTTCAGCACCTACTCGAAGGCGCTCAACTGGTTAAGAAACCATAGGCTCTGTATTGCTTTCAGCCACTTCTGCCTAAGGGATAGGATAGCGGAGGGGTTTACCCTTACGCTGCCGCAATCGGTTGAGGGCGGGGCAACCTCATTCACCTGGCGCGAACAGTGGTTTGTGGTGCATTCGTTCAAGTATGCCAGACGGCAACAACAGGGGTTGGACAACCGCATCCAGAAAGCCACCGATGCATTGAACCAGCTAAACCTGACGGGGCGCGGCCACAAACGACTCTCTGCGGAGGAAACCGAGGCTGCCGTCCATCGGATTCTTCAGCGCTACCGCGTCAAAGACCTCGTTCAAGTCGCCACCGAAACCACGACTGAAACGACGCACAAACGCGCCTACCGCGATAAGCCCGCTAGGACTATTAAAGAAACCACTGTGACGGTGACACCGACATTGAACGATGACGCCTATCAACAAGCTACGCAGCTACTGGGCTGGCGAGTCTATGTGAGCAACGACCTTGAGCTGTCACTTGCTGAGGCCGTCTACGGCTACCGCAATGAGTATCTTATTGAACAAGGCTTTGGCAGATACAAGGGCAAAGCACTCGGGCTGCGGCCTATCTATTTGGCTTCTGACGAGCGGGTCAAGGGCTTGATTCGGCTGTTGAGTTTGGGCCTACGTATCCTTTGCCTGCTGGAATTCTCGGTGCGCACTCAATTGAAAACACAACAACAGGAACTGCCTGGGCTTTATGCGGGTAACCCTAAACGCTCCACACAACAGCCCACCGCTGAGCTACTGCTCAAGGCGTTTCGCGGCATTACCCTTACGGTTATGGACATCGATAAAGTCAGACAGCGCTTTCTCTCTCCACTCTCAGCGCTACAACAGCGAATACTACAGTTATTGGATACCACCGATGAGATCTATCTTTCGCTGACGGGCTAATTGTTGCGAACTCCCTTTTTTATCCGCGAACCTTGAGTTCTTAAGCTTCTTGGAGATGATTGCAAATCCTGCAACAGAAACACCTAGCGTCAAAATACTAGTGGCCGAAGTGAGGACAGCCAAGTTTTGTAATTGAGTAACCTGTGTTCCTAGAGCCGTTAATCGCTTATGTGTGACGGCAGAGTCAACGCCCTGCAAGCCGAGTTTCAGGATGCCAGTCGGATCAACACTGCCGAGAACGTTCGGAGTTATACCAGTGGCTCCAGACGTTTCCTTAAGCCACATAACGACCTGTCCCGCCTGATTTTGAATAACGCCACCGTTGCGAACAAAGTCACCATTGGCAAGTCCAGCCGCGATTTTAGCCGGAAGATCAAAAGAAAGTGAGATTGGAGCCATGAACTGTATCCAAGAACTGGGATATGAAGTGGGTAGGATGCGTAATCGCCAAATATGCCTAGCCAACTTACAATGCCCTACTAGCACCTTGATAGCGCTGAAAATTTCTTGCTGAAAGAACAGTAAGAAATTTCAGCAAAGGAATAATGCTGTGCTTACACAGCATCTCAATCGTCGATTCAATGACTATTTTTTTGATAGCGATGGCGTAATCATGCAGTTTTTCTCACTCAACGTCTTTGAACTTATATTGTGCAGATGTGAGCGTACGAACCGCTGCCGCAGAGTATGTGCTCTACTCTGCGATCACTAGATATGAGAAAGTCAAAACTGGCGCTGTCAGCAGGTTAGACAGTACATGAGTACCGTAAAATTAACGACCGTTTTTTCGACAGTGATGGCATAGCCATCACTACTGTCTTCCTGACCGACTCAACATACTTACAGGGCGACGGGAAAGCTTATAGAGTCCACAACATAGTTTGACTAGCACTAGGCATCCGTACATGAACCAGGACGATCTAGAAAGACAAGCACTTTCTATGAAAGGCGAAACGGTCATCTTTCCCAAAGAGGGAGACTACGCAGTCAAGCACCCCGATGGCACTATCAGTATGTATGCAGAGCAATACTACGTACAGCAACAAGTTCAGCTCATAGACATCCTGTGTCGACTAACAGAAGCAGGAAAAGCGACTTGGCTAAGACGGAAGGCTGATAGAGAGTGGCTATACTGCTTCGTTGAGAGTGAGCAGATCACTGTAGAGCTGGTTGAGTACGCAGATGACGACGACAATGAAACGCCGTTAGATTTGAAGAGTGTCGAGCCGAGCACGTCCTTCACGTTGCACTATCGTGATGAGCCTTTACTCTATCTAGCAGGGCTAAATAACGGAGAGAAGCTTATGCACCTCATCAGAACCATAGACATCTCTGACGACGATGAAAGATGGATGAAACACTATGAAGCGTGGCGGAAACGATTAATAGACCCTCTCGTTTCGATAGATAGAGATAGCCCGTAGCGTGTGTTTTCAATAAAGATTTTAGGGCCGATAGAATTGTCTCAAAACTCGTAATAGTCATCACTTATAAGACACGCTAAGAAACCGAAAAGGCAGAGTATACCTGCGTCTCATACTTGGTGACCGATAATGAGTTGGAAGATGCCAAAAACGAAGGATTTTGACACTATTGGACAGAGTAAAAACTGCTTATCTAGCCTCTTAACCAATATAAGTGTAGAAACGCTTATGTCTCGCTATAGCCCCTGCACCACAAGCGGTTCAAGATTATCTTAAGCTACGTATTGTGAGCACGTATAGAGAAAATTACGATGACAGAATATGAGTTTTAGGCCTACGTGAGCAAAATTAGCTGTATCTCGGTTAGTGTTTCTACAAACACCATCTATGTTTGTGAACCTTACATGAGGAAGCTAGTGAAGCAGTCTTTTGAGGAGTTTTCACTGAGTTTTACGACTCTGAATGTGCAGTATAAAAATATACAGGCGCTTTTGTAATTCGCTTATGCCTACACCGTAGGTGCCGCCAAACCTTCTCAAATATTTAAATACAAACTATGAACAAGCTAGTAGCCAACTTGAGCTTAGCCGCCTTATCTACACTGTCACTTCTTGCCTTTTCACCTAATGTAGAAGCTGCTGACCTCAAGCTCGATAAAGACTTGCTTGACAGGTTTTTTGCTGACTATTTTCAGAATGAAGGAAAGGCATTCGATGAACGTGCACTGCCTCAGCTAGACGCATCTAACCTATATTGGGACGGTGGTGCAGACTCTGTAGAAGTCTTCTTTATTGACGAAGGTGCTGGATTTCAAAACCAGCTTCTCTTTAAGGCGAACGAGCAGCCGCTAGAGATGATTTTTGATAATGTCTCTGGCATTGGCAGCGTTATGGAAAATACCAGAAACGGGGTCAAAGACGGAGTAATGACCCTTGGGGAAGGCAAAGGGCTAGGTAAGTTCGACGGGCCAACTCAGCTTTCTTTCTTTATTAACGCCGACGGGAATCGCGGCGGCACCAATCTCTTTGGGTCTGATGGATTTACGGGCGACATTGTTGATGGCAGAACAGTTAATGCTGATGGATTTTCTCATCTCGTTGCTTACAACTACTTCGACCAAAAATCTCAAGAAAACTACACCATCATCGGCTTTGAAGATCTCTGGGGTGAAAAGGGTCACAGGAAGGCGGAGGATAACAATGGCTACGATTTGACAGGTGCGGATAGGGACTTCAACGACGTTGTATTTGCAGTGAAAGGTCTTTCTCAAGGTGCACCGCCGACTCCTACAGACGTACCTGAGCCTTCTTTACTGCTCGGGATGCTAGGCGTTTTTGCACTCGGCGCGAAAGGTGCTAAGCGTAAGCTCACGACATAGATTTGAAAGCAGCGAGGGAATTTAAACCAGAAAACACGGTTACGTTTAAATTCCCCATATGTAGTCTCATTATCTAGACCTTTTGAGACGTAGGCAATAGTGCGTCTCAATTCATGTCTCATTAATGCTTTCTCATAGATTCTAAGACATAATGAGACATTTGAGAGGTCGTTATGTCGGTCGTTGGCTATGCACGGGTCAGTTCTGTCGGGCAGAGTCTGGATGTGCAGCTCGATAAACTGAAGGATTGTGACAAGCTTTTCAAGGAGAAGCGAATGGGCACTTCTAATAAAAGACCTCGGCTAAAGGCTTGCCTCGAATATGTCCGAGAGGGCGACACACTGGTAGTTACCCGATTAGACCGGCTTGCTCGCTCTACCCTGCACCTGTGCCAGTTAGCTGAGCAGCTGCAAGATAAGCAGGTCAACTTGAAGGTGCTCGACCAGAGTATTGATACGGGCGATGCTACTGGTCGGCTGCTTTTTAATATGCTCGGTGCGATCGCGCAGTTCGAGACTGAGATTCGCGCTGAACGCCAAATGGACGGCATCCGCAACGCTAAAGCCAACGACGTTCATCTAGGCAGAAGGAAGCATCTGAAGGAAGCAGAACAGGCAGAACTCCGACGGAAACGGCAAGATGGCGTTCTAATCAAGACGCTTATGGAAGAATACAACCTCTCGAAAGCTAGCGTTTATCGTTACTTGGATGGGATAACGGCTACTTAACCACTGCCGCGTCGCTCGCGTCTATGTCTACCAGTGCTATCTGTAGACGCTTACCCAAGACAGTGGCAGCTCGCTCCAGTGTCTTCAGCGTGACTGACGTGTTCTCAGGATCTAGTAGCCTATCGAGCGATGTACGGCTTGTCATCATCTGCTCTGCCATTTGGGACTTGTTCAAGCCCTGGTTGCTCATTGCTTCAGATACTTGCCATGCCAACACTCGTTTAATGGCGATCGCACTAACTTCGGCCAGGATACCGTCTTCTTCTAGTAGCTCATCGAGCGAAGAGCCAATATGCGGATTGTGCGTCATGAACTGGCCTCTACTTTGCGCTTTCTATCGAGGGCGATGTCTAACTCCTGCTTCGGTGTCTTCTGTGACTTCTTGATGAACCCGTGTAGCAGAATCATTTGGTCGTTGTAGATACAAAAGAGGACTCGCGCAATTCGACTGCCCGTAAGAGACGAACGCACCTCATATAGACCTTTACCCATTGGTCGGCAGGTCGGCATCCCGATAGGCCAACCAAACTCTACGGTTTTGATGTCTGTGCCTATGGTCTTTCTATCAGCGACTTCAAGCTTCATAAGCCAGTCCCGAACCGGCTGCTTACCAGATTCAGACTGATAGAACAGAGCAGGTATGCGTTTTTGGTTATCAGCCACTATCGTACCTTTTCTGGTGCAAACTGACATCAGAGTACTGCATCAAGTGATCACACTTCATGGTTCGTGCCAGAACTCACCAGCAATGACTTCTACTGACACATAGATTATGAAACCAGTTATGACACAGATGAAAGCCTAGAAAACCGTTAGTTTCTGCTGTCTTGAATAACTGTCTCAAAAGGGTCATTTAAAGTACATTAGTACAGAGTACGATCGCTAATGAAGTTCCAAGCAGTGCAACAATAGTCCGGACAGAATTACGAGAAAGCTCTGAAACCCCTGATTTTGCGTGAGTCAAACCTATGCAATAGGGGGCTGAAAACCTCATTCTACCGTTGCTTACAAAAAACTGTCCGGACTATTGGTGCAACTCAGTATCGGTTAATAGTTCTTGAATTGCTGTTGCTCCAGAACGAAGCAATGACTCGACTCGATTGGTTGGTGCATTGCCACATCGCAACCAAACCACTTTGGGAGGAGAACCATAAAGTCGGCTTCTCTCAGGAAAATCGGCATCTTGCGTCACGATACAAAAGTCGTTGAGCTTAGCAAGCTCCCAAATCTTTGTGTCTGTTTCCTCGGCCAAGTCATGGAATTGAACATGGCTCGAATCAGGATAAATACCAGCCAATCGACTAACTAGCTTCCGGCTGAGGTGCTGGTCGAAAAGCAGTTTCAAGCAGCACTCACCGACGCAACTAAACGATGGTCTCGGTCAGCCGCAAACTCTAAACAGGCCAGGATATCGGCCTTTGTTAGCTCTGGGAAATCGTCGATAATCTCAGCAGCGGACATGCCGACCGCTAGCCAGCCAAGGACATCGTAGACCGTAATTCGCATCCGCCGGATGCATGGCTTGCCGCCACGCTTATCAGGCTCGATGGTAATGATGTCGCGATAGCTCACAATACAAACCAGATGTACTTCTTAGGCAGACTTAAGTCTAGAGTAGACTAACACCTTGCTGCAACAGGCATTAGATATCAGAGTCAAGTTGTCAGCTGCCGTTGAGCTTTGTCATTGGCTCTTTCATAACCAGTAATTTCTGACCAGACAGGATTGATATGAATGAAGATGCATTGTTCAAAGTACTAAAGCGACAAACTAAGGCAACTTTACTTGAGTTGCTAGACTCGGCATATTACGAAATGAATACCCAACAAAGACGCCATATTTTCGGCGATCTAATGGAAGAGTCTAAGCCAGCAAGAGTCACAGCAAGGGACATCAAAAAGGAATCAGAAGAATTCTATCAAGAATCAATAGTCGGGATATACTATGCGCCCTTTGATATTAATTCTAAGAACTTTTCTCATATTCCCGAAGAAACAGAAGCATGGTTTGAGAAGCTAGGTGATCTTTTACAAGCTAGCACCCAGGTGGCGAAGCAGAAAGAGTACAAATCTGCTGTGGAATCTTTCGAGATTCTCTACGAACTGATTGAGAAGATGGAATGTGGCGAAGAAATTATCTTTGCTGATGAATGTGGAAGTTGGATGATTCCTGGTAATGAGCAGGAATTTTTGAATGCTTACATCTCATCATTAGCTGAAGTTAAAACACCAGAGGAATATACAAAAGTAGTGATTCCTTTGCTAAAAAGAGATAGCTACACGTCGTTTTGTAATAAAGTTTACTCATTAGCCGTGAAGCACAGCAATAAAGAGCAGGAAAGCACCTTGAAAGTGGCAATCAAAGAACAGAACATTAAGACAAAGTCAGGTCGATAGCCGAAAGAAACCCTGATAGAAACTTGCACACGGAACGGTTGGATGCGCTATCTGCGACCCGCAAACTCTGCCATCGTCCAAGGGGTAGTGCAGTTTATTCGGCTGTAGCGTCCGTAAGATGACTGGAACCGGGGTTCAGTAGTTAATCGGCGTAGAATAAAGGTTAAGAACCTGTACTTGATAGATAACGCTGCCGCTCGATGGAATATCAATATTATGAATTTCAGGCGATTGACCGTCCGCTTACTAAAGCTGAGCAGGACTATGTGCAAGGTCTATCGAGCCGGGTCAGACCTACTGCCACAAGCGCTGTCTTCACCTACAGCTATGGAGATTTTCGTGGGAGTCCATTGTCAGTTCTCGAAAGGTGCTTTGATGCCATGCTTTACATGGCGAATTGGGGCAGTTATCAGTTAGCGTTTCGTTTCCCCGAATCAGCGATCAATGTTTCGGAGCTGATGCCTTACTGTGTTGACAATATCATTGAGGTTCTCACCGTAGAAAAGTATGTAATCCTCAATATTGAAATTCATTCAGAAGAAGGTGGTGGGTGGATTGAGGAAAGCAATAGCTGGCTAGGTACGTTGATTCCGATACGACAGGCTATTCTGCAAGGAGATTATCGGCTCTTATATTTAGCCTGGCTACAGGCAGCAGCAGTTTCTCCTGACCTGGAGCAAGATACACAAGAGCCGCCTGTTCCACCTAATTTGCAAAAACTCAATGCCGCTCTTCAATCATTGACTGATTGGTTAGAGATAGATTCGGATCTGATCGCAGCGGCAGCGCAGATTAGTCAAACGAAAGAAGAACTCAAAGAACCCTTCGAAGCATGGGTCAAAGCACTCTCGGACAAGGAGAAAACAGCGTTGCTCGTGGACATCGTTACAGGAGATTCAGCGATCGCGAGCCAGCTTCAGGCACGTTTGCGGCAGAAGTTTGCTCCAGCCTCTGAGCGTCTCTCTGTATCCAACGGTGATCGGCGACGCTTTTCAGAGCTAGCGGCCTTAGCTGAAACACAACGTTCCAGGCGTCAGGCAAAAGAGAGGGCTACAGCTACAGCTAAACGTCATCAGTATTTGGAGACGCTAAAGCCTCAGCAAGCACAGATATGGGATACCATCGACGGATTGATCGCTCGCAAGCAGGCGCAGCCCTACCAACAGGCTATTCAACACCTAATTGACCTGAGAGATTTAGCGGAGCTAGAGGGCAAGTTAGCTATTTTTCAGGCTAGAATTCGACAAATGCAAGCGGATTATTCTAACCGTTCGGGGTTGTTGAGGCGGATGCGTGAAGCTAAGCTTTTGAGAGGGAAGAACTAGCCAATGACTTCTGGCAAGGGGTTAATAGTAAGCAGGCTACATCAGGCTAACCAGTACTTTGCTGAAACGGACTGCTTCGGCCAGGATTGGCTCAGCACAATAAGTCATCCCCGACCATCAGGCATTAGGCCTTGCTTGCAACGACAAAGAGAGGTATTTCATCAGTCTGTCTAACGTGTCTTGAAAGTCCTAAGACCTTTTGATAATACTATTCTGAGACATCAACTGAGACACAGTTTTCGTAGAGTACCAAAAGGTATGAATTTTGAGAAGGTCAAGCGTACTATACAGGGCAGAAGCTTTAATCTCAAGTAGCTACCCTTTAGAGACTTTATTCCTACAGCTTTTAAGCTTCCACCCTAAGTCAATCACTGCTCCAGCTCTAGACTCCTAGTTCATTTCAGCAAAGGTTTTTTGGATTGTCTATCTATTTAATGAACTTATTACATATCCAAATATTGAACAATAGCCCTAAGGGAGCAAGCACAGGATGGATCTGATAGAGAACTACACAAGGAAAGAACATAATGTAGAACCCAACTTTGATTACCGTTAATACTGCTGCCATGCTCCATAGCATTACCGGAGCAACAATCTGTACAAATAGGAACACTAACAAGTGCCACGCTGTCCAAGCAACAAGTATGAGTAAGCCCAAGTAAAGCAGCATTCGAAGCATTGCCTGCCAAGTTAAAGCCTCGTCATCATCAGTTATAGGCGGTGTAGGAGCTACCGTATCAGCATTACTCCTTAACTTACCTAGCTCATTGGAAGTTAATCGATATTGTTCAGTAAATTCCAGGTCGTTACTCTCTGTCTCGTTACTCACGACTGACTTCACCATTTGTTCTTCAATGGCAACACCTGCCTCAGCCACTACTTGGTTCTCAACAGGAGTTCTAAAGTCACCCTGCGGCCCTATTGGTAAAGCTTCTGGGATAATGCCTTGCGATGAGATAGCGTCATTCGTGCGTCTCTCTTCCTCTGCTGCTCGTTTTTCTCCAGGACTTCTGAAGTCATCTTGCGGGCTTGGCAAGAAATCTTCTGCTACAATTTCTGGCATTGAGCCTGAGTTTAATGATGGAACAGAAACCCCATTTATTGCCGCTTGAAAAGCCTGAATAGCAAGCTCCTGGTGATTCGGGGACAAATAATTGATGGATGTTAAGACTACTGTTTGCAGTAAGTCACTGCCTTGTAGCGTTTGGTCTATTCCACCTACGATAGGATTGAACTCAAACTTTCCGTTTCTAAAGGCAGAATCAAATTCCCGATAAGCAGAAACAGCAGCTTGATATTCCCCGATTTCAATATTCGTACTTCCTATTGAGAGAAAAGCTTTACCATATTGAGGAAATTTGCGAGTAATTTCTTCATATTGATCAATTGCCTCTTCGAACCTTTCGAGTCTTTTGAGCGTTGCAGCACGATTGTTGAAGTACATAGGATTACTTCTATCAAAAGAGATTGCTTTCTCATACATAGACAAGGCAACTTCAAACTTTCCAAAGCTAGCATTAACATTGCCTTCGTTGTACAGTTCCTCGGCTTTCAACCTCTCAGAAACTTTGACATCTTTCTTATCCTCAATTTTACTTTTAATAGACCTCTTGCATAATAGGATTCATGGTAGTTTTGTAGACTTTGGTTCACTGTTTCCCTCACAGACAGATGAACTACGAAGCCAGCCAAGC
>Ga0209194_1002438_pt1 | contig 9932 bp, 10 predicted proteins | sample COGITO_mtgs_1004_FD_184787 | JGI IMG/M metagenome (GOLD analysis project Ga0209194, IMG submission 184787) | Pelagic marine microbial communities from North Sea - COGITO_mtgs_100413 (SPAdes) (version 2) | ecosystem: Environmental > Aquatic > Marine > Epipelagic ...
ATATCTGTCCACCCATTTAATAGATGAACAGCTCAGTCTGTTTGCTAGCTAGGGAATCACCGTGCCTTTAGGCCGGTGGGGATGTCAATAAATGCACTATCATGAGCTAGCAGCAATGTGAGCATATCAAGATGATTGACTGGTCTGCCTGCGAAGCGGTTGAGCGAGACCCTGAGCGCGTCAGTGGGGCTTGGGTCTTTCGAGGTACTCGCGTGCCAGCATCTGCACTATTTGAAAATCTGGAAGATGGCACCAATATTTTACAGTTCGTGGAGTGGTTTCCAGGCGTTACGACTGAACAGGTGCGACAAGTGCTAGCGTATGCGGCAAAAAGTACCGCACTGGTTGTGTGAATGCGTATACTCTTTGACCAGGGAGTGCCCGTTCCCCTGCGCTCACCTCTAACCCCTCACTCTGTGTCGACTGCCTATGAAAAGGGCTGGTCACAGTTACGCAATGGCAATTTGCTTAATGCGGTAGAAGAAGAGAGCTTTGATGTTGCTTGCGCTGCCTAATTGGTCGGAAGCTTTCTGACTTATTGCGGTGAAGGCATTGGAACGTTTTTATTATGCTGAGGAAGAAGTATCTGAATGAATGCAAAGGAGGCAGTTAGATGAGCTTGTTGATTTCTGATGAGGTGCTGAGCACAACGCGGATGACTGAGGAGGAAATGAAGCAGGAGATTGCAATTTTGCTGTTTCAGAGGGAGAAGCTTACGCTGGCGCAGGCGAGCCGGTTTGCTGGAATGCATCGAGTTGCATTTCAGCATGTTTTGGCGAGTCGTCAGATTCCGATTCATTACGGTGTTGATGATTTTGAACAGGATATTGAGAATTTGCGGGAGATGGGGCGATTGTGATCGTTGTTAGCGATACTTCTGCGATTAACAACCTTGCGGCCATTGGTGCGCTGGACTTGCTACGGGCGCTCTATGGAACGGTGGTTATTCCTGAAGCTGTTTATGCAGAGCTAACCGATCCCGACTTTCCGGTGGCTGGATCTAAGGAAGTGCAGTCGCTCGATTGGATACAAGTCCGAGCGGTGACTGATCGCACGATGATTGAATCACTTCGCGGTGAGCTAGATCCGGGTGAGTCGGAATCAATTGCGCTAGCGTTGGAGCTAAACGCGGAGCGCGTGCTGATAGATGAGCGGCGAGGGCGAGAGGTAGCTAAGCGGCTGAATCTTCGCTATACGGGTATTTTGGGCGTTTTGGTAGAAGCGAAAGCGCAGGGATTGATTGCTGAGGTAAAACCGTCGTTGGATGCGTTGATAAACCAGGCGGGCTTTTGGGTTGCGAAACCTCTCTATGACAGTGTTTTGAGATTCGTAGAGGAGGAAGAAGGCAATGAGTAGTCAGGTGCCAGAGGGGTATAGGCAGACTGAAGTGGGGGTAATTCCTGAAGATTGGGAAGTGGAAACCTTTGGTTCTCTCTTCACGTTTCAGAATGGAGTAAATGCAGACAAATCCTCTTACGGTCAAGGTGTGAGCTTTATCAATGTTTTGGAACCGATAACTTATTCACAGATCTATGGCTCAGAGATTCAGGGAAAAGTTACTCTGCCAAAGGCGGCTCTAGCAAGCTACTCAGTACAGTGTGGCGATGTTCTTTTTGATAGAACGTCAGAGGTTTAGGAAGAAGTTGGCTTGGCCTCAACTTATCTTTGTGCTGAACAGGTAGTGTTTGGCGGATTTGTAATTCGAGGGCGGCACCGTATTGGCCGTGTGAAGATGTATACTCTTTGACCAAGGCGTGCCCTTCCCCTCCGCTCATCTCTAACCCCTCACTCTGTGTCGACTGCCTATGAGAGGGATGGTCGCAGTTCCGCAATGGCAATTTGCTTGATGCGGCAGAGGAAGAGAGCTTTGAAGTGTTTCTCACAACGGATCAGAATCTACAGTACGAGCAGAATTTGAGAGAGCGTGAGATCGCCGTCGTGATTCTCAGTACGACGAGTTGGCCGCGCATCAAGCTAGTAACGGATGCTGTTCTATCAGCGGTACAGTTGGCTCAATCAGGGCAGTTCAGTCTCGTAGATATTCCATAATCCCTATCCAAGCGCTCCCGACAATCGCTCGCTGAGCATTGTATAGCGCTCCTGGGCCTTCACCTGCCGCGCGGCTAGTCCAATCGCTTTCTTTGGCCCGACTAGAATCGCCAGCCGCTTTGCTCGCGTCAGTCCGGTGTACAACAGATTGCGGCTGAGCATGAGATAGTGCTGCATGTACATCGGCATGATGACGGCTGGATACTCTGAGCCTTGGCTTTTGTGGATGGTGACCGCCCAGGCTAGCGTAATCTCATTCAGGTCAGCTCGGTCGTAGGTGACGTGGCGCTTATCGAATAGAACGGTGACTTCCTGTTCTTCCAAGTCAACGCCAACAACTGTACCGAGATCGCCATTGAAGACTTCCCGGTTGTAGTCGTTTACTCTTTGGATGACGCGATTCTCCGTGGAGAGGCTTCGCCAACGCCCACCCGCAGAATCAATCCCCCTCGGCCAATCTCTCCTTTCTCTGGCGCTGGCGGATTGAGCACCCGCTGAAGCACCTGGTTCAGGTTTCTGGTGCCGACCGCGCCTCGGGTCATCGGGCAGAGTACCTGCACCTCTTTGACCGGGTCGAACCCTAGCGCTGGCATCAGCTCTTGGACGATGGCCTCAATGCTGCGCACCCCGTCTTCTGGTTCTGGTGCACCGAGCCACAGACAGTCAGTTTCTGGCGACTCCGATACCGACTCCAGCGCCGGATAGTTCCCCTGGTTGATCGCATAGGCATTCTGCACAATCTGGCTGGCCTGCGCCTGCCTGAACACCTGCGTCAGCCGTAGCACCGGCACTTGGCTAGAGGCGATTAGATCGCCCAGGACGTTTCCCGCGCCTACGCTAGGTAGCTGATCCGTATCGCCGACTAGCAATAGCTGCGCAGTCGGCGGAATCGCCTTGAGGAGAGAATGGGCCAGAAACAGATCGAGTATCGACGCTTCATCTACAACAACGGCATCGACCGGCAGCGGGTCATCGCTATCGCGCTTGAAGCGCATCTTACTGGGGTCAAACTCCAGCAGCCGGTGAAGGGTTGTCGCTTCCTTGCCGGTGACTTCGCTGAGCCGCTGAGCCGCCCGTCCGGTGGGCGAGGCGAGGGCAATCGACTTGCCCATCGCTTTCCACAGCGCCACGATGGTGCGAGTGGTGAAGGTCTTGCCCGTTCCTGGCCCGCCTGTGAGGATGCAAAGCCGCTGACTGGCCGCCATCTCGACCGCCTGCTGCTGCTGTTCAGAGAGCGGCATTCCCGTGGTGGCGATGAAGCGCTGTATCCACTGCTGGACTCTGCTGCTGTCCACCTCGACTGGCGAGGCCAATAGCGTCTCCACCCGCGCTGCCAGATTCCGCTCTGCCTGATAGAACGGGCGCGCATAGCAGGCCGTGTTCTCAGGCAATGGCTCTAGCACCAGTTCCTTGTCCTGGCCCATCTGGACAATCAGCTGCGCGAGCTGCTGCGGGTTGGGCTGATGGTCTTCTAGCATCAGGCATTTGACGCCGCTGGCCACTAGCTCTGCCTGGGGCAAGAAGCAATGCCCGTTTTCAGCCGCCTGGTTGAGCACATGCACCAGACCGCTGCGATAGCGAAAGGGAGAGCCGGGTGCGATGCCGAGATTGCGGGCGATGGTATCAGCGGTGATGAAGCCAATGCCGTAGACATCTTGAGCGAGCTGGTAGGGATTGTTGCTGACAACAGCGATCGCATCCTGACCATACTGCTTGAATATCTTTACCGCGTAGGTGGTCGAGACGCCGTTCCCCTGAAGAAACAGCATTACCTCTTTGATCACCTTCTGGCTTTCCCAGGCCGTCTGAATCATCGTCACGCGCTTTTTAGCAATCCCCGGCACTTCCTGCAAGCGGTGAATCTCATGCTCGATGATGTCGAGCGTTTCTAGGCCAAAGTGAGCGACGATGCGCTTGGCGGTGACTGGCCCAACGCCTTTGATGAGGCCGCTGCCGAGATACTTTTCTAGCCCGGTCAAGGTAGCAGGCTTCGTTTCGCGATACTGAAAGACCTGGAACTGCTCGCCGTACTTGGGATGGTTGCGCCATTGTCCCGTGAGATGCAGCGTTTGCCCCGGCTGGATGTTGGCAAAGCTGCCGGTGACGGTGATTGGCTCTGGCGTGCGCGGCACTTTGAATCGGGCTATGGTGTAGCCGGACTCTGCCGAGTGAAAGGTCAGTCGGTCAACGACGCCTTGAAGGTATTCAGCGGGTTGCTCGCTCATGAGCCAAAGGCTAGATCAAATGGGAGTACTCATGTTCTATTTTAGGGGAACAGAGACACGTCGTTATCTGAGTGAGCGTTGAGAGACTGCCTTTGTTAAGTCAGTGTGACTATAAGCTTTTCCCAAAGTTGGAATCATGGAAAATAATCAACTTCTGATCGGTTTATCACGTCAATGGGGTAACCCTCGTCTGAATACTGGTCGATTTCGAGGAAGATGAGATTGTGGCTACTCTACCCAGCTTGATACTTGATGGAAGCCAGTGGATGCTGGCGGGATTTCCGGTTTTAGGAATGCTGGATGAGGAACGAGCCGTCAAGTACTTCAGCCTCAACCCATTTGTCCCCAACTCAAAAAATCGCTGTCCTCTAGAATGTGCCTATTGTGTATGTCATCAGGACTCAGACTGGCATCAGCACCCTGATAAGTTTTCGCATGTAAATCCGGCACCCACTCTATTAGCACAGTTGCTCGATTTGATCTTAGCAACGCCTGAAGGTCAGGCTGGATTCCCAATTTCGCTATGCGATTATTCAGACCCGTTTATCTCTGTTCATCGCGAGCGAGTGATAGAAATAATCAATGCGCTAATTGACCGTGATGCGAGCAATATGGTTTACATCACAACCAAGATGCATCCAGGGATAGCTTTTCTAGACGCGCTTAAAAAGGTGCTGTCACGTCCCAATCGATTAAAAGTAACTGTATTTGTTAGCTTGCCACCGCTTCAATCAGGATACGAGGCGGTATCTGTTTCAGGGCGGGTACAACTACTAAAAGATTTGGTCGCCAAAGCGATTCCTTGCTGCTGGTACTTACGGCCTTTAGTAGAGGAATGGTTTGACGAAGCGCTAATGATTGAGCTATCGAGGCAGCTAGTGCCCATCGTAAAAGACCACATCATTCTCTCTGGAATTGTGATGTCGGCAGAGGTAGAAGACATTCTATTATCGCGAGATTTGGTTGTACCTCGCTGGTCAGACAGTGGCGTGAAACAGCATTTGAATCCGGCTTTTGAGCAGCGCTTAAAAGCGATATTGAGCGACGCGGCCTTCGTGGCAGACGTGAGCCTTGGGCCAGTGATGGGTCACCGGCTTTGTGGCACGAATGGAAATCATGCTTATGGCTGTCTCATTTGTGGCAAACAGGAGCGCCACTGCCAGCTATTCCAAATACATCACTACGGAAAGACGATCCAGTCAGAGACCAATCAGCGACTTAAGGAAAGCCTCCAAGACAAAAACGCTTAATTCATCTGCTTGCTCCTAAGCAGAATCCTTTGCTCTCTGATGAAGACATTTGCTAAAGCGCCGCCTTGCAGGTATTCAGCGGGTTGCTCGCTCATGAGCCAGAGGCTAGGTTAAGTGGGAGTACTCGTGTTCTATTTTAGGGGGACTGGCGTTAGGGCACGGCTAACTATTCTTCAGCTTTGAGAGGGCAATGGCTGGACAGGCTGCTGCTAGAAGTAAATACGTTGATTTAGACGGTGAGGATATGTTCATAGTCGTCTGTAAACGAGGCTGTTGTTACGTTCCCTCAATTCTGCTATAAACAAACGGCAACAGCTACTGGATTTGAAGCATGCCGACAACCTCTGTTTTTCTGAAGCCTGGACGTTCTCGGCGATTCTCTTCCGCAGAATTGCCTGTCTATAATCGTTTTAGCCATCGCCCTGCTCAGATTGCTAGGAACCAGAGATCGCGCCTGGATAACCCGCACTGGCGACCCTATCGCAGTAACGAAGACCTGGATCAACAAGTGTACGAGCTGACTCATCCAGATGAGCTGACCTATGCCGAGCTGGCGCGAGAGGCAGACTTGGCTCTCGCGCTGGAACCCTACCAGGCGGCGGTGATACGCCTGAGTGAGCTGCTGAAGTAGGGCGCGATTGCTCGCTAGAAATGTGCCTGGTGCGATCGCCAAAAGTTAGAAATCTCCTTATGTGACTGTTGCGCAATATTGAGCAGTACAAACGGTTTTCTAAAAGGCCACGCCGAACACAGCCCATGATGACGGGTTGAGATCGTCAAACTCTGAGTTTGAGAGACGTGCAATTGCGCAGAGAACGGACGAGTTTCTGGACTTTACCACGGTTTTTGAGACTCTCCTAACCAGGCCGATTGAATCCAAAGTTAAAATCGACGCTACATTTGTGAAGTGTACGCAGCGAATTAGGTCGCTTCGTTGCTCATCTTATTGAGCTTGGTTAAGAGTACCTACACTGTTTCTATGATTTCATCATCTATGCCGTGCTTATGTCAGTCATCACCTCGTCTCACGCTGCTCAGAAAATATCGGTACATAAAATTCATGCACAGGCATCTTCTGAACAAAGCAAAAGCCATGCTGTTGTCATGGGGGGCAGTATTACAGGTCTCTTGACGGCTCGCGTACTGCTGAACCATTTTGAGCAGGTGACTTTACTAGAGCGCGATCAGTTTCCTGAATTACCGGAAGCAAGACCCGGTGTTCCTCAGGGCGCTCATGTCCATGGGCTATTGCTGCGAGGACAGCAAACGTTAGAGCAACTATTTCCAGGTTTGCTCGCAGAGCTGAAGCAAGCAGGTGCGCAGCCTCTAGATTGGATCAATCACTGGAAGTTTTTAAGTGCTTGGGGATGGATGGAGCAGCATGACTCCGGCCTCGAAGGAATTTGCTGTAGTCGTTTATTGATTGAATGGTCTTTGCGTCAGCGCCTCTTACGCTACCCTGGCTTCCACTTACGTCCAGGTTGTTATGTCAAAGGCTTGCAGCTAGATTCACTGAATGGAAACCGCGTTGTTGGAGTAGAATTTCAGGAAAAAGCTGAGCAGGATGCTCAGTCTTCTAGACGTCAAGCCTTGCAAGCGATGCTAGTGGTCGATGCGACTGGGCGACAGTCTAAATTACCGCAGTATTTGTCTCGGTTAGGATACGAAGCGCCTGCTGAGACTATAGTGAACTCGTTTTTAGGATATGCTAGTCGTTGGTATAAACATCCCGCTGATCTTACTCAACCATCGACAGAGCAAGGACTGATTGTTAGCGCACATCCTGAAGAGTCGTTGCGGGGCGGTGTATTGTATCCCGTTGAAGGCAATCACTGGATCGTCACTTTATCTGGCATTTCAGGCGATCATCCGCCCGGTGACGAAGCAGGGTTTCTCGCATTTATGAAAAGCCTGCGGTCTCCTGTTTTGTATGACCGATTAAAGGATGCGGAACCTTGCTCTCCTATTTACTGTTATCGCCGCACCGAGAATCTCTGGCGGCATTACGAAGATCTCGCGCTTCCCGAAGGTCTCATTGCGCTTGGAGATGCTGTTTGTTGCTTTAATCCAGTTTATGGCCAAGGCATGACAGCAGCAGCAGTGGGTGCGACGCTATTAGATCAATTACTCGGCAAACACCTGCAAGGGCGGGCGAACACCCCGGCATCTGTTGGGATATTGGATCGGCGATTTACCCGTCAGTTTCAAGCGCAGTTAGCCACGATGTTGAAGACGCCCTGGTTGATGGCAACTGGAGAAGATTTTCGCTGGGAGCAAACGGTGGGCGATCGCCCCGGATGGGTTTCCAAAAAACTACAGGGCTATTTCGACCGCATTCTACGCTTGTCGAGGGTAGATCCTGCGGCCCACCGCGCTTTCATCGAAGTTGCTCATCTGACAAAATCTCCCGCTACATTGTTTACACCCGGACTGATGTGGAAGGCGCTTACTCAAAGTTACTGAGCTTCAAGCTTGCCCGTATCTAGTGAGTGCCTGTTTGTTTCATCTGCTATGGCTAAGAGCTGGCTGTTATGCGGTTTTAGTTTTCAAGAGCCAGATGGCAAATAGGGTGAAACCCATTCGCTGAAAGGATTTAGAGCCATGAGACAAAGCTAGTATCCGTAGCTTGTCGAAGGCTGAACCGTATTACAGCCGATTTTAAGACATGGTTCATTTTCGGTCAATTTTAGGTAACACTCTAATTAAGGGACAGATCATTCAGCAGACTATCTGGCTGGGCTTTGAAGTTTTGAGGCCCAACCGAAAGTGTTACCTTCGCTTGAACCACGCCCAACTTTCCATTCTAGGTGAGCCAGAATAGAACGTAGCTCAGCAATTTCTGTACAGATGACAGAGTAAAGCTATTAGGCTAAGCTCGGGCTACTTACCAGTAAATCGAGAGTATTTCACAGTCGTGAATGGTTGCTTTAGCCCAAAATCAGCTCTAGTAATAGCTCTTAGTTTAAGCGCTGGATTAGCCATATCCAATGTGGCTTCTGCTCAGTCACAAACGCCTACTTTCACCGATGTGCCCGCTGACTATTGGGCGAACGACTACATTGAAGCTTTAGCTGAGCAAGGCGCGATTGCTGGCTTTCCAGATGGTTCATTTCGACCCAACGCACCCGTAACAAGAGCACAGTTCGCCGCTATTCTTCGGCAAACCTTTACTGCGACAGAGGAAACGGCTGCCCAATCTTTTGCTGATGTACCTGCTGACTATTGGGCGAACGACGCGATTACAGCGGCTCGATCTGCTCGCTTTCTGTCTGGGTATCCAGGCAATGTGTTTCAACCAGAACAATATATTCCTCGGGTACAAACGCTAGTTTCACTCGTTAGTGGACTGGACTACACCAACAGTAGCCGCAGTAGCGATGCTGATGACAATACTTACTACACAGATAGTAGTGACATTCCGACCTATGCTCAAGACAGCATCGCGGCTGCAACACAGCGTCGTCTCGTCGTAAACCACCCAATGCTAAGACAGCTCGACCCGAATCGCAGCGCCACTCGCGCAGAAGTGGTCGCTTCTATCTATCAAGCGTTAGTTCGAGAGAATCGCAGTCGCCCTTTAGCGCGAGCCCCTTATCTAGTCACAACCGCTTCGTCCAGTTGGCGCAGCGAGCCGGTGGCAACATTTCCAATCAAAGCTACGGACATCAGCCTTAGTCGAGATGGACGACGATTAGTTGCGCTTTTAGAAAAAGAGACTTCAGATGCTAGCAGTCGCGTAGAAGTGTGGGACACACAAACAGGAGAACTCGTCACGAGTATGACCGCGAACGAAGACACGCGATTCGAAGCGGTTGCGATCAGTGAAGATGGTCTCAAGGTCGCAGCGATCACGCAGACTAGATTCGACCGTGAGTTAAATCTACTAGTGTGGGACTTAGCGCTAAATGTACCGCCAACCAGTGAGCTACTAGGCGGATTCACCCTGCCGCCTTTTACACCTATATCAGGTATGGAAAGACTCAGTTTTGTGAACAGGTCATCTCAAGTTGCCTTTGGCGCGAACGGCACCAGAATTCTTACACAGATAAAAGTGGAAGAAGACACACCTGTTGTGCCTGGAAGAACTCTATTGCAGATTCATCAGGTAGGCGCAGAGGGAACAACGAGTAGGGCGCTACAAACGCGAGACCTAGAGACATCAAGAACACGATTTGACCAGTTTGACTTCAGCCCAGACGGAACGTTGTTGGTAGGCAACGGACAAGTTACGTTGATCTCGCCCTTGGTCGGTGAAGAAGATTTCTCTGGGCCGGTCATTGACATCTGGGAACTGGACAGTGGCGAGTTGGTAGATGTGATTAGACCTGAAGCAGCGTCCTCTTCAATTGCGTTTACACCTACAGGCGCACTTAGAACGCTTGTCAGAGGCATGTTTGATGCAGACTCT
>Ga0209194_1002440_pt1 | contig 9925 bp, 10 predicted proteins | sample COGITO_mtgs_1004_FD_184787 | JGI IMG/M metagenome (GOLD analysis project Ga0209194, IMG submission 184787) | Pelagic marine microbial communities from North Sea - COGITO_mtgs_100413 (SPAdes) (version 2) | ecosystem: Environmental > Aquatic > Marine > Epipelagic ...
GGCTGACGATGCGATCTGCAATGCCGTAGACACCGCATTCGTCGAACGGGCGGCGGTTGAGGATGCGGCCTGATGCCGATACCTGAGTGACGAGGACGGTGCGGTTGCCGATGTCGATTAGGTAGGCGGACTCGCCTTTGAGTTTGGAGCGCACGGCAGCGAACGCTTGATAGCCTTCTAGCTGTGGCGTAGCGCTATGGATGTGAACGGCGTAGCGCTGCGGCTTACTGCCGATTACTTCGGCGTCTGCGGGTACTTCGACCGGGTGGCGTCCGATGATTTGGGAGACGATGGCGGGGCCGTAGCTTTTGACTGAGGGCGAGGTGAAGATCACATCGGCATGGATATCAGCAGCGCTGCCGAACATCTGGCGCAAGGCGTGGAAGAGGAGCATGCGAGCATTTTTAACTTTGCCGTCGGCGCTTTGGCCGGTGCGTGAGCAGGCGATGGCGGTGGCATCCTGGCCGACTGCATAGGCGATAGGGCCAGCTGAGGTGAGGACGGCTAGGCAGTCGCTGTTGGCAGTTAGGGCAAGGGCGACGTGGGAGGGGAAGCGGCAGCGGACAAACTTGTCGGCATCGTTCAGTTTGCCGAGGGCTTTGACATCACCGTTGCCTAAGTCAATCAGCACAAGGGCTTTAGCGGTTGCGCTGGTGCAGTTTTTCACCTGTTTGGCCTTGAGTGTCGTAATCATAGAATCACCTAAAAACGTTGATATCTATGGCGTTGCTCAGTTTTGACTCAATGTACGCGCTCTTGAGTCAAAAACCGTGCTGAGACGAAAACAGGACATCAACTGATATTCAGCGATCATCTCACTTGCCATGAACTAACGTTAATCTAAAAAGTAATACGTTTACTTACTTTTTAGATTAGATTTTGCTATTCGCAAAGGCTATTTCAATAAATTAAACGTATGAAAAGGTATGAGTTATTTGAATAAAGATGTCATATGGTGATGAAGACGTAATATCCTATGTAATTAGTTCTTATGATTGACCTATTAGTGCCACGCAAACGAACGACTTTAACGCTCGACGTAGATGCTGTTGCAGCTATACAACGACTAGCAAAGCAGGCAAACACTAGCCTCTCTAGATATCTAGAGAGAGTGATGGTTACTGAAGCGAAAGTTAAGGGAGAACTACCCCATGACTACGAGTTACTGGGTGAAACCAGAGGTCAACACAAAAAAACGGAGGGATAGCTTAAGCAAGGAAAAAGCATCTACGAACAGATTGAAATTGCAAAGCGGCCTAAACCTAAAGGTCTAAACCGCTTTAAAAAAGCAAACCCCACGGGCTTCAAAATCTAATAGCTTACTTCTTGGCGGGAGGACAGCTATTGATTTCCTACAGAAACCGATGGGATTCACAAATGCTTCCCTGGCGGGGGGCACGTATGCATCATGTTACCTGATTTTCGCGGACTGCTGTGGCAGTCCGGCCATAGTGCAAGTTTCCGTCCTCTAGAGAATAGATCAGACAACCGTTTCAGCCATCTGAGAAGATTCCAACAATTTGCTAAAGAGTGGCATCGCGAAACCTGCCAAGGGCATCGCACTCTCTTCCAAGCGAAACTCCTAGCTCCATTTCCATTAGATTACGCAGTCTTTCCTACATTCCATCACACTAGCGACTGCCCTAAAGCACCTACTCCCGACAGTCCACCCACCCCGGCCTACGTTCAAGAATGGCTCGATAGCCACGTAGACCCAGACATCATCACCGCCAACGTCCGCTATGCAGACGGCGATGACGCCGTAGACCTGCTCACCCGCTCTGCCATCGAACAGATGGGCGGCCACGCCGCTCAATACGCCACCACACCCGTCATCAAACTGCGCCAGCGCTACAACCACGTCTTGGCCGGTGGCTGGTGGGTCTCTGGTCTAGACCCTCTCAATGACTGGAACCCCATGGACTGGGGCCAGTTCAAACCCACACAGCCCCGTCAACGCTGGAACGACCCCGACAAGGTCATCAAATACGAAGTCCCCGCCCAGCAAAGCACCCGCGCCATCTTCCTAGACGGTAGCGAGTTCGCCCACTGGCCCACCGTCCAAACCGATATCACCATCCCTCGCCTGTGGACCGAAGGCGCTAAGAAAGCAGGCACAGCCCTCACGCAAGGCTACGCCGCCATCGCCTTGCCCGGTGTCTACAGCGGCTATCGCTCCAAAGACCGCCTCAGTAACCCCATCCCGCCGCACCTGATTCCCGATGTCGCGGCGATGGCCCAACCGGGCAGCATCCACTACCTCGCCTTCGACCAGGACGAGAAACCCACCACCCGCCGCAACGTCGCCATCGCCCTCACCCGCTTCGGCCAGCTGCTCGAAGCCCAAGGCGCTCATGTCCGCATCGTCCGCTGGCACCCAAAACAAGGCAAAGGCATCGATGACCTAATCGCCAACCACGGCCCCGATGCCTTCCATCAGGCCGTCGAAAAAGCGCTGACCTTTGAAGAATGGCAGCTCTGGCAAGCCCTCGATAACCGGCTGACACTGACGCCTACCCTCAAGCTCAAAACCCACGATCTCGCTGTCCTCCTCCCTGAGTCCGTCCCCGACACCGGCATCATCGCCCTGTCCTCCGCCAAAGGGACAGGCAAAACCAACCTGATCAACAGCCTGATTGCCAATCAGCCCAAAACCCTGCTCGCAGGCCATCGCATCAGCCTCCTGCGCCACCTGTGCGACCGCTGTGGCATTCACTATCGCGGCGACCTCGACAAGCAAGATGGCCGCTTCATCACCGGGGACGGCTACACCCTGCGCGTCGGCACCTGCGTTGATAGTCTCTTGGCCATCGACCCTGACGCCTTCAAGGGCTGCGACCTGGTGCTCGACGAAGTCTGTCAGGTACTCAGACACCTGCTCACCTCTAGTACCTGCAACCAGCAGGGCAAACGTCCCGTCCTGCTGATGCGCTTCCGCCAGCTGATTCAGTCCGCCAGGCGCGTCATCCTGGCCGACGCCGATCTAGACGACAGCGCCCTGCACTACATCCAGCAGCTGCGCGATGAGGTTGATAGCACCAAACCGTTCCTCATCCGCAACGACTACCAGGCCCCTGGCTACCCCGTCCGCTTCATCCAGGCAGCCGATAGCAGCGCCATCACCGGCGAACTCCTACGCGACCTCAAGGATGGCCTGCGGCTCTACATCGCCACTGACTCCAAACGCGGCAGCAAGCGCATCCATCGCCTGATTGAAGAGCTTAAACGCAACCTACCCACCCTGCTGATTAACTCCGATACCAGCGGCGGCGAGACGGAACGCGCCTTCATGGAGAACCCCGACCTGCATCTGACCACCATCGCCCTGCAATCGGTCACCGCCTCCCCCAGTGCCGGAACAGGTCTTTCGATTGAGGGCGAGCACTTCGATAAGGTCTACGGCCTGTTCTACGGCGCTAGCTCTACTGATGCTGATATGGCCCAAGCCCTCGGTCGAGTCAGAGCAGCCATTCCTAGAGTCGTCTGGTGTGCCAAGTATGGCCGCAGCTTCTCTAAAGCAGGCCGTGAGACTAGCCCCAAGCAGCTCAGAAGCCTGCTTAAACAGAAAACGCAGGCCAACACCCTATTGATTCGCGCTAGTCTCTCTGAGGTCGGCTACAGCGGTCTGAACGACTACGATTGGGAAAGCGATCCTCATATCCACTACTGGTCGCAAATAGAAGCCCAGCGCAATCGGTCTATGTGGCATTTGAGAACAGCTCTTAAAATTAGACTGATGCACGAAGGACATCAGGTAGAGCCCGTGACCCTTGGTAAAGACCAGCAGGCCCATACGCTGCTCAAAGAAGCCCGGAACGATATGAAGATTGAGCAGGCCCTCTCAGTAGAAGCTGCTCACAACATCACGCCTGCCGAAGCCAAGCTACTCGAACAAATGGAGAGCTTAGAGCCCGAGCAGCGCCTTTCATTGCAGAAGTACAAGATTGCTGAGTTCTACTGTGTGCCCATCGAAGACGTGGATGCCGATATGGTGTTTGCCGACAACGGCGGCAGACGACGCGGACAGCTGCTCAACTTAGAGCGGCTGCTTGAGCCTGAGACCGCCACCGAGGCGGATGTCAGAGCGCTCGAACGACAGGGACAGTGGCAGCAGGGGTATACCCCTTGGGACCAGCCCTTTCAAGGTGAGTCAGATAGATTCTTAAGATTTGCCCAGAAGCACTATGCAGAGGAGTTTTGAACTCGTTCAATGCACCCATGTCTTCATCATACGTACTACTTAATGAACTATGTACTGCGTACAATGAACAAGGTTATAGGAGTTTCAGAGCTCGCATTTTCAAAGAAACCTCTATTTCTATCAGGAAATATTCATTTGTAGAAGTCACTTTTTAAGTAGTCGTTGCTTGAAAGCCTCTGGTATGAAGAGGTTTTTGAATTATTAAGCCTCATTAAAACCACCTTTAGAGGGCTGCCCTTGGGACTTATCAAACGCCACGCTCAAGCGCGAGATGCGTAAACGATTGGGCTTAGAGGCTTACTTGGAGCCGGGTAAAAGCTGGGATGGCGAATCGCTCGCTCAGTTCAAGGCCACCGCGCTCCAGTTGGCACCGCAGATTAAGGCCGCGCTCAACTTCACCGTCAAGCCTGGGGTGAGTGCCGTGCAGATACTCAATCAGCTATTGGAGCAGATGGGGCTGCTCTGCCTTAAGTCTCATCCCAGACGTGACGGTGGGCGGGTCAGAGTCTATGAGTTAGACCCGGTGGTCTACCAGCAGCAGCTGGAGATCCTAGAGCGGCGCAAAGCTAGTCGCCAGAAGGTCACAGAAGATGGTACACCCGCCCCGACCAACAACTTAATTTGGGGAGGTTGTGCCAAGATTGAACCCCCCGAAGCAAATGACTTAGAGCTGTGGCGTTGGGGCACCTCGCTGAGTCCTTGGGTGATTGAGGAGGAGGTAGAGGAGCTGGTGACGATTCGGGGCAGCAGTGGGGTAACTTTTACCGTTAATAAGGCCGAATTGGGTCCTTGGGATGATTCACAGTGAGTGAAGCGCGGATTATCCAGCAGACTCTGAGGGTTTAGCCGCCTTAGGCTTACGCTCAAAGGTCTGAATATTAGGATTTTCCAACACAAAACCTGTGGCAGTTAATTCTCCGATCTGACCTCGTACGGCAGCGACCCAGGATTCATACTGCTCAGCGGCGCTGGTCAGCTTCTTCCATATCTTGGGTTTGACGGTGACAGAGACCTGCCTGCCTTCGCAGTCAATTGTGAAGTGCTGCCAGCCATTTTCTATGGTCTTGGGTTCGGGCAGTTCGTCAATTTTAATCGTGGCTTCTAGCTTGCCAGGGACACTCATCACAGCTGCTTGGGTAGCGGAACGTTACTAACATAACGGTCTAAGCACGAGGGCGGAAGTCCCTGAGTAGAGAACAGTGCCCTCCGAGGAAGACGACGACTTGAGCAGCAGCGGCACAGTAGCTTCAAGATGGTAGGAAAAGCTTGGGGCAGTTAGTTGTGCAGACTGGCTGGGGCGATGTAGCACTGGGTTAACAGAGAGGCAAAACGAGCAAACAAGTAAACTCGTCTAAAAGTAACTATGTATTTTTGTCTACTTGTATACATGCGTACAAGTAGACAAAAATACGAAAACTCAATGATGAAGAGGGTTTCAGGTTCTGTTTTCAATTTTGCAGGCGGCCCCTGCAAAATTGAAAACATGGTTAATTCTTGCAAGAGCTGTAGAACTTGCATTAATTTCAAGAGATGAAACCTTAAGAAGAAGAACGATTGGCTCACCAACCCTCCCTATTTCCTCAAGGCTACGATGCTTTTTTTAAGCGGTTGAGAGAGCGTATTCAGTCCGCCAGAATACGCGCGGCGTGGTCAGTTAATAAAGAGTTAATCATTTTGTACTGGGAAATTGGAAGCGACATCTTAGAGCGCCAAAACCAGGACAAGTGGGGCTCTAAGGTTATTACAAGACTTTCTCAAGACATTAGGCAAGAATTCCCAAATACCAAGGGTTTCAGCCCTAGAAATTTGGGCTACATGAGGAGCTTCGCCGATTCTTATCCAAACCTGAAAATTGTGCAGGAGGTTCTTGCACAAATGCCGTGGTATCAAAACTGTGCGCTGCTAGACAAGCTCAGCAATTACGAGGAACGGATCTGGTATGCACATATGACTGTGGAGCACGGATGGAGCCGCAGTATATTAGTCGCGCAAATTGAAACTAACTTGTATGCCCGACAAGGCAAAGCGATCACCAACTTCAAAGAGGCTTTACCCGAGGACACATCGGAGGCTACGCAGCAGGTCCTAAAGTCTGAGTACAACCTAGAGTTCTTACAGCTTGAACCAAATTACAAAGAACGCGACCTCGAACAGGCACTCATCCGTCACATGCGGGATTTTCTGCTTGAGTTAGGCACAGGCTTTGCGTTCGTTGGCAACCAGCATCGTCTGGATGTATCAGGCGATGAGTTTTTTATCGACTTGCTTTTCTATCACGTCAAATTAAAGTGCTATGTAGTCATCGAGATAAAAACCACAGAGTTCAAACCGGAATACTCAGGCAAGTTGAACTTTTATATAAACGTCGTAGATGATCAGCTCCGTGACGAAACAGATCACCCCACTATTGGAATCATCTTGTGCGGTGACAAAAACCAGGCGGTTGTCGAATATGCCTTGAAAGGAATGTCGCAACCCATGGGAGTGACCACTTATCGTTTGAAAGATAGCTTGCCAGAAGCCATCCAAAAAGCTTTGCCCAGTCCTGAGGTTCTAGCTGAGGAGCTTAAGATAGCTGCATCAGAGGCCAAAGGAAAAGAACCGTAACACCTCATTAGACATAATATATATACCGACAAGTTTACTTGTATACAAGTAAACTTGTCGAAAAGCGTACAAAATAACAAGTCTACTTGAGAGCTAATTTACTCGTCAGTAGCAATAGTGTCCTTTCCGTATTTCTCAAATAACAGGTTGAGAGCTTCCCCTATCATTCCTTGAACGGTGCGACCTTCTATTGCGGCTAATGCCTTTAATTGCCTAGATACTTCAGGCTCAAAAAAACCACTAATGGCTTTTTTCCCTGTTCGGCTATTGGCCTTGGATTTTGTAGCTCGTGGAGGTGGTGTTGTAGATTCTACTGGCTCTGCTGAGGAAGGGTTGGTAACAGACGTGATTCGTTGAGCGAGTTGAGCATCGAGGGAACGCCTCTTCTTAGGGGCCATGTTCTTACATCTCCAATTGCTTCTTAATCCAAATCCATAGCTGTTTCATTTCATTAGCAGCTTTTCCGGTCGGATCGTATTCAATAACGCCCCAACCTCCACTGTAAGCATGTCCCCAAGCAACACGCTGCCAAATAGAAACCGGAACGACGGGAAACCCTAACCCTTCAAGAGCTTTAGTCCCCTCAATTTTCAGTGATTTTGTAGCAACCATGTTGAGGACCGTTGCACCTTTTGCTCTGCTATTTCTCAGCAATTCGACAGTATCGCTAAGAGCGCTAAGATCCGCTAACCCTGGCTTACTTGGTAGCAAGCAAATATCGCCAGCTTTAGCAGCCGCCAGCAAACCACTGTCCGCACTAGGAGCTGTGTCAATAATGACTAAGTCAATACCAGCAGCACTACATTTATCCAAAGCAGACTGCAAGCGACTTGGAGCAATACTGGTTACAGGAACCGTAGGTACGTCTGGATCTGCATCTCTGACATCAGCCCAGACACAAGCTGAGGCCTGCGGATCGAGGTCAATAATAGCAACACTATATCCGTCAGCAGCGGCACAGACGGCAGTATTAGTTGCGATCGCAGATTTCCCAACACCACCTTTTTTGGCAACAAGTGAACATGTTTTCATGAGAGGAAGTGTACATGCTTACCAGTCATTTTGACTGCTTGATAACTTATAAACTTATCTACTTGTTAATTTACTTACTTGTTAATTTGTCTACTTGTATACACAAACTGGAAGCAGCCTCATCCCCTCTAATGACGTGGAGCGTGGCGGACGGCTGGCCACGCTCCACGTCATTAGAGGGGCCTGTCAGTATTGTATTTAGGTAAGCAGCAGTAATCGATCAGTAGCGGTAACAGAAAGTCCCCTGGCAAAACCTGCTCAACTGGCAATTGCAGTTGAGTGCAGCGACTGAGAGGATGGTTTTGTCTAGTTGTTGAGTACATGCCCCCATGAGTTTTTCTCTGCCTCCAGATATCACTTTCACTAAACAAGTCATACAGGGTGGGGTGAGCTACAACTTCCGCCATAAGACCCTCGGTGACTTAGGCCGCATGGTCTTACAGGACAGAACGGATGGGCAGTGCCATATCTCTAGTGAGGTTGTCGGCGACCCTGACGATCCGATGACCGTGACGCGCTCGGAGATTTTTCTGCCTATTAGTGAAAAGCTGACGGCGGCGATAGAAGCGTCCGCTGGCTCTAATGGGCCGAGGCCTATAGGTAAGCCAGAGAAGGCAAAGACCCCACCAGCTCCAATGGAAAGAATTCCAAGTACTCAAATTCCCTGCGAGCGATGCGGCAAGGTAGCAGCTCATCTAATTTTTGCTGACTATGCCCGAGAAGTCGGTGAGCTAGAAGACTGTGCTCGTAAGATGTACAGCATCTACAAAAAGTTGAATGTCCCAACCTGGGTGATTGGGGCTCCTCTGGGTATCCCAAGTGATCACACTCCGGCTTTGACCGTCAAAGTCTGGCCTGAGCGACAGGAAGCAAAACCGATATCACCCGCTGACTTTAACGCTGAGCTAGATGTGCTGTTAGACAAACATTGCTGATGCGATCGCACTTAGCTGAGGTCTGAGCAACTAATTCATAGTCTCGGAATTTTTGCACATTCCCTCCAAACGGTATAGTCCACTATGAGATGGTCAAGACTCATAAATAGACAAGAAAACGACCGTTTTTTTGATAGTGGAAGCATGGGCGCACAACTTTCAACACGAGTTGATGAGTGACTCACTCTATACAGCTAGAAGCTTTAGAGAATGAGTCTGACAGTAGAAAATAAGATAGCCATCCGGCTGACAGGCTACCATCACGAGAAGTAGATGGCAGATGCCCAGGCGGTGCATCCAAACTATTCTGCAGATCGCTAGTAGTCAGCCAGCTTCCATCGTTCCACCACCCTACTCGGTCACCAAATTTCTCATTCTTACCTGTCTGCTGAAATATGTTTTTCTGAGCCGTGAACCCGAATTTCCCATCGGTGTAGGAATGCCATAGGTTATCTATACTACGCAAGTCCGCACACACTATCCGTTCCATACTTTCCTTATCAATCCATGATTCACTCTCTCTCTCAGAGAGTTGAAGCATAAGTTGTCGAGTTTCTTTATCAGCTTCATGAAACTTCTGAGCAGAGAGAAGGGTCTCTAAGTCATTCAAATCCGATGCATCCAGCTTAGCACTAGCACTATCCACATTGGCAGTAGCAGAAGACTCGACCGATGAAGCATTCTTTGGAAATATTTCAGTCCAGTTCTCTATCAAGGCAACTGATATCACACCAAATAGCCCTATGAAAGCAACTATTATTTGGACGCCAGAAGCTCCGCCTTTACCGCCACCGTTGTTAGACATTGAAACCCTATCTTCTTGCTATCGCATATTTTATAGGGTTTTCATTGGATGACTTCACATCTTTGATGAAACTCAGATGCTTCAAAAATGAAGATTTTAGGTGCGATAGAATTGTCTCAAAACTCGTATAATCCATCACCTATAAGACACAATACGAAGCCGCAAAGGTAAAGCACACTTGCGTTTACTAATTTATGATCGGCAGTGAATTAGAAGTACCAAAAAGGAAGGATTTTGAGACAACTAAGCTCGCCGATAAAGCCTGTCATATGAGGAATAGGTCAAATGCAAAAACTATCCATTCACCCACACGCTATGAAGCCGTAGGTTCTGCTATAGCAGCAA